>Ga0172379_10000552_pt1 | contig 92067 bp, 80 predicted proteins | sample GrowelOW334metaG_FD_119756 | JGI IMG/M metagenome (GOLD analysis project Ga0172379, IMG submission 119756) | Groundwater microbial communities from an aquifer near a municipal landfill in Southern Ontario, Canada - Groundwater well OW334 metaG | ecosystem: Environmental > Aquatic > Deep...
ATAGGGTGATGTTGTATCTTCAACGCCTAGATTAGCTCCGTCTAGTTTGAACTGGACGCCAGCGACGCCGACATTGTCAGACGCTGTTGCTGTCACATTCACCGAGCCTGAGACGGTCGCTCCGCTAGTTGGGCTAGTCATTGAAACCGAGGGCGGGGTGATGTCGGTCGATGGACTAGAGTCTCCTCCGCCTATCACCGTCGCTTCATCAAATCTAGATCCCGGGTCATTCGGTCCTCCCACTAAATTAAAATACGCTGTCGTATTAACCACCGGAGTATAAGAACAAGAAATTTGCGTCCAGCCCAAAGCCTGAGTATTAGCCGTGCAATATGTTGTCCCCCCACCCGGAGCCGATGAAATTAAAAGTGTCGCCGGATTCGCCCCTGCTACATTCATCGCGTAAACTCCAAATGTATAATTTATTCCGGCTGCAAGTGAAATCGGCTGATGCAAATAAGAATTAGTGACTGCAAACACCCGCCAGGTTCCCGCCTGCGCAAGATTATTCATACAACCGGCATTATTATTACTCACCGTCCATCCCGGCGGCGGGTTTGTTGCCACCGTACAACTTTCAAAACCCGAATCATTTAAAGAAACAGATTGTGCCTGCGCTAAATCAGGAGTCAATCCGCCAAAAACAAAAATCGAAATAACCAACACTAAAATACTTGCTCTATTAAATAAACGGTTTGAGAATAAATCAGCAACCATTTTCACGTTATTAAATGTTATAAACATAGAGAAATTATAACATTTAAGAGGCCCGCAAAACATCAAGCCGAAACTTTTATAAAAACCGTACAGGTATTTTTTTTACTCGCTTTTTCTTTGCGCCCCCGGCAGGAATCGAACCCGCATCAGCGCCTTAGAAGAGCGTTGCTCTATCCATTGAGCTACAGGGGCAGCGTCAACTCAAAAATTATCAAAAACTTGCTCGATTAGCAAATATTATTTAATCTGATTCTGACAAATCAATTTCACTTCGGGGTGTAGTATACCGGTAGTACGCATGCTTTGGGAGCATGTAGACCGGGTTCAATTCCCGGCACCCCGACACTAGATTTTGTTAGCAAGTTTACGAGCGTTACAAAATGTGGTGCCCCGAAGAAGTCCCGCAAAGCGGGACGGAAGCGGAGCAATAGAATTGAACAAAGTGAAATTAGAGTTTCTTATGTCCCGCCGATGGCGGGACATTCTAATTAAACTCTCGAATTTTACAAAATCTCATGCCCCGAAGAAAGCGGGGCATTAGAATTTAATCTACGAGCATTAGAATGAAATAAAAAAATGCGGGTGAGGAAATCTTCCTTACCCGCAAGTCCTCTCCAGATAGTTCAGGCTGCTCCCCTTTTGTGAATCCGATAGGTTATCTTCAGGAACCCAAGCTCCTCCTTTCTCTACCCCGAGAAAATCTATAACTCAAGAATAAAAGTTCCACATTGGGCGGGACAAGAATGTCCCGCCCATAATAACTGAATTTCAACTTCCGGGGAGAAAGTTAGAAATCCGATACTTCGCGCTCCCACAAGGTCTTAGTCTTATAGAAAACGTAAAGAGAAAAAGGTGAGTAAATCAAGAAGGCCAAGCAACCACCCCTTTGCTTCCGAATCTATCCTAAAAAAACTTAGCAAATTACTAATTTAATTTTAATCCTCCATCACGAAGTTACAAGTGCAAAAAAAGACATACCTGCACTACATAATTTAATAAAGAGTTAAGATAGTGCTGTGCGCTACGTAGCTCCGCAAGGAGCGAAGTAGTGGGCGTTGTAGGGATTGAACCTACGACCTTCTCGGTGTAAACGAGACGCTCTACCACTGAGCTAAACGCCCAAGTGTGGCGGGGCAAGCTGAGCTAAGTTCCCCAAGCCAAAAATATACTCAAGAACCGCTAAGAATTCAACTTCCAAAAATTATTAAATAATTTTGCCACCAATACCGGCCCCGTTCCGCCCGGTGTCGGTGTATAAAAAATCTTTTTATCATCCGCTCCGGATAAATCAAAATCGCCGCTAATTTTATCCCCCTCTCGGCCATAACCGAAGTCAACTACCAACGCTCCTGATTTCAAATCCGCCGCCGAAAAAAGTTTCGGCACTCCTGCTCCACTCACCACCACATCAGCATCACTGAGTTTAGCACGAACATCCTTCACGGTATTATCAAGCACTGTTAATTCCCCCACTCGATTCTGCAACCAAAACCCTAACGGCTTCCCAATTAAAAACCCCGCCCCAATTAAAACCACTTTCAAATCCCGCAAATTTGGAAATTCTCCATTCTTAATTCTCCATTCTAAAATTTCATTAAGCGCTTCCACCGCCGGCGGCGCCACCTTTCCCCTACCGGTATAAAACGCTCCTAACGCTTGCTCGCTCAAACAATCGACATCTTTTTCCTTTGGTATCGCGTTCAAAACATAATGACGATTAATCCCTTCGGGAATAGGCAGCTGCACAATAAATCCGCCGCAATTTTTTGGCCGCGACAACATTCCAATCTCCGCTCGCAAATCATCTGTTGTCACTGTTGCCGACGCTCTGTGAAGTCGGAAACTAATTCCCAATTCTTCCGCCACTTTTTTCTTTTGATTCAAAAAATTAACCGAAGCCTGATCGTCGCCAACAAGCAACGCTCCCATAAATTTACTCTGCCGCTCTCCCTTCTTTAGCTTCAGCTCATCAACAATTTTTTTCGCAATTTCCTTTCCTTCAATAATCATTAAATTTTATATTTAAGAGGAAATCTCGCGCACAATTTCCCCACCTCGTCCAAAACATTTTTATTTTCCAGCAACACATCCCTAATCAACCGCGCCACTATTTTCATTTCCTCTTCTTTCATCCCCCTCGTAGTTAGAGCTGGCGTTCCCAGCCGAATTCCCGATGGGTCCATCGGCGTTCGCGAATCATAAGGAATAGTATTTTTATTGACAATAATTCCGTTCTTTTCCAATTGATCACCCGCATCTTTTCCGCTAATTCCTTTTTCAAAAACATCAATCAAAATCAAATGTGTTTCTGTTCCGCCAGCCACAATTCTGAAACCAAATTTCTTTAATTCTTCAGCTAGTGTTTTGGCATTTGAAACGATCTGTTTCGCGTATTCTTTAAATTCTGACTTCATCGCCTCTCCAAACGCCACCGCTATCGCCGCAATCTGATTTGCATGCGGCCCGCCTTGGAGTCCCGGAAACACCGCCCTATCAACCGCCTTCCACCCTTCAATCTCTTTCCCATTATTCATAATTCTTAATTCTTTATTCGTAAATATCACCCCCGCTCTCGGCCCTCTTAGTGTTTTGTGCGCAGTCGTCATCACCACATCCGCGTATTCAAACGGTGTTGGATAAACTTCGCCCGCCACCAGCCCAGCAAAATGAGACATATCAACCATCAAATATGCCCCTACCTCGTCCGCAATCTCCCTAAATTTTTTGAAATCAATAATTTTTGAGTAAGCCGTAAATCCCGCGACTATCAGCTTTGGTTTTTCCCTCTTCGCCATTTCTCTAATTTCTTCATAATTTAATTCCTCTGTTTCTTTGTCTAATGTGTACGGCGCCGATTCCCAAACTTTAGAAGTAAAACTAACTTTATGTCCGTGCGTTAAATGTCCGCCCATATCCAACTGCAAGCCCATAATTTTTTCACCGACCGGCACTAGAGCAAAATAAATCGCCAAATTCGCCGGCGAACCGGAATATGGTTGGACATTAACCTGCCACTCGTTTTCATTAAGTCCGAAAAGTTTAAGCGCTCTCGTCTTCGTTAGAATCTCTAGCTGATCAACATTTTCGTTACCGCCATAATATCTCATCTCCGAATACCCCTCGGCATACTTATTGGTAAATATTGACCCAAGCGCCTCGAGCACATCTTCCGAAACAAAATTCTCCGATGGAATTAAGTCCAAAGTATCATTTTGCCTCTTCGTTTCCGCCTTAATTAAATTTTCTATTTCCTTGTCAACCATAGGGCTGTTGCCAACAATAATACCGCACCCTATACTTTAATCAAATGATTCTCTCCGACCGCGACATCAAAAAAGCTCTTAAAACCGGCCAGATCGTAATCGATCCCCTTTTTCCAAACGCCATCCAACCGGCCTCAGTTGATCTTCATTTGGGCGGTGATTTTTTAGTTTTTAAAACCGAACAAAACGTCTGCATTGATCCCAAAGAACCAATCGACCACATGATGGAAGAAGTAAAAATTGACGAACATCGCCAGTTCATAATTCACCCGGGCGAATTCGCCCTCGGTATGGCCTACGAAATAACTGGTGTAAGTGACAGCATGGTTGGCCGCCTTGAGGGCAAATCCTCGCTCGGTCGCATCGGCCTCATCATTCACGCCACCGCCGGCTATCTTGACCCTGGCAACAAACTCAAAATGACGCTTGAGCTTCATAACATTTCTCCGCTTCCCATTAAGCTCTACTATAAAATGCCGATTGCCCAAATTTCCTTCACTCCGCTCTCCTCTGCCGCCGAACATCCCTACGGCCAGAAAAAACTAAACAGCAAATACTACGGCGCCATAAAACCGCAGGCCTCTCAATACTGGAAAAATTTCAAAAAGAATAACGAGTGGATGAAGTTTGAGCAAAAATCAAAATAACAAAAAAGATTGGTCCGAAAACCAATCCTTTTCAAAATTGCTCAACCTCAAATGGATCAAACCGATCCACTCTTTTCCCGTCAGTAGAAAATCGAATGACTGCTCGGAGTTTTACTCCTTCCAATATTTGCGGCAGCCATTTTTTATCCGCTACCCACATCCGATCAAAAGGAATCTCCTCAAAGAAAAACCATTCCGGCTCGCCCATTTCTTCCGAAGCCTTTAGTTCGCCGACCCAATCTTCAATCAAAAAAATGTGCAAAACAAATTTCGGTTCCTCGCCGAAAAAAGTTATTATAATCGCCACTTTTGTGATTTTAGCTCCGCGAACATCCAAGCCCGATTCTTCTTTAATCTCTCGAAAAAGTGCTTCTTCTTCCGTCTCGCCATCCTCTATCCGGCCGCCATATCCATTCTGATTGCCTGCTCCAAATCCCTTAAGTTTCAGAGGCAAGCAAACCCGACGGTCTTTCACGAAAAATCCTACTACCGCATGTTGCATTCTTACCTCCTTCAAAAAACTAACCCCATCCTAAGTCTCTAAAAAACAAAAAGCAAGCAAATAACTTGCTCCGAATTTTTAATTTCCTAATGGGTGCCTAATGGGAATTGAACCCATATCGCCGCTTCCACAGAGCGGAGCTTTACCACTAAGCTATAGGCACCATCTTTTTGTAATCCCATCTTAAATAAAACCCGATTTCCCGTCAAACCAAATCCGATCTGCTATAATTGTTCAATGCTAAACGGCGTCGAAACTCTAGCCAACGGCCACCATCTCCTTTACTACACCATTGTATTTCTCTCCGCCATCATCATCGGCAATGCCGCCGCTTTTTCCAGCTTCTGGCTTGCCCTCTTTGGTTATCTCGGACGTTGGGGAATGCTCTTAACCATCCTCACTGTTCTCGCCGCTGATATTATAAACGATGTTGGCTGGTATTTGCTCGGCCGCAGTCTCCACGATACCCGCTTCGGCGAATGGCTCAAAAAAAGATTTACCAATCACCACCGTATTGAAGACTACATCCACGAAGGCAGCATCAAGTGGCTCTTCCTGGCTAAGTTTATCTCGAGCACCAACGCGCCGATTGTTTTTCTAGCCGGGTGGGCTAAAGTAAATTTTAAAGAATTCTTTAAAACCAGCCTAGCTGCCATTTTCGTCTGGATCGTCGGGATGCTCGGCGCCGTTTATTTTATCTCTTCCGGCTTTATTCCTTTAAAATCACTCCAGTTTTTCAAAAAAACCGAGTCAGTCGTTCTTATTATTATTGTCAGCGTTATCATCTTTCTTATCCTCAACTACCTTGCCCACTATCTAATCAAAAAAGGGATTCTTAAATTTAAAAAAGAAGAAGAAAGATCTGATCAATAAAGAAAGAAATAGAATTGACTTATCACCTAAAAACGTCTATTATCTAATTCACTAAAACCTTTATGCCAATCACCAAATCCGCCAAAAAAGCTCTCCGGCAAAATGTCTCCCGCCGGAAACAAAATTTGAAACGAAAAGAGACCTACAAGCAGGTTGTAAAAGAAGTTCGCAAGCTTGCAAAAAACAAGCAAAAAACAGAGGCCCAAGCTCTTTTATCGAAAGCCTTTCAGGCGTTGGATAAAGCCGCTAAAACCAACGTCATCAAAAAAAATAAGGCCAGCCGCCTCAAATCTCGCATTTCTAAAATTCTAGGGAAATAGCTAACTAAGCGCTAAATCAACCAGCGCTTCTTCATAATCCATTTTCCCTGACTTAATCGCCAAATCATAACCTGCGATTTTTTCTATCTTTTCCGGTAATTGGTAAGCAATAATATTAAAAACTTTTGCCGTTGGCTCATTCGTGCCCAACATTTTCTCAAGCGCTCGCAATCGATCACCTAAAAACCGGCTTTTAAATCCCAAAATCAAACTCCAAAAATTAGGCATCACTTCTAGTCCCATTTTTTCCAAATCTTTCCTATCAATAATTTCTAGTTCCAAACATCTCAATTTATCTAATTCAGTCACCAAACGCCAAGGATTTCCTTCGTAAACTTTCTCTAAAAAATCCACCGCTGCCGGCGCAAAATTCATCTCCCTTTTTTTAATTTCCCTTTTCACAAAAAGATTCCACTCTTTTCCTTTTAAAACATCAAACCCTTGGGTAAGCACAGGTTTTTTGAGAAGAAAATTTAATTCCTTTCCCGGTTTATCCGGTGTGGAAATAACCACCGTTACGCTTTTATTCTCTAAAAATAATTTAAGCTCCTCCGCCAAGCCTTTAGCTGGCACCTCTAAAATTCCACCTATCACAACAAGTTTTGCTGATTCGAAGATAGATTGATTTCTAAGAAAACTTTTAAATTCTTCAAACCAATTCAAATCTCCTTCGGCAGAAAAAAATCGCACGCTAAGCCCTGAACGCTTCTTTAGAAATTCCCCAACAATCGCCCGCCGTTTTTCTTCTCGTCTATAGTCGTCAGGACCATATAAAAATATAATCATTTTTAAAATTTTAGCTTATCAATTCCTGGCACTTTGAACAAAAATGCGCCGACCTCCCACCAATTTTCATCCGCTGAATTATATGCTTTTTCGGGCATTTCTGGCCAGTTTTCTGATAAACCAAAATCACCTTTCCATATTCTCCTTTTTTCCCGGCCGTATCTCGAAAATCATCCGAACTCGTTCCTCGAAATTTTATCCCCTTATTTAAAATTTCCCGCATCGCTTTAAATATGGCTTTTAAATGTTTCTCCTTTAATTTTTCCACCCGGCTCGCCGGATGGATCTTGGCCTTGTATAAAACTTCATCCGAATAAATATTACCGATTCCAACAACAAAACTCTGATCCATTAAAACCTGTTTGATCTTTCCCCGCTTCCCCTCAAACCTATCAGAAAATTCCCTGAAATTAATCACCAGCGCTTCCGGCCCTAACCCCTTTAAATCCGGCAAGTTGAAAATTTCTTCTTTTGGCCCGCAGAGCACTTTCGCAAATCTTCTTAAATCCGAAAGTGCTAGCATATTAGAATTTTTTGGCCCATCTAAAAATAAAATCAGCCGGATAAATCCATTTTTCGGATCCGCCATTAATTTCGACTTCGAAACCGGAATCCATTTGCGATTTGCGATTTGCCACTTGCCGACTAACGGATGCCCCGTCATTTTTAAATGAATTAGGAGTAAGTGTTTGTCGGAAAGATGAATTAGAATATTTTTTCCTCGCCTCTCAACTCCTTCTATTTTTTTTCTCAAAACATGTTTCTTAAAAGTCGCCAAACTATAATGCGGTTTAAAATACTTCGGCCAATCCGTCCAAACATCCAAAATTCGCCGTCCAATTATTTTCAGGCGCAAATCCCTAACCACTGTTTCAACCTCAGGCAATTCTGGCATCTTATTTTAAAGCTAGACCCTAATCTAATTATTACTCCTCCTGCGCCACCTCCTCAACCGGAATCACACTCCGATCGGTCGGCAAAGTGAAAAAGAAAGTTGTACCTCTATTTTCTTCCGACTCTGCCCAAACTTTTCCGCCGTGAGCCGCCACAATATTTTTATTAATATATAACCCTAAACCAGAACCTTCAGTCTGGAACTTAATCGCGTTCTCGGCTCGGAAAAATTTCATGAACATTTTTTTTAGTTCTATCTGTGGAATGCCAATTCCTGTATCTTTTATACTCACCTGAATAAACGGCTGGTCGGGCAACTTTTCCACTTTTACCACTACCTCGCCATTTTGAACATTGTACCGAATCGCGTTATCTAAAAAGTTGTAAAAAACCACCGAGAGTTTATCTTGATTCGTCATCACTTCCGGCAGCGGCTCGCCCGGCCTGTCAAAGTAAATTTTGATTCCTGCCCGCTTCGCTTGAGGCAAAACATTCGTCAAAATTTTATTAATGAAATCAATTAAATCAGTTGGTTCAAAAGTGTAACCAAATCTTCCCTCTTCAATCTTCGCTACATTAATCAAATCTTCAATTATTTTTAAAAGTAGCTGGCCGGCCACCAGCGCGTTTTGAACCAAAGTTTTACTATTCTCATCAAGATTTTTATCTTGGCTTAGTGATTCAAGCGCCCAATTCACATTTGTGATTGGCCCCCTTAATTGATGGGAGGCCACCGTCACAAACTCGCTTTTTGAACGAAGTAAAAACTGCTCCCTCGTCCGGTCGCTTATGGTTTTCATAAAACCTAAAAGATTCCCTCCCTCGTCCGTCACTGGCATTGTTGTTACTCGAAAATCCACCTCGGGGCCATCAAAAGAAAGATCGATCACTTGAGGATATTGTCCCGATTTTGACCGATTAATTACGGTTGGCGCGAGTGTCGGGAAAATCACCTGTGTGAAGAGTTTCCAACCAATTTGCCCTGCATCTTGCGGCGTAATCACTCTTCCTAAAACTTCACTAACCCTGATGTTAAAAAGCCGCTCCGCCGCCGGATTAAAAAACAAAATTCTAAACTCTCGGTCATAAACAATAAGCGCGTCATCAAAATTCAAAATTATATTTTTAAACTCCCTATTTTCGGTTCGAATCCTGTAGTTTAGGGTAAATATTCTAAAAACCAAAAACATAACAAGAAGTCCAACCAGCGCCAAAATTCCTCCATAGGTTACCGCCGATTGCGTATCCAGTTTATAAAAATAAAAACCTATCCCGCCTAAAATAATTAAAATCAAAAGCGGTATCAAGAAAAATTTATAAAATTTGATCTCCCCGCCATATTCTGAACTACCCAACACCCCGATTTTTTTATCAAAAAATACTGCCATCTGTTAAATTTATTTCTTTAATTCGCCTAGATTTTGCCCAACCGAGATATCAACTTTTAACGGCAAACCCAAGTCAAAAACCCTTTCCATTATCTTTAAAACCTCGGCTTTGACTATTTGAATAATATCATCGTGAACCTCCAAGAGCAATTCGTCATGGATCGAAAGAATCATTTTCGCTTTATTTCTAAAAACACTGTTGTCAGCTAGATAATTCCTGGTTTGAATCATGGATAATTTAATTATATCGGCCGCTAATCCTTGTATGGGTTGATTTATCGCCGCCCGTTCCGCCTCCGCGATCAGCCGTTGCGCTCCCGAATTTATTCCTGGCAAATACCGCCTTCGGTTTGTCTTGGTTTTAACGTAACCGTTCTGCCGAACTTGTCGTTTAATTTCTTCCTGCCACTCTTTAATTCTAGAAAACTCCTTAAAGTAAGCGTCAATAAAATCTTGGGCTTGGGTTCGTTTCAAACCGCTCGTTTTAGAAAAAGCGGAAACACCCATGCCGTAAATCAAGCCAAAATTTAAAGTTTTTGCCAGCCGTCTTTCTTCTGGCCCCACTTTGCTGATTGGAATCTTAAGGATCTTCGAAGCGGTAAGAGAGTGAATATCTTGTCCTTTTTGGAACGCCTCAGTCATTTTTTCATCCTCACTCAAAGATGCTAGGATCCTAAGCTCGATTTGAGAATAATCAAATGCTAAAAATGAAAAATTTTTTGGCGCTTCAAATGCCATCCTTAATTCTTTCGCCCAAACTGAACCCTGGGGAATATTCTGTAAATTTGGTGATTTAGAACTAAGCCGCCCAGTTGCCGCTCCGGTCTGAATAAATTCGGTGTGCAACCTCCCTTCGTTATCAACTAAACTTTGGAATGGCCGCACGTAAGTCGTTTGAATCTTAAAATGCTCCCGATAATCAATAATCGAATCAATAATTTCATGCTGGCCGCGAAGAGCCAACAAACTCTCAAAATTTGTAGACCTCTCTCCACCTTCCGTCCGCCGGGCTAACTTAGCGTTTACGCCCAATTTGTCAAAAATAATTTTTCCAACCTGTTGGGGTGAATTGATGTTGAATTCCTCGCCCGCCAATTTGTAAATTATTCCAGTCAGTTTTTCGAGCTCAATATCTATTTTCTCTTCAAGAGCCTTAAGTTTGGAAATATTAGTTAAAATCCCAACGCTCTCCATCTCGGCCAAAACCCCGATAAGCGGCATCTCAATTTTCTGAAAAATTTCCTCCATCTCATATTCTTTTATCTTCTTCGCTGTAAAGTTATAAGCCAATTTCAAATCATCCTCGTTACCCCGAAATTCTCGCCGTAAAAATTGCTTGAAAACCGCCTCCGGCTCATAATCCTTAAAATCAGGATCCAGCAACCAAAACGCTACCCCTAAATCAAAATAAGGCTCCTTCAAATCTTTCCCATTTCGCCATAAATTCTTTATTAAATTTTTTAACCCAAAACCAACTTTTAATTTATCAGAACTAAAATCCCTGCTTTCTGGATTCTCCCCAAAAATCAAAATCTCGCCGTTAGTTTCAAAAACCTCAGACTTTTTCTGAGTTCCAAAAATCGAGCCCTGCCCCGCCTTTATTGGAACTTCTTTTGTTGTTTTAATTTTCCCACCAAAAACTACCTCTTTGATATTAGAAGTAGGCAATTCGGCTCCTCCATTCATTCGCTTCACCAAACTCTCAAATCCAAGATCTCGAAAATAATTTGCCAGTTGTTCTCCGTCTCGCTCCATTACCAATTCATCTAAATTACCCACCTTAACCGGCGCCTTCATTTCCAAAATAACCAACGACTTCGCAAATTCTGCCTTCTCTTTAGTTCCCTCAAGTTTTTTGGCCGCTTTTGGATCTTTATCTAAATTACGATAGATATTATCGAGCGTTCTGTATTTTTTTAAAAGCTCGCTGGCTGTTTTCGGTCCAATCCCCGGCACTCCTTTAATATTATCCGAAGCGTCTCCGATTAAAGCCTTATAGTCAGTCAGTTGTTTTGGTTCTAAGTCGTAGCGCGCTTTAACTGCCGCCTCGTCGTAAGTAAAAGTGTCACTCACCCCCCGCCGGAAAGTTTTAACCACTAATTTCTCGCCCTCCACCATCTGCAAAGTATCAAGGTCACCGGTTAAGATCATCACCCTCACCCCCGGTTCCGATTTAAATTTCTGGGCTAAAGTAGCAATCAAGTCGTCCGCTTCATAACCGGGAATTTCAAAAGTCTTGATTCCAAATTTAGGAAACAAATCTCTCGCCGCAATAATTTGCTCCACTAAATTATCCGGCGCCTTCGGTCGTTGAGCCTTATATTCCTTAAATCTTTCTTTCCGAAAAGTCGGCTCCGGTCGGTCAAAAAGTGCCGCCGCATAGTCGGGTTTATCTTCTTTTAAAATTCGAAGAAGAATATTGGAAACGCCATAGAGCGCTTGTGTCGCCCGCCCATCCGGCGCTGTTAAAGGCGGCAAGGCGTGGAAACACCGGTGAATTAAGGAATTAGCGTCAATAAGTAATAGGGTTTTCACTCCTATATTATAATCTAGCGAGCCCCTTAAAGGTAATGCTCGAATTCCTTCGGTAACCGGTTAATTTCGTTTAAATAAAAAATCATTCTTTTAAAATCACTGTTTCCCTCCAAATAGGTTTTTTCTTCTAATCCGCTGGCTTGATGATTGGAAATTTTTTCCCTCAATTCCTTTAGGGCTTTTTCATGGCCTAAAATATAATTTCTTATTTCCTCCTCACTCATAAGCTCGCCAACAGTCGCAGTTTGATTTTCCCTCATCTTTTTTTCTACCCCTCTCATATGACTTTCTAAATCTCCGCTCCCAAAAGAACTTCCCACATCCTTTTGGTCGCCAAAAGATTGCTCCAGAAATATTTTTGGAGGGCTTTCAGTCTCCCCACCCTTCATTGGATTTACTATCTCTTTTTCCCCTCCGCTAATTTTTGGCTCTCCAACCTCCGAATTCATCTTTTTATAATACCACGAATCTATCTTGCTATTTTTATTAACCTTTCATTCTCTTTTTTCCCGTGCTTGAATTCAATTTTCCGAATATTCTTCGGCAAAATATTCTTAATCCGTTCCGGCCACTCAATTAAAACTATATTCTTTGGATTTTCCAGAATTTCTTTGATTCCTAAAATTTTTAGTTCGTCCGCTTTTTTAATCCGATAACAATCAAAATGATAGACATTAGTAAACGGCAAATCACGAAGCGCAAATCGCTTAAAAATCACAAACGTTGGACTCTGCGCTTTTCCCCGAATTCCCAGCCCGCGCAAAAATCCTTGTGTAAAAGTTGTCTTTCCGCTTCCCAAATCCCCCTTTAAAGCCAAAACCACCGCCCCTTTGCGGCTTGATACCTGACACTTGCTTGCCCCGAAGTATCTTGAGGGGATACTTGATACTTTTTTCGCCACCTCACTGCCAACTTTCTTCGTCTCGTCTGAAGAATAAGTTCGATAAGTATTCATTTCTTTTTATTAAAAAAATAATCAGGGCGGTTATAAAGATAGCGCTTCCCAAAGCCAAAATCAAAATCTCGCCGAATCCTAAACCGTCATTTATCGGCCGGCCAAATTCAAAATTTGTTTTCGCCCCCTCGACCTGAGCTAAAAATCTATTTACCTCTCCCGGTGTCGGTTCAGTCGCCAAAAAAATTCCGGAATCAGTTCGGCTAAAACTTTTTCCCTCCGCCGCCGATCCATAAAAAGCCGCCGTCTGTATCAAACTTCCCTTCGGGTCGTATAATTTCAATTCGCCGTTTTGATTTTGAAGCGCCAATTTAGTTTCGCTTCTCTTTAAAACCTTATATTCTCCGGAAGCAATCTCGCCTTTCAAATAAAACTTTTTGCCGGAATTATTTTCGATTCGCCAGCCATTCAAACTAAGCGGTTGTCCGCCGCTATTAAAAATCTCCATCCATTCACCCGCTGTATCATTGCCAACTGGATTCGGCAACCACTCATTAATTAATATCATAACGCAAATCTACAGGAGTTCTCCTTTTCTTTTTATTCCCAAATGCTCATACGCCGCCGGCATCACCAACCGCCCCGCCGACGATCGCTGCAAAAATCCCAAACTCATCAAATACGGTTCGTAGATATCCTCGATCACCCCTCTCTCTTCATTCAGGGCCGCCGCCAAAGTATTAATTCCCACCGGCCCCCCGCTGAATTTATTTATGATTATTTCGAGTAGTCGCCGGTCGCTCGGCTCGAGTCCCCGCTCATCGATATCCAAAAGTTTTAATGTTTCGAACGCCATCTCTGCTTTTATTATTCCGTCGCCGTGAACCTCAGCATAATCTCTCGCTCGTTTTAAAAGTCGATTGGCAATTCTCGGCGTCGCCCGCGAAGCTTGGGCCAAGATATCCACCGCCTCCGACGCCACTTTCACTCCCAAAATCTTCGCCGATCGGCCAATTATAGTCTTGATATCTTTCGGGTCGTAATAATTAAGTCGAAACGTCGCCCCAAATCGCGATCGAAGCGGTCCCGAAAGCAAATTTTCTCTCGTTGTCGCCGCAATCAAAGTAAACGCTGGCAAGTCCAAAGTTAAACTCCGCGCGCTTGGCCCCTTGCCAACCATTAAATGAAGTTTTCGACTCTCCATCGCCGGATAGAGCACCTCTTCAATTAATCTATTCATCCGATGAGCTTCATCAATAAATAAAATCTCCCCCTCTTCGAGGTTAGTTAAAATCGCCGCCACATCCCCCGCCCGTTCCAAAGCCGGCCCGGAAGTAACCTTCACTGCCGCTCCAAATTCTTTTGCCACTAAATATGCCAACGTTGTTTTACCTAATCCAGCCGGTCCGCAAAAAAGAAGGTGATCAATTGATTCATTTCTTTTTTTTGCCGCCGTCATAATAATCCGCAAATTATCCTTTATCCTTTCCTGGCCAACATATTCATCCCAAGAAGTCGGCCGCAAAGCCTGATCAATCGTAGCATCCTCTTTATTCAAGTCATTTTTCTTCTCCAATTTCATAACTACAATATACAACTCCTGGGGAATCAAAGGCAAACAATCGACTTGACAAGCTTTCAAAATCCAACGAAAATAACGTTCCGTAGGTCATTTTCGGTTCCAGAATCTCCTTCTTGACAAATTAAAAATAGTATGCTAGAATATCCAGGCAATTGAAGATAGTTGTTTTAAATCTGGGGTAAGGAATTAATCCTAGTTAACGGACGGTTTGGCTCCGGCGAGACCCATCCTCGGAATAATTCTTCGCTCTTCTAAATTTCATTTAGAAGGGTCTCTCGCCGCCCTTCCCATAAGGTTGGCCCCCAGATTTAAAATAACTACCCACCCGCTCAACTTCCAAGTTGGGTGGGTTTCGTTTTTCTCCCCTTCTCTAAATAAATCTCTACTTTTTCTGTAAGCGAGTATTTTTAGAAGCTTTTTGAATACTTCAAAGAAAAGCGACTTTTCTGTTTTTAGGGAGCTATCGGAAGTTTCAAAAGCTTGGTCCCCGTCACAACGGGGTTTTGAAACCGAGATGCAGGCGCGCTTAGCCGCTGGAAGCTAAGCGACGCCGGTCCCTAAAAACAGAAGAGGAGCGCTCGCTTAAACCCCAATTAACCCCGTCACTTTCTCCACCTCATCAAAAGTCGTAATCCCATCTAAAACTTTTAGAATGCCATCTTCCTGCATCGTTACCATTCCCTGGCTAATTGCGAATTTTCGAAGCGTCACCTCTGAAGCTTCTTTCAAAATTATTTCTTCAAATTCAGCCCCAGCTTCCAAAAATTCAAAAATTCCAATTCTTCCCTTATAACCAAAACCATTGCACTCATTACATCCCACCACTTCGTAAATTGTCCGCCCCGCCGATAAATCATATTTTTCTCTATTTACCCTCTCCGGCATTTTTTCTATCAGCTCTTTAATCTTATTTAGCTCTTCGGCAGCCAAATGCTTTTCTTTTTTGCACTTATCACAAAGCCTTCTTACTAGCCTTTGGGCAATAACCAAACTAAGCGCCGGCCCGATTGTCGGCGTTTTTACTCCCAAATCAACCAATCGGGGAACTGCCCCGATCGCGTCGTTGGTATGGAGCGTCGAGAAAACCACGTGTCCGGTCAAGGCCGCCTGCATTGCAATCTCCGCAGTTTCCAAATCCCTAACCTCGCCAACCAAGATCACATCCGGATCCTGCCTAACAATTGCCCTCAACCCTTTTGCAAAAGTGTATTGCGCGCTCGGGTCCACTTGTGTCTGTTCAATTCCCTCGAGCCGATATTCGATAGGATCTTCAATTGTAATAATTTTTGTTTCCGAGCTGGAGAGAGATTGCAAAAACGCGTAGAGCGTCGTTGTTTTTCCTGATCCGGTCGGTCCCGTATTTAAAACTAATCCGTTTGGCTTGCCTAATTGTTTTTTCACAATTTCCAAATCATCTTCCCGAAGTCCCAAATCTTTAAGTCCAACTTTTATCGCGTCAGGATTTAATATCCTCATCACAATCGTCTCGCCGAATTCCGAAGGAATAATTGAAACTCTCATCTCAATTTCCTTCCCTGCTACATTAATTGTGAATCGCCCGTCTTGCGGTTCATTGCGGACATTTATCTTCAGCCCTGAGAGAAGTTTAATCCGCGAAACTAATTTTTCATAACTTATTCTCGGTAAATTACTCAAAACATCATGAAGAAGACCGTCCACTCTGAATCGCACCCTCACAATTTCTTCTCCGGCTTCGAAGTGGATATCCGATGCCCGGCTTATTAGTCCCTCTGCCAAAACCATTTCGAAAATATCCGTCGTGCTGAGTGTTGCAAAATTAGAACCCTCTAACTCCTCTTTAAATACTTGAATGCTAACCCATCGCTTTGTAAATTCGCCGAACTTTTGTTTGTCGATTCCCACCTTGCCGGTGATATCTTTCGCCTCCGGTGATACATATTCATAAAAAGCCCAAGCCTGTTTAACACTACTAAGCGAAGCTACAAAAACTTTAACTTTATATTTTTTTAATTCCAAATCTTTTATCACCTCCGCCACTTCGGGGAAACGGGGATCCGTCGTCACCACCGCCAGCTTCTGAACGCTAATCTCCACTGCTGCCAGTTTAGCTTGCTTTGCCTTTTCCTCCGGAACTAATTTAACCGCCTCTAAGGCAATTGCCGCCTTACTTAAATCGAGGTAGGGATATCCTATCTCTTCTGCTAAACGCTTGGCAGCCCTTTCCTCCGAGTCTCTTCGGAGTCTCCCCAATTTCTGTTCAATCGGTATTGAGTTATTATTCGCCATTAGTTAAAATTTATATGATTAATACTATTATAGTTCAAATTAAATAATCCCCAAAATAAAATGAGCGCTTTTGAGACAGCACGAAACAAGGAATTAGAAGAAGCGGATACCGCCGCTAAAGAAAAAAAACCAACGCTGGAGACACCGCCAATAGGCAGTATAGTTACCGGCAGGGATGCGTTTGAAAAAGCCACGGTTACCGGCGAGTTAAAAGAAATAAAAATTATTTATGGTGAATTATTTGGCGTAATTATTGATAAGGAAAAAGTTCAGCACAAAATTAAAATTGATCCAAGCGCCGAAATAATTATGCCCCCAAAGGCAGTGGAATCAGAAAACCAACCGCCGATTAGCAAGATTGAGAGAATAATCGACACCACCCCAAATGCAGTAACGCCCCTGGCAGAAACGGACATCGAATCAATTCTCTTAGATCCAGATGGACCAACAGTTAAAAAACAAGTGGCCGACATCCTAGATTACGAAGAGTTATTAAAGGATGCGCCATCTGAAATAGAAAGAAAACTCCCGCCTCCACCGCCGCCGCCGAAAGCCGAAAATCCCGAACCAAAAATATCCAAAGCGCCTTTAGAAGCGGAAAGTAAACTAGCGGAAATTATTGAAGCCACTCCTATATCTAATTATGTTAGTGGTGCTGAAATAAAAGATATTCCACTCGAACCAGAACCAACACTAGTAAAAAATGAAGAAGCCGGAATAGTTGAAACCGCCACCGAAAAAAATGAAGCCACCACCCCGGAAAGTCCGGTCGAGGAAATCAATCGCCGCCTAGCCACTCTCAAAAATGAATTCGACACTAACGTCGGAAGTTTCTCCCCTGAAAGTTGGTCCGCGGGGAAAAAAGAGATAATTTCTATCCTGAGTAAAGACTTAGGCGTCCTTACTAACGACCTAGAAAACCCTCTTAAAGTTAGCTCAACCAAATTGCAACAGTTAACTGATTCTTTCTTCTATTCTCCTTCTGAATTTGAGAATAATTACGAAAAAATTAAGGGGGAAATCAGCTCAGAACTTAACCCCCAGCCGGAAAGCAAAGAATTTAAAGAGGAATCGGTCTCTAGAAATGAAGCGCCGTCAATAATTACAAAGGCAGAAGAGGCAATAGAAACCGAAAAATTAAATGCGAAAACGGAGGTGGTGATTCCTCCTCTAGAAGAAAAAACGCCCGCTGATCTTAAAGAAGAGACTGTCCCCATTACTCCAGAGTTAACCGAAAAAACTCCGGCTGGAAAAATGGAATCTGCCCGGGCCGCCTATCTCGATCTTTATGAAAAAAACCGTCTCTTTCAAAAAAGATACGAGCGTGGAAGTTTATTCACCGAAGATGAGCAAGGTGAATGGACGCAAATTAAAAATGATCTGGAAATAAAAGGAGAAGAATACCGAGCGTCCCGCCAAGGATACTTAGAATCAACCCTCAAACAATTTGAAACCGAGCAGATCGACAAAGAACTTGCCTTCTTCAAACATGACGCTGATTTCCCTAACCTCCCCCTCGGCGCTAAGTTTGATGCTAATGAATACAAAAAATCTCGGCTCCAAGAAAAAGCCACCCTAGAATTAACCGCCGAATTTAAAAAACTGCACGACGCCAAAACCGAAAAAGCCGCTGAAAGTTACGGTCCAAAATTTTTAGAAAGAATCCGCGAATTTGGTCGGAACTACAACAAGCAGCCTCTTTATAGAAAATTAATGCTCGGCGGGGCAATTATGGGCGGTGGCATGCTAGCCGCTTTAGGCGGTGGTGGAATTGGTGCCGCTTTCGCCGCCGCTATTGGAGTTGGAAAAATTGCTCAAAGAGCCGTTTCTGGAACAGCTATGTTTGTCACCGTCGAAGCTCTCGTGAAAAGAAAGCAAGATAAAATCCTAGCCAAAAAAATCGAAAAAAACGAAATTTACTTCAAGGCTGAGATAGACGCCGCCGCCGAAAGATTCACTAACGGTGAAAAAGCCGGCGGCCTAATCGATTTCCTCAAAACTCAGGATAAAACTCTGGAAAATAGATACAACGAAAATCAGGCGGAATTAAAGAAAATGGAAAAAAGAATGGCTTATCGGCGAATATTCTATGCCGGAGCTGGCGGCCTAGTAATCGGCACCGGCCTCTTATCCTACGGCGTCCACAAGGCTATTAACGTTTTTGGATCTCTCACCGATCTTCACTCCGTTGAAGCCCCCAGTGGCCACAGTGGATTTGAGGCTCCGACTGATACCTCTCATGTTGCACCCAGTGAAACCATTCACTCAACTAGCCCCGATACCCTCTCCGCCAAACCGACACCCAATATTTTTGATGAACGTATTAACGCCAAACCCGATCTCAGCAAAATCACTAATCTAGAATCGGAACTATCCCGCCCCATCGCTACCGTAAAACCCGGTGGCAGCTTCTGGGAAGCCGCTAAATCACTTCTCCATGAGAGTAAAATTTCGCCGGAAAAATTTGACGAAGCTTGGCGCCATTCCTTCGCCGAAATAAATGGTGTTAAAACTCCGTTAAGCGAACTTGGTCTCTCTCATCCCGGCGACCACCTTACTTTCATCGACGACCCCGGCAATCCCCACTTCGAAATTTCCGACCACCTCAAATTCGGTACTGATGAAGATTTGTTTAAATATCTCAAATCAGCCGGCAAAACTATCCCTCAATGGTTATCCGAAAAATTCGGAAAATGATATAATTAAGCTACAAATAATATGAATGAGGATATTGATAAAAAATTAGAACCTATTCTTGCTTCTCTCTCGGAAGACGAGAAAAAGGAAGTTATTGCTCAAATTGGCGAGTCTTTAATGAAGCGGCTGATTATAAGGATTTATGATCACCTAAACGAAACCGACCAAAAAATTCTTGATGAACTAAACGAAACCGCCGATCCGGAGAAAATTAACGAATTTTTCAAACTCAAAGTTCCAGATTTAGAATCAATCCGCGATGAAGAATTAGAGACCTTAATTTCGGAAATGAAAGAGTTTATCGGTGCTAAATAATTCGCCGCAATCTTAACTGCAGAAAAGACAGCCTCATGGCTGTCTTTTCATTTCCACCAGTTTAGTTTAATATTTCTACTATCCAAACGTATGTCTAAAAACAAACCTATGTCTAACTTTTATAAAAATATCCTCTGGGCCATTTTCGCCCTCGTTGTTATTTCTCTGATTTTTTCCAATTTTTTAGAAAGCAAAAAACCTATTCCCGAAATTGCCTTAAACCAACTCGTTGATCAAATCAACACCGGTAAAATAAAGGAAGTAACCATCGCCGGTAATGATCTAAAAATAAAACTCCAAGACGGAACTGACGCCACCTCTAAAAAAGAGACTGATGCCAGCTTAACCGACACTCTTAAAAATCTTGGCGTTGACTCTTTGGCTCTCCAAAAAGTAAAGCTGAGCTTTGAAGCTCAGTCTGGTTGGCAATTTTGGGCCGGAGTTTTAATTCCCACTCTCCTTCCCATTGTTATTATCGGAATAATTCTTTTTCTGATGCTACGACAGGCTAAAACGGGAGTTAACCAAGCTTTTAGTTTCGGCCGTTCCACTATACGTCTTTCTAATCTCACTAAAGAAAAAATAACCTTCGAAGATGTCGCCGGTGCCAAAGAAGCGAAGGAGGAACTAATAGAAATTGTTGATTTCCTTAAAAATCCTAAAAAGTTTTTAGACTTGGGCGCTAAAATTCCCCGTGGCGTCCTTTTGGTTGGCCTGCCCGGCACCGGCAAAACTCTTCTTGCTCGAGCCGTCGCCGGCGAAGCTGGCGTCCCTTTCTTCAACGTCTCAGCTTCTGAATTTGTTGAAATGTTTGTGGGTGTCGGTGCCGCAAGAATCAGGGATTCCTTCACTACCGCTAAAAAAGCTTCTCCGTCTATTCTTTTTATTGATGAAATTGATGCCGTTGGACGCCAGCGCGGTGCCGGTTTAGGCGGCGGTAATGACGAAAGAGAACAAACCCTAAATCAAATCCTCGTCGAACTAGACGGTTTTGAGCGAAATGATCGGCTGATCGTTCTCGCCGCCACTAATCGCCCTGATGTCCTTGACCCCGCCCTTCTTCGGCCCGGCCGTTTCGACCGCCGAGTAGTTCTTGACCTGCCCGACATAAATGATCGCGAGGCCATCCTAAAAATTCACTCTCGCGGAAAATCTTTAGCACCCGATGTCGATCTTCGAAAAATTGGAATTCGAACTCCTGGTTTTTCCGGCGCCGACCTGGCTAATTTAATGAACGAAGGTGCCATCCTCGCCGCCCGCCAAAATAAAAAAATAATTAATCAAGAAGATTTTTATAACGCGGTGGAAAAAGTGATTCTTGGCCCCGAACGCCGCAGCCGAGTTATCTCGGTCAAAGAAAAAGAGATTACCGCTTATCACGAAAGCGGCCACGCTTTAGTCGCCGCCTCCCTGAAAGATTGTGATCCGATTCATAAAGTCTCCATCATTAGCCGCGGCAACGCTGGCGGTTATACAATGAAACTTCCCGCCGAAGACCAACATCTCCGCTCTAAAAAACAGTTTCTTAGCGACTTGGCCGTTATGCTGGCTGGTCTTGCCGCTGAAAAGTTGATTTTTGACGACACCACCACTGGTGCCTCAAACGACCTCAAGGAAGCTTCCGCTTTGGCCAGGCGTATGATCACCCGTTATGGAATGAGCGATAGTCTCGGTCCGGTCACTTTTGGAAAAAGCGAGGAGCTAATATTTTTAGGCCGGGAGATAAGTTCCGAGAAAAACTACTCCGAAAAAGTGGCTGAAAAAATCGACGAGGAAGTTCACAATTTCATAAATCGCGCCAATCAAGTTGTCCATAAAATTCTATCCCACGAAAAAAAAGCTCTTAAAGCCATCGCCGACACCCTAATCGAAAAAGAAACAATTGAGCAAGAAGATTTCTACGCCATCTTAAAACCTTTTAATATAAAGCCAATCTCCGTCTAATTTGCTTTCTTTTTGTTGTAAATTTTTATGAACGGGCAGTTCCCCTATCCCCTCAATTTCGAAACCCAAAAAAACTATGATAAGATAAAAACGCACCCATGCAAAAAATAAAATCATTATTTAAAAAGAAAATATTTTCTATTCCCGCTATCGCAATTATCGTTGTTTTAATAATTATTATTTTAAGTTCTTCTGGGAAACAAAACTCCAATATTTTCACTGTCAAAAAAACAAATTTAATCCAAGACGTAAGTGTTTCCGGAAAAATCAATTCGGCCAACCAAGTCGATCTCGCCTTTGAAAAAGGCGGTCGTGTGAGCAGTATTAACGCCGAAGTTAGCGACAAAGTTTATGCCGGTGAGGTTATTGTTCGCCTTGAAAATGGCGATTTAGTCGCCCAACTAGATCAGGCCCGGGCCAACATCAAAATTCAGCAGGCTAGACTGGACGAGCTTAAACGAGGCAGCCGGCCCGAAGAAATTCAAATCAAGCAAACCGAACTCGCTAAAGCGCAACAAGATTTAAACAATTATTATTCTAGCATCCCTGATGTCTTGAATGATGCCTTTTCTAAAGCCGATGATGCACTCCACAAACAAGTCATCCAAACCTTTTCGAGTCTAGACACACCTCGTCTGACTTTTGACGTCGATAGTGTCCAATTAAGAACTAATACCGAAGGCCAAATTATTACTGCTCTTAATGCCTTAAAAAAATGGAAAAACGACTTAGACTCGCTAACCCCCCAATCGTCCTCTGATACTCTTTTTTTGTCTCTTGAGAAAAGTCTGGTTCCCTTAAATATTATTCGAGATTCTCTGGATAAAATTATGAATTCAATAATTCACAACATTAATCTGACTCAAAGCACCGCCGACACCTACAAAGCTAACGCCAACACCGCCCGCAATAATGTGAATACCGCCATCACAAACATCAGTGATCAGAAAGCAACCATTGAATCTCAAAAAATCGCCGTCAAAAAAATCAGCGATGAATTAGCGCTTAAATTAGCCGGTTCTGATCCTAAAGAAATTTCCATCCAAGAAGCCGAAGTTGAATCCGCCAAGGCCAATGCAAGAAATTTTGAAGCTCAAATAAACAAAACCCTAATTATCGCCCCAATCTCGGGAATCATCACCAAACAAGATGCCAAAGTTGGTGAGATCATCTCGCCCAACATCACAGTGGTCTCATTAATTTCTGAGTCAAAATTTCAAATTGAAGCCAATATTCCGGAAATCAACATCGCCAATATAAAAATCGGCGACGAAGCCAGCGTCACGCTTGATGCCTACGGTAGCAACAACGCCTTCCCAACTAAAGTTGTAAAAATTGACCCAGCCGAAACCATCGTCGAAGGTGTTTCTACTTACAAAGTTACACTTCAATTTTTAACCCCCGATCCGAGAATCAAATCAGGTATGACCGCCAACGTCCAAATAAAAACCGGCGAGAGAAAAAATATTCTCGTTATTCCCCAGCGAGCCATCATTATTAAAGACAAAATCCAAACGGTTAAAATTCTTAAAAACGGCGTTGGCCAAGATGTAGAAATAAAAACCGGCCTCCGCGGCTCAGACGGCAACATCGAAGTTTTAAGCGGTCTTAATGAAAACGATCAAATAATAATCCCTTCTTAGATTTAGTGCTTACACCGCGAAACTTTAGCGAAGTGGTGCGCACTCCTGGATTCGAACCAGGAACCGGTCGTGTATAAGACGACTGCTCTACCGTTGAGCTAAGTGCGCTCTCTATTTTACCAGCTGATCAAAACGCTTAATCGCTTGATCGGCTTGTGTGTTAAAATCGTTAATTGACTGTATTTCCCCATTCACACTCTTTATTAAATCCGCCACCCCCTCTTGATCAGAAAAATTACCGACGAACCTATTCCGCAAAACCCCCAATAATTTTTCGAGATAGCCGCTATAATTGATTAGCCGGCTAATCAAAGAAAGATAGCTGCTAATCGACTCAAGCGCCGCCTGCTTGGCTTGGTCCGAACTTATCCCCGAAACCGCCTTCGTCATATTTTCAAGTTGAGCTGAGAGATTAATAGCCTCACTTCTAATCTCTTGGCTCTTCCCTACTGTTCTCGCCACGACATTTAAGGCCTCAGTATAATTTCCCCCCTTATCCAATTTATTTATCAATTCAATATCACTCGCCGATTGATTAGAGGCATCAACGATATTTTTCGCGATTACCGCTCCTTGAACTCTCGCCTCAGAAAAAGCGGCCGGCACATCTGAACCCGACGATCCAGCAAACGCCACCACTAAATAAGTTGCCAAACCCGCCGCCAGAAAAATTAGGTATATCTTTTTTTTGCCTGAAAAAAATGTCATATCGTTAAGGAGTATTCTAGTTTAAGGTAAAGCTAACGTCAACTAATAAAAATTGAAATCGAAACCAAAGAATGGTAAATTTAATCTCGCAAACTAAATCAAAAAAGGAATAGTCCCGCCTATGGCGGGGCATAAGAATCGCTAAGTTCTCAAGTTCACTAAGCGAGTTCTAATGCGGGTATCGTATAACGGTATTATGCCACCCTTCCAAGGTGGAGACACGGGTCCGACTCCCGTTACCCGCTCTCTAATTGAATCAGGACGATTTCATATCGCCTTAATTTGACTTTCGAATCACAGGGAGTCGGACAGGGAAAGGGGTCGGGAAAACGGAAGTTTTCCCGTGGCGGAAATACTAAAACCTATGGGTTTTAGAAAATTTTACCGGAGTAAAATTTCGTTCGCCTCCCGTTACCCGCTCCAAATAAAAATCACCGATTTAAATCGGTGATTTTTATTTCATTTTTCCCCTCCTAATCATTAGTGCGGAAAGTGTTTGGCATAGTCATAGTAACGTTTCCGGAATTATCCGTCGAGCGAGTAACATAGTAGTAACTCGTATTCGGCTGAAGACCCTGCATGGTTACTGACTGCGAATTATGGACATCGGTATTATTCGGAGCAAGTAATCCTCCTATATACGCTTGTTGGGCGTATCCAGTCGTTTCATTTGACTGTATTGGGGATATATCATAATACACCTGTCCCTTCGCTGGTTCGCTTGTCGACCAACTAATAGTGGCGTTAGTGCGGTTAGCCTGCATCCAAGCGTTTGACATAGTTGGAGCGTTGGTATCAAGACCGAAACCAGACGACATAATACTGTTAATTTTACTCTGCGTCATTGGACCAACCCGACCTGCCTGCGGAATATCGTAGGCTACCTGAAATTGCGTAACGGCAGCTTGGGTAAGCGGACCGAAATAACCAGAAACAATTCCTTCCGGATAAATGGAATAATTTGTAGCTAGAAACTGTTGAAGTTCAGTCACATTATTTCCTCTTGAACCAAGATCTAATTGGCTAGTAATAGCAGCCTGCGCCTTTTGCGTAGTTACCGATAAAACCAAAAAGAGCGCCAGAAAACCTACAGATATGAAACCAATACGTAACATTTTTATCGTTTTATTCATTTTATATGTAATTAATTTTTATTAATGGATTCTAATAGTCGACCCCTATGTATCCTTTCGCAAATGATGCCGCTACAAAGACAAAAATATTACAAAAACTCCCTATAGGTCTTTGTAACTCATCTTCGAAATATTTGATTATCTTCCTATTTCTAAACAACCGACAAACCAAACACAACCCAAAAATAATTCTAATAGACTTTTATGTAGGATCGAGATAACTTACTTGTCTTGGTTGTTCATTTTTACTGCGGCCTCTGATGTGGACACAGTTTTACTCATCAGAAACAATCGAACGATTGCGAGAGCAATCATCCAATACACCAACATTGCCAAAAGAGTCGTCCACTCAAAAATATTACCCTGAACAGTTGCCGCTGGAAAAACTGCAATGAATGGAGCGATGAACGGCCACGTAAGAGCATAAATAAAACTCGTAAATCCAGCTTCGGGATTTGCTCCTGCTAACTTGAGTGCAAAACGAAACACAAATAATATCTCGGCGATCGAAAGAAGATACCAAGCAACTTGGATGCCCCTGAATAACGGTTTCGTTGTAGGAGAATTATATGAATTCATAAATGATTAATTTTTAAATAAACATATGGATTATCAGGGCCGACCCCCCTGTATTTTTGCTTATTCGTTAAATAAGTAGAACCTTCATGAAATTGGATTCCTTCCTTGAATAAGGCGAATTAGAATTACAACCACGGCCACCACGAGTAAAATGTGTATAAACCAACCGATAGCGTATACGCCAACAACGCCCAAAATCCAAAAAAGTAAAAAGATAATTGCAATAGTATAAAGCATATTTATTTGGGTAAAATCTTGATAAAACTTTTAAGAACGCGATGTGTGAATTGGAATAACAAGATTTCAATTCTAACTATTTGATTTTTATAAATTACTTTTAAGCTCATTAATTTCTTTTTCTAATTTTTCAATATGGACCTCTAATCTTTGTGTCCGTTCCGCTAACTTGCTTTCTAGTTGATTTGCATGACCAGCCAACGTTTCGGCGACAGCCATCATTTCCGTAACATCTTCCATGGCAAGAAGTATGATGGGGGGGAATATTTTTGAATTAACATCGCCCTTAGCCGATTTAGAATGAATCTGACGGGCATTTAAAATCATCACCCTGTGTCCAATAAAAGGAAATTCATGAACAACTTCAAAACCTTTAAAAAAGGTGTTTTTAGGAAGAATATCTTCGAGAAGCTTCTGAAGGGAAGGAATATTCCATTGGCCATTCCCCAATTCGTAAACAATTCTATTCTCGGTATCTTCCGGCAAAACTTTAAAAGCTTCATAAAAAGATTCGTTCGCCGCCATAACATGAAAATCTTTATCAAGAATCAAAATCGGTTCTCGCACAACATCTACTACCGTCCTAATGTAGGTCCAGCTTTCTTCCCATAAACGCTCAAAAAAATCAGTCCCGACGGCTTCAAGAGCTTGCCCTACGTCTTTTTCGGTTGTTTCGGTTGTTTCCATGTAAATGAAGACGTTGGAAAGTTTGAATTATTGCGTATCGCTAACAAGATACTTAATATGCTATGCTACAAAAGCAGAGTACCTCTCTCTTTAGCTATTGTAATATCAGCGTAATAGGATTTATTCAGTTAGATCAAATAATCCACCGTAGAATATAGATATTACCCTTACTATTACAGCAATGTCGTAATACTAGTGTAATAAAACTCTGCCATGTCCGTCATAACCTATACAATGACCCCAGAACAAGAAATACAACAACAAGCAGTTTTAACTGCAGCGCACCAAGATTACTCGAAAGGGCTCAATTTACACGCATTTTTAAAGGTTAGTAATCGTTCAACTGGCGAAGACTTAGTTCAAGAAACATTCATTAAAACATGGGGATACCTAGTTAAAGGAGGAAAAATTGATTTGATGAAAGCTTTTCTCTACCACATCCTAAACAACTTGATTGTGGATGAGTATCGAAAACGCAAAACAACATCACTTGATATTCTAATCGAAAAGGGCCATGAGCCCAACCACGAGCCCAGCACTGACAACAATCCCAAGCTCCTCTTCGATATTTTAGACGGAAAAGCGGCACTCCTCTTAATCAATCGCCTTCCTGAAAAATATAAAAAAGTGATGCATATGAAATACGTTCAAGATCTCTCTCTAAAAGAAATGTCTTTAATCACCGGCCAATCAAAAAACTCTATTGCCGTACAAGCATACCGAGGACTCGAAAAACTCAAATTATTATATAATCCCTTACGTACAAATGGTAACGTCTAATTATAAAACCTAATTTTAAAACATGCTTTGGACAATTATTATAATCTTAATAGTTTTATGGCTTCTTGGGTTTAGTTTCAAAGTAGGCGGTAATCTAATTCACACCTTACTCGTTATTGCGCTTATTGTGGTTATCGTTAAACTCCTATCCTAATAAGTTCTCTTAATTAACAAGTTTAAACATCCCCTCCTAATTCGTTTTAAAAAAACTCTTCTTCCCAATTCTCAAAATTTCTCCGCCCTTCAAATTAAGAAGCTCTTTTGGATCCTTTTTAGTTTCTCCATCAACACTAAATCCGCCTTGCTCAACAAGCCGCCACGCTTCACTTTTACTCTTCACCACTCCGCTTTGATAAACTAAATCCACTACACTCATCTTTTTGTTTTTTACTTTTAGAATCGGTAAATCTCCGCTGAATTCTTTTTTAGAAAAAATCTTATCAAAATTTTCTCTCGCCGCCCGGGCCGCTTTCTCACCGTGATAGATTTTTACAATTTCATATCCCAGCTTCGCCTTCAAATCTCGAGGCAGTAATTCCTTCTTTAAGTTTTTAATCTCGTCTGAATTTAAATCAGTACAAAATTCAAAATACCTCTCCATCATCTTATCCGGGATTTTCATTACCTTGCCAAACATCTGATCTGAAAATTCCGAAAGTCCGATGTAATTACCATAGCTCTTGCTCATTTTTTTCTCCCCATCAGTTCCTTCCAAGAGTGGCAAAGTCATCACGTCTTGTTCTTTCATTCCAAAATGTCTTTGTACCCTCCGTCCCATAAGTAGATTAAACTTCTGATCCGTCCCGCCGAGTTCAATGCTCGCTTTAATCTTTAGAGAATCATAACCTTGAAAAACCGAATACAAAACTTCGAGTAAAGTAATATCATGTCCCTCGTCTAGTCGTTTTTTAAAATCCGCCCGTTTCAAAACCTGTTGGATACTGCTCGCTCCCGCCAATTCTAAAATCGCCTTCACTCCTCCCTCTTTAAACCACCGGCTATTATAAACCACCTCCGTTTTTTTTATATCAATTATTTTCGCGGCTTGAGCTAAATAACTTTTCATATTGCCCTTCACTTCTTTTTCAGTAAGCGGCTTCCTAGTTTCGTTTTTTCCCGACGGGTCGCCAATCGTTCCGGTAAAATCGCCGATTACTAAAACAACTTTGTGTCCTAATTTTTGAAAATCTCTAAGTTTTCTTAAAACAACAGCGTGACCAAGATGCAAATCAGGCGCCGTCGGATCAATCCCAAATTTAACCCTTAGCTTATCGCCACCAAGAAGCCTTTTCTTGAGGTTTTCTTTTTCAATCACTTCCTCAACATTTCGGCTTAAAAGTTTCTCTACTTCCTCAGTTTTATTAATTGCCATAGATATCTGGATTTTATCACAACTTCCCCTATCAAAAAAGCCGCCTTTCGGCGGCACTTTCAAAAACAATATTAATGATTTTTTATTATTTCATCAATAAGTCCGTACTCTTTTGCCTCAACCGGCGTCATGTAAAAATCTCGATCGGTATCCTTCTCTATTTTTGTAACCGGCTTCCCAGCGTGCTTTGCTAAAATCTGATTAATTTTATCTTTAATTTTAATAATGTGCCGCGCTGTGATTTCCACTTCAATCGCTTGCCCCTCTACTCCCCCCATCACTTGGTGGAGCATCACTTCCGAATTGGGTAAAGCAAATCTTTTCCCCTTTTTTCCTGCCGCCAAAAGAACCGCCCCCATCGAGGCCGCAATACCCACGCACATTGTCTGCACATCCGCCTTCACATATTGCATTGTGTCATAAATCGCCAATCCCGCCGTCACCGATCCTCCCGGTGTGTTCAAATAAATTCTGATGTCCTTTTTTGGATCTTCATGATCTAAAAATAAAAGCTGGGCAATCACCGCGTTTGCCACCCCATCCGTAATCGGCCCTCCCAGAAAAACTATTCTGTCTTTAAGAAGGCGAGAGTAAATATCATACGCCCTCTCTCCATATTGCGATTTCTCTATAACTGTTGGTATGAGATTCATATTCTTATTATACGCTATCGCATACTACATATACTATATGATGTTACCTAAAAAACTGCACTAATAGCAACGCCACGATATTTATAACCTTGATCAACGGATTGATCGCCGGCCCCGCTGTGTCCTTATACGGATCGCCAACGGTATCACCAGTCACGGCCGCTTTATGCGCTTCTGATCCTTTTCCGCCAAAATGGCCTGACTCAATATATTTTTTAGCGTTATCCCAAGCTGCTCCACCCGATGTCATCGAAATCGCCACAAAAAGTCCAGATACAATCGTCCCGATTAAAAATCCGCCAAGCGCCGCTTTGCCTAAAACAAAACCGACCACTAGTACCGAGACAATCGGCAAAAGCGCCGGCACAATCATTTCTTGTAAAGCGGCCTTCGTCACGATATCCACCGCTTTGCCATATTCCGGTTTTCCCGATCCGTCCATAATTCCTTTTATTTCCCTAAACTGCCGGCGAATTTCTTCAACCAGCGTCCCCGCTGTTTTGCCAACCGCCTTCATTGCGATTGATCCAAAAAGATAAGGAACCGAAGCCCCAAGGAAAAGCCCGATCACTACTATCGGCGTCTGAAGATCAAAAGAAAAGCTCTCTGTCAGTTTCTTCACCTCTTCAACATAACCGGAAAAAAGAACCAAAGCCGCCAGTCCGGCCGAAGCAATCGCGTAACCCTTAGTTATAGCTTTAGTAGTGTTCCCCACCGCATCCAAAGCATCTGTCGCTTCCCGAACATCATTCGACTGACCGGTCATCTCGGCAATCCCACCTGCATTATCGGTAATCGGCCCAAAAGCATCTATCGCCACAATAATCCCCGCCACCGAAAGCATTGAAGTCGCCGCAATCGCGATTCCGTATAAACCTGCCAACGAAAATGCTCCCAAAATTCCAAGCACGATAATCACAATCGGCAAAAAAGTCGCTTCGGTTCCTACTGAAAGTCCCATTATAATATTCGTCCCATGCCCTGACTTTGATGCCTCTGCGATACTCTTAACCGGCCGATATTTTTTCGCCGTATAATAATCAGTTACCAAAACCATTAGCACCGTCACCGCTAATCCAACTAAACTAGCCATAAAAATATTCGCAAAGTTGTCCGGGAAAAAATATTTTGAAGCGAAAAAGAAAAACACGGCTGACACAACAAGCGCCACCGTTAATCCTTTATAAAGCGCCCCCATTATTGAATTATTTTTACCCAGCTTCACAAAAAAAGTTCCTATTATTGAAGCTACAATTGCCAACCCACCCAAAACAAGCGGGAACTGAACTTGAAACGGAGACAAGTGTCCGAGTCCAACACCAATTAAAATCGCCGCCGTAAGCGTCACTGCATAGGTTTCAAAAAGATCCGCCGCCATTCCCGCGCAATCACCGACATTGTCGCCAACGTTATCCGCGATCACCCCGGGGTTCCTCGGATCATCCTCCGGAATTCCCGCTTCGATCTTCCCAACCAAATCTGTTCCCACATCCGCCGCTTTGGTAAAAATTCCTCCCCCCAATCTAGCGAAAACTGAGATAAGCGAACTTCCAAAAGCGAGCCCGATAAGCACACCGGTACCACCACTCAAAATATCAGCCTGAAACATAAAGAAAAAAAGTGAGACCGCTAAAAGGCCCAACCCTACCACTAAGAAACCAGTCACCGATCCGCCCAAAAAGGCCACTCTAAATGCCTTCGCTAAACCATGCTTGGCTGCTTCCGTTGTCCGCGAATTAGTATCCACCGCTGTCATCATCCCCAAATAACCCGCCAAAGCCGAAGTGAAAGCGCCAACCAAAAATCCAAAAGCAATTATTTGCCCCGACGCATTAAATTTCATCATCGCCATAATCAAAAACGCGATTACAATCGCCACATATACAACCGTTTTATTCTGCCGCCGTAAATAACTCTTTGATCCCTCTTTAATTGCGTCCCGAATCGCCAGCATCTTTACATCTCCAGACGGATATCGCTTGACTGACTTGATCAAGAACACTCCAAAAACGATCGACGCTAATGCCAAACCGACTGATAAAAATACATTCATAGTAATAAATTTATATAAAAATTAATTGATTTTAAATATTTATTCATCCGACTTTTCGTCTTTATTCTCGCTAGCCACTTCCTCTCCGGCGATACCGCCCTCCTGCACCTCTTCCGGCCGTGTTTGTGAACGAACATCAATCTTCCAACCAGTCAGTCTCGCCGCTAAACGGACATTTTGTCCGCCGCGGCCGATTGCCAAACTAAGCTGGTCCTCGGGCACAAAAACTCTCGCTTCTCTTCGCGGCAAAATTTCCACTGTTTTTACCTTTGCCGGCGAAAGCGAATTAGCGATAAGTTTTTCTGGATCTTCAGACCATTCAATAATATCAATTTTTTCGTTGCCTAATTCGTTATTCACCACCATCACCCGCGTTCCTCGCTGCCCCACTAATGCCCCCACCGGATCCACTCCTTCGGCGTGAGATTGAACCGCTAATTTTGTCCGGTTGCCTGGTTCTCTCGTGATCGCTTTAATTTCCACCACTCCCTCTAATAGCTCTGGCACCTCTAATTCAAAAAGTTTTGATACGAATTTTGGATGTGATCTTGAAAGTATAATTCCCGGCAAACGGGTATCCTCTTGAACCGCTAACACCAAAAATCTTAACCGCTCACCCGAACGATAGTGTTCCGAAGGAATTGATTCGTTTGAGAACATCACTCCCACCGTCCGGCCCAAATCAACATAAACATGGCCTCGCTCAAATCGCTGGATAATACCACTTGCAATCTGCCCCTCCTTGCCCCGCCATTCCTGCAAAATTGACTCTCTTTCCGATCCGCGCAATTTTTGAAATATCACCTGCTTTGCCGCTTGAGCGGCAATTCGGCCGAAATCCTCTTTCGTCTCTAATGGAAAAGTTAATTCCTCTCCTAAAGCCACATCTGATTTTATCGCCCTCGCCTCATCAATTAGAATATGCCTTTCGGGATTGTATCTCGGTAATTTCACCTCGTCTTCATTATCAGCAGTTGAAAAAGATTCGCCCGGCGCTCTCTTGAATTCATTCTTTCCTTCATTCTCTTCCTCTCCCTCCTCAACAATTCTCACCGTCGTCTCGTCCACTACCGTTTTAATTTTCCAAAATTTAAGTACTCCGGTTTTAGTGTTAAGTTTCGCTTTAACAATCTCTCCTCTCTCGCCATATTCCTTTTTATAAGCCGCCGCAATCGACGACTCAATCGCCTCAAGAACTTTATCCGCCGCTATGCCCTTCTCTTCCGCTACTTGGGTAATTAACTTTCCAAAATTTTTTACGTCAAACATATTTTTTTATTTTAATAATTTTTTCGGCCTTGTCTCTCCAATGTTTCAAACTCTGATTCTATTGTATCCTCGTCATCATAAAAACAAAGTCCGCGAAAGCGGACTAATCAACCACTGTCAAATTATATAGAATATTAGCTTTTAATGTCAAATACCCTTAAATAACCAACAAAACAAAGCTTTTTGAGCATATTGACAATATAAAAATAATGAGCTATAATAAAAGAAGCAAACGTAAATCAAGAAAGAGAGGTTTTTCATGAGGAGAGTGCTGGTTTTCCTAGCGGCGGTTATTATTCTATTAGCCGCCATTCCTTCCTCCGTCAGCGCCCGTGGCAACCACTTTCGGTATGATCCAGTTAGAACATATCGAATGACGACCAGCAATAGTTGCGGTAGTCACGGAAACCAATACCAAAATCGCGGCTTCAATCGCCGCGGCACCGGGCTGAGCATCGGAGGAAGTATCAACTACGAAAAAAACACGATATCTTCCGATGGAAAATCCCAGAAAACCATCCGGATATCTTTTGGGATTGGACTTTCTAAACGCTAAAACTTCATTCCTGATCCTCCTATCCCGATGCCTAGGCCCCGATCTTTGTCGGGGCCGATCTTTTTTATAGAAACCGCAATATCTATCTAACGGGGTTGACCTTTTTAATCATCTAGATTAAAATAAAAGCTCTAATTAGTTTTAACTATCTTTCTAAATTTATCTTAACTAACTCGCCTCCATTAATCTCCAAAGCAAAAAATAACCAAAAGGGTAATCTTTTTAAAAAATTCAATCAGCCTGCCAAGGTAGTAATCTTCCGTCCGTCAACTAGCGGAGGCAGATGGCAGACATATACGGTTCACCCCGTCACGAAATTTGCTCGTAAAAAATAAAGGGATAAAAATCCAAGATCCGCCGAGGTGGTGAAACTGGCAGACACGCAGCGTTCAGGTCGCTGTGCTCGCAAGGGCTTGCGGGTTCAAATCCCGCCCTCGGCACCATAATTGAAATAAATTAATAAAAAAAGTAAAAATAAAAAAAACAAATAAATAATGATAAAAAAAACTTTAATTCGTCCAAGAGACGAATCTCAAAAAAATCGTTCTGTTAGATCAGAAAAACCAGCTCGTCGGCCTAGATTTTCGCCGTCCTCAAGAAAATCAGAATCAGAAATAAAAAATCCGATCCAGAAAAACGCAAACGCACTTCGTTTTATTCCTTTGGGTGGCCTCGAAGAAATCGGCCGCAATATGATGTTTTTTGAATATAAAAACGAGATCGTCATCGTTGATGCCGGCCTTCAATTTCCCGAAGAAGAAACACCGGGCGTTGATTTTATTATTCCTAACATTACCTATCTCCAAGAAAAAAAAGCTAATATCCAAGCTCTAATCCTTACTCACGCCCACTACGATCATATTGGCGCCATTCCTTACGTAATGGAAAAAATTGGCAACCCGCCGATCTACGCCACTTCTCTAACAAAAGCCATCGTCGAGAAACGGCAAGAGGATTTCCCCAACACCCCCAAATTAAGAATCATCACTGTCAAAAATGGCGACGTCATGAAACTATCAAATCATTTCGAAGCCGAATTTTTTGCTATCCCTCACACTATTCCCGATTCGACGGGCATCCTTCTTAAAACCCCGGTCGGCAACGTTGCCAACCTCGGCGATTTCCGAGTTGAATATGATATGAACGGAAATCCGGAAGGTTTAGATGAATTAGAAAGAATTGGGAAAAAGGGTGTTCAATTATTCGTGATCGACAGCACCAGCGCCGACAAACCCGGCGTCTCCGAAAGCGAGCGCTTGGTTGAAAAAAATCTTGAGGACCTTTTCAAAAAAGCCCAAGGCCGCATTGTAATAGCCATGTTCGCATCCGTTCTAACGCGCATCGCCGAAGTCATCAAAATTGCCGAGAGATTAGACCGCAAGGTCGCTCTCTCCGGCTACTCAATGAAAGCCAACGTTCAAATTGCCCGCCAGCTCGGTTTCATTAAAGTCAGCAACGACACTGTTATCCCTTTAGAAGAAATCCATCGCTATAAAGACAATAAACTTATTATTCTCTCAACTGGCGCCCAGGGCGAATCAAACGCTAGTTTGATGAAAATTATTACCGGCGAACACCGCTTCGTAAAAATCAAACCCGGCGACACCGTTATTCTCTCCGCCTCGATTATTCCCGGCAACGAACGTAGTGTTCAAAGTGTCAAAGACAATCTCGCCCGCCAAGGCGCTATCATCTTTCACTCCGATATTATCGACATTCACGCGAGCGGCCACGCCCCAAAAGAAGACCTCAAGCTGGTAATGAAACTTATCAACCCGAAATTCCTCGCTCCGGTTCATGGCTACTATTACAAACGCTCAGTTAATGCCCAATCCGGCGTTGAAGTTGGTATTCCCAAAGAAAATATTTTTCTTTTAGACAATGGCCAAGTCGCCGAAATAACTCCTTCTAGTTTTAAAATCACCAAAGAGACAGTTCCTTCTTACTACGTCATGGTTGACGGTCTCGGCGTCGGTGACGTTGAAGAAGTTGTTCTTCGCGATCGCCGCACTCTCGCCCAAGAAGGAATGGTGGTTATCATCATCACCATCGACCGGAAAAATAATCAACTTCTCAAAAGCCCCGACATCATTTCTCGCGGCTTCATCTACTTAAAAGAGAACCAGGGTATCTTAGAAGAAATCCGCAAAAAAATCCGCAGCGTTCTCTCCCGCCTTCCCAACTACCAGCCGCTCGAAGCCGACTACCTAAAAACTTTAATCCGCGACCAAATCGGCCAGCTAATGTATAATAAAACCAAACGCCGGCCAATGATCCTACCGGTCGTGATTGAAATCTAAAATGAAACCCGTTCTTATTTCAGGGATCCAGCCCTCTGGACGCCTTCATCTCGGCAATTACCTCGGCGCCCTAAAAAATTTCGTTGACCTCCAAAATTCCGGCAAGTATGACTGCTACTTTTTTATTGCCGATCTTCATTCTTTAACCGAAAGCTACACGCCAGAAGAAAAACGCAAACAGATTTTAGAACTTATCTCCGACTACCTCGCCGTCGGTCTTAATCCTAAAAAATCAGTTATTTTCCTCCAATCTCAAGTTCTCGCTAATTCCGAGCTAGCTTTTATTCTAAACACCATCACGCCAATAGGAGAACTGCGTCGGATGACTCAATACAAAGAAAAATCTCAAAACGAAAAAGAAACTTCCAACGTCGGCCTCTTTACCTATCCAACTCTTATGGCCGCCGACATTTTAATTTATGATGCTAAATTTGTCCCGGTCGGCGACGACCAGCTCCAACATCTTGAACTCGCCCGCACTCTCGCCAGAAAATTCAACTCTCGTTTCGGGAAAATTTTTGTCGAGCCCCAACCGCTTCTAACTAAATCTCCTCGCGTTATGAGCTTAGGTGATCCCACCAAAAAAATGTCTAAGTCCGCCCCTCAAACCTGCCTCTTCCTTGAAGATTCACCCGAAGAAATAAAATCAAAAATAAAACACGCCGTGACCGACTCTGGTAATGAAATTAAGTTTGATCAAAATAAAAAACCCGGCCTAAGCAATCTTTTAAACATCTATTCGGCTTTAAGCGAAAAACCAATCGCCAAAATCGAAAAAGAATTTGCCAATCAAAACTACGGTTCTTTCAAATCCGCTCTCGCCAATTTAATAATTGAAAATCTGGCTGATTATAGAAAACTTAAGAAGTCCCTAAAATCCAAAACCCATAACCTAAAAACTATTTTAAACGCCGGTTCTAAAAAAGCCTCTCTTAGGGCCAATAAAAAAATCGCTGAAGTAAAAAATAAAATTGGTTTGAATCTTTAAAAATAAACCGGCAATTGGAATGAAAAGGAACACTATCAATCACATAGCGAGCGCTGGCATAATTTACCCAAAAAACGACCCAACGAAAATATTTTTAGAGATAAAAGATAAAACCTATCCCATTAAAAAATTCCGCCATTCTCTTTGTTTAATCGGCGGAAACTGGATCGGCAAAGCCGCCAAGAAAGATCAAAGTCCATCCTCTACTTTTAACCGAGAAGTAGAAGAAGAACTCTCCTTCAGGAAACCCTTGGTCAGTTCGACTGAGCTTAAACTTCTAGGAATCAAAAACTCCAAAGACTATCAAATAAAAAAACTTAAACACAAACCCGACTCTAAAGATATAAAATCCCTTCGCTCTATAAAAACTATAATAAAAAAATCAAAAAAACCTTGGGGAGATTTTATTCACACCATCAATCAAAAAGAAATCCTCCTTAGTAACTTCATTGGTCAAAACAAAAACCTCGTTTTCGTAAACTCTTACTGGCTCATCCCGCTCAAGGAAAAAGATTGGGCAATCCTAGAAAATCTCCAAAAAAAATTCGGCAACTTATCCGAAGAGTCTCAAACCGTCATCATCTCAATAGATGATATTTTAAAAAATAAAATCCAAATCATCTGGGGTCACGACCACATCCTAAAAAAATTTTTCTTAAAAAATAAGATTAACTCAGCCAATAGATTATCAATTTTTAAAAATATTCAAAGTAAAAATCTAGGTAAAACCTTAAAGTCCTACAAAGAATACAAAAAGAAATTTACAATTCTCAGGAATCCATTCTTAGATAAAAATCTTGCTTGACATAATAGAAAAAACATATATAATTTAGCAAGTTTTATTGACAACCAAAATAAGGAAAGGAAGCCATGAATTCTAAAGAGATAACCGCTCTGCGAAATGTATTATCTGCTGCCATTCAAAAAGCTGGAAAAGTAGTTCTGACATCTAGAAAAAGGATCAGCATTGCAAGTACCTCCGCTCACGACTTAGTAACTACTGCCGACCACAAGTCGGACGGATTATTAATCGCTACCCTCAAAAATCACTTTCCGAAAATTGCCGTATATTCCGAAGAGTCCGGCGGTGAAAAAAAGTTTCCAAAAGAACTATTGGCTATTTTTGATGGAATTGACGGAACTATCAATTACTCCTCGGGGTCTCCTATCTGGGGAATCTCCGGAGCTATTCATGAAAACGGCATACCCATCGCAGCCGCAATTTGCCAGCCCGCCCTAAACAAATTCTTCTCTATGACCGCTTATAAAACGGCGACCGTTCATCGCCAGGTCAGCGAAAGGAAATTGTCCGTTAGTAAGAAACGCGACCTAGAAACAGCTCGTGTTTGCACGGAATGGAAAAAAGGCAATTCGGAAATCGTCTATGATATCCTCCGAATCCTCTTTGAAAACACAATGTGCCCGCAAATATTTGTTTGCTGCACATTCTCGATAATGTTGGTCGCCGAAGGAATTTTAGATGGCTGCGTAGCATCCGGTCCTACGCCCGAAGACGTCGCCGCAGCAATTCCTATTCTTGAAGCCGCCGGCGGTCGCGTCACTGATCTCGATGGCAATCCCTACGACATATTTTCGGGAAAGGTAATGGTCGCTTCGAACGGCCACATCCACAAAGCACTTTTGAAAACTCTCGAATCGATCAGGAAATAACTCTAACCCCAACCGTTCCGAAAATGGAACAAGGAGGTTTAATTGCTTAGAGTCAAAAATTGCGCTTCGGTAGGTATTATCTATCGAGCGAACCAACCGGGACAGGTCTTTCTCGAAACTAAAACTCCCGGTTATCCCGTGGAAGTTTTCGTGGGAAAGGGATTATTGCTGGGCGGCAACTGGGTTGGAAGCGTTCCGGACAAAAATCCCCTTGAAACTTTTCAGAGGGAAATCAGAGAAGAACTTTCTTTCGGAAATCCAGCTTTTGACCCCCAAGAAGTTGAATTACTCTTTGGAGAAAAAGCAATTGGGCATCCGTCCGAGGTAAGAAACATTTCTCCCGACCCCCAAGATGAAATCGAGCTGGAAAAAATAGTATCGACCATCTGTAATGGGGCAAAACCCTTTGGCGTATTTAGTCAAAAAGTTTCAAGGTCTCTTTTCGACAGCGGAAATCTCAAAAACAGAGCGGACGACCATACCGGCCTAATCTCTGTTTTCGAAGTTCCCCTCGAAGATGATACTTGGCTGCTACTGATGAACCTTCAGGAAAAATTCGGAAATCTGTCTAACGAAAGCCAGAGTACCGCAACCTCTGTTTGGGAAATCCTGAAAAGAGGTATTCAGCTTGCGTGGGGAGAAGATCGCATCCTTATGCAGCACTTTCTGCGACATGGAATAGATGAAGCAGCAGGAATGCGACTAATGCCCTTTATCAATCTAAAGTATTGGGGACCCGTCGCCGACAATTACGACACCTACCTCCAGTCCATGGAAATCGAGAAGATTCCAAATGGAGTCGAACGACCCAAAATCACATCTTAGCGGAGACTTGAATCACCAATCCAAATCTCCAATAGAGCGAACTGACAATTCGCTCTTTTTTTATCTTGGTTCGCAATATCTATATCTTCCTCACCCCCACCCAAATTTCTTCACCGTCTAATTTAGTAATAATCTCCACCAAAAACTTTTCCGATTTTTTATAACTAATTGATTCCGCGCCCACCTCCTTTTTAAATGAATCTTCGTTTTTATCAATTATTTTTCGCAAGCTCTCGGGTAACTCCATCATTCCCATGATTCGATCCTCTGCGCTTAGTCCCGCTTTCGCTCTCAAATCCTGAACCAATCTCACAAATTCCCTAACCAATCCCTCTTCTTTTAATTCTTTAGTAATATTCAAATCCAACTCCACCTCTCCGGAAATTTTGTCGTTAAATTGTACTTCCTTCACATTTACCTCATCGGCTAAAATCCGAATTAACTCCTTATTCTTAATTCCTAAATCTTTATTCTTAATTCTCAAAGCCGCCAAAGGTTGGCGGACTTTGATTCCCGCCTCCGCCCGCTTAGCTAGCCCCAACGCTGCTAATCTTCTCACTTCTGCCATCTCTTCTAAAATTTTTGATTTTTTTTCTCTTGTTTTTAATTCCGGCCACCTCTCTAGATGTACTGATATTTCATTCTTGATACCTGATTCCCTATTCTTAATTCCTTCAAAAATAACCTCCGCAAAAAATGGCGTAAACGGTGCAATTAATTTCGTTATTTCTTGAATCACGTAACCCAGTGTTTGCGATACCGCTGTATAATCTTTCTCGCTTATTGGTTTCTGTAGCCTTCGCCGCGACCTCCGAATATACCACCGTGATAAATCATTAATCAATTCCTCGATAACTATTGTCGCCTCTCTTACTTCGTAATTCTCGAGGTGTTTAGTTGTCTTATCAATCGTTTCATTAAGCCGCTCCGAAATCCATTGATCTAAAATATTTCGTGATTCACGATTTGCTATTTGTGATTTGCCATTAGCATACGTGTAATAAAACAAGAACGAATTCCATAAAATCAAATGAAATTTCCGGGAAGTTTTTACAATTTCCGCCTCGTCGAAATTCCGAGGCTCTCCCGCCGGCGCCGCATTATAAAAATACCACCTAACTGCATCTATCCCGTATTTCTCAATCATCGTCGCTGGCATAACAATATTTCCTTTTGATTTTGACATTTTCTGGCCAAATTTATCGTTTATAAGCCCAAGGCAAATAACATTTTTATAAGGTGCTTCAAAACCCAAAAGAGTCGCCACCGCTAAAAGGGTGTAAAACCACCCGCGCGTCTGATCTACTCCCTCAGAAATATAATCTGCTGGATACTGTAAATCTTTTAATCCTTTATTCTGTTCAAACGGCCAATGCGCCTGCGCTAGTGGCATCGCCCCCGAATCAAACCAAACATCGGCAATTTCTTTCACCCTTTTCATTTTTCCGCTGCATTTTTTGCAACCAAAAACCATTTCGTCCGCAAACGGCCGATGTAGATTGATCTCCCCTGTTCTGTCTCGTGGGTTAAGCTTCAAATCAGTTTTTAAAAAATCTGCTACATTTATAAAAATCCCCTCCTTTTTTCCTATTTCTTGAATCGCTTCTTTTTCTGTCCATCCCCTCATTATTTGAGCAAACATCCAAATTGGATATTCGTGGCTTACAATCAAAATTCTCTTTCCCTTGTATTTCTTTTCAGTATCTTTAATAAAATCCCAAAGTCGAGTTCGCAAATCTAAAAGCGACTCTCCTCTCTCCGGTTTCTTCGAAAATTTATCCTCATAAGTTGGAAATTCATCGTGATATTCTTTTAAAGGTCGGCCCGAAAATTCAGCCACTTGTATCTCCCGAATTCGCTTATCGAAATTTACCTTCTTAATTCCTAAGATTTTTGAGGTAATCTGAGCCGTCTCTTTTGTCCGCAAAAGATCAGAGGCAAAAATCAATTGAATTTTTTCTTTTTTCAAAACCTGAGCGGTTTTCTCCACCTGTTTTCGGCCTCGATCGGTTAAGTGAAAGTTCTGATTGCCCGAATCAGCAATCCCCAACATCTGTGTTTCCGATTCTCCATGTCTCATAAATAAATACTCATTATTAGCCTCCCCCATCCTATCACTCAATTCATCAAGACTGCCGATTACCTCTTCCTTGCCGCACTTACCACAAATCCAAATCGGCAAAGGCGTTCCCCAATATCTTTCCCGGGAAAAATTCCAATCCTTCACCTCTTTTAACCATTCACCAAACCGGCCTTCTTTAATGTGTTTTGGCAGCCAATTTATTTTTTTATTCGCCGCCATCAACTCATTTTTTACCGCCGTGGTCTTCACAAACCAAGCATCTCGCGCATAATAAAGAAGTGGCGTTTTGCATCGCCAGCAGAATGGATATTCATGAGAATATTTTTCTATCTTTAGTAAATTCTCGTTCTTTTCTAAAATACTGAAAATTTTCTTATCCGTTTCGGGATCCTTAACATACATTCCGCTCAAGCCCGACACCTCCTTTATGAATTTCCCCTGTTCATCAACCGTGTGAAATTGCGACAAACCGGCTTTAGCGCCTAACTTATAATCGTCTTCGCCATACATCACCGCCGTGTGTACCACCCCCGTTCCATCCGTCGTCGTCACAAAATCCGCCGCGTAAATCTTATAAGAATTCTTATTCTTTAATTTAGAAACATTAAAAAGCGGCTCATAATTCAACCCAATTAGATCCTTACCCTTGGTTGTTTTTTCAATTTTTCCCCGGACGCCCACCGCCTCAATCCGCTCTTTCGCCACCACAAAAATTTCTCCGCTCTCTGATTCAAGCAAAACATAATCAATCTTTTCTCCCACCGCCAAAGCCACATTTCCCGGCAGTGTCCACGGCGTCGTTGTCCACGCCAACACATAAGTTTTGTCGTTCGTGTACCAGTCTCCAATTTTCTGTTTCGATTTTAATTTGAATCTAACGTAAACCGATTTATCTTCCACCGTCTCGTATCCCTGCGCCACCTCATGAGAAGAAAGGCCCGTCCCGCACCGTGTGCACCACAAAATAACCTTGTATCCTTTATACAAAAGCTTCCTCGCCCAAAACTGCTTAATAATCCACCACAATGTTTCCATATAATCCTTTTCATAAGTGATATATGGATTTTTTAAATCCAGCCAAAACCCCATCCGCTCTGTTAATTGCTCACCCTCTTCTTTGTACTGCCAAACCGACTCCTTACACTTCTGATTGAATTTCTCAATTCCATATTCCTCAATCTCTTTTTTTGACTTCAACCCAAGCTTTTTTTCCACTTCAATTTCCACCGGCAAACCGTGCGTGTCCCAGCCGCTCCGCCGCGGCACATAAAAACCGCGCATAGTTTTATAGCGTAGAATAATATCCTTAAAAGACCGTGCTAAAACATGGTGGATACCCGGCCGCCCATTCGCCGTTGGCGGTCCCTCATAAAAGGTGAATTTTTTCTTTCCCTTATTTTTTTCGAGTGATTTCTCGAAAATTTTATTTTTCTTCCAAAACTCCAAAACCTTCTCCTCGGCTTTAGCCAAACTAAAATCTTTAAAATCCGCAAACATAGTATCTATATTCAAGCACAAAAAACACAATCAGTTCAAATTAGACCGAGCTTCCCTTTCGGTAAAAAATCAATTAAACTAGAGCAAAACAGAAAGATAGCCCCTCCTCTTCTCCACCGAACCGCTCTTCTCTTCTCAAGGAGCAAACCAGGAGAAACAGACTTCCCGTCACTATCTTTCTGTTCTTTTTTTCGCCTTCCCAGCCGAACTAACTACTTCGGCAGAATAGGCAAGCAGAGCGCCTCCCCTTCTAATTACCACCAAAATAAACTATTCTTAAAATCAAGAGGCAAGATAGATAAGAACTCAAAAGGGACAGACAGCCAAGCTATATCCAATAGGGCAAAACGTTCAACCACCTATCTATCTTGCCCTTTTTATTCTCTAGATTTTATCCAAAACTTCTATCCCCAAGAGTCCTAGGCCGCTTTCAAGAACTGTTCCCGCCAAATCAATAAGCCCCAACCGGGCATTTTTTTTATCTCGATCGTTCTCTCGCCCCACCGGCACGGTCTCGTAAAATCTATTAACCAAATTAGCCAGCTCAAAAAGATATTCTGTTAGCTCGCTGGTTAAAAACGTCCGCCTCGCTTTTGTCACCGCTTCTGGAAACTGCGCAATTTTAAGAATTAGATCATCTTCAACTTCATTTTTTAAGAATTCAAATTTTGGTTTCGCTGCCCTCCCTGATTTGTTTTTTATTCCTTGAATCCTCGCATAGGTATATTGCAAATACGGTGCGCTATTCCCTGAAAAATCCAACATTCTCTCCCAATCAAAAACAATATCCGAATGCCTATTTTCCTTCAGATCGCCATATTTCAAAGCGCCGATTCCCACCGCTCGAGCCACTCGCTCTTTTTCTTTTTCACTCAACTGTGGATTTTTTTTAGCCACCACCTCTTTTGCCAAGCCAATTATTTTTTCTATTAAATCACTCAAAATAATCACTCTTCCTTCTCGAGTCGCAAACCTTTTCCCTTTTTCACCTAAAATAGTTCCAAATTTTATGTGTTCGGTTTTTATGTCGCTCCACCCTAAAATATTTTTTATCGCAAAAAGTTGTTCAAAGTGAAGCGACTGCTCATTTCCCACCACATACAAAATTTCCTCCGGCCTGTATTTTTCTCGACGATACTCTAAATTGGCGATATCACGAGTCAGGTACAAGCTAGCGCCATCCGATTTCTGAATCAACCCGGGCGGCAAACCCCGATCATCAAGCGGCACCACTAATGCCCCTTCGCTTCTTTTCGCCACTCCCCGCTTAATCAAATCATCAACTAGTAGCTTCAATTTCTTTTCGTAAAAAGCTTCTCCAATCCAGATATCAAAATCCACTCCCAAAATTTTATAAATCTTTTGAAATTCTTTGAGTGATTCTTTTTTAAACCATTCCCATAATTTTCTATTTTCTCGGTCTCCTTGCTCCAGCTTTTTAAATTCTTCCTGGCCCCGCCCTTCGAGCTCCGGCTTTTCCTTCATCTCGTCATGAAATTTCACGTAGAGTTTTTGGAGTTCTACGATCGGTTCCTGCTCCACAACTTTTTTGTCCCCCCACAACTTATACGCTGCGATTAACTTTCCAAACTGCGTCCCCCAATCACCCAGATAATTCCACCTTAAAACTTTATAACCCGAAAACTCAAAAATATTAGCAATCGCGTCGCCGATAATTGTCGAGCGAATATGCCCCACATGCATCTGCTTGGCGATATTCGGATCAGAATACTCCACTATTATTTTTTTGCCTCGGCCGATTTTTGTCCGGCCAAAATTTTTTCGCTCCGCGTAAATTTTTTCTCCCTCCGATTTAACAAAATCCGGCGCGAGTTTTAAATTAATAAAGCCCGGCTTAATCACCGAAACATCAGCAATCATTTCTTTTGGCGCCTCCTTCCTAATCGCCGTCGCCCAATCCTCCGCCAGAACCATCGGATTTTTACCGAGTTCTTTTGCCAACTTCAGCGCCGCGTTGGTCGAAAAATGGCCAAATCCTTTTTGCTCCGGCACCGTCACCTCAAACCCATCTTCTCGGCCAATCGCCCGTTTTATTAATATTTCTACTTTTTCTTTCATCCTTTCTTCTATATAAGGTACATAATATAATAACTGTAATGAAAATCCTATCTGAAAACCGCCGCGCCCGTTTTGATTATGAAATCCTCGAGTCCTTCGAGGCTGGTTTAGAGCTGATCGGCCAAGAAGTTAAAAGTATTAAAGGTGGAAGGTGCAATCTAAGCTCTAGCTATGGGATTATTAAAAACGGCGAAGCCTGGCTTTTAAACGCCGAAATTCCTGCTTATCAACCCAAAAACGCCCCCGCCGATTACGAATCCAGCCGCTCGCGCCGGCTTCTTCTTCATCAAAGCGAAATAGCCAAACTTACCGGCCGGCTTCACGAAAAAGGCCTCTCTCTGATTCCAATTAAGGCCTACTTGAAAAGGAATATGATTAAAATCGAGCTCGGCCTCGCTCGCAGCCGGAAAAAACAAGACAAACGCGAATATCTCAAAAAACGCGAAGCTCAAAAAGAAATCCGAAAAGAAAAATAATTAAAAATCACTAAAAATAAAAAGCCCGTCCTTAAATCAGGAACGGACTTAACAATTTTGACGCTCATATCAACTACAAGGGCTTCTTATTTATTTAAGCCATTCCCTTTCTTCTTGTAGGAGACGATTCTCTTGCGCAACACGGACTGCGGCATTTGTGAACGCTCTGGAAACATCTTTCGCTTTCCTGGCCAGCAGCTCTTGAACTGATATATTCAACGCTGCCGCCTCCTTGCCCAACCTTTCCGCTTTTTCCCTTTGCCTCGCTCTCTTTTTAGGCCAGGACAACCTCTGCCCTTGTCCGACTTCCTTTCCCACGCTCGTTAGCTGACTTCCAATAAATCTTGTCTGAACGCTAGACTTCATAAAAACCTCCACAAAAATAAGTTTCTTTTACTTTTTTACCACATCGCTAAAAAATTCGCAATCCTACTTCTTTATTACTAACTCCTCCTCTGGATTTTCTTTTTCTAAATTCTCCAAAATTTTTTCCGCCACATATTCCGGTTTCATAAATTGGTCATAACCGGGCGGGCGGCTTCCGTCAAAAAGCCCTGTTTTCATCTTATCCGGAAAAACCGAAATCACTTTAATATCAAATGGCTTAGTTTCTAGTCTCAAAACTTTCGTAAAACCATTTTCCGCGAATTTACTGGCGCAGTATCCCGCCGAACCGACGTGCCCTTCAATTCCACTTACTGAAATTATATTCATAATCATTCCTTTCTCCGCTTTCTTCATCGGTCCGAGCGCCGCCCGCGAACCGTAAACCATCCCAAATAAGTTTACCTCCAACATTTTTCTTATTTCCTCTATTGGCAGATCTTCAATCGATGAATGCGGCAGCCAAATCCCAGCGTTATTCACCCAAATATCAATCCGATTAAAATTTTTTATTGCCACCGCGGCCAATTCCTTAACATCAACCTCCCTAGTCACATCCGCCGTAAAATAAACTGCCCCCAATTCTTCCGCCACCCTTCTTAACTCGTCCCGCTCATTCGCGCTCAAAACTAATTTTGCTCCCAATTTTTTAAATCCCGCCGCCATCGCCAATCCCAATCCCCGGCTAGCGCCAGTTATAACCACCACTTTATCCTGTAACTTCATAATTGAATTATAACTTATTCAAAAAATTTAAAATTTTATTATTCCTGTGCATAAGTAATCCCCTTTTAGTAGAAAACAAGTTGTATAATTAGTACATGGCATCAAAAGAATTAATCGATTATATAAAACAAACTTTAAGTCAGGGTTTTCCTGAAGAGCAAATCCGAAAAGAACTCCTAGGCGCAGGCTGGTTACTGGGTGACATAAACGAAGCGTTCGGCTCCGTGAAAAGTCCGACTCAAACGCAACCGCCGTCTCAAATCCGCTCGCCGCAAACTTCGGTCTATCCCTCTAATCAACCGATCCAAGTAAATAAATCCCAACCCACCGCCTCTCCAATCTCCGACACCAAGCGCGACCCCCTTTCCAGTCCATTCTTATCAACCCCCTCCACCAACCAACCCGTCAATCAATTTTCTAATACCGCCTTCAACACTCCAAAAAAATCAAAACTTGGTTTAATAATTGCCATCATCGCTGTCGTTCTAATTCTCGGCGGCGGTGTCGCTTACGCTTACACTCAAAAACTCTGGTTCTTCGCCCCCTCCGTTTCCGACGAACAATTAGTCGGCAAACTTTTTGAAAATATCAAAGGAATATCCTCGGCCTCATATAATCTTTCTCTCTTGCTTGAGACCGCCACTCGAGACCCGAACATCCAACCCGTCTCCTCTACTCCAGAAATCGATTCAAGTTTGTCTAATCTCGGCACCGATTCAAAATTCAGTTTCAAAATTTCCGGTGATTCCCAAAAACAAACCTCCACTGAAAATCATTTTAAAATCAACGCCGACGTAAAAATCACCGACGGCCTTAGCTTCGCCGGCGAAGCAGAATTTTTAAACAAAAACTCTTCAACCTATTTAAAGCTAAACCAACTCCCCCCGCTTCCAATCCCCGGTTTTGATTTAGGAAAAATAACCAACAAGTGGATTAAAATTGATAATGAGAGCTTTGCTGATCTCGCCGGATTTCCGCCGACCGCAATCCTCCCGGCAGCCAATCTTGATTCCAATGCCAATTCAGGCAATCAAGTTTCCGAATCCCTTAAGTCATTTTTTGACCTAACCCAAAAGCAATCCCTACTCGTCTTCGGTAAATCTGTAAAAGAAAAAAATGGTGATGCCGATACCTACCACTACAAACTAACTATCGATAAAACAAAAATCATTCCTTTCTACCAAGAACTAGGAAAAGAGATAAATGCTAAATTTGGAGATAGTTCACCGTTTAAAATAGACGAACAATTTTTAGCCGCCTTTCAGGGCCCCGACTTTGATAAAAGTTTTGATTACTTAAGCAAGAATAGCTCTTTTGATCTCTGGGTTGATCCCATAACCGCCCTTCCTCAAAAGCTCTCTTTTGTTTTTAAAATCGCCCCTGACTCATCTGTAACAGATCTAAAAGACAAACAAGTCGTCATCAGCGCCAATCTGGAACTTTCGAACATCAATCAACCCGTTACTATAACCGAACCAACCGAATTCTTATCGAGCGACGATCTCGCCTTAGCCCTAAGCGGCTTAACTAAGGAGCAATATCAGATTGAAAAACAAACTAACAACATCGAAGAACTTCGCGCAACTCTCGCTAGATTCAGAAAACTTGCCGGCATTTATCCCGACTCACTCGATAAATTAACAATAACCGGCGACGACATTTTAATATTAAACCCAAAATCCACCCTCCTGAAGCCAAATAAAGCTAGCAGCACCGACTATTGCGACTATTTTATCGGAACCGGAGGAACATACTATGACGAATTCATGCCTTCTTCATACTCTCCATCCCCAACTTGTGGAAATCTAAAATTCACCAAATCGGTCCCTCAAGACGCCTACACCAAAACTCCCTATACCTACACCAAAGTCGGTGATGATTACAAACTTACTTACACCATAACCTTCCCTGCCGTTTCAACTTCCACCGCCACTTCCACCGATAATACCGCAGAGTTTAATCTTCGTCTTAAGAAATACAAAAACGGCACCAACACCGCCACTAAACTCTGGCTCTCCCAAGAAGCGAAAAGTAAATAGAATTATTACTAAAAAGTAGGATCAAAAAATCCGCTAACAAAAGCGGATTTTTAATTCGTGAAATGGGTCGAGACGTTTGGGAAACTACGCTAAGAGAAATTTATATTGCTTTAACTAGTAAGTAAAAAAATAAAAAAAGCCCACCAATTAGGGTGAGCCACCAACTACGTGAGTTGGATTTTAGGATGATTGACTGAAGCGAGCTAGTCGACCGGAAATTTGAACGGCGAGCACATCAATCTGGGTTCCATATAGATCGGCGCCACATTTCCGCTATTTGGATCCTTCAAGAGGACCCAAGTGGCTTCGGACGAGGATGGCTTATAGAGTCCGTTCGGATCGGCCAGCGGGAGGCGTTCGGCTCCGTAGTAATGTTGGCTTCCCGTCTTCTTGAGATTGTAGGTTTGTATTGCTTCTGGTGCGGTAAACTGGGCAGAATAGGGAATCGGGAAGCCAATAGTTTCTCCAAGAAAAGTGAACTTCCCGCCGAGCGCTGTACGTCCACGCACAACAGTCGGAACCAGATTTTCGAGGTAGGCGTACGTGACGATTTCCTGATCACAAAGCTCTTGAATCATCCGCATGGTTTTAGCCTCGCGGAAATTCGTGATGGCCGGCATACCAACCTGATTAGTGCCTTCTTTCAGCGAAACCTCTTGTTGGTCACGCTTTATGTCCTCAGCTGTTCGCTCGGGTGCGCATGCCGAAAGAGAAATCGCTACCAAAATGGCCAGAGCTGCAAAAATGATGTGAATCCTTTTCACTTGATTACTCTCCTGTTTGAAGTTGAAATTTGTCCTTGTTATTTGCTCAGATTTCAGATTTGAGCTTGTGAATGAAAGCTCGAAGATCGCTCGGGAGATATTTCTCGTCGATCTTGCCCGATTCGCGAATGATCACCGTCTTCAGAGCGTCCTTGTGTTCCTTCTCGGCCTTCTGATATTCCAGCATGTATTGCTGAAGATTTTGGACCATGCCGTCGACGTAGGCCTGTGAATTCTTGAACACTTCGTGTTGCACTTCCACCTGTCTCGGCGCGAAGAACTTGTACATAAAGAAGTCATTGCCTTGGCCGATCCAGGTAAGAACCAGAACCACAACCAGGACTCCAACCACTATGCCAACGATCTTCTTTGTGGTGATTTCGGATTCCACGTTTTTCTCCTTGTCTGCCGGTATTTCTCCGACAAGAAATGGGTTATTGCCTATATATTTAGTCAGTCAATCTAATTATCAAATTATCAAGTTGCCCTAATAGTATAGCACGAATACTATCACTTTGTCAAGTGGCACTTTTGAGTTCATTTCCGTCCATCTATCACCCCTCTTCTGACAATAAAAGCCTTGGTTTACAAGGCTTTTATTTCAATTCCGTCGATGTGGAGATGGGCGGAATCGAACCGCCGTGTAAAAGTAATATCAGTTAGCCATCTACGAGCGTAGTTTCGCCGAAGCGAGACAAAGTTTGCTCTATTAGTTTAGTTCCGCTCCCCTAGAGCGAAAGAACAGAACGAGCCTCCTTATATAAGACCGGACTTAGCCTAAGAGGCCCAGACCAGCCGATCCTCCGGCGTTATGCGTAAGCAAACGCTGGAGCTGCAACTTTTTGGTTGGCAGATATAAATTGTTTGCCAGATTAACGAGTTAGCGCTCGGCTCGCCGACTAATGACCTACTCCTATCGAAGCCATACATCCCCATATTCAATTTTCCCCTTTATTATACTAGATATCCCCAAAAAAGGCAAATTCACCTTTTTGCTCTCTGAGCGAGTACTTTTACTAGGAAGCTTTCGGAGGTATTGTGAGCTTGGTGTCCCGCTTTTACGGGACTCACAATGCCGAGAAGCAGGCGCGTTTTGCCGCTGGAAGCAAAACGCCGCCGGTTCCTAATAAAAAATACGAGCGAAAAGTTATCCACAGCCCCCCTTGACCGCTTCGCCTATTATTTTAAAATTAAGTTAGCTCATCGAAAACCTACTCCCGTTTGATATATAAGCGAGACTACTCGCACTCAGTATTGAAATCAATTGCAGATTCTAATCTGCACCAACTATATAACCCGTGTCCTAGACACGGGTTCATTTTTTATTTACAACCTTGACCATTTTTCATTTTTATTTTAAACTCAACCGTCATTTACTAGCAACTTTGTATCACTTCACCACGAAAGGAGTAAATAATGTCCATTCCTCCTCACGGAAAAAAGAGGAAAGATGAACGCAGGAAAACAACAATCGGAATGGTGAATTGTAAACCCACGGGAGGCTTCGTTAAGCAAATATATACCGCCAGAAGAATGATAAGAGCCTAACCCCCTCGGCCCGACCCTAACCGGTCGGGCCTCACTTTCTTCCCCAAAAACAAACAATAAGCTATAATCAAATCAATAAATTGTATAAAAAATACGTCCCCCCTCGAGTCTTAGTAAGATTAAACGGCGAAATTAGAGCCCAGGAAGTTAGAGTTCTTGACGAAAAAAACGAGAGTTTGGGCGTTTTTAGCACCCAAGAAGCCCTTAAAATGGCTACTGAACGAGGCGTAGACTTAATCGAAACGGTTCCGAACGCCACCCCGCCTATTACTAAGCTGATTACTTACGATAAATACCGCTATCAAAGGGAAAAGGAAGAGAAAAAAGAACGCCTTGCCCAAAAAACCGCTGGCCTCAAACAGGTTCAAATTAGCGCCCGAGCTGCTCAAAACGACCTCCTCGTGAAAGTCCGCCAACTGGAAAAGTTCTTGAAAGAAGGCCATCAAGTAGAAATCAACATGCGCCTCCGCGGCCGAGAAAAAGGCAACAAAGAATGGGCTTCCCAGAAGCTCAATGACTTCTTCAAGATGATCCCGATCGAGTTTAAGATAATGAGCCCGCCCAAATTTGGCGGACGAGGAATGTTCGTCCAAATTTCCTCGAAATAGGGTTGCAATAAGTAAAGGGTAATGCTATAGTGAGCCGCGTTACCTGATAAGGCTTTTTGCCTTTTTATTTTCAAATGGCTAAACACTCAACCACTAAAAGCGTTACAAAGCGCATTAAAATAACCAGGAATGGTAAAATTGTTCGCCGGCCAATGGGCGTCAATCATTTCAAAACCAAACGGACCGCCAATCAGCTTCGCAATAAACGTTCTTCGCGCTCGCTTGATTATCCAATAAAAAAAATCTTAAACTACTAAACCATGCCTAGAGTTAAACGCGGCACCACCGCTCATAAAAAAAGAGAAAAAGTTTTAAAGCAAACCAAAGGTTTCCGCTGGGGACGCAAATCAAAAGAACGCGCCGCCAAAGAAGCTCTATTACATGCCCTTTCCCGTTCATTCCGCGGCCGGAAAGAAAAGAAACGTACATCTCGTTCACTTTGGCAGGTTCGCATCAACGCCGCCGCCAGAGAAAATAACACAACATACAGCAAGTTAATCGCCGCTCTTAAAAAGGCAAATATAAAATTGGATCGAAAAATTCTCTCCGATCTCGCTCAAACCGAACCCGCCATTTTCAAAAAAATAGTAGAAAAAGCGATCACCTAGATCGCTTTTTCTTTTTTTAACAACTCAATTTTTTTCCTCGTTCCGTCTTTAAATCCTCCGATTTTCCCGTCCGAGCGAATCACCCGATGGCAGGGAATTCCCCGCTCCATTCCGCCGTGGCGATTTAAAATATTACCGACCGCCCGGCACGCCCCAGGCTGTCCGGCGGACTTCGCCACTTGTTTGTACGTGCGGACTTCGCCTTTGGGTATTTTGCGGACCGCGGCGAGAACGCGATTGGTAAAGGATGTCATATGCGCTTTTTAAAACTTTTTGGCTGTCTTTAAATTTTCCCAAAATCTTTTTTGCATCGCTGAAAGAAAACCAGCCATAACCGTCGTGCTCATCAGAAATTTTAATTTCTCGGCGATTAGTTTCCGCCATATAGAAAATAACTGTTTTAAAAATTTGTTTTGTTCCTCGCCGAAAAGTGAACCTCTCCTGCGCCCGAAAATTTTTCAAAATCCTAAGATCTCTCTGGGTAAGCCCCGTCTCCTCCCTTGTCTCTCTAAGCGCCGCTTCAAAGCTCCTCTCTTCGTTTTCAATCTTTCCCTTCGCAAAATTCCAATAACTGTGTCCATGATAAAGAATCAAAAATTTAGGCCCCTCTTCGGTTTTTCTAAAAATAACTATTCCCGCTGAAATTTCTTTGTCCATTTTAGTGTCCAATATTCATCGGAGCATGATCCTTTATGGTCGGATCTTGTATGGTTTTTCGAGGTAAAACCAAATCTGGAACTATAAGTAAAACAAAAGCTGCTGCTGCCGTAAATAAGGAAGTAAAAATAAATAAGGTCGCAAAGCTATAGCCGGCAACCCAGGCTCCCAAAAAGCCGCTAATCCCTGCCATTAGCCCCAAGGCCACGGTATCGAGCGACCAATCAAAAGATATCCGATCCCTATCGAGATGCCTCGAGAAAATAGCCGACCAAGCCGGAGCATAAAGGGAAAAAGCGATAGCTTGTAGTATTTGCACGGAATAAAGCTGCCAACTGGTATTAACGAAAATGAAAAGCAAAGCGCTAATCGATGCCAAAAATAATCCCGCTATCAAGACCCTTAAATCATCCGCTTCGCCCATTTTTTTATCTAAATAATTAGCCACTGGCAACTGCAAAACCGACCGCACCGTCCAGTAGATTACCGTCCCCACACCAACGGTAAGCAGGGTTGCCCCCGCTATTTTTTCAATTATATAAATAGAAAAAATCGGGCCAATTAAGCCCCAACCAGACATCAAAAGCAAATCAGCCAGTACAAAAAATTTCACTACCTTATTTACTTTAAAATCAATTTTTACATTAATATGCATTTTTTTCTTTTAGCTTATTCTAACCCCTCTCTCTAAACCGGGCAAATACAGCCTTTCTATTACTCCGCCGCAACAAAATTAAACTCTTCTTCTCCTTTCAACACCACGGTGTATCGCCCCCCTCTTACCACTTCCTTATTTAACATCTTTTGCGCCAGCGGCGCTTTGAGCCGCTCGGCGATAACTCGCTGTAACGGCCGCGCCCCGAATGCCGGTTCAAAACCCAGTTTGGAAATTTTCTTTACCACCTCCTCGCTAAATTCCAAAACTATACCTTTATCATCTAGAGTCTTAGCAAAATCTTTTAAGTTAAGCAAAGTAACTTTGTATAAATTCTCCGCCGACAAATTATTAAAAACCACAATTTTAGAAAAACGGTTTAGTAGTTCCGGCTTAAAAACATCAGTTAGTTTTGTTTTTAAATATTCGCCTATCTGCGACATCACCTGTCCCTGCCGCAAAGCTTCGTTGATAATGTCGGAGTGCGCGTTTGAGGTAGCAATGATAATTGTATTTTGAAAATCAACCAATCTTCCGTTGTTATCCGTTAATCTCCCATCATCAAAAACTTGCAAAAATAAATTCAGAATATCAGGAAATGCTTTTTCAAATTCATCAAGTAGAATCAGGCTGTATGGTTTTTCTAAAACCGCCTCAGTCAGTGATCCCGAAACCTTGCCGTCCGGCGATCCAATCAATCTGAAAAAACTTTGTTTGTCTTGATACTCGGTCATATCAAATCGAATCATCGCGTCTTTCGAACCAAATTGAATTGTCGCTAAAATCTTAGCGAGTTCCGTCTTGCCCACGCCGGTTGGTCCCACGAAAAGGAAGATAGCAATCGGTCCGCCCGGTTTAGCCAATCCACTTCTATATTCTCGAAGTACATTGGCCACTGCCGTCACCGCCTCTTCTTGGTCAATTAACCGCTCGTGGATTACTTCTTCAAGATTAAGCAACTGTTCGGCCTCCTTTTCTGTTGCCTCATGGATTGGAATCTTCGTTTTTTTCTCCGCTACCTCGATTACTAAATCCGGCTGGATTGCTTTTAACCCCTTTCGCCTCGCCTCCACTAAGGCATCCTTTATAAGCTCACTAGCGCTCGATGGCAAAAATTTATTTCCAAAATATTTCTTTGCCAGCTTTACCGCTTTTTTTATCGCTCCAAAACTTATCAAAATCTTACTCTGTCGTTCCAAAATCAAACTCTCGTAAATCAAAATCTTTCCGGCTTCCTCTTCGCTTATTTCATTCACTCGAATTTTTTCAAACGCTCCCGCCAGATCGCTTCGCGATTCTAAAAATTCTTTGAACTCCCGCGGATATGTCGCCCCGATTACCGGAAAAGAATTACTCATTATAACCGGCATTAACGCATCAGCCGCCGAAAGATAAGCCGCTCCGGACGTTTTTACTAAATTATGCATATCCGGAATATAGAGAATAATATTGCCAGCTGTTGCGATCTCCTCCACAATCTCCCTAAGCCGCGCCTGAAGCTCCTCCGGCGCCGCTCCTGCCACCAGCCCGGCAATATCAAGCATTACCAATCTTTTATCAAAAAGCGCCTCCGGCACCTTATCCTTCACTAAATCGTAAGCAAAATGAGCCACCATTGTTTCCTTCCCAATCCCCGCTTCACCGATTAAAAGCGCGTTCGGGTTGACCGGTCTAGCCAAGGCGTCCACCATTCTTTGATATTCAACCTCGTGGCCAATTAAAAAACCTACCTCTTCTTGTCGTGCTAAATCCGTGAAATCGGTTCCAAATCGGTCTAAAGTCGGCGTTGGCCGGCTAGTCCAAGCCCGATTCATAATTCGGTGCCTTATCTTCGTCGTTCCCCCGATAAATCCGCCAATCGTTGCTGGAATATTTTTCAAGGAAGAAAATCTATCCCGAACTGAACTGAAAACCAAAGCTTGCTCCAAATCATTAGCTTCAATTCCAAAAATAGAAAAGATTCGGTTTATTGGCTCGCTTTTCATAGAAGCCAGCGCAGCAAAAAGATCCCCGCACTCGATAAATAAGTGTCCATTTCTTAAAGCGTGGTCAAATGCCACTTTCACCAAAGCCTCAACCTGCCCGGATACATTCGCCTTAGAAACATGCCCCGACTCTACAACTCTATTTTTGATAAACTCATCAACCTTATCCAAAATTTCATCATTGGAAACATTCATCCGCGTCAGCCCTTCTTGAATACCTTTATGCCCTAATAATTTTTTAAAAATCTCTAAATAAAAATCACCCCCGCCAACGCTAGCTCCGGTAAAAGCTTTTTCAATCGTCCGGAACACCGAAAGCTTTAAGTAGTCCGCTAAATTCACTCGTCCTTTTATTGGGATCTCGCTCAAAAACCGCCGTCCCTCATTCCGGTGAATAAAATAATCAATCAAAAAAATAATTACGATAAACGCCAAATACCAAAGCCAGGTAATACCAGAAATAAGTAGCGTAAAAACCGCCACCACCGTGAATAAAATAAAAATACTGCTAAAAATCCTCACTAAAGAACGCCCGACAACCGTCATCCTTAACCGCGAGTCCGAAAAGTAAAACTCCGAGATCGAAGACGAATTATTTTTATTTTTTAAATCCATTAAAAATAAGCTTTTTATAAATTAAGGCTCACCGCTCCAAAAAGACTTTTCAAAGTCATGGCAATTAAAACTGGCAAAAGCAAAACATAAACCAAATAAACAGCCAGAAAAACGCCAGCAACAATAAGATAAACAACCAAACCAATTAAAATTCTGCCCGACCTAAAAATTACTCCGAGAATCCGTCCGAGAATCGTGAAATCTTTATAAAGCGGCTGGAAAAAATATTTTACTGTAATCCTAATCGCTAAAGTTTGGTCTAATTTTTCAAATGACGAAACAAAAAAATCGGCCAATCGCCGTGAGCCGTCAATGTACCAGTGGTGCAAAAAATCGCCGATTAAAATAAAGAATCGCACCACTAAATAAACCGGAGCGAAATTCATGGGTTAATTATACCGCTCTAAGCCGGATAAAAAAACTAGAAAAGCTTAGCTTGAGGAATCTTTGGTTTTTCTTCCTTTCTCGCCCTTATCTCTGGTTTCGCTCCTGCTTTAACCTCGACCAAACCCTTTCCACTTACAATCGCCGGCAACTTCTTGAATGTCTCCCTAAACTGGTTCATTACTCCCGTCCCCCGCAAAGCCGCCGCGGGATGGAATATAGGCACGATTAGCCGCCCTCCCATTTTAAAGACCTTGCCCTGATCCCTGGTTATTTTCGCCTCTGGCAGAAAATAGTTCATTGAAAATCTCCCCAAAGTCGCGATTATTTTGGGATTGATAATTTCAATCTGCCTAGTTAAATAAGGCTTATAAGCCTCAATTTCTTCAGGCAATGGATCACGATTTTCTGGTGGTCGTCGTTTAACTATATTAGTTATATAAACTTCTTCCTCTCGCCATCCTAAATTACGAATATTTTCGCGAAGCAACTGTCCGCCCCGCCCCACAAACGGCCGCCCCTTCTCATTTTCATGAAATCCGGGCGCTTCGCCGATAAACAAAACCTTGCACTCTTCGCTTCCTTCGCCGAAAACCAAATTTGATTCCCTAAGCGGCAAACTTTTATCCGCCAAAATCTCCGCTTCTAATTTTTTTAATTCTTCCTTTTTATTCATAAGCCTATTATTTACTACACAGCTCTGTGCCCTCAGCAGGAATCGAACCTGCACCGCCTCCTTCGGAGGGAGGAATTGTATCCATTCAACTATGAGGGCTCGCCCCTATCTTATTACAAAATAATAAATTTCGTAAACCACGGCGGCTAAGAATACCACAACCAATAAGCCGGCTAGAATTCTTTTCCAACCCCGAAAAACTAAAGCCTTCGCCGCCACTAAAATTATTATCACATACTGCAAAGCCACGAAAATTCCGCCTGCCACTCCAATCGTCTCCAAAAAATTAGTAAAACCAGCCAGTAAAAGAATAATCGGCAGAGCCAACAGTAATCCAATCGCCAAAAAACGCGGCCACTTTAAGTCGTAAATAAAAGCGTTTCTCAGCTCTAATCCAATCGGCACATAAGACGTCCAAATTGCGAATAGCCCGAAAATTCCCAAAAGTTCCAATTTCCAAGCCGGCCAATTAGTTAAGCCAGAAAAAGAATCTGTTGTCGCCGCTCCCCCGGTTGTCAACGTTAAAATCGCTATCGCAAATAAAAAATAAAAAATCACCGGTATCGCTGTTCCCCAAAAAATCACCGAACCTAAACTGTTTTTATCTCCTCTTCTTTTTTGAAAATCAAACACCGGCTCGATCGCCGTCCAACCGGCCAGCGAAAAAAGAAAAGCACCAAATGGTAAAAAGATCTCTCGGCCGGTAACCGCCACCCCTAAAACCAAATTTTTAAACGGCAAAGCTGTTAAAAAAATCGCCAAAATGATAATCAGCATCGCCGCCCCGCCAAAAAATTCTAAATTCAAAACCCTTCCGGATTTAAGTAAAAAAGGAAACGATCCTAAAATCCAAAAAATAAGAATCGCCGCCGGCCCGCTTAGTCCCGGAAAAACCATTCCTAAAAAATCTCCGCCCAAAATCAAAAAAGCGGTTAAAGTTAACAACAGGCCGGCTAGAATAATTAAAAACGAAAAATACCTTCCCTTCTTGCCGTAATATCTATTAGCTAGTCCAAGTAACCGGTCTCGCTCGCCGGTTTTCTGCAAAGTTTTAAGATACCAGCTATGAGTTAAAATAATGCCCGCCGCAATTAATATTAAATACCCAACGCTCACCGCCCATCCCGTCTTATTAAAAATATAAGGCAAGGCAAATATGCCTGCCCCAATCGTCGTCGCCACTAAAAAACCCGCTTCCCGAAAAAAGTTAATAATTTTCATAAAAACTATTAAACTTCGAAAACTTTGTCGCCTTCCCGAACTTTATCCCTAACTTTTATTCCCACTTCTAAATTTTTCCTAGCCAGTGTAATTGGTTTGCGATCAAATTGCATCGAGATAATTTTATCTTCGAAATCTGTCGTTGCTCCCTTAAATTTTAGTGGCGTTCCGATAGCCATCGCCTTAGAAAACTTCACAATCGCCACCCCTAGGCCATCATAAAAATGGGTAACTGTTCCAATCGCTTTTGGCCCCTTTGTTGTCTTTACTAAAACCGCTCTCTTTTTAGTTGTCTTCTTTGCAACCTTTTTCGCGGCGGAATTTCTAGAAACTTTTTTTATAGTTTTTTTCGCAACCTTCCTAGTAGTCTTCTTCTTAGAGGTCTTTGCTTTCTTAACTATTCGCTTGCTGGCTTTTTTAGTATTCTTTTTTGTTTTTTTAATTTTTTTTGGCATAAAATTTATAACTTTTCCCGACCTTTGCCCCACGCCAAAGGCGGGGTATTTCAACCCCTCTTTTTTTTACTTACATCCATCGGAACTATATCAACTCGCCTTTCATATTTTGTTTTTTCATCCTCCTCAATTAAAGCCACTAATTTATCCATTAATTTTTCTGGATCATTATCATAAATAATTTTTCCTTGCCCTCGGTGAGCCTCCTCAACAATTTCTTTAATTTGATCCGCTGTCCCGCCGCTTCCGGTCAAAATTCCTTGCGGCTTTCGATCTTCAAAAGCGATCGTGAATTCGTTTAACGTTCCCATTCGCCCACAAATAGTCACCACTGCGTCCGAAGCTCTTGTCAAAATTAAATTCCTTCCTGAATAATCAAAACCGGTGTAAACAATTACGTCATGATAATCAGTCGGCAAGCGATATGAATTAATATGAGCCGACTTTGATGCCGCTGGTGAAAATCCGATCACCATCCCCCCCGCTTGCTTCGCGCCCTTGGCCGCCCAATAAGGTAAACCCACTGTCGCTCCAGTAACCAGAACCATCCCTCGCTTGGCGATTACCCGCCCCATCTCCTCGGCCATTTCCGAAGCCCTCTCGGCGCAATGAGTTGTCTCCGCCGCTCCCGAAATGCAAATCTTATACTTCGGCTGATAGTTTATTTCTAAATCATCCGTATGAATTTTTAAATTATTATTTTTCGCTGGCATAATTTTATTATACATCTTCCCTAATTAAATTCTCAATTTATCTCTTTATTATCATCTATTCGCGTCATTCGTATCGTCAACCTACAACTCCACCTCCTCTTTGTATTCCGGAATCTCTGTATGAATCACCAACTCATCATTAATTTTCTTAGCTAAAGCTGCCGTCGCTCCCTCATCTCCTTGGACCACAAACACTTTCTTTAATGTTATTTTTCTAGTCGCCAGCCAATCTAAAAGTCGCGGCTGGTCGGCGTGGGCTGAATAACCACTAATCATTCTCACCTTCGCGTGAACCGGCACTTCCTCGCCAAAAATTCTTACCGCCTTTGCTCCCTCAAGAAGTTGTCGTCCCATTGAACCTTCCGCTTGATACCCCACCAAAAGCAACATACTCTTGGGGTCCGGTAAATATCTAAACTCATGATGCAACACCCTCCCGCCGTTCGACATCCCCGAACCGGCGATAATAACTTTTGGCGCCGGCACGTCATTAATTCTTTTTGAATCTTCTGTTGTCGGCGTGAAAGTCAGTCCTTTAAAATTCAAAACATCATCTCCCCCCTTGATTAAATCCGATGTTCCTCTATTAAAATATTTATGATATTTTCGATAAACTTCGGTCAGCTTAATCGCCAAGGGACTATCAATATATATTGGTATTTTTGGAATCCGTCCATTTTCAATCAAATCATTTAATTCATAAAGTAATTGTTGTGTTCGCTCCATCGCAAAAGCGGGTATCACCAAAACCCCTCTTGATCTCACCGTATCTTCAATCGCGTCTTCAAGCATTTCCCGCCGCGCCGAAACATCTTCATGAATTCTATCGCCGTAAGCCGATTCGATCAAACAATAATCCGCCTCCGGCAGTTCTTCGGTCGGATTAATAATCGGCGCCGGCGAGTTTCCTAAGTCGCCGGAAAAAACCACCGACTGGCCATCGCTCTCAACTCGAATAAAAGCTGATCCTAAAATATGCCCAGCATCAAAAAATTCAATTTTAAAAGTATCCCAATCAATTTTTTGGTGATACTCCACGCCCTCCCAATGTCTCATCACCGCTTCGACATCTTCTTGGGTGTACAAAACCGGCTTCCTCTCTCGATTCGCCTCTTCGCTCAAAAGATGTTCCGAATCAAGCAATAAGAACTCCGAAAAATCCCGGGTGGCTGGTGTCGAAAAAATCTTTCCTCGAAATCCGTCTTTGTAAAGTTTTGGTAGAAGTCCAGTATGGTCAATGTGTGCGTGCGTCACAAAAACCGCCTGAATTTCTTTTGGATCATATGGAAATGGATCGAAATTTTGCCGCTCGGCAAAATTGCTTCCTTGATGTAATCCGCAATCAATCAGAATCTTCGTCTTCCCGTTTTTCGTCTCCAGTAAATAGCTTGACCCCGTCACCGTTCTCGCTCCGCCGTAAAAAGTTAGTTTCATAAATCGTGTTCCTGTATTCTATCATCGCTTCTCCGAACTTCCAAAATTTACAAAAAAACATTTGACAAAGTCAAATTTATATGATATATAATAATAAGCTACTTTTGGGGAACACATATATTTGAAGACAGGAGGTCTTTGTGAGCTACATGAGTTACAAAAATCGGTCGAATTCCATCAAACTATTTGCCGTATTACTCTTAGCGACAGGAATACTCTGGGGATTTGCAGTATTTTACAAATACTATTTCTTGATGGATACCCAAGAAATCCTCGCCCTCAATAATTGGGCGTGGCAATTTACCAAGAACCTTTTAGGTGGCGCAGTCCTACTCATCATTGGCGTCATCATTCTTGCTCGCCGCTAAAAAGCCCAACCTCTTCCTAAGCCAAAAGGCCTCGCTTCTCTAGCGAGGCCTTTTCTTTTCCAAAATTTCTTCCACCACCCCCCTATCGCTCCACGCAATTTTTTTTCCTTTTTCTAGGTGGATATAATCCTCACTTCCTTTTCCGGTGATAATCACCGTATCGCCTTCCTTCGCTAAACCAATTGCTTTCTCAATCGCCTCTCTTCGATCAAGAGTTTCAGAAACTTTGGAAATTAGAAATTGGGTATTAGAAACTCCAGATTTTATTTCTTTTAAAATCTGGTTTAGATTTTCATCGTAAGAATCCTCGTTAGTCAAAATAACTTCATCACAGAACTGTCCGGCAATTTCTCCCATCACCGGCCGCTTCCATTTATCTCTCCCCCCGCCCGCCGATCCTAAAACACAAATCAATTTCCCTTCCTTATTTTTAATTAAAATTTCATAAACTTTTTTTAGACTATCCGGTGTGTGGGCGTAATCAACAATCACCCGAAACGGCTCATCTTGAACAACATCCATTCGCCCTGGTAACCCTTTAAAATTTTTTATTGCGGCCTTAATAATATCGTTGGAAATTCCGACTTGCTTTGCCACCGCCACTGCCGCCGCGATGTTTTCTCGATTAAATTCTTCAGATAACGAATTAGCATTTTTGTCAATATAGTCCCCCGCCGTTTTGGCAAGAGCGCTATTTAAATCGCGATCAGTTTTCGAATATAAAATCACGCTCGCCTTTTTAACTTTCTCGACAAAAAAATTGGAACTTTCATCATCAGCGTTTACAAAAATTTTCGCGCCCTCTCGCGCCGCATAATTTAAAAATTTTAATTTCGCTCCCCTGTAACGTTCAAAAGATCCATGATGCTCGATGTGTTCCGGCGCCAAATTAGTAATCACTCCAATCTTCCAATTTAAAAATTTGTGCCGTGATAATTCCACGCCTTGGGACGTCACTTCAACGATCGCATAATAGCACCCTGCTGTCACCGCTCGCTTTAAAAATCTCGGAATAAAAAATCTCCCTGGCATCGAATTACCAGTTAAATTTTTTTCTTTCTTGTCGCCAATTTTTATATAAACTGAAGAAAGCAGCGCTGTTTTCTTTTCAGCTTCTTCGAGAATAGAATTAAGAAGTTCAATAACCGTTGATTTGCCTTTTGTTCCAGTAACGCCGATCAAAAAAATTTTCCGGCTTAGAAACCCGAAAAAAAAATTTCCCCAAAACGCTAATTTAAAATGATAGATCCGAAATAAAACTGGGAACTTATAGAGCCATTTAATCAGCCAATTTTTTTTTAATGATTCAAGCATGCTTCTGGTCTGACAAAATTTTTAATGCCTCTTTTAGTCTTTTTTCTAAACTTAAAAATTCTTTCGACACTTTATCGAGCGCTCGTTTCGCCTGGTCTCTTCCATAACCAAGGCCGGTTAGAGTATCAACTAGGTCGCTATCAATTTCCATTTTTTTAACCGCTTCCGTCGAGCCCTCAGCTTCAACTTTGTTTTTTAATTCCAAAATAATTCTCTCGGCCGTTTTCTTTCCAACTCCAGAAGCTCGGCTGAATAAATCACTTCGCTCTTCTTTGATCGCTGAAAGTAATTCATTAAGCGGCGCCACATCCATAACCGAAAGAGCCGACTTCGGACCAACCCCTCCGACCGTATTTAAAAGCTCAAAAAAATCCAACTCCCTAACCGATATAAATCCGTAAATCTCAAACGCCGTTTCTCTCACAAAAAGTCGGGCATAAATTTTAATATTACTCTCAATCGCCGGCAGCGAGGAGATACTCCTTTTGGAGGAAAAAATCTTTATCCCAAAGCCGCCAATATCTATAACAAAGAAATCGGGTAATTTCTCGCTTATTCTTCCCTGGAGGTAATAAATCATTAATCTGAATTATATTAGAAATTCCATTTATGCGCCACAAACGGATTCAACTAGGAAAGTCACCTTTTCGGTTTTAACGCCAAAACCCAATAATCCTATGAAACCTATGTTTCTCAACAAAAGTAGAAAATTAAATGTTTAGCGCTAAACATCCCTGCTTGATCAAAAAGCCAGTATTGTTGGAAAATATACATATAATTAGAAATTAGCCAAAAAATTGTTTCGCGCTAAACACTCCAAGAATTGGAGCCCCTCCTAATTATAAGGACATCAATGTTTCGCGCTAAACAATTAGTAATGCAAAAATACGGCAATAATACATATATATAATCAGGCAATCATATATTTGCCGTATTACTACATATATCAATGTTTAGCGCTAAACATTGATAACAAAACAAACACAAATAATAACTTCAAACAAATGATATAATTAAATAAACACTCAAAATGGAAGAACAATCCACAAATTTAGAGGTAGGGAGATTAGGAGAAGATCTAGCCGAAAAGTATTTAAGAGACAGGGGATACGAGATAGTCACCCGAAACTACCGCCAACCTTGGGGAGAAATTGATATAGTTACAAAATCCAAAAATAGAACCCTTACATTTTTTGAAATCAAAACTTTAAAAAAGCCAGAATTTAACAATGAGACGAATATAAAACCCGAAGACAATTTAACCGCCTCTAAACTTTCAAAGCTAAAAAGAATCTGTGAAAGTTTTGCCAACTCAAACCCAAAGCTAATCACAGGTTCTCGAGGGTGGCAAATTGATCTCTTAACCATCTGGATAAAAAACTTTTCTAACGTCCAAACCCTGTTATTGACAGAAATAGAAAAAGATTGCGAAATAAAACACTACGAGAATATTTAGTTTTTCTTCTTATTTTCCTTTTTACTTTTTATCTTTTATATTCTAAAAATGTCCGGTCATAGCAAATGGTCTCAGATCAAACACCAAAAAGAAATCACCGATAAAAAACGCGGCCAAAATTTTTCTAAACTCCTAAAATTTATTTCCGTCGCGGCGAAAGATGATTCCAACCCTAAATTTAATATCCGTCTAAAAAGCGCCATTCAAAAAGCCAAAGATGCTAACGTTCCGAACGACACCATTGATCGCGCCGTCAAACACGCCAATGAAGAAAAAAATTTAGAAGAATTAATTTTTGAAGCTTACGGCGAAGGCGGCATAGCAATTCTGATTGAAGCCATTACCGATAACCGCAATCGCACCGTCGCCGAAATAAAAAGTATCCTAAATAAAAACGGCGGCCGCTGGGCAGAATCAGGAAGTGTCCGCTGGGCCTTCGAAAAAAATTCCGAAACAGAGGAGTGGCATTCTAAATTTCCCCAAACCCTTCCGGAGGAAAATTTAGAAAAACTAAAAAAACTTTTAAACGAAATTGAAAGTCATGATGATGTCCAAAAAATATTCACGAATTTAAAATCTTAAAACATGGATATCTTCCTCGGCATCGATCCCGGATCAAAAAGAATAGGTTATGGCTTAATCTCAAAAAAGGGATCAACCCTATCTTTTTTGTCCGCCGGAATCCTTCAAATAAATGCTGAAAATTCTTTTGACCAAAAACAAAAAGATCTTTTATCTATCCGAGATCAAATATCGGAGTTGATCGATATCCACCAGCCAAAATCCCTCGCCATTGAAAAATTATTTTTCTCTAAAAACAAAAAAACGGTTTTTGCCGTATCTGAAAGCAGGGGAGTGGTTCTTCTCTCCGCCGCCGAAAAAAAAATAAAAGTTCAAGAGTTTAGCCCGAATGAAATAAAATTAGCCGTCACCGGTTATGGCTTAGCCGACAAAGCTGCCGTTTCCAAAATGGTTAAATTAATTTTAAAAAAGCCGGATCTCAACTTAATCGATGATGCCATCGACGCTCTCGCGGTCGCCATCACCGCCAGCCAAAAAACATTAAGTTAGTATCCCGGAGTTGAAGATGGAGTTTTTGAGAGGCTTTCGGAGGCACAAAAAGATTGGTATTCTGAAGGAATTTTTTGTGCCGAGAAGCAGTGGGCATTCGCCGCTGGAGCGAATGAACCGCGGCTCTCAAAAACTCTATCAAGACTCCCTTGACAAAGAACTAAACTAAAATATACTACTTGAAAATTGTTTCCAATTTCGCTATAGATTAATGAAAATAGAGGCAATTGATTAATAAAAGCAAAGGTCGGAAGATTTTTTTGCTCATGTCTAACTCAAAACTTTTAGAGCTAGAAAAAAAGATGTCGTTAATTGGCGGCAGCGGACTAAGCGACGACTACGAAGATGACGGAGTTTCGGAAGATACTGTCGAAGAATTAGAATTCGAAGAAGAAGACGAGGAGCTCTAGCGTCGCTAGTAATTAAACAACAATCCCTGGACCATTCGGCAATCCATTATATACACTTGTAAGCATTTCGTTAGCCAATTATGCTTAAAGTAAGAAATTGCCGAGTAACCCAGGGGTTGTTTTTTTACAAAAATATTAAATATGAAAATTAGAAAAAACTGGAAAAAAATTTTATTGGGACTGGCAATAGTTATTGCTGGCGGGTTTCTCCTTTCTGTTTTTGTTTTTTATTATTTTTCCAAAGATCTTCCCTCCTTCGACCAGATCACTAATCGTCAAATTGCTGAATCGACCAAAATTTACGATCGCTCCGGGAAATTCTTACTCTACGAAATTTCCAATGGGCAGAAACGCACCACTCTTGCGCCCGATCAAATTCCCCAAGCCCTCAAAGACGCCACGGTTTCAATTGAGGACCAAAATTTTTATAACGAACCCGGGTTCAGCATCCGCGGCACCATTCGAGCCTTTTTTGAAAATCTTCTTCACGGCCGGATAGTTCAAGGCGGATCCACCATCACTCAGCAACTTGCCCGAAACGCTTTTTTAACAACCAACCAAACTATTACCCGAAAAGTAAAAGAAGTTCTTTTAGCCATCCGTCTAAATCGTTATTACCAAAAAGACGAAATTTTAAATCTCTACCTAAATGAGGTTCCTTATGGTCCAACTCTCTACGGAGTTGAAGCCGCCAGTGAAGGTTACTTTAGTAAGCCCGCCAAAGATTTAACCCTCCGTGAAAGCGCTATCTTGGCTAGTATTCCTAAGGCCCCAAGTTTTTATTCACCTTGGGGATCTCACCAAAAAGAACTGCTAACAAGATCAACGGTTGTTCTAAATAAGATGTTTGAGTTAAAAAAAATCAGCGACGTTCAACTAAAATCCGCGCTTAAAGAGAACATAACCTTCGCTCCTCAGAGCGACGGCATCCGAGCTCCTCATTTCGTTCTTGCTGTTCAGGATTATCTCGCTCAAAAATACGGCGAAGACATGGTCCGGCTCGGCGGTCTGAAAGTTTTAACCACTCTTGATTGGGATCTTCAACAAGCGGCCGAAGCTGCCGTCAAAAATGGCGCTGAGCGGAACGAAAAACTTTACCAAGGGAAGAACGCCGCTCTTGTTAGTGAAGACCCGAAGACCGGGCAAATTTTGGCAATGGTTGGGTCCAGAGATTACTTCGACACCACAAACGAAGGGAACTTTAACGTCGCCACCCAAGGCCTCCGCCAGCCAGGTTCCGCTCTAAAGCCTTTTGTTTATATGGACAGTTTTGAGTTGGGTTACGCTCCAAGCACTATTCTTTTTGATGTTCCCACAAACTTCAACGCTAGCGGTGATCCAAGTAAGGATTACGCTCCCGAAGATTTCGACGGCCTTTATCGCGGTCCCGTTTCTTTAAAAAATGCCCTTGCTCAATCAGTGAACATTCCGGCCGTAAAAACCCTATACCTCGTCGGTATAAAAAATGTCTTGAGTACTCTTCAGGATTTTGGTCTTACCACCCTTGTTGATCCCAAACGTTATGGTTTGTCTCTAGTTTTAGGAGGCGGGGAAGTGAGGCTTATTGAAATGGTTAACGCCTATTCAGTTCTTGCCCAAGATGGAATTAAACACAAGCAAGCGATGGTTATGGAGGTTAGGGATAAAAACGATAAGGTCTTAGAAGCCTTTGGAGACCAAAACTCCCAAGTTGTGAGTCCTCAATACCCTCGCTTAATAAACGACATCCTCTCCGATGTTGATGCGCGGGGCCCCCTCTACGGCGCCAGTCTAAATCTGACTCAAGTTCCCAATCACGACATCGCTCTCAAAACCGGAACCTCTAACGATTATCGCGATGCGTGGACGTTTGGTTACACCCCTTTTTTGGTTACCGGTGTCTGGGCTGGCAATAATAATAACGCCCCGATGCAACGCAACGGCTCCAGCATTCTTGCCGCCGTTCCTATCTGGCACGAATTTATGGCTCAAGCCCTAAAAGACAAAAACCCTGAAGCCTTCACTCGCCCCGATCCAGTCTTTCCCCAAAAACCTATTCTTGCCGGAAATTATGTGATTGACGACCAAGTTCATTCCATCCTTTACTACGTCAATCCAAACAATCCCACCGGCCCGGCCCCTTCTAATCCAGAATCAAATCCTCAATTTCCTAACTGGGAAAAAGGAGTTTTAGCTTGGGCAAAAAATAATCAATCAACTATTTTAAATTCAAAAAACCAATCTAGCGCCGCCCCGACCTCTCCTGTCGCGACAAATTCCGTTAAGCCGGAAATCACAATTAAAACACCGGCCGCGGGGGATTTTATTACAAATCAAATCGTCCTCTCGGCCGCTATCACCAGCCAAACGCCACTCGCTGAAATAAATATTTACTTAAACAATAAGTTAATAAATAAACTCACCGCCGACCTAGGGAGTAATTATAGTCTCAACTACAGCTTTAGCTCGTCGGAACTTCTCCAACAAAACCTTCTAGAAATTGAGGCGATAAACCGAGACAACTTAAAATCTCGCACCGGCGTAATTGTCTATTACCAAAATAACTCGCAGTAGCCTCCTTGACGGGCTCTAAGTCTTCAAAATCGGCATTAATATATAAAAATAAGATCCTTCATTCACCGACTTAATGACAGCCGGCTTATTGTCTTCATTGATGCCAATAAAAACTTCCTCAGTTTTTAAAACCCTTAACGCATCCGAGAAATATTTCCAATTGAACCCGATCGGCTCTAGTAGTTGCTTATTTGATTTTACTGAAAGAATATATTTATTTTCCCCCACCTCTTGGGTCGCAGAAAAAATTTCCATTACCTTTTTTGATTCCGGAATTTTTATTTTTATCTCATTGCCGCTTCCGCTAAAAACTGACGTAACCTTAAGTGCGGTTAATATTTCCTCCCTATTCACCACCACTTCCGCCTCAAAATCCCTTGGGATAATAGGGGAATATTCAGGAAAAACCGCATCCGACAATCTAGAAATAAACTCCATCCTTTCTGTTTTAAATAAAATCTGATTCTGATCTTTATAAATCTTTAAGACCTCCCCATCTTTTATCAGCCTAATTAGGTCCTGGCTTGTTTTTAGAGGTATTAAAACCTTAAATTCGTCTTTATAATTAGTCTTGAAGAAATTTCCTCCTACTGTTTTTTCCGCCAGTCTAAAGCTGTCCGTTGCCACTAATTTAAAGCTATCCAAAGAGAAGTCCAGTAAAACATTGTTTAAGTCGGCCCGTAGGTCGGAAAATTGCGCCGCCGCCAAAACGCTCTCTAGGGCGTCTTTAAAAATCCCGCCCTCAATCTCAATACACTCTGTCTCATTCTTTATTTTTGGAATAATCGGAAAATCATCAGTTGGTAGAAACTGAATTCCAGCCTCATAGTTATCTGTTTTGATCTCCAGCTTTCCCCCTCTCCGCTCTAAATTAATTCTTTCGCTTTGGATATTATTAATTAAGCTAAGAAAGGTCGCTATTGGGACGCTTATTTTTCCTTTCTCAATTACTTTCCCGGCTAGCGAATAACAAATAGCAATTTCAAGATTAGTCGCTGTTATTTTTATTTTATCATCTTGAGCTTCAAGAATGGCGTATCTTAAAATCGGCAAATTTAAATTTTCTCCCGACGCTCTTTCAACCATCATCAACCCATCCTTTAAATTATTTTTCATTATCACCACCTTCATAAATATTAATAAGTAATAATATATTTATATATTGTTATGGTTATTAGACCTTGGATAACTTAGCTATTTTTTACTATTTGCCGGATCGGCTTGTTTGGTTTATGGGCTTAATTTCTGTTTTCCGGAAGTAAAAATATGTGGACGGGGTGTGGGTATTAATCTTATAAACTCTTATTATAAAGTGAATCTTTAATTGATAGTATTTTTTGATTTAAAGGGGAATTTTTATTTATTTCCTGGTTTATTTTTTCAAATGAATGGATCACGGTTGTATGATCGCGCCCAAACTTTTCCCCAATATATGGGTAAGAAAACCCCAAGATATCCCGAAGTAAATACATAACTACTTGCCGTGGTTCAACCGTTTCTTTCTTTCTGGACCTCGTTATGAGATCCTCAATTTGAATGTTATAAAAGTCCGCTACCGATTTAATGATCTGGTCGTCGCTTATCCTACGTGAAAAATTTTTTGTTGATTTATTAATTATTTCTTCCGCTACTTTCCTTTCAATTTTTACCCCTCGGCGGTCCTGATAAAAAACTATTTTATTTAAAACTCCCTCTAGCTCGCGGATATTTCTTTTTATCGATTTAGCGACGAGATCTATTACTGTCGGATCCAATTCCTTATTTACCTCTCGGAGCCGATTATTAATAATCGCCACCCGCATTTCGTATTCGGGGTATCCGATATCCGCCGTGAGTCCGCCTTCAAATCTTGACCTAAGGCGTTCTTGTAGCGTTGGGATTGATTGCGGTGGGCGGTCCGATGAGATAATTATTTGTTTATTGTTTTCATAAAGAGCGTTGAAGGTATGGAAGAATTCTTCCTCGGTTTTATCCTTCCCACCAATAAATTGAATGTCGTCAATAATTAAAACGTCCACATCTCTGTATTTTCTTTTTATATCCTCCATTCTCTTATTTCGGATCGCCCAAACCACATCGCTCGTAAATTTCTCCGATGAGACGTATTTTGGTCTTATCTTATTTTTATAAATAGATCTGATCTCATTACCAATCGCCTGGATTAAATGAGTTTTTCCAAGCCCAACTCCGCCGTAAATGAAAAACGGATTATATTTACTTCCCACCTCGTTAACTATCGCCGTCGCTGCCGCATGGGCCAATTCATTGGAGGGCCCAATAATAAAGGAATCCATCGTATAGCGGGGATTTAGGTTTGTTTCTGGGTCAACTTTATTAAAACTAAGTCCGATTTGATTCTCAAACTTACTAAAATCAGCCTCAATTTCCTTTTTTGTTAAAACTTTAGGTTCTTGGCTGGTAACCACAAACTCTAGTTTCCTAGCCGAACTGTCGTAGTTTCTAATTATCCCCAATAAATTCTTCTGGTATTTATTTTCAATCCACTCTTTAGCAAAGTTATTTGGCAATGAGATGTAAAAAACGCCATCTTTTTTATCCACGAGATCGCTTTTCTTAAGCCAAGTTGCGAAATTTGCCCGAGATAGTTGAACCTCCATCTCTTTGAGTGTAATTTGCCAAAGTTGATTAAGGTCCATTGTGTGTTTGTTTAAGTTAGCTTAATTTTAGTTTCTATTTCTATTAAGTCAAAGATTTTTTTATCTCTAACTGGGGATTACCTGTGGAAAGATGAATTCTAAACCACTCTTAAATAAAAAACAAAACAAAAAAACTAATCCGGTATTGCGTCATCACAATTAAGATGTTAGAATAAACAAATGTCGCGCACTTATCAGCCCAAAAAAAGAAAAAGGGCTAAAGCCCACGGGTTTCGAGTGAGGCAGAGAAAGCCCGCCGGGAAGAGGGTTTTAAGCCGCCGCCGCCAAAAAGGCAGGAAAAAGCTGGCTGTCTAAAAAAATGCTGGCCAGAAAATTTCGGTTGCCGATTCCCGAATTTAAAAGCCAAAAATCAAAACTAGTCCGACTCCCGCCTTATTTTTCAACAAGGTCAAGAGGGAATAGTATTGGTCATAATCGCTTTGCTATTGTAATCAGCGCCAAGTTAATCGCGAAATCAACCGAGCGGCATTATTTTAAAAGGCGAGTTATTGAAAATTTAAAAAAATGGCCCAACCTTAATAGTGATTTTCTTTTCATTGTCGTCGCGCCAATTAAGAATCTAAAAAAATTTAATTTTAAAACAGAATTATCAGCCATCTTAGCTGAGATTAAAAAACAATGACTGCAATTTGGAATGCCGCAATATATAACCCTCTTCTAAATATCCTCATATTTTTTTATAAGACCATCGCCCTCGAGGATCTCGGTTTAGCAATAATTTTTTTAACCATTCTAATCAGGCTGATTTTATTCCCGATTTTTTCCAAAAGCGCTAAGCACCAAGTGGTTATGCAGTCCCTGCAGCCAAAACTTAAAAAAATTCAGGATGAACACAAGCAGGACAAAGCCAAACAGGCCCAAGCCACGATGGATTTATATAAAAGCCACAATATTAATCCCTTCTCTGGTTTTTTCCTGATTCTTATTCAGCTACCAATCCTTTTTGCTTTATATTCAATCATCAATAACGTCTTAAAAGGAAGCCAGGCGCTTACCGGAATATATAGCTTCATAGCTCTGCCAGCCTCTATAAACACCTCCTTCTTAGGCTTGATTAATTTAAGCGCTCATAGTATTGTGGGAGTCAACTTGGTAATCCTTATTCTCGCGGCCGCCGCGCAGTATTACCAAGGAAAATTGAGCCTACCAAAAAAGGACGCCGGCTCCGAACTTAGCAGTGTTGAGAAAATAGGTCGCCGCATGGTTTTCTTTGGTCCCATTCTCACTATCGTTATTTTTGCTAGGCTCCCGGCTGCGATTAGTTTGTATTGGTTAGTAAGTTCGGTTTTTTCAGTCGGGCAGCAAATAATAGTTAATCGTCAATTAGCCAATGGAAAACTGGGAAACGTTCGCCAAGAAAACAATTGAATTAATGGGGTTTAGGGATTTCCGGGTTGAAATCGACAAAGAGCGGAATCGAGGCCTTATTTTTATCTATGACAGCCCCAATCTTGTTAAAGAAAATCTTCCCGTCATCATTAATAGTTTAAATTATTTTGCTCAGGTGATTTCTAGAAAAACCGGCGAGCCGTCTGTCATTTTTGACCTTAATAACTACCGGCAAGAAAGAGAGAATCTTATTACCGAGCTCGCTAAAGCCGCCGCCAAAAAAGTTTTGGTTACCGGCGAGGACATTGCTCTGCCGGCGATGAATGCTTATGAAAGGCGCTTGGTTCATGTTGCTCTTGCCATCCATCCTGAAGTCAAAACCGAGAGCACTGGTCTTCGAAGAGAACGGCATGTTATTATTAAAAAAATAAAAGAATAATTTCAAAAAACAAATAAAAAGCAGCTCGCTCAAGCTGTTTTTTATTTAAAGCGAGATCGAATAAAGCTGTTGATCTAAACGATTAACAAAAAATAATTTGTTATCCACCACTCTCAAATTACTTACATCAATCTTCACTTTATCGGCTGAAAAAATAGTTTTTACAATCGTTCCGTCTAAAGCAACTTTATATATATTATCCTTAGTGAAGAAAGCCCCTTTTTCATAATCGTCCGGGACTAAGTTTGTTGTAAGATAGTTTATATTTTCCGGTACTGCGCATATTATAAAATCATTTTTAACACTCGAGGTGGCGGAAGCGAGCGCTGAACTAAATGCACATTTATCAGCGAATGTAAAAAATCCCAAGTTATTGATTGTTTTCCCACTTAAGTCGAAAATTTTTAATTTATTTCCACCCTCGCCGCTCACTGAGGCAAGTCCTAAATATCCCGTCTGGCTCCATAATATTTCGAGTCCAAATTCGTCACGGATGGCAGGGGATAGTAACCCGGTTTTTGTATCAAAAAACCAGGCCGAAGTTGGGATTAGCCTAGTCGGCCGCTCCCCAATTACTATTCTTGACTGTTGAGTCCAATTAAGATGGAGGTCATAAGCCGGAATTAAAAAGGTTTCTTTTGGTGTTGGTTTTTTACTATTTAAATCAATTATTTTTAGCGACAAGCCCGCTGATTTTCTCGTTAGATATGCCAGTTTTAAATCGGTTGGCGACCACGAGGCCGACTCCGCGCCCTCTTCGATCGGAAGCCAAGTTTTACTCTCAATATCAAAAATACTTAATTGCGGACTGTTTTTATTCCCCGAAAGCGTTGCTAGTTTTTTCCCGTCAAAAGAAAAATGTGTGTTTATTAGCCTATCAATTGGGCTGGCACTCAGCTCCTCTTTCTGATTATTTTTGCTTCTTATAATCTTGCCGTCGGTTAAAATGGCAATAAGTGCGCCATCATTCTCAATAAAATAACGAAAGACCGCCCCATCCATTACTTTAATAGGAAAATCTTTACCACTAACTCCACTAGGACTTCCCAGCGTGGAAGTCGAATTATTATTTACACCTCCAGGAATTTCGTCGTTGTTTTTATTGCGCAAAATATAGCCGCCGATAATAAATCCCAGAATAACCACTCCTATTATTAATATGATTATGTATTTTTTCATAAAACTTTTATAAAAATATTAACATTGAGCCATTTCTGACAAATCCAAAGGATGACAAACTCCCGTACACCTGTCGTCGCAAGCAGTACTACCAACTTGGCTACATCTTAGTAGGTCTCCGCCATTCGGAGCGCCCCCTTGCTCTATACAACCATAGCGATCACCTTTTGCGGTTCCGTCCGGATTATAATTATTATTATTTAAGCATGCTCCTTCGTGGCAGAATCCGCCGCCGCTATTAATCATTAATTGATTGCAACTTTCCTGAGTCATGCCTGATGGGCAGGTGTTGGAAGTGCCGGAGGTAGTAGACGGCAAAACTTGCTGCAAGGTATTTATTCCTGGCACCTTTAAGACACTCCCGTTCTCACCTGGCGACAATGTGAACACCTTTGGATTGATTGTGGCCAATATTAGCGCTCCCGCCGCCAGGAGTCCGAGCCCAATCAGGGCTTGATAAATCCATTGTTTAGCATCGCTCTGGCGGGACGAATTTCCGGCAGAAATCGTGTAAAGGATCGCTCCATAGACAATTGCTCCCAGTGCCAAAAGACCGCTAATCATCAGGGCGAATTGGTATATATTAGCGATAATTCCGGCTGGATCCGCTTCATTAGTTCCGGTGCTGGGTGGAATACCCGTATTGATTGGCGCAAAGGTTGCCGCTCCCACTTTTCCAATTCCACCGAGCAGCAAAACTAATCCCAGCAAAATCGCACCCCAAAAAAATATTTTTCTAGCCCTTGTTCCCATTTATTTTTTTTCAAAAATCAGATTTAAGTTTTTTATTGCTGATTCCTGGTTATTTTTTGAATTTTTAATACTCAAGTTTATTTTTATTTGATAATTATTTGGAGTTGAATCGGGCAAATCAATTGTTAAATTTTTTGGATTTTCGAAAGACGTTGGTGGCTGGTTGTTGATCTTCCAGCTGAATAAAAAATTATCCTCATCAGAAGTGTTAAAGAAATAGGGAATAGCCTTAATTTTAAAATTAAGCGCTGAAAAAGCTCCGGTTGGTGTAGGCGCCTCAATAATAGCCTGGGGCGAGGTGACTAAAATCAAGGCAGCTTTACCAATAAAGCCCCCTCCGTTTACGTCAAAAACCTTCACCCTAATAGCTAAATTTCCAGTTTTAAACGGCTGAAATGTAAAATGAGTTAAACCCACTCCGCCTTTTATAAATTCGTCGTCGGCGTACCAATATATATTTCTATTCGCCAAATTAATGATCTTGCCCTGATTTATCAAACTTATTAAAAAATTCATCGGCGACCCGACTGTCGGGATATTTTTCCCCTCAAAAGAAGACGGTGCGTAATTTGACGCTCGCCAAGTCAGCCAAAGCTCTGGTTTCTGATTTTCCACCGCCCCTACTTTTAAAAACGGGAACAGGACTAGTCCTAAAACAACAACTGAAATTATCTTTTTCATTAAATAAAATTTTCCCCTCCGCACTTTAATTATAGCATTTAACTTTTTTCGAAAAAACAATGAAATCAGGCTGCTTGTCGATATTCTTTGTGTTCGTCATCTTCATCTTTTTCCCGTGTTTCTGGTTCCGGCAATTCTTTCATGATGTCGCGCACCTTTTCCCACGGCTCTTTTTGTTCGCCTAAAGCTTCCTCGGCCAGTTTTGCTTCTCCCGCTGTTCCACTCGCTGCCGCTCCTGCCTCTGCCGCCATAGTCGCCTCTGTCCCTACCGCTGCCTCAGCCCCAGCCAAAGTCGCTCCGCTCGCTGCCGTAGTGGCGCCTCCCGCCGCTCCCGCAGCGGCTTCGGTCGCGGTTGCAGCTACGGCTGTTCCCGCCTCCGTGGCTGCGGTTCCGCCGGCTGCCGCTAATGATGTTCCGCCGGTAAAAGCGGCCGCTCCCACCGCCGCCACCGTTGTTATTACTTTGGCGGCTTTTGGATGGCGATCCATATAAACCACCGCTAAAAACCCCGCCGTAAGCAATGGCAATTCGCTCACCATTGGTATAAGTTCAGCTAGCTGAGCCAAAATAAATCTCAATATTGGCAGTTTTTTCTGGTAAAGATAAAAATCCAAAGTAATTGAGAAGAGGTCTACTATCCAAGGTCCGAAAATTGGCAGAAAAGCCGATATTACCTCGGCAATAAATAAAATCGCCGTTATAAGAATTGCTTCCGGTGTTGAAATTTTGGGTTCTGGCTTGTTGTCCATAGTTCAAAAAACCCAAAGTCGGTAGAGTTTTATTCCTTCCCTTCTAGAATCTGCTTTGGATTAGTAGTTATAATCTGGTCCTCGAAAAATGAAGCGATAATTTGTATTGCCACGTGTTTCCTGCCGGCAAAAAATAAACCCGTTCCCACCTCTGCCGAAAGAAGCATATTTTTCTCCGCCTCAGTAAGGCCGAAGGCCTTTGCGACTATATCAATAGTCGCCGGGGCTTGTTTAAGAAGTAATTGGACAGAGGAATTAGTAATTATCGGTCGGCCATAAGGAGACCGCAAAAAATCTTCCACGTCTTGGGTGATTGTTGAAATTCCCAAATAATATTTTCTCGCTCGTTTCACTAATCCGAAAAGAAAAGTGGCGCTGTCTTCGTATTTCATCATCCACCATGCTTCGTCGATTATCAAAAGCCTTTTTTTCAATTTTGCCCTCGTCAAATTCCAAATAAAATTCAAAATCATATACATCGCTATCGGTCGAAGTTCATCTTCGAGATCGCGAATGGAAAAAACAATCAAACGATTGCCGGTATCAATATTGGTTGGTTGATTAATAAATCCGGAAAAGCTTCCCTTTGTGTACTTGTACAATCTTTCTGCCATTCCTCGTCCGCCGTCGAGGTTTCTTAAAACCGTTTCTAAATCTTCAAGTAACGGCGGCTGGGCGTTTGAAAAATCTTCTCCCGCCACGATTTCCCGCGAGGCATAAGTTTCGGTGATTGCTCGGTCAAGAAGAGCATCCTCCTCCACACTTATACTACCAAGCATAAGTTTCACCAACCCCGCCAAAGTTACGATATGTGATCGAAGGACATCTGATGGCGCTTCTCCTTCAGGTATAACCGGTATATCAAAAGGATTAATATGTTCCGTTGAAGAAAGAGAAATATTAAAGAAACTTCCCCCGAAGGCTTCCGCTAATTTTTTATATTCATTTTCTGGATCAATCACTAGTATATCTATTCCCATCATCAAATATCGAACTATCTCAAGTTTTGTGGAATATGATTTTCCCGCTCCAGATTTTGCAAAAACCACTTGATTCGCATTTTCCAAAGAGAATCTATCGAAAATAACTAAGTTATTATTATGGCGATTAATGCCGTACATAATTCCCTGGCTGGAATTTAAATCTTCTGAAACAAACGGGAAAAACGAAGAAATTGGCGATGAATTCATCGGCGTATTTACGTCCAACTTATCATCAGCCAAAGGTAAAATTGAAAGCAATCCCTCAATCTGTTGGAATAGCGCCGGTTTTATATAAATTATTTTTGCTTCCAGTAGGGAATTAATTTTACTCTCCAATTTAGCTAACTCCTCCAAATTATCAGCATAAATAGCCACATAAACCCCCACTTCAAATAATTTTTCCTGGGCTTGCTGAAGTGAGTCTCGTAAATTTTCAACGTCCTGGAAGGCGGTTTCTAAAAGGGGATCCCTAACTAATCCTTTCTCCTGTTGATCGCTGATTTGTGATTCAATTTGTGCCGCCTTTTTTCTTAGTTTCTTTAATGCTAGGCCGGTATCAACCGGGTTTACAAAAATCGATATATCGAAAATATTAGGCAAGTTAATAATTGGCTCAAACCAACCCGTCGATAAATATCGCGGATAGGAAAAAACAAAAAAACTCTTTACAAATTTATTGCCTATCTTCAAATAATTAGACTCAACCTCAACGCCGGCCGGCGCGATAATTTTTTTTGTGTCTTTAAAATTAATGTCAGCCATTTTTTTGTTCGCTTGCGCTGGGAATATGTAATCTTTCTTTCTCGACCGCTTCGGGATTGTAAAAATTATAATAAAGCTCAATTAATTCTTGGTTTTTTAAAACCGCCGCCTCTAATCCTACCGACTTTAAGCCTTCGGTTACCTGGTTAACTCTCTGGGTTATTTGGTTGAAATTTTCCCGAAAACTTTCCTCCCTCTCTTTGTCGCTTTTTTCTTTCTCGGTCTGCTCGCTCTGTTTATTTCTGTTTAAAAAAGGAAATAATTTTGCTACTCCGCTTATACTTTCCTTCCCCGGCAAAACGATCGGACTAAACGTTACCACGACAAAGAAAATCTTTTCCATAATCTCATTCTCGTGGACAAAGCCGGCAATAAACTCTTTATATTCTGAGATTTGGCTTTGTAAAAGAGGCGTCGTTTCTTCTTGCTTCCGTTGTTCCAGTGCGTCTAAATAACGATCAATATTAATTTTCCGGGAATGAATAACTATCTGGATAGGGAAATCCAAGCTATTCAAAAAATTTTGATAGGCAAGTGACATTAAGTCTGTCTCCTGTTCTGACTTAAGAGCGGTGTTGATTCCCCCTACTATTATTACCTGTCTTAAACTCCCACTCTTCAAAATCACCGTGTTATCTCTAATCTCTTCTATATAAACAAGGTCTTGAGTATTCGCAAACTGCGGTTTTATTGCCATTTTATAAATTTAGTGGCCATAAATAATCCAAAGGCTACCATCTAAATTATACTTGAAATTTCTAAGATTAAGAAAAAGTCCAAACTAAGAACGGAAGATACCATTACCAATTCCCATCTATCTATAATCCACTCTTCTCGCCGCCTTTCTTTCTCCGGTTATTTTTTCAAAAACTTGATACCGTTCTTTTATTTTTTTAGTGACCAAGCTAACAGGGCTAATTTTAGCCGGCGCTTCTTCTTCTGATTTCGATCCTGTCTGAACCTTCTGCCACCGGCTTTTGAGCGCCAATCCGGAAACCAAAGATTCCAATGAAAAACCCGGTTTTTTTGGCTGTGGTGTTACCTCGTCCGGCTTGATTTTCCTACCTTCCGGTTGCCAGATGAATGTTTGCGGTTGCCAGTAGAATCTTAAGGCCGAGAGGATGACATTCACAAGCGGGCGGCCATTAATTTTTATGAAAGCTAAAGCCACGCCCACTAAATTTAGTCCGATCGCCAAAATCACCCAAAGCCAAGTTTGTAGCGGAAAATATAAAAGGAAGCTTATCCCCGCCGACGTTCCCACATATAGAAACTGCTTTATAGTAAGCGGGCCGATAATTTTATCCTCGGTTTCAATAAATTGAGGGACTTGAAACTGCATATTTTAACTATAAAAGAAATAAATAAAACTTTATAGTTTAATTTACTTCTTTTATCTTCATCGTTTGAAGATCAATTATTTTCTCGGTCGGCGTAGCGCTAGTTTTCAAAACAATATCGGCTCCCGCGGCCTTCGGCGCAACTGGCGCTTTCGGCATCGGCGGTCTTGAAGTAATTTTTGGTGCCATCTGATTTGTTAGGCTTACGGTTTTCATAAGCGGTGGTGACGGCGGGAGCGTCCTTCTTGTTTCCTGCTTTAATTGCTCCTCCTCTCTAAATGATACTATCGTTGCCGGTTTTTCATTTGATTCTTTTTGCCCAAAAAGAGACCTAAACCACCCCCCCGAGGGCTTCCCTTGAGATGGGATATTATCTCCAAAGTTTTTCTGAATCGGCGGCAACGTCTGCTTATTACTCGAAGCAATCATATCACCTGATTTTTGGCCCAATGTTTGCAACTTAAAACTTCCGCTCGCCCGAATCGGCGCTGGTTGGTTTTCTTGATGGATTATCACTGGTGCGGCGGCGGGTTGTTTGGGTATTGCCGGCGGTTGCGGCGGTTGGAAAGAAAAATCTTTCAACGGCGGAGTTGTCTTCAATGGTCGGCTATTTGGTATTATCGGGGTTATTTCAACTTGGGGTTGGATGGGCGATGGAACAGACGTCGCTGGTTTGTCTATCCCGAGTTTTTTATCCTCAATCCCTTTTCGTCTGTTCAGAATTTCCACCAACTCTCCTCCAAATTTTTCTAATTTTTGAACCTGGTCAATTATCTTCGACGGGCCGCTAATCGGTGTCTGGAAAATCGGGGAAAGGGGAGAAACCACCGGGTCTGTTTGTGGTTTGGCTATCTCTAATTTCGGGCCAGAAACTGGCATAATTACCCTCGCCTCTGAACGCTCAGTTGGTAGGGGCATTGAGGTTGCCTTATTTGATGTCGCTGGAGTTTGTTCTTGGGCTTGAGTTATTTTTTGCTCAATATCTTTTGCTTCAGTTGTAGGAAATATTTTTGCCTGAGAATATCTTGTCTGAATATGAAAATCGGGAACACTACTAATCGAACTTCTTTGAGTTGGTCCAAATGAAGAATGGGGTCCTTGTCTGTCGTCGCCACCAACCGGTCCTGCGGTCTGATGAGTACTGCTTAAAATAAAAGGTTTGTTCTGAATCTCCCCACTTGTTTTTTGCGGCTCCATTGCTACTGGCACTACCCCGCTGGTAGAAATAATTTTTGGCTTTGCTGCGTTGGGTTCGATGTTTGCTGGTGTTGGATTATAGACCTCAACAATTTCGTTTTTTACAAAACTGAAAATTTTCGACTGAACTAAATCAGTGATCGCTTTTGCGGTTGGAGCGTCAATTCCGGCCCGATCCTGGATCTCCTTTTGTATTTCTTCGGGGTGAATAAACCCAAGCAAAACTAATCCTACTGCTTCCGCTACCCCCCCAATTTTTTCAGGAGGAACGCGATTTTGTTCGGTTGCTTGATTAATAATTTCCGAAGTTTGAACTGAAAAAACTGCTTCCTTTAAAAGTTCTGGTAGAATCTTAAACCTTTGGCGAGCTTGAGTAGTTGTTATATTCATCTTGTAAATATTTTCAGATTAACCAAAACTCTCTCCCCTCTCTTTCGCCTTTTTTATCTCTTCGCCCACCGATGATTTTGAACTAATAACGCTGATTTTTGGAGTTTTTGCCTGTTCTCCAAAAATTTCTACACTAACCCCCAAATTTTTTGCTCCAGAACCCCCAAGGTAATTTTTTAATCTCTCGCTTATCTCTTCGTTTTTTACACCCTCTCGTTCCGACGCCTTTGTAAAGGCGTCCAGCTGATCACCTCGGTTTAATTTATCAAAAAACTTAGCCGCGTTGTTGGGCGCAAAACCCGTTGCCACTCCTCTTGCTACCACTTGCTGCATTTTTGAGTACTCATCTTCTTTTAAGCCCAACGGAAATCCACCAGTCTTTTTTAATTTATCCGGATCTTGGAAAAACGTTTCCCCTAATAAACCCGGATTAGGCGCCGCTCGGAAATGCTTATTTAGTTTGTCTTGGGCATCAGTTACTAACTTTGCCTTTGCATCCTCATCCCCCATATTCTTCGCCGCTTCCAATTTTTGCTTTGTCGCCTTAATTTTTTCCTCTCTTTCTGCGCCATCCTTCATTTTTTCTGCCGCCTTTAGTTCCTCTCCGGCGTCTCCGATTATTTTTGCCTTTGCCATTTCCGGCTTCATATCTTCAGCTGCCATTTTCTCTTTTGCTAGTTGGGCTGCTCTCCACCCGCTTTCATCTTGTACTTGTTTTAATAATGAACCCTTGCCGTATCGGTTAAATTCATCTTCTTTTTGGTCTCCGATATAGCTATCCAGGTTAGCAACCTCACTTATTCTTCCCTCCTTATGTATTCTACCCACCGCCGCTATTCGATCATGCGCCGGCATAGTGGACATGCCGTGAATTAATTGATCAGTGGTCAAATCCTTAAGCCTTCCCTCAGACTCAGACACCATTTTTTCCCCTTGCGCTCCGCCCACCGCCTCGAGTCCTCTGCCTCCATATCTAATCGGGGCAGTCACTAATTTGCCAAAAAATCCCTTACCGGCACCCACACCTTGCATTTTATTGGCCAAAGTTTGGCCAGCCTTTCCTCTAAATGGCGCGGTTCCAATTTGTTTTCCCTTTCTCACCGCATATCCCTGCACCCCCTTTCCTAATTTCTGCGCCGCCGCGATTCCTGCCTTTGCTCCGGTAATCGATAAGCTATTTGCTACCATCAATCCGCCCCCCATTAATAGCACTAAAACTATCCCCTTAAGAAAGGTAAGAATAATTGGTGTGAAAGCTCCCCCAAAAAAATTAGATATCCCCCCCGTCAATCCGCCCGCGGTTGAGGAAAAATTAGCCTCCACCCCATAAAACGGACTCCCAGTATTTTGATCATTTCCCATCACGCTCCCCGTGGTAATTACCAACCACATAAAAAAAATCACAATCGGTGCAAAGAAAGTCCATTTTAAAAACTTGCCCCACCATTCCCCCCAATGCTTTTGCATTGACGGGAAAATCCACGCCACCCAAGCGAGCGGCATTAAAATAATTAAAATACTCAAATAGATATATCGCACTACGAGCATAAAACTAAACACCGCCAAGATTATTACGATTGTAATTAAGCCCAAAGTGACCATTATAATTGAAGCGATTGGAGCGAGCATCTGGCCTATACTCGATCCCGCCGTCGAGGCAAAACTTCCCCATCCTGCGTTAGCTCGCGTTGCCAAATCTACATTTCCGCCATCTTTCCCTCCTGTGGCCGCCAAATATTGTTGAGGTTGAAAGGCTACAACTAATCTCTCGGCAAAATTACTCGCCCCAGCATCATAAGGATTATTTGTGATAATCGAGCCACCCCCTTGTCCCGGGAAGGCCTTTAAAAAATAATTAGTTAGTTGATCGGAAAAATTAATTATGACCCCCACAAACACCAAGCTGAAATTAACCAACAAGGCCGCCACAATTAATTTCCAAAGTAGTTGTTTAATGCCGTAAGTCTCCCGCCGAAGAATCGTGGCCACTGCGATCACGATAAGAGCGGTGAGAAATCCAAGATTCGCGATTGAAAGAGTTACCTGAAAGCCGTTCTGGACTATCGCCGATTGGATCACCTGGCCATTCATATGCAACACTATCTGAATAATCCAGGTTTGAAGCATTATAACCACTGACGCTAGCGACGAAATCAGATAGCCTATACTGTAAGCTATCCATCCAATAACCTTAGCCGCAATACCACTAAGGGAAAACATTCCTCCAGTCGCCTTCATTACAGAAGCGACGATTGGCGTTCCTACATCTGTGCCTTGAGCATATACCAAACCAAAAGGAGCAAGTAGCCCCACTATCGTGGAAACAATCAGAAAAAATTTTAATCTCAAATATTTTTTCATTAAAAAATTTTAAAAACCAAACAGACTGAAAATATCGTTTAAAATTGAAGTGTATCCGCCAAATCCCATATCTCCCAGAAATCCTTTAATATCGCCGTCCTTAAGTTTTTTATACAAATTTTCGTATTCGAGAACTTTATTTTTCGCCTGCTGGAACTTCATATAAGCATCCCAAGCAAAAGCGTTGCACTTTTGTTTCATATTTCCATCAGGAATCCGCGCGCATGCTGAGCTCAATTCTTGGCCGAACGGACCGCTGTTGTCTATCGGTTCGTAGGTGAAAACGTCGTTCAAACCGCTCTCGTAGGCCGGATCAGTTTGGCTGGAATCTTTTTGCATAATGCGGTGAGAAATTGAATCAGTGTAAATTTTGTCTATTGCCAAAGTTCCCGTTCCCATATCTTGTGCCGCGATTACATTTTGAAGTGGCAAATCAATAGCGTTATTCACAATATTAGCCACTGAACTTCCCGGTGTTATCACTTTCCAGTCCTTCTGAGAGCAAGCCTGAAAAGTTGTTCCGTTTGGGTTAGGCGTTAAGCTTCCTGGGATATATTCTTTGCCAAGCTTACTCGCGTAAAGTGACGCTGCCGCCTCCGTCTCGATACTGCTTGCGCCCTGGTTGATAACACCTTTATTTTGCAAATCAGCAAGCGTATATTCTTGAGCATTTGCGCACATTTTCCCGCTCTTATATCCCTGCGAAGCAATTCCCTCTGATTTTGCCGCATCCTCCGCCGTTGCCGCCGCTACTAGCGCCTCATCGTGAACCACCGCAATGCTCCCGAAGGCATTATTTTCTGGTTTTATAAGATTAGAATAAGCTTCCCAACCGCCTCCTTGGTCAAAATCGTTGTAAAAAGTTTTAACATCGCTCACTGTTCCTGGTCCCAATAAATTACATCTTCCATTATTGTTATATTGCTGGTTATTAGAAGCCAAATAAGACGGATCATTAGAGGCGGCCGCTTCTACGATCGGCGCGAAAGCAGAGCATAATTCTCCAGTTCTTTTTTTAACTACCTCGTTTGAGGCCTGGTCGCCGGCATTGCTGATATAACCTCCCCAATTTTCTATGTATCGCGGTTGTCCTTCTGGTCTGTCCTTAGTCGCCCCCTTTGCCCAAGCTACTGTTTCCCTAGCCGCAGTTTGTGTAATATCTTTTTTTGTGTCTTCCAGATGTTGTCGCATTTCCCGTTCGTATTTAATTTCGTTAATAATTTCATTTGTCGAAGCTATTTCCGCGGAAAAAGATTTTAGAGTATTTTTAAAAAAATCGGTACATTTTTCTCCAGTACAATCCACCGGCACATAATCTCCGCCAAGTCCGAACTGAGCCATCGCTTTTTGAACTCCCCATAAATTTTTAAAAGACGCCGCAACCCGCTCCTTTAATTCTATCTTTGAAATTGGTGATAGAGCGGCCACCTTGTCTAATTGATCATTTAAATTTTTTAAATCCCGGTCTGTAATTCTTTCCGCGCTTTTTAACGCCACCATCGCTTTTAATGGGTCATTATCATCAATCGTTATCTCAAAAATTTTCTTGCTGTGATCGAGAAGGGTAAGGAAACTTTGTTCGGCATCAGCAAAAGGGAGGGGAGTGGGAACAATCGCTATTCTTTGAATCGCCTGGTCCAGGACCAGCACCGCGCCTGCCACTTGAGCATCGCCCGTGTCAGAAAATGCTAAATTTTTATACCGTTCGCTGCTGATCGTTTCTTTCAAAATTTTATTTATCTCGTTAATATTAAATGCCAAATCCCTATTAGAATAATTTGAGATAATTTTTATATTTTCTCGAGGGAAATTGTCGGTTAGGTCAAAAGTTTCCGTGCTAGACGTTATAGCGTCGGTGATTGTCGAAGTCGGCACAAACAAGCCAAAGTCCTGATCTAAACTGACCGGGCCGTCTGGATTGGCTTTTTTAATTTCCTCCACTATATTTCTGGCAAAATTTTGGGTTAAATTCTGGGCAGTGTTATTATTTGCCGGTTTTGAAATACCGCTTATCGATGCAGTTTGTTGATTTTTAGTGCCAGGCGAAGAATCATTTGATATTTTTTGAGATTTCAAGCCCGCGCTACCTAATTGTTCCGGCCCATTTCCGTTATTTTTGAAAATGCTCGAGAAGGTAAAAACTATTATCCCTACCAAAAATGCCAGAACGAAAAAACCGGTTATGAGCTTTTTGAGGTCAACCATTGCTTACATTTATTATATCTTTTCCTCGTGTTATTAACACTAAAGATATCCCCAAGACGAAGTAATTGTGGCTATTTTCTAGCTAGCTTGTTCCCGCAATAGTGACTGTTCCGTCGGCAGAGCTAATCGGGACAGCCGGTCCGCAAGTGGGCGGATCGCCCGGGTATAGTTTCTGGCAAGTTACCGATCCCCCCGAGTAATTTCCCAAAATCCAATGCCCCATCTCCGGGCTGTTCCTCTCAAAAATTTTTGAAGTGAAATCCGAAATAAAAACTGTCGCCGATCGGGGCGAGCCCACTTTTACGGCCTTGCCGCACGAAGAGCATTCGCAGTCGCATCCATTAGCCACGGATATTCTTCCGCCGAACGGAGTTGTTCCGCCAAAAGCGTAGACGATTCTATTCAATCCGAGCGCTGTTGCTATCCGGTTCCAAAAGCTATCATTTTGCGCGCTAGTCGCTACGCTCGATATCTTTCTCACTTCGTCGTAATAGTAATCCGCCGTCTTGTTGTATCGGGCGTAGTAATTTTCTAATTCCTGTTTATCGCCTCCTGCATCATTCATCGCGATAATTTTTTGGAGTAAATTTTGGGTGAGGCGATCGAAGCCGATAACAATTTTTTGAATTTGTATTCCTTTTCCAAAAACTTTAATTGTTTTGATATCAGCGATTTTATAGTCTAAAAAATCTTTGCGGGCCAATGCTGAGTTTTTAATCTGCTGATAGCCGCCCCCTATTAAAGCTTTTTCCGTTATTTCTTCCGGCATCATCACCGCTCCAATGTTGTTTCTTAAAACCTCTCCGTAATTTCTAAAAGAAAATCTCGCTGCGACTGCGTGTTTCAAAAATTCCTCCGCGTAGCTTGATAGATTACCAGCTCCATTTGCGGCTATTGTGAGTTCGGCTTCTGAAACCAAGGGGAGATCAAGTTTCGTTGGCGTCACCGGCGCGGCGATAAAAAATGATCCAGTAGGAATCGAGGGAATAACTGGAACGATCGGTGATACTAAATCAGTTATTTGTTGTTGAAAATTTGGATTAGTTGTTGTCGGGTTAGGTATGTTTTTGTTCTGGGTGATTTTAGTAGTTGGTATTTTTGTGGTTTTGCGGTTTGTGTTCGATAAATCGCCAGCAGCGTCAGAAAAAATAGGTGTATGAGATTGATTTATTGTTTGCTGAGAAAAATCAGGCAGCGTTGCCGACGGTAATCTTCCATAAGTTAAATTATTTTCTACTCCCGTGTTTGATTTTGAAAGCGAGCCCAAATAGGAAACTGTCCCAAATAAAAAAACCAGGACAACAACTAATAAAATCAAAGAAAATCTCAATTTTGGCACGTTCTAATTATAGATATTTAGCTGAGAATTAACAATTTCCGAAATTTTTTCAATATCCGTGATCTTTAGGTTCTGAGGTCTTAAAAACAGTAGTTGTTTAAGCGGCTCAAAGATTATTTGGATTGATGCTTTATCCTTTTTTATCCAATCAGCCAAGTTATTTAATACCGTTTTGCGCGGCTGCTGGAATAAATGTTTAATAGTTTGGTAATTTATTTTTAAATTTTGTTCGGACAATCTCGGGCGCCGTTCTATCAAAATAACTGCCGAATCAACTTTTGGCGCCGGCAAAAAATTATTTTTTAAAACCCCCATTACTATCCCTGGTTCTCCCCAGAATTGCGTTATTGCCGCCAGCCGGTTCATTTTTGGCGGCTGGCTCGTTATCCTTTCCGCCACTTCTTTCTGAATCATCAAAACACACCGCTTTGGTCTGTTTTTTGCTTCGCTAATTATTTTAAGCAAATGTCCGGTTATGTAGTAGGGAATATTCCCAACAAGAAAAATTTCTTTTTTCTTCTCAAAGATATCTAGCAAGAGTTTTAAGGCATCGCCGCAAACCACTTCGATATTTTTTTCACTCTCATATTTTTGCTTAAGGTTTGCCGCTAATTCATTATCTTTTTCAATCAACACGAATTTCCTTTTTCCATCTCTTATTAATTCCGTGAGCTCTCCGTGACCCGGACCAATTTCAATAACCAAGCCACCTGGCTCCAGATTTATTATTTCCGCGATTTTTCTAAGAATCGCCGTATTCTTCAAAAAATGTTGTCCTAATCTCTGCGCCATATTTCTTGTTTCGTGTTATATGCTACATGATACATGTTACATACTTACCCAATATCAATCCATCGTTCCTCGTCATTTAGGGCTCGTTCTCCTTTAAAGATTGTCAATTCCGGCGGTATTTCACCCAAAAATCTGGATGGGATGTTATAAAAAGATAGATATAATTTTTTCTTAGCCCTTGTCATCGCTACGTAAGCCAATCTTCTTTCTTCTTCTAATTCCGTTATTTCACCAAGCGATCGGTGATGTGGCAATATCCCCTCATTGACTCCGGCCACAAACACCGTGTCAAACTCCAAGCCTTTTGCCATATGGACAGTCATTAATTGAACATATCGGCTGGAAAATTTCTCTTCCTTTTTCACATTGTCCGTTGCCTGAAGCAGAGTTACTCTTTCTAAAAATTGCCCGACCTCTTCAAATCCTGTCGCAAAAACAATTAATTCGGCGATGTTTTCTTTTCGTTCGTTTGGGTTAATCAGCGTTCTTTCTATGTGTTCAAAATAATCAGCCGATTGAAGAAAGATATCAATGAGCTGAGCCGGTTTTTTACCAGTCGCGCTCCGCAAGGCGTCTAGTATTGTTTCTGTCCGCCTTTTTCCTAGATTTTTTTCCAACCTCTCCTTGCTTAAAGAATCGCTTGGATTAAAGAACGATCTTAACGCCGCCAAAATATCCTTTATTTCCAATCGTTCGTAGAATTTTAATCCGCCAAAAATCTGATAGGGGATATCATGTTCAATGAGCGCTTGCTCTAAAGCCCGCGATTGGGCGTTAAGCCGATAAAGAATTGCAATTCTGCCGTCATCGTCCCGCTTTAAATTTTTAATTTCCTCCGCGATTCTAAACGCCTCCTCTTCCTCTGTTTCGGTTTCAATTATATTTACCAACTCTCCACGTTCATTATTAGTAAATAAAGAATCCTCCTTTAATCGTTTTGGTTTAATGGTGTTATTTTTTATAAGACCCGAGGCGGCTTCAATAATATTTTTGGTGGAGCGGTAATTTTCTCCCAAAAAAACCATCATCGCATTTTCCCAGTCGTTTTCGAAGTTAAGAAATATTTCCAAGTTTGATCCCCGCCAGCTATAGATTGTTTGGTTGTGATCGCCGACTACACTCAGGTTTCTCTTTTCCGATGCTAAAAGCTTTACCATTTCATACTGAACATTATTAATATCCTGGTACTCATCCACCAAAAAATGTTCTATCCGGCACTGATATTTTTGGAGCGTTGTAGGATATTTTTTAAAAACCTCGACAACTTTCTGGATTAAGTCGTCAAAATCAAAAGCGTTATTTTCTTTCAAGCCCTCCTCGTATTTATCAAAAATTTCAGCCGACAGGTTGTCGACTAGCTTAGGCGATCCTCTGAGTTTATCTAAGTCGATCATCCCGTTTTTCACCGCCGTAATTTCTTCCTGGAACACCGCCGGTTTTATTACTTCCGCTTGCTCGGATTTTCTTTTTAGCCTAAACAAAAACTTTTTAGCGATTTTTTTAATCAATTGGAAAGAATCTTGGCTGTCGAAAATAACGAAATTATTCTTTCGGCCCAGCAAATTTGCTTCTTCGTGCAAAATTCTGGCTCCGAAAGAATGAAACGTTCCCAAAAAAGGAACCCGCCCACTTCTTATATCTGCATTATCTGATACTCGTTCCAGGATCTCCTTGGCCGCCTTATTAGTAAAGGTCAAGACACAAATTTTTTCCGGCGGTACGCCATTTTTAATCAAAGAAATAACCCGATTAGTCAGGGTTTTGGTTTTTCCCGTTCCCGCGCCGGCGATAATTAAAATCGGCCCCGGCGGGGCTTCCACCGCCCGCCTCTGATCTTTGTTTAACTTAATATCACTCGTTTTTTCCATATTCTATAGAACTAATATTCTAATGCATGTAACTAATTATCCCTAGCTTCGTCTTTTTAAAGGCAAGTAAGGGTATAATTTTACAATTCTTCTTTTGAATTGTAGAATACAGCCGTCTTACTTAAAGTTCTTTTAAAACTTAAAAACGAGTAAAGGTGCTTTTCCAAACCTCTAAACTTCAGTCGAAAAAATAAAAGTTTAGAAAAACAAATCAAAGCTATGAAAAGAATACTTTTCGTATTCTTTTTTCTTGCTCTTGTTGTATTCCCGATTCGCGCTCTTGGCGAAGAGCAGATTAGCTCAATTTCCAATTCGGATATTGCCCTGGCTTCCTTTAGCGAACCTATTTCTCTAGCCGTTATCCCCGCTGATTTGGATATCTCCACCTCCACCGAAATTCAGGCAACATCTTCTACGTCTGAAGCGTCAACCACTCTCCCTCTTTTATCCACTTCTACCACCACCGAATCAACGACCACTATTTCTACTTCTACCGCTTTGCTTATCCAGAATAGTATTGAGGGAACAGAATTGAATCCGGCATCGCTAAGCGATTTAGATTTGACTACATCTTCGGTATCTTCTACGGATAAAACGGATCCTGGTACGGTTTCGCTTTCGTCTGCCGTTAGTTCAAATAATATTTGCGGCGATCTAAATCAAGACGGAAAAATCGACGACCTAGATCCGCAAGTTATTATTGGTTACATCTTTGATGGTGGGCAAATTCCAGCTGGCGTAAACGCCGACGTAAACGGCGACGATTCAATCGACATCTCCGACGCGGTCTATCTTATTTCCTATCTGAAATCTGGTGGGGCAGCTCCGAAGTGTCATCGAGTTCCGGCTGTGAATATTTGCACTGATCTAAATCAAGACGGCCAGCTAACCGATGCCGACCCGCAAGTTATCATTGACTACATATTTAACGGTGGCACCATTCCGGAAGGAGTTAGTCTGGATGTAAACAACGACGGAGAAATTGATATTTCTGACGCGGTTTATCTCATTCAGTACATGAAAGCGGATGGTCCGGCTCCAAAGCGTTGTGGCAACCCTGTCGCAAATTCTTGTTCCGATTTGAATAGAGACGGCCAGCTAACCGACGCTGATCCTCAAGTCATCATTGATTACATATTCAATCATGGCCAAATCCCAGCTGGAGTAAGCCTAGACGTAAACGGTGATGGAGAAATTAATATCTCCGACGCCGTCTATCTCATCGCTTACATGAAAGCTGGTGGTTCCGCTCCAAGATGTCATCCAACTCCGGCTGTGACCATTTGTTCCGATTTGAATAGAGATGGCCAGCTAACTGACGCCGATCCTCAAATCATCATTGATTACATCTTTAATGGTGGTGCTATTCCCAAAGGAGTTAGTCTAGACGTTAACGGCGATGGCTCAATCGATATTTCCGATGCGGTCTTTCTAATTTCCTATATGAAATCTGGCGGGGCAGCTCCGGTATGTTCTAATCTTTCTCCTGCTTTTACAGACTTCAATCCGCCGAAAAATGCGACCGCCACAATTTCCTACGGCTACGTGGTCAAAGCAACCGATCCCGAAAATCAACCGCTAATCTTTTCTCTTCTAGAAAATCCCTCGGGCATGTTGATTGCTTCCACCACTGGGCAGATTGATTGGACTCCCGCTGAGAATCAAGCTACTTCCACTCCCTATTCCGTGATGATTCAAATATCAGACGGCGTGAATAATACCACTACAAGTTACCAGATTGTCGTTGGGCCAAAACCGCCCGCTGACAATAATAATCCTGGTGACGGAGGTGGTGGAGGCGGTGGTGGCGGTGGAGGTGGTACGGTCACAATCGGTGTTCCATCCGGTGGTGGCGGGGCTCTTCTTTCATACGGAAGCTCTACTACTAGCGATGGCCAATTCCCGATTTTCATTGACTTCAATCCGCCTAAAAACGCTACTGCCACTTGGCTTTATGGTTATGGTGTGAACGCCACGAGTTCCGCAAATCGTCCGCTTTCCTTCTCTTTGCCGAATGCTCCTCTGGGTATGTGGATTATTCCCAGCACGGGTTTTATCCTCTGGCGGCCTGATATAAGTCAGGTTTCGCGCACGCCCTATTCTGTAACTGTTCAAGTCTCCGATGGCATCAACACAACAAGCGTAAATTACTTCTTAACTGTTAGTAATCCTCCTATAAAAAATATTAGCTTTGTACCTTTAAAACTTAATACCCCAGAACCGGTCTCCGAGCCGGTCACCATAACAAGCACCCCAACCTCAACCCCATCTACTACGGCAGAAACTTCGATCCCTGGAAACCGAAGCTTCGCTGCCCTGATTTTTTCTGGATTACTCGACCTTCTTAAAAATTTCGGCGCCTGGCTCCAGCTTAACGCTGGCATTGTTTCTCTCTTTCTCTGGCTCTTTCTCGTTCTTTTTCTCTTAATCTTTTGGTTGAGAAGAAGGCGGGAAAAAGAAGAAGAGAAATCTGAAACAATTGTTCCGCCAGTTGTGGCGATACCCGAAGAAGCCAATGCGCTTCTCGCGGAAGTTGCCGAACATGAAAAACCCGCCGAGCCCGAAATTAAAGAAGCCGAAGAAGTAATTGAACTTGCTCCGCCTCTAAATTTGAACTTTAAGAAACTTTCAGATTATTCCCGGAACAACTGACAAGATAAGAAAAATGAATTCTAAAAACCGCCTTCGGGCGGTTTTTAGGTTCTCAAAAATTATTTTTTTGTTATATGTTATAATAGTAACATGAGTGAAAAAAGTTTTATAAGAATTTTAGTCGCGATAATTATCGTGGTCGTAATCGGCGTAGTCGGATTTTTTGCTTTTCTTAATAAATCAAAAACGCCAGATGTAGCTCTCAATAATCAAAATCAAACGTCGGCCACTCCAAGCGCAAACACTTCCACCCAAACCATTACTCCAGACGAAACCATTGATTGGCAAACCTACCGCAACGATAAATATGGATTTGAGTTCAAATATCCTAAAAGTGTAACTTTTAAAGATATTAATCCGCATGGCGATATTTTATGGAAAGAATTGAAAGAAAATACTCCAATTAAATTAGAATTTAGCGAGAGAACGGATGAAAAATACGATATGTTTGGAAATCAAACATTGACGGCACAGGAATATGGGTTAACAAGATTAGCACTAATAACAGACA
>Ga0172379_10000553_pt1 | contig 91988 bp, 109 predicted proteins | sample GrowelOW334metaG_FD_119756 | JGI IMG/M metagenome (GOLD analysis project Ga0172379, IMG submission 119756) | Groundwater microbial communities from an aquifer near a municipal landfill in Southern Ontario, Canada - Groundwater well OW334 metaG | ecosystem: Environmental > Aquatic > Deep...
CTGGCAAAGGCCGGAATTAAAGCAGAAGGACCACCAAGAAGATAGGCTGCTCGGCCAAATTTCAGAGAAGATTCGTTTGAATGTGCACGCGTTGAGGAACACACAATCAGATCATATTTCCCCTGGGTTGCCAATACATTTCTGGCAATTTTTGAGAGAAATATTGTGTTGGATGTAAGTGCGTTTATTAAAAAGAAAGTGAATAAATTAATTTGCCAGATCGGTCCATCCAACCGGACAACTGGTTCATTAGAAAAAAACACTGTCCCCTCTTTCATGGCATGAATATCACCAGTAAATTTGAAGTTCCGCATTAGCTTCGCCATTTTCGGCGTTATACTTTTTATTTTCACTAAAAAATCCACCTCTGATTTTGTATATTTCCAGTTGACAATATTTTCTAGAATTTCTTCCAATCCGCCGAACAGCAGAAAATTTCTATTTTCCGGCAGTCCACGAACCATCAAATCATATGTAGCGATTATATCTTTCATACCCAGTTCAACCCACATAGAAGAAACGGAAAATATTTGATTATAATCAAAAAGCCTCACATCTTCTGGCATAAAGTAATGATTATTCAGGTTTGCAGAGCCATTATTTTTCATCATATTTTTTCTTTAATACTTTTTTACCACAATTAAGGCAATTCGGCCGGTGAACACACGCGACTTCGTGACATTTTGTGCATGTCCAACGCCTTTTTTCACTGGCGACAAATTTATTAATCCCTTTTCCGCTAACATATTCTAGGTTTTCAATCATGCTCATTCCATATCTGGTCTTATATCTCAAATCAAGGTTTTTCAACCGTCGGCATGGATATTTTTCACATTTATTAGAACAATACATCCAATTATTCTTTTTTAAAATAGCACAGTTTCTGATAATGCATTTTCTGCAATATTTATTTCTGTTCATGTCCCTGCAACCATGGCAGGTATTATCTTTCCGCAAAAACCCCAGGCAAATTCCACAGTTCATTCCGCAAGGGGAAATTAGTTTCAGATTAATTTTGGATAGTTTGGGCGTCATGATTGGCGATTTAATTCCAGATTCTTTTACAATTTATCACTTCTTTTGCACGAAATGCCTTTTCCAAATCAATACTATACATATTTGCGATTTCCAGCACGAAAATCAAAACATCCGCCAATTCGTTTTCAACTGAATCAACATTAGAATTACGGTCAATTTTTATATTTTCAGCTTTTCTCACCGCTTTGAATAACTCACCGACCTCTTCGCCAAGCATCAAGCATTTTTGAATTTTGGATTCATCACTAAATCCTCGCTCTATCACTAAATCCCTTACATATTGCTGAAAATCCTCTAGCGTCGGCTGTTCTTTTAAGTTTAACATAAATTATTTTTAATTGTTATATTATTTTTTACCATTCCATTCGGCAAAAAATTCCTCCAAAAAACTTTTCATAAATTCATGCCGATGCAACGCCATTCCTTTAGCAGTTTCCGTATTCATATGACCTGCTAATCTTAGTAGTTTATTTTTGCAATGATGCACGGCGGAAGGATCATGTATTGTATCGTCATATTCTTCTCCGTCAGCAAACGGTATATCCGGTTCCCACATGGGAATTCCATGCGCGCCATTATAAGCGAACGTTCTGCCGATCCCAATTGCGCCTAATCCGTCCAGATTATCCGCATCCTGAACAATTTTTGCTTCTACATCCTGGACAGTGACACCCTCTTTCGAAAATGCGTATTCTTCGTGAAATTCAACACAATGGAGAATTTTATCCTTCTGTTCATCTGTAATTTCAACTCCTTCTAAAAGTTCCTCAACCTTATGTAATGAATCCTTGGGTAAACAAAGTCTTCCGGTTTCATTCTGAATTATCCGATGCACATCGTGCAAGAATGCCGCGATGCCGATCACAGTGCGATCCCCTCCTTCATTTTCCTGCAGTTTCAAAGCAAGATTTAAGGTTCGTTTAAGATGATGGATATCATGTCCGCTACTCTCTTTATGAAACATTTCACGTACGCGTTTTTCTAATTGTTCTAATATCTTTTCCATTTAGCCTGCCCTTTCCTTAAATAATTTACTTGGGAAATATACCAGTACATCAACCCCCTTCAGTTCAATCATTTCATAATCCGCACGCAACATCAGAGTAAAATTGCCATTTGCCATTAAATATTTATTCTTGAATTCCTGGTAATCACCAACTTTAAAATCCGGTGCTCCGCGCTGCGGACGAGTGGCATCCGGTTTCCTTATTTTTATGACTTTCAAAAGCCCCGCTTCAGTTTCAATGGGACTTTTCAAAAGAATTGTTTTACCTGTCTTTGACATTTTACTGTCGGTAGATCTTCCTAATTCCCGGGTATACTCGATCATATCCTGATACTCCGCCTCATCCTTGGCAAAAACCGACAAGTAGTCAATTGTAACCGGAAACTCATCGGTGTTGGCATTTACCGCCTCAATACCGCGCTCGATTATATATCGAATAATTTTGTTAAATTTCCAGTGATGCATAATCAGCTACGGTCAATAATTAATTCAATATCTGTTAATGCGATTAATTTATGATATACATCAGGAGATATTACAAACATTGACGGTGACTTAACGGTTTGAGTTTTATTCGCAATGGTCAGTTCGATTTCCCCTTTAACTAAATAGATTATTTCATTTTCTTTATGAGAATGGTCAGCACTTACAGACCCCTTTCTACGGGCGATAAAATTGGACTTTCCGCAGTTTAAAATTACACCGCGTTTATCGGATTTGACCACTTCTATTTTACTGATATTCATGCTGCTATTTTAGCAAATATCAGCGTAAATTGAAAATATACTCTGAAAAAAAATGCGCCGGACGACCAACCTGGTATACGGCGCGAGTAATCATGTCAATTGAACCGAAGGAACAAATCCCTCCCGCATGAGATCGTCCAGCAAATTCCGGAACAACCCCCGAACGGTCGTAGTCTGCTTCAGCAGATGAGCCTTGGCACCGGCGAAAACCAATCCGTTGGTTACGTCGCCGTCGTATGCCATCAACAGCCTCTCAGCAATGCAGTAGAGCGCTTGTTCTCTCTTGCAAGATTTGAGGCAGTGGAAAGGACACACAACTTTTGTAGCGGTACCATCCGCCATCCCGCGCAGGAACGGATTGTCGATTGCTCTACCCGGCATTCCAACCGGGCTTTTGATGATTCGCAGATCTTCTTCTCTGCAGTCCAGATACATCTTCTTGAAATTGGGATGTACTGAACATTCATCGCAAACGACGAAATTGGTGGCCATCTGCACACCGGACGCTCCCAGACGAAGCATGCGGGCAATGTCGTGTCCGTCATGAACCCCACCCGCCGCTATAACCGGGATTTTGATGCCATATTTTTGCTCATATGGCTCAATCACCCGCAGAACAGCAGGAAGAATTCTTTCAAGACAGACATTTGCGGGATCAGCCAGATCCTCAAGCGAATGACCCAGATGTCCTCCAGCCAGAGGTCCTTCCACGATCACTGCACCAGGTATCCGGCCGTATTTGCGGTCCCAATTGCGCAGAACCAGACTGGCAGCGCGCACATTACCGAACATCGGGACCAGTGCAACACCCGGATCTTCCACATGACGAGGAAGATCAATCCACAACCCGGCTCCGACTACCAGCATGCGGATTTTTTCCGCCACCGCTGTCTTGATCAGCTCAAGTGCGTTGCCAAGGACTTCCATCACGTTGACCGCCAACGGAGTACCGGTTGCACCACCCTCTCTGCACGCTCGGATCTCTTTGGCTAGCGCTTCATTGGCCAGCTCAACAAAGCTCCTCGCATGAGCAAGAAAACAGATACTGGAGACGGTACCGATACCACCTTCCTTAATCACAGCACCGGGAAGCGGATGCCGTGAGACGTAGAGACCCATTGCTCCTTGGATTACTGGGAACTTTGCCAGATATTCTCCAATCCGGAGCGGCTGCATGATTTCCACGCCTTCACCTCCTTCGTGTTTGCTGTTGTTTTCAACGCCCGATTACCCACTTTGAGTAATGGCAGTATAGCACATCATTTAGGATTATTTTGCAATATTAAAACCGAGTCAGAAAAATGACCTTATGTTAGCTTATTTATTATATTTCGGGCACAAACCGATGAACCATTTTTCCATCTATTTGCACCTCATCAATAAACATGGACAGCGGTCTGATCCATAAAGCATTACTGCCAAACTTCTTGGAATTGTATAGTGCCTTGTAAGCAACGTAGTCTTCTAACGTTTCACTATGTCTGGCGATTCCGATCACTTCATATTGACCGCCTTTATAGTGAGTATACTTCCCCGGTACAACTTTCATATATTTGTATTAATAAAATAACCAATTAAAATATGTGGTAATGTTCTGCTCGGCTCCAGTAAATTCTGAAGATGAAGCATGATTCAGTTCATATGTTGACGCAACATTTATTTTATTTAACAGCGAAAGTATCAAATAAATACCGGGCGCCGAATCATAATGTTCATCACCATTTTGATATACTTTTACCAAATCCCTTGTTGCAATAATTTGTTTTGTTTCCTCATCGTTGATTAATGCCTGCTCAGAGGTAAGATAATGTGAGAAATCAATTGACCCGATAATTATTGTTTCAGCATTTAAATTCGCGGAAAGTTTTCCGATGAATCCATCAAGCTCTCGTTCGGTAAAATCATAACGCAGTAACAGGGGGACGATTTTCACTTGCGGTAGATAGTATTTAATATACGGGATGATAAAGGAAACAGCATGATCGCGCTCCACTGCCTGGTCATTTATTTCCACTGATATGCTGGATAACAGATCCAGTATTTCTTCCGTATCGGCGGCCAGATTTCCGAACGGCGTCTGCCAATCATTTTGCGCGGTCACTACTCCCCTACTTCCTCCCAAATAGTGGTTCGGTCCGATCAGGATAACAGTTTTGGGTGATGTGTTTTTTTGAATACAACGGAAAAATTGATCAACCAAATTGCTGGCCAAACGGTGGTGGGTAGTAATTCCGGCACTGAATTTTTTGTCACATTCACCGGCAATCGGCAGTTTGTTTAACGAAGAATAAAAGTCATCAGCGAAAAATTGAGATGAGTTCAATTTCTGATCAGTTGTGTATTTTTGTTCAGCCTGCGAATCAGCGATAAACCAAACAAGACCTGCAATAATAATCAGTATTACTGCCGGATAAATTTTTGATATCTTATACTTACTGAATATCAATTTGAGTGGACGCAAATAGCATGTTAATACTGCTTTTCACACGGAAGCCTTGAATCATCGCCGGTTCTGCCTGAAACACACCTTTATTACGCACACGGGCATAATACACAATCGGCTTGTTCCAGTCTTTCCAGAGCAGAAAGCTGATTTTCTGACCGTCAATGCGGTACGGCCAACTGGCATCATAATCTCCGTTGAACATGCTCTGATAGGGATTAGTGACAATCGCCAGCCCGGCCGGCACATAGTCAGTAACCTGATATGCATCATCAATCGCGTTGGCATTGATTGTACCGTTCAGCGTAACCCGTACAATGTCACCCTCAGCAAAAGTTGTCGCCTCCGCTTTGCCGACCACTGAATATGACCGACTGATGCCAACCTGCGGATCTACTGTCAAATTTGCCGGATCAGCGATCTGTTTATAATAACTGATCACTCCAACAGTCCCGGTAATATTGCTGAAACTTATTTCCTTGAGCTCGTCCGGTGAGACAGATACAGCATAACGCTCGCTTTTTTCCAGAGAAACATTCTCTGTTCGCCCACCCACTGTATAGGTGAAGTTTACCGGACCGGTTGGCAATTTCGGAATTGCCGATTGCAGGTACATCAATTTTTCAACATTGATCAAAATGTCTTCCGGCCAATTGGCACGGACGTAGGAAAACAACTGCTCGTCGCTGTCCTCGTTGATTCTGCTGGCCAAAAGAGCGCCCAGCATTGTGTATTGCAGATAGTCATCCTCATCCTCGCCGATTTTCAGCCTGATGTATGAGTCAAATTCCTCCGCAGTTTCATCAACAATCTTTTTGTACAGTGAACGTGCATATTCACCGGCACCCAGACTTTCCGCACCCAGCGCCAGATACAGTGTCTGTTGCTGATTTACATTCTGATTATTCAATACATCAATAATACTGTTCAAAACCGGCTCACCAAGATTGGCAAGGCCATACAGCGACCAGACTATTTCATCCATCCCAGCCGCCTGATCCGCAAGCTTCAGGTTGAAATAGTTTATCAAAGCACTCCGATCAAACTCATCCGGCGCCAGCCCAGAAAGATGCGCGGACAATAATATTTCCGACGAAGCATAAGGCAATATTGCAATTCCGCCGTCAGATCTCTGGTACAGTCCGCCGTCAAATTCCGGAAGCGGTTGCTGGTCGCCGTAATACTGATTCATAAGGGATGCCGCCATATATTTTGCATAACCTTGGTCTACCCGCTCTCCCCACGAATAATACAGCTCAATCAAATCCTGGTAGAAGTACCCTCTATTTTTATCCATGAATTCCAATATCGTCTGGCCACCAGTATTGCCTGCAATGTCCATATTTTCTGACAGCGTGCTGAAACTCACTTTTTCCTGCTGCCAATGTCCTTCAACTACATTTACCGTTTTTATAATCGAATCCTGATTATCACCAATCTTGCCTTTAATCTCAATGTCATAAGTACCAACCGGCATTGTCGGCAGATTTATTTCAGACGGGGTGAAAGCCGTGCCGTTTACTGTCTCGTCAAGACCCAGCGCTTCATTTTTTATTTTGAATTCCACGCCGTCTCCGCTGGCTAAACCGTCACCGTATGCTAAAAGTTCAATAACTGGACGGTCATTGGCCAGGTACTCATTCGATAGATTGGTTTCCACAAAGAACGGTAGTGATACCGGAATCTTTTCCGTGGTTACTCCGACCTGCAGATTATCCGTGACTGCCTGGGCCGTCACCCTCCATGACGTAATATCATCAGGCAATGTAAATTTCACGGTCGCTTTACCCTGATTGTTTGTTTCAACTTCGGAGAACAAAACAGCGTCCTGAAAATTTTTGCGTGCCCCGCCTTTATCATTGTGCACATAGATATCGGAGGCAATAAAAGTATGATACCGGTCAACACTAAGGTTATAAACAAAAACTGGATTGGTTTTTTTTGTGATCGTTTCAACCTGCACCCGCTGGTTTTCTGCGTTCAGAAGCCAATCACCCCTTACGATATTACCCGCCGGCTGCCAGCTATCATTCACCCACAGTATATGATTCGGCGTTATTTTCAGTTCATTATTGATAATCAGATACTCATCAACTAGATGCTCAAATGTCTTACTGACGCGTGCCGGAACCATCCTTGGATTATTTTCAGAAGAACGCGTTAAGATTTGATCGGACTCATTTATTTGTTCAATCGCCTTGGTTGAACCGTCCGCCATCAATACCGGCGTGCCCTGGACAAAACAGCCACCCCGTTCCGCAGCAAGATCATATGATACTGCCTCGTGGGAAACATATGACTGGTAAATGCCGCTGTCGACTGTTTCGTATATTTCATTTATCGGATTGGCAATATCCTCACGCAAATTGTAAATTGCTTCATCCACCAGATTCACATTTACCTTGGCTGACACCGGCTGTCCGTCGGCATCTTTTGTATTAATTGTCAGCACCGCCTCTTCACCCGGTTCGTATTTTGTTTTATCGGACTGAACTGCAATATCCAACACCCGACTAGACGTGTCGAAGACAGCTTGTACAGTATTGTAATAATATTGGTTAGATGTCTCATAATTTTTTCCGTCAAACCAAATACCGTATACATAAGTGTTCGGGATATTCTGTTCCTGGAAATCAAAAGCGTATTCAGAATTATTCTGCACGGCATATTCACGAACTCCCTGTCTGGCCTGATAAAAAAGGTACGTATTGGTCGGGTCATCTACCGGTAACGTGACATCCTGCTTATACAGGGAAAAATTCGCCTGTTCGCCTAGCTGATAGTTTTTATCATCGGTATTCTGAAGCATGAGCCCAGTTTCCGATGAACCGTAGTAATGGACGCCGTTCCACACTCCTCGGTTAATACCGATCGTCCGGTTAGCAAAATCAGTATACTGCAGATCTATTTCGTATTCCTGGTTTTCTTCCATCGTAAATGTATAACTCGCTTCACCCTGCGCATTTGTAGTTATATTAATATCCTGCAGCGGTTCCAGACGTCGGTTATACGTATATGTTTTTCTGGTGACTTTATTGATGAAGTCATAATACTGCCCGGACTCAACTTTATCGTAGATTACTTTTTTAACTGATCCGGTAATTTGATGGTTTGCCACCGGATCGCTGAGTAGCTGTTCGGACCAGATATCATAATCATCCGCGTTCATTCCGGCAAAATCCAGATAGTGCAAATCAGTATTAATAGTTGCTGTCTGGTCGACTGTATCGGTTTCAACATTTAGCCATAAATCCGAATTGTATATCTTATATCTCAGTGAGCTGGAAATTTCGGCATTTTCCGCTCCCGATGCGGAAACCGATATATAGTCGACATGGGGGTTGTCCGGCTGTGCGGTCGGCGTGATCTGAAATGAAGCATTACCGGCTTCATCCGTGGTGGTTGTACCGGAACCGAACATGCTGTTATAATTTGCAACAATATTCGGCACAGCCGTTCCGTCAAAAAACTGTGAGTTTACGCTGATTGTATTCGGCTCATCAATAATTGCCACTTTCTTTTCAATTGTCGTAGCTAAAGTATAATGCGGTTTTACATAGTCCTCTATATACACCTGCTTGGTACTTAACATCACATCACTGAGATAAATGCTCAGCTGGTAATAACCCGGCTCCAGATTTTCAAATGGAATTTCTCCGATATAGGTACCGCTGGCATTAACCGCAATATTTTTTTCTGCAATGCTGACTTGTTCATAACTATACGGCTGATAATCATATCCGGTTAATTTGGCTGTAACAGTACTCGGCTGGTTCTGACCGTCCCGCGGTTTTGCCAGCCCCCAGAATTTCACCGTATCAGTTTTTTTATACAACGGCCGATCTATGTATAAGTAGTCCCAATATTTGGATATTGAACTCTCACCGTACCAGTCACCGTAGCCATAGTATCCGCTTTCACTGGTTGCCGGCACGATTGTACGATCACCATTCGGACCCGTGATTGTAAAATAATAAGACTTGTCAGGTTGGCTCGTTTTTATCTGATCCGGCGTGGAAAAATACGCCACACCCTGTTCATTGGTAACTTCTGAGAGATCATTTTCCGACAGGGTGACAACCGCTCCGACCACCGGCGCGTGTGTTGCTATATCATTGATCCATAATAGAGTCTGAGTTTCACTAACCGTGCTGTACGCCGCCTGGTTGCTGATCTGAACCCACGCCTGGACCGGTTGATCGTCCACGATAGTTTGAATGATATAGTAACCGGTACTTACACTTTCCGGAAAAACCAGATAATTTTTATACGAATACTCTTCCGGTTTTGCGGAAAAACGCGCTACTTCTGTCAGCCCGTCAACGGGATATTGCTGGTTACGGCGTGCATAATACGCCCAGCCGGGATAAGCTAAATATGAATTAAACGACTCCTTAAATTGATCAAAATCCGGGAACTGATACAGGACAAATTCGCGTTCCGTTGCCTGCGGATAATTATAAACTTCAAATACCGGGGCTGATTCCGTACCAAAACTGTTCAATGTCCTGCTAAAGCTGAAATACTGCTCCGAGAAGGAACTTTTATCACTGGTTTCAAATTGAAATATATAATCTTCCGCCAATACGTCATCCGTCCCCGCAAAAGGCAGACCGGCTTTTATAGTAACGCGATACAGTGTTTCATAATCGAGCTGTTTCGGTACAAACACCATTGTTCTTTTATGCTGTTCGAACGTTCCTTCAACCGCCGGACTGATCTCGAAATATTTATCAAAGTCATAATAAGTATCAGTTAAAAAAGTTATTTCAATTCCTGAATCAGCTGGCACGGAAGTAGTCTGGTCACCGGGCAGTGTATTCAAAATTTTCAGTGGTGTTTTAATCTGATATGCCCAGTTGTACTCTCGACCCTGTGCTTCACTCACGCCCGTGTCAGTACTTACCGCCGTTGCCACTTTGAACTGGTAAATCGCTCCATCTTCCAACTGGGCATCCGGCACGATTTTAAATTCATTGGCACTGATTTCCTGAACGGCAAATTCCACCTGCGGAGTAACAGTCAGGCTTTTTTCAACCAGGTCCTTTGTTATTGATTCTTCGCTGGTCAGCGTAAACTGAGTATCCTTAGTTACGCCAAGCCGATCCTGGTTGTCCGCCGTCAGGTTAAAATTGTTATCGGCAAACTGCAGGCTTACCGGAACAAAGGCCGGCTCCTTTTTCTTTTCATCGCCAAAAAAATAAAAAATGCCGTACAAAATTACGGCAACCAATATAACAAACGCGAATGTCGCGATCAGCCAGTTGTAACTCCATTTTGGCTTGACCGGCTGAACAGGAGCTTGGTTATTTTCAGGCATAAAATTTTGGGTTAAAATTTACTTCTATTGTCAATTATAGCATATTTTATTTTTATTGGTTATTGTCTTAAATTATACGATTCTTTCAGCCAGCCGATCAGTTTAGAATCAATATCCGCATATGATTTAATATTCAGGCAATTCTTGTAGCAGGTAGAGGAAAGTGGAATACAATTAACAATACACTCGTCCTTAATAGCATGATCCAATGCAAGCCGTATTTCTATTACACCGTCTTTTTTTGGCAGTATTACTAAAAAATCATATTTACCAAATAAGTGGATGCAACAAGGAATTGATATTACCTTGAATTTTCCAACTTTATTTTCAATTATTTTCAAAAGAGTTCTAAACAAATTGAAAGCTTCGGGCTTATTTTTAAAATGTTCGCTCAGTGGTTTTGTCGCACAGGAGTGTTGTTGTCCGGCGCGCTGAAACACTCTTTTGCATTTGGGACAGGTCCACATAAATTTATCAGTTAATAATTTATTTATTACTGTTTCGGAAAACATGCGTATTTGCAGATATAATATTTTTTGAAAGCAAAATCAGCTCCGCATTATGAAAATAGAAGTCTTTCAAAGTCTTCATCCACTCCAAACCATAATATTCATTGTACATCATCATGCCTGTGTCGCCATGAGTTACTAGCAATATATTACCTTCCGGATGGGATACATGTAAATCACTTATTACCCTCTTCCCTCTTTCAATCAGCTGAGGAAATGTTTCGCCGTTTTCCGGATTAAGAAAGTAATCCACATACTCCGATATGATCACATCCGGCGAACACATCGGGATAATACTGGAATGTGGTAGTCCGGTCATCACGCCGAAATCCCGCTCGATCAGATCATCCATTATAATAGGCTCAGGACCGCTGGCTTCTTCTGCGATCAGTTCAGCCGTATGCAGAGCCCTTCTTAAAGGGGAAGAATAAATCCCATCAAAACTAATTTTGTGTTTAGCGATTTTCTTACCGACCGATATCGCCTCCTCAATCCCCAGACTGGTAAGTCCCATATTTCTCCTGCCGTTCAGGATCCCCCTTCTGTTATCCTCATCCTGCCCATGCCGTGCAACATAGATATTCAGCATTTTATTTTTGTATTTATCTAATTAATTATCCAAGTGCTATCAGTATTCCGCCAATCACTGCGAGCACCGCGCCGATCCATGCCTGTAGAGATATCTTTTCGCCCAATATGATAAACGCCAGCAGTAATGCGAACACCACACTCAGGCGGTCAATTGGGACAATCTGCGACACCTTGGCATTTTTTAAAGCGATAAAATAAAAAAGCCACGAAACAGCACCGGCTACTCCGCTTAATACAATATAAAGCAGGGCTTTGTGATTGGTAAATACCGGTTTGATATCAACTAATTTGCCTTGAATAAAAATTATACCAATCAAAAAAAGCGCCATCACCACAGCGCGGATCGCGGTTGCCACATTAGTATCAATTCCCTGCAATCCTATTTTGCCAAAAATTGCCACCAGCGCCGCTGTAAAAGCAGATAGCAATGCGTAAATTATCCAAACATTGTCCATATTTTTCTTCAAGCTATCTTCCCCACCAGAGAAATATTAAAACTACACTACATACTTAATCATCATCCAAAAATGACTGAAGCTTCCGGCAATCACAAAGACGTGAAATATTTCGTGCATCCCAAACCACCTGGTGCGCGGAACATATTTATCCAGCGCGTAAAACAAACATCCGGCCGTATACATCACTCCTCCAACAAACAGCCACTTCAAAGCATCGGGAGAAAGCCACGCTGCCAGTGGATGAATGGCGATTAAAATCATCCAACCCATGCCGATATACATGACCACAGAAAGCCAGCCGGTCATTTTAATGCCGAAGCTCTTCATAATTATTCCCGCAATTGCGATCGCCCAGACCACGCCAAAAATACTCCAGCCCCACGCTCGCTGCGGCATCAGCAATGTTATTGGCGTATAAGACCCGGCGATTAAGAAATAGATCATCGCGTGGTCTAAACGCTGAAAAATCGTTTTAACTTTTGTCTCCTGCGGAAAGAAGTGATACAGCGTGCTGGTTGTATAAAGAATTATCAGACTGGCGCCGAAAACAGAAACACCGACAACGTGAACCGCTGTTCCTTTCGTTGCCGCAAAAATTACCATCAGAACCAACGCGGCAACCGACAACACCGCCCCGATTAAGTGGGTTAATGCGCTAAGTGGTTCATTTTTCTTATTTGACTTCATATAGGCTGTTTTTACTGAATTCATTGCGATTTCCTCCCCTTCAAGTCTATTGTAGCTTAAATGGTTTGCCGTGACCAGGAACGATATAGTCAGCCCTTTTTAAAACTTTCTCCCGGCTCTTTTTTAAGATCAGCCCGTCATTCAGATACGGGTCTTTCAGATTCAATAGACTCATGCGGTCGGTCTTCTGTTCCTGACAATCCTCCCACCAGAAAAGATCCGCGACAATCGCTACGTTGCCGAATTCTTCAGTCTTAACAAGCACCGCACAATGATGCTGGTCATGGCCGGGTGTGGGAATAATTTCGATATCCGTTCCCGGAATTTTACCTTTATGCTCGGTTATTTTACCGTCAAAAGAATAGATAGCTGAGTCATCCATTATTTTTGCGTTTTCAAATATTCCTGCGAGCAGACAATGATCCAAATGCGTATGGGTCAAGACTACGAAATCAATATCAACCGGCATCAGATCTTCATTATTTAGTGCATCAAGTAAACGTTCACGATCCATGCCGACATCCACCAGAATATTCAGATCACCCTGGCGAATCAGTGTAACAGAAGACGAAGCGTATTCATCCTCACCTTCCGCCCGCACATATCCTTGAATTAACACTTTAATATCGTACATATTCATTTAGAAACTAAATAGACTTGCAACGGTCATTACAACCCCCGCACCTAAAAGACACCCTGCCATTTTACCGACCGCTGATTTCAGCATTGTGCGCTCCTCCGGTATCAGCTGTTGGCGCAGTTTTTCCGCTGAGCGTCCTTCAAAGATTCCGGCTATCCCATCGGTTATCGCATTGCCGACCACCCCGCCCAACACCGCTCCGGCTACCCCGGCAAAATGCCCGCCGAATATCGCCATGATTGCCAGAATTCCGTTATCGATCAACCCAAAGATGATATCCGGTTTCAATGTTTTCATTTTTATTTTAAAAGGCACCAAGGAAACTACGCAAAGTGCTGAGAGCAGTATCAGTATTAATCCTGTCCAACTAGAATTATCAATCGTATAGAAGCTAACAGCACCGATTATGATACATAGCGTTAGTATATTGGCGATTGAAGAGAATGCTTTTTGTGGCATGGAATAATGATTAATTATATTTAGACGATTTATGAAATTTAGCCATGTATAAAGTGCTATGGAACCTTCCACTAAAAAATACGTCATCTTTTATTTTCCCCTCTACGACAAATCCCAAAGACTTGTATAATTTAACTGCGGGGACATTATTTTCATAAACATTCAGATATATTTTGTGCAGTTTAAGTTTATTAAACCCATAATCAATAATCCACAGCATGGCTTTTTTTCCTATTCCTTTTCCTCTATATTCAGCATCTCCAATGGCAATAAATAAATCGGCATTTTTGCTTTTTTTGGATATTTTTGACAACCCCATGAATCCAATTGGCTTAACGTCGTCACAGATTGTGAAAAATCTTTTATTATCAGATTTTTGATATTCTGCAAACCACTTTTTTTCTTTTTTCAATGTAGTTTCTTCCCATGCTTCGTCACCGGTAAATTTGTTTACTTTATGATCATTCAACCACAAAACACGGTACGCAATATCTTTTGGTAAATGTTTTCGGATTTTGAGCATATAGTTATTATTCATCTGAATTTCATTATAGTCCCCACTCAGAGTCAGAATATTTATTTTCTTTTATTAACTTTTCAATATCTGCTCTAATATCTTTAACGTCATCTGTGTTAAGAGGTTTTAAATTTTCATAAAATTCCGGTTGCTCTTCTCTATGTGGGAAATTTAATGCTTGACCGAATTTTTGAATTTTTGCACTTTCTGCCCTTCCATATAAATGAACATGTAAATATGGACCTTCTGGCTTGAATACAGACCAATTACCATTATCTTGGTAATTGATCCTCTTAATATCAACCCCGTGTTCATTCATCACTTTTCTCATCGCCTCACCAGTAATAATAGTCAATCTCATCAATTCAATAGCTGCTCTAGGAGAAAGCTGTTGTCTATCTAAGACTCTGACTTTCGGATATATCTTAATATGACCGCCATCATTTCTATCTACATGAGGTCTCTCTACTGCTTCTACTATAAAGTTTATTGACTCGTAAATTAATGCCATAAATTTCTATTTATCATAACTTATAAAAAATAAATTCAAAGCGGCAATAGATATCCCACATTCTATCTTTCCCTCTATTAACATTTTCATTAATTCAGGCAGGCTTACTTTAACTATATCCAATATCGATTCTTCATCATCTTGCCCACTGGTAGATAGTTTGGACAAATCCAAATCGGTAGCCAGGTAAACATTAATATATGTAGATTCATGGCCGGGCGCCACAAAGAAACCACCCAGCTTTTTCCATTCTTTTGCTTCTATTCCTGTTTCTTCCAAAAGTTCCGCCTTTGCTCTTTCCAGCATATCTTCATCACCCGCTGTTCCGGCCGGCAGTTCCAAAATAGCTTTTTGTAAGGCATATCTGAACTGCTTTACCAGATAGATATTTTCCTCATTATCCAGCGCAATTACAAAGCAACCCTGGTTTTTTTCCAGATATCCATAGATACTTTCCTTACCGTTCGGCATCAAAACTTGATCCTCATGGACTTTAATCCAAGGATTACTATATACGATTTTTGAATTCAATTTTTTCCAGGTTCTGAGCATTGTTTTTGTTAATTATTTTAGAAAATGTTTTCTAATTTGATCATATGCTAATAACTATCATAGCTTTCATCCTGATCGTTATTTATATCATCACAATAATCAATTAACTCACTGACTTTTCCAAATTCCTCACTCAACTGATATTCATCCGCACATGCTTTTATCTCATTAACTTTTTTTCTTACATTGGTTTGACCAAATAAATATACAACAACTACTAAAATAATTGCAGATATTACTTCAGCTTTGTTAATGGCTATATCTAGCTTATCAAATTCCTTTTTTCCTGACATATACGATACAAAATAAAAAACTAAACAATACAAGATGAAAGCAACTACTTCCACAGTTAACGCCCAAAATATAGACATGAATATTCTACTTATAAATGAATCATTCTCCCAATATGAAGTAAATGAATAAAGAAATACAATAATCACAGGAAGAACTAAAATTAATTGTTCTTTTAATATTTTGATTTTCTTATTCATTTAATTTATTTAATAAATTAATAAATTCTCTTTTAGTCATAATCTTTGTATGTAACAACTTCTCCAATTTTTCTCTTTTCTCATAATTTATAAAAGCCTTGTTATCATTAGTTACAAAAATATTTCTCTTTTCTCTAAAATGGGCTTCTAATATCATTGCATCTCTTAATTGCTTTTTTTGAATAGCAGTTAGATTTTCTCTCTCTATCGGAAAAGATGATGAAGAAATAATTTGAATTATATCATTTAATTTATTTTCTTCTCCAGCAAATACCGCATTACCCCACGTTGATTCACCCCAAATTCCTGATTCAAATATTTTTTTTAATTTTATAATTTCTTTTTCAAACGATGTACCATTAACCTCTCTTTCTGTAACAGATGTATACGCAACTTCAAAATATTGATTTAAAAGTTTTTCATCAATTTCGCTTAGTGGTAATACATTCGTATCAATTGTTATCTTTTTTCTGTGCATCTAGAATTGCAATATAGTTACCTTCTAACATAGCGATTAGCATCATAAGAATGTCAGTTATTAATGCACTAGTACTTTTACTATTTGATTTAATTTTTGTATATTTTGTTCCAAACGGTCTTCCAATTAAATCTGCATCTTCTTTAGATATCTTGTAGTCCATTTTATGGGAACATTTATTTCTAACTTCATTCAAGTGTTTAATTGATATTAGTATATTATTATCTACGAAATCTATTGATTGTACAACAGTAAGTTTATATGAAAAAGTAAATCTACTATTTGTACTAATAATATCTCCTCTCCTATGTGTTGCAATAATAATTTGATCCAAAAAATACTCAACAATTAAATGGCAACGAAGAATTTTAGAAATATCTGGAAATGGCATTTTTATTGCTTCCATGAACTTCTTAAATCCCTCCGAGACGACGGGTGATTTTATAACTTTTTCATCAGCCCTTTTTTGCATAAATGAAAATATAAATTTTATAAAATATTCGCTTTTCGAATTCTCTCAATAACCCTCTCCTTCCCCAAAACCCCCGCGACTTCAAAAGGACTCGGGGATTTTTCTTCCCCTGTCAAAGCTACGCGGATCGGCCAGAGGATTTCGCCGTTTTTTAATCCTCTTTCTTCGATGAGTTTCATCAGTCCCTTTTCTATATTCTCCTCGGACCATTCTTTCTCATCCAGACTTTCAAAGAATTCCAAGGCCAATTTTAAATTGGCTTTAATCACTTCTGGATCGGATTTTTTCCAGACCAAAAGCGCGGGGTCATAAGAAATGTCGTTGAAAAAGAATTTCACCATATCAGGCAAGTCGGAGAGTTTTTTTATCCGCTCCTGTTCCAGCACGATTGCTTTCTTCACATATTCTTTGTCGCTGGTATTAATCCCCGCTTTTTCCAAAAACGGCAAGGCAAGTTTCAAAAATTCATCAGGCGAAAGTTTGCGCAGATATTGGGAATTGATCCAGTCCAGTTTATCCTTGGCGAAAACCGCACCGCCTTTGTGCACACCGCCAATATTAAACACATGAACCATATCAGGCAGAGTAAACATTTCCTGTTCGGTTTTCGGATTCCAACCGAGGAGTAAGACAAAGTTTAAGATCGCTTCCGGCAGATATCCATCTTCTTTATAGTCATCTATCGTTACTTTGGTTTTGCGCTTGGAAAGTTTGGTTTTATCTTCATTGAGAATCAGTGGCAGATGCCCGAATTCCGGCACCGGAAAACCCAGCGCCTCGGTCATCAAAATCTGCTTCGGTGTGTTAGACAAATGATCCTCCCCGCGGATCACGTGAGATATTTTCATCATGTAGTCGTCAATCACTACGGCCAAGTTGTAGAGCGGGGTTTTCACGTCACGCGCCACAGCAATATCACCAAGCAGTCCAGTGTCAAAAGTAACTTCACCGCGAATCATGTCTTTAAAGGTAATAATCTTTTCCGGCACGCGGTAGCGGATGATGGAATTCCTTCCTTTTTTTTCGTACGCTTTTTTTTCTTCCTCAGTGAGTTTACAGCATTTTCCACTGTAAACCGGCGCCACGCCTTTCTCCTCCATCGCTTTTCTTTCCGCCTCCAGTTCTTCTTTACTGCAATAGCAATAATACGCCTTGTCCTCGTCCAGAAGCTGCTTGATGTATTTTTCATAAGTAGCGGTTCGTTTGGTCTGGAAATACGGGCCGTATTTGCCTTTTTCTTTGCCGTCCGATGTCGGACCTTCATCCCACTCTATTCCCAGCCACTCCAGACCATCTATGATCTGCTTGGTGAACCTTTCTTCAGAGCGTTCGAGGTCGGTATCTTCAATCCGCAGGACAAAGGTTCCGCCTTCTCTTTTGGCGAACAGATAATTGTACAAAGCGGACCTTGCCGTTCCTAAATGCAAGGAGCCGGTTGGTGATGGAGCAATTCGGACTCTGACTTCTTTATTTTTCATGCTGTTTTATTACTTATTTTATTTGTTACTTTTTATGGATTCCCGGGCCCCCGGCCGCCTAACTGCTGTTAGGCAGTGGGGCAGGCAAGTTCGAAGATGACACTATTGATTTGTTATTGTTTGTCATTCCCGCGAAGGCGGGAATCCATTATTTTTACCTTAATAACTAAATAACTAAAATGAATTGTTGCGGTAAAAATCCGCTTAATGCGCCACGGCTGGATAATTAACCGATACAGCCACTCTAATCCCATCTTCCGGATAAATTCCGGTGCACGTTTGATACTGCCGGAGATATAATCGAACGCTCCGCCGACACCCATCGCCACCTTTACTCCGGTAAAATCAGGAAGGTGCGTAACAATCCATTTTTCCTGCTTCGGCGCTCCCAGCGCAACCAATAATATATCCGGGGATTTTTTTCTAATATCTTCCACGAACAAAGCATCATTCATTTTTCCATTTTTGTCATATCCGCTTTCCGCCCCAACTATTTTTAAATGCGGATATTTCGTCATCAATTTTTCGGCTGTCTTTTTCGCAATTCCCTTTCCAGCGCCATATAAGTATATTGAATACTCTTCTTGTTCAGCCAGTTCAGCAACATGCCAGATAAAATCCACACCGGTAATGCGCTGGTCGAGCGAGCGTTTTAAAAACTTAGCGGCAAGCATCAGGCCGAATCCGTCCGGAAGAGCAATCACAGCGTTATTTAAAATGTCCCGGAATATTTTATCTTTCTGCGCGCGGACGATAAACTCCGGGTTAGGAGTGACAATATAATTCAAACGCGGAAAGACTACGCACTGCTTTACGACATCCAGTGCTTCACGCATATTGATTTTACTGACTTGTACCCCCAATATTTCTTGTTTCATAATTGATATGATTGCAATACGGAATAATTAGGCGAATTGCCGGTCAGATCGCTTTCCATCAGATGCACAGCTGACACATCCCAACTGTCATTAAGTACTACTTTGTTTAATATTTTTTTATGATCATCTGACAACGACGAACTGATTCTGCCCAAAGTGATATGAGTTAGAAATGACCGCCGGTCGCCCTGCACAAACGGTAGTTGCGAAACCTCCGAGTCAATTGCCCTTTTCAGCTTTGTAAGTTCCGGTGAAACATCCAAATCCGCGCTGATAATTTTCGGCTTGTCTTCAGGAAAGAGGGATATACCATTTAGCCGTAAAGTAAACGGGTCAAATCCGGACAAAACATTTTCCAACACCTGCTCAATATCATATATCCGGTCATCTGCTTGTGCACCGAAGAATTTCAAAGTAAGGTGCAGATTTTGTTTTTCCACCCACTTTACCGGGAGCGGGCTGTTTTTCAAGTCCGCAAGCACCCTGCCCAGTAATTTAATTACCTCGCTACTTGGATAAATTGCTAAAAATGCGCGATATTTCATTGATTCTTTCGTTGTCTCCGGTTGAATCATATCACATTTTATGATATACTTAAACCTGAAAAAGATTAAAATACACATAAAATATGATCAAAAAGCTAGCGGTCCTATCTGTAATATTTTCGCTAATCTTGCCCACTTTTGCACAAGCTTATTCCATCAATATCAATAACATCATAACCGATACGGAGCTTTTAGATTCGAGCTCTATGTCTCTGACCAGAATTCAGAGTTTTCTGAAAGATAAGGGCAGTTATCTCACCAACTACTCAACTGGAGGAAAAACTGCGGCAGAAATAATTTTCGATGCTGCTAATTATTATCATATCAACCCAAAATATATACTGGTTAGACTCCAGGTGGAACAAAGTTTAATATATGATTCTTCTCCGATGGATACCCAGTTACAAAGAGCAATGGGATATGGTTGTCCGGACGGCGGTAGTTGTAATCCGGAGTATTCAGGCTTCTATAACCAGATCTACAAATCAGCAGAAGCACTGCAAGGATCTAAATATTTACAGGGTATTAGAGACAGAGGATATACAATTTCCGGCTGGGGGCCTGGAATAACTAAAAAAACTTTAGACGAAATTTTTATTACACCAGAAAATGCTGCGACAGCTGTTCTATATACGTATACACCATGGGTCGGCAAATATGGTGGAGGTAATCAACAATGGGGTGGAACATCTCTGGTTGGAAAGCTTTTCCAAGAATGGTTTATCCGGCACTACATTGACGGCACACTGGTTCAGGCGGAAGGACAGAATGGCGTTTACCTGATCAAGAATGGTAAAAAATATCCTTTCCGGAATAAAACCACCCTGCTGGCCAACTACGATCCGAATAAAATTATCATCATCAGTCCGAATGAACTGGATGCATATGAACTGGGACCGGACATCCGGTTTCCGGATAATGTTCTGATTCAGTCGCCAAAAGGAACAGTCTATATTATTATTGACGGCGTGAAGCGTGGCATGTCCTCCAAGGAAGTATTTTCCTATCTGGGTTTCAATCCGGAGGAAGTAATCCCGGCCAGCTGGAGCGAGGTAAATTCCGTGCCGGAAGGTGAACCGATTACTACTGATTCCCTCTTCCCGACCGGAATACTTCTGCAGTCCAGACAGACCGGCGGGGTCGGCTATGTGGAAAATGGTATCTGGCACCCGATTATGTCCAAACAAATTCTACAGTCACGTTTCAGAAACAGAATCCTTACCCCGGTTGACCAGTCGGAGCTGGAAAAATATCCCAAGGGCGATTATGTTAAGTTCAAAGACGGTGAACTGGTAACTTCCGAACAGACTGGGATTGTTTACGTGATCTCAAACGGGCAAAAAAGACCCTTCCAAAATTCCGATGCATTTATAAGCCTTGGTTATAATTGGGATAATATAATCTGGACAAATCAAAGATCACTGGACATTCATCCTACAGGGGCTACAATTAAGGTGCAATAAGCAACTAACCCAAAAGTTATGTCGCTAATCTTCAGCGCCATTACTCCCCATCCTCCACTGCTTATCCCGAACGTCGGACGGGAGAATTTAACGCGCGTAAAAAAAACCGAACAGGCACTGACCAGTTTGGCCAACGACTTATACGCATCCAAACCGGATACAGTAATTATTATTTCGCCACATGCCCCGATTTCCGAGGACACCTTCTTTATCAATGCTTGCGAAAAGTTTAACTGCGATTTTGAGGATTTCGGTGATTTTGAGACATCCTTTAGTTTCAAACCGGACCTGGAACTCTCCGCCAATATAAAAATGCGCACCCAGGATGAAAACATCCCGCTCAACTTGATCTGTGAATCTAAACTGGATCACGGCAGTGCGGTGCCACTATTCTATCTGATGAAAAATCTGAAAGAAGTTCCGATCGTGCCGATCAGTTTCAGTTTCCTGGATATTAAAACACACTTTGAATTCGGCAAAATTCTTCAGAGAGAGATAATGAAAACCAACAAACGCGTCGCAGTCATTGCTTCCGGTGACCTTTCCCATGCCATTACTCCCGAAGCACCGGCTGGCTTCAATGAAAAAGGGAAAGAGTTTGATGAAATGGTTGTGGACATGTTGAAAAATAAGCAGGAACAAAATATTGTAAAAATGGATCCGAAATTCGTGGAAGAAGCGGCGGAATGCGGCTTTCGGTCAATGGTCATCCTGCTGGGAATTTTAAAAGGTATTAATTACCGCGCGAATGTTTTGGCGTACGAACATCCGTTCGGCGTCGGCTATCTGACCTGCAATTTTTCACTTGAATAATCAAACAAAAAAAGAGCTTACTTACTAAACTCTTTTTTATTTTTCTTCCGGTTTCTTCCCCACCAATTTGAAGAAGTATTTCCACTTTTCACCCTCATCTGCCAGTTCCTTGGTATCTGACACGCATTTCTGGATGAAATATTTATCATGATCCCGACACGCCTTGAATACGGAATTCCTCTTGAAACTGGGTATATGCAGTTCTTCAATTACCCGCAAAGCTAAGTCCTGCCACTGGTAAGCGGGCGGTTTCTTGCCGGGGACTTTTTTCTTGAATATTTCCCCGATATTTTCCATTTCGGATTTTCTTATCATATTTGCATTATAATATACAATATATAATTTTCACAAATTACTTATTACCAATTACCTGCTCCACCGCCCACGCCTGGTTTTTATGATACAATTTCTTTAACGCATCAGCCGGTGTCAACCATACCACTTCATGATCCGGTGCGGTGGGAATGCCGATCTTTCTGACCATTTTTGCAAAATAAAAGTACCCGTCATTATAGATGTAATCATTTTTGGTTGTTGAATAATGATACACGGCACTATTTCCTAAATATTTTCCGACTTCAATCTCCCAGCCCATTTCTTCGTTTGCCTCACGATACAAACATTCACTGTGGCTTTCTTTGCCGTCCAACCCACCGCCGGGAAGAAAATATCCAGTTCTTGTTTGAATTATTGCCAAATTATTTTTATCTTTATCAAAAATCAGCGCATAGACGCCGATGCGTGTTTTATACTTTTGACCGGCAATCTTTTCGCCAAATACGACTTTGTTTTTTAGCATAAATATCCAAAATCGGTTTATGTAAGTTCGATCTAGAAATTACTTATTTCTGCTTATTAATCCGTAACCGAACATTTTTGGGCGTGATTTCCAAATATTCGTCTTCTTTGATTATCTCCAGTCCGCGCTCTAAAGTCAGCTCCATTGGCGGTGCGAGATTCAGTGCATCATCAGCCGCCGCCGCGCGCATATTGGTCAGGTGTTTTCCTTTGATCGGGTTCACATCCATATTATATCCCTTTGCGGCACTGCCGATAATCATTCCTTCATACACATCTACGCCGGGCCCGATGTACAGTGTCCCGCGTTCCTGTAAATTTGATAGTGAAAACCCGAGCGCTTTGCCGGTCGCCATGGAAATCATGGATCCGAAACTGTGCTTTTCAATTCCCTCAACATAAGGTTTGAAACCCGTTATGCGGGAGCTGATAATACCTTCACCTTTGGTATCAATCACAAATTCATTACGATAGCCGAGATAGCCTCTGGTCGGTATTTCAAAGATTATTCGGATGTGGCTCAGCTCCGGTCGCATCTCAAGCATGTTCGCTTTGCGCTTGGATAGTTTTTCAATCACAACACCGGAATAGTCTACCGGAACATCCACGGTTATTTCTTCAAACGGCTCGCATTTTACTCCATCGATTTCTTTGATGATAACCTGCGGTTGGGAAACCTGCAGTTCATATCCTTCTCTGCGCATGTTTTCCAGCAGAATCGCAATATGTAGTTCACCACGGCCGAAAACTTTGTAATGATCAGTGGATGAAAAATCAATCCTTAAGCCGACATTAACTTCCAGCTCTTTCTGCAATCTTTCTTTGATCTGCCTGGTGGTGACATATTTGCCGTCTTTTCCGGCGAACGGAGAGTTGTTGGCCAAAAAGTCCAAAGAAATTGTCGGTTCGTCCACTTTAATGGCAGGCAGTGCTTCACGGTCTTCCTTTTCACAGATCGTTTCACCAATAAATATGTCCGGGATTCCGGCAATCATTACGATATCACCCGCCGTTGCTTCCGGCACTTCCTTCTTTTTCAGACCTTCAAATGTATAAATCTTAGTGATCTTATTCGAGTTGGTATCACCATTAATTTTTTTAATAAAAACATTATCACCCACCTTCAATTTGCCGGTATAAATGCGGGATACCGCCATACGACCCAAAAAATTATCATAGCCGAGGTTAAAAACTTGTGCTGTTAAATCTTTTTCTTCAAATACTTCTGAAGATGCCGGAGGCACTTCACGGAGAATCAAATCCAAAAGCGGAGTTAAGTCTTTTGCCTCATCTTCCATATGCAGTTTTGCTAACCCATCCCTGCCGATCGTATAAATTACGGCAAAATCCAGCTGTTCGTCAGATGCACCAAGATTCATAAATAATTCAAATACAGCATCATGTGCCCAGTCCGGTCTTGATGCCGGCTTATCAATTTTATTCAAGACGACAATCGGTTTCAGTCCTAGCTCTAGTGATTTTCTCAATACGAAGGTTGTCTGTGGCATCGGGCCTTCCTGCGCATCAACAACCAGAAGTACAGAGTCAATTGAACGCAATACCCGCTCTACTTCGGAACCAAAATCTGCATGGCCGGGAGTATCCACAATATTAATCTTTGTGTCCTTATAAAAAACTGATGTGTTTTTGGAATAGATTGTAATTCCCCTTTCTAGCTCCAAATCATTACTGTCCATACTCACACCTTCTTCCACCATATTACATTGACGCATTAAAGCATCCGTCAAAGCGGTTTTTCCGTGATCTACGTGAGCAATGATTGCGATATTTCTTATTTCCATATCTTACTAAAAAAAGTCGCGCAAACTGCGACTAAGTTGATTAACTTGTACAGTATGCCTGATTACGATGTTTCTGTCAACTCTCGGATGCACTGCATCAAATTTAACATAATTATTATCTTTCAAGCTGAACAAATCCAGCATACCATTTCTATTCAAGCAAATCTATATTTTGACGGATAATAATCGGCTTCATCGCTTTAATCTCGTCAGTATAATGCATTTGCGGAATATCATTCCATAAAAATATCTTTTTGTTCAAAACATGAGCAAATCCCATTTCTAAAAATGTATTGCCACCAATATAGTTTTCAATCCCATTTTTACTGATATTAATAACCAGAACTGCATCATCCTTTTTCATCCGTTCCCAATTCCATCTGATCAAATCCTTAGAAATTGTATATTCTGAAAACTCACCACCTTTTTTCAAACGTTTGACTTCTTCAACACTAAACTTGCCTTCTTCCATTTTGGTAACGGAATAGCATTGTGAAACTACATATCCTTTTTCCTCTAACCTATTTTTAATCTCAATAGCTTCTCTACTAAAATCTAGACTATGCATTAAACCTATTCGCATAAATCAATATTATTTAATTAATAAGCTTTCCTTCACCCGATATCGTACAATTTTAGCGATCAAACCTAAAGGCAGTGCCTTTTCAATTGGGAACTGAATCGCTCCCTTTGAAGTTCTGAATTTTGACAATTCTTTTTTAAAAGCAGAGACCCCGCTCGGCGTCGGATAAAACCCGATGTGTTTGGCATATGCCGCGAAATGTACCAGGCTAGCATCATTAATTCGAAATGTCGGCATATCATATCTGATCGCCTCTTCAGCACCTGGTGCCGCTTTTATGATAATCTGACGTAGCTTTTTCAATTCAATCTGAACATTTTTCGGATGCAAAGCAATGTACTCATCAATGTTCACAAATTTTCTACTGGATGAATTCATTTCTTTGTATAAATATTAATCTATACTTTGATATTTTTAAGCATATCCTTCGTCATTTTATCCAGGTCAAATTCGTGCTTCCATCCCCAGTCCGCCCTCGCCGCGCTGTCATCAATCGATTTCGGCCACGAGTCGGCTATTCTTTGCCGATCGTCTGGATTATAAGTGCATTTAAACCCGGACACACTTTTAGCAACTGATTCCGCCAGTTCCTTTGCTGAAAAACTCATGGCAGTCAGATTATAGCTGGTTCGTACTTTAATATTTTCCGCCGGTGTCTCCATCAGTTCTATTGTAGCTCGTACACCGTCAGGCATATACATCATTGGCAATACGGTTTCCGGACTGACAAAACATTCATAGCTGTTATTTTTTAGTGCTTCGAAATATATCGCTACCGCGTAGTCGGTAGTTCCACCACCCGGAGGAGTTTTATAGCTGATTAATCCCGGATAGCGCAGACTGCGAATATCCAGTCCGAATTTTTTGTGATAATACTGACACAACAATTCGCCGGCAACCTTGGTTACACCATACATCGTTGTTGGCTCAAGAATGGTATGTTGTGGAGTATTTTCGCGCGGAGTACTTGGGCCGAATGCCGCGATTGAACTCGGCCAAAAAATCTGTTTCACTCCGCGTGCGATGGAAATATCCAATATATTTTTCAAACCGTTCATGTTTACATTCCAGGCCAATTCCGGATTTTTCTCTCCGGTTGCCGACAAAATCCCGACTAAATGAAAAATTGTATCCGGCTGATACTTTTTTACGAGTTCATCCAGAGCGTTTTTATCTGTAACATCCACACTTTCAAAGGGCCCACTATCCTGATCAACTGGTTCCTTTTTGGAATGGCCGACCGCTACAACTTCATTCTTGCCATATTTTTTTCTTAATTCAAAAACAAGTTCTGATCCAATTTGTCCGGTTGCGCCGGTAACGATAATTCGTTTCATAATTTTCTGTTATATATTATTATTTTACTGACCCACCAAGTTCGATTAGCAGATCCGATAATCCGGAAAGTCTTTTAATTTTATCATTTGGAAATATTTCCTCAAAAAATGGTTCAGAATGCACTAGGGTCTCCTTCAAATTGCGTAGCCCGCTTGCTGTTATAGCCACAAAACTTACGCGGGCATCGCCGGTTGAAGCCTCCCTTTTCACTAATCCGATTTTCTCCATCGGTGCCAAAATCCTGGTCACTCCGGATGCGGTTAGTCCCATTTTTTCCGCCAAATCGATCCGGCGCATTTTTTTGCCTGCAGCTCGGTTCAGATGAAACAGTATTACGAATTCATTAAACCCGATCCCGTCCAATCCGCCGTTAAACCGGCGGCTGTTTTCGGTCAAAACCCGGGACAAATTAATGAAAAGCTTTAGTGATGGGTTCACAGTTGTCATAATGGTCAATTAATATTTACTTCACATATCAAGTATATATCAACTAAAATATTCAGTCAAGTATCCTAGTATTTATTTAGATACATATTTATCCCCTCCAGAATACCTGATGTGAAAAGCTTGGCTGGATCATGTTCTTCAAGTTTAACCCATTTATACCCGCTGTGTTCCGAACTTATTTTTATTTTGCCGCTAATCATCCTTGCTTCAAAAAATATGTACATGATGTGTATTTCTTTATTCTTACTCGTCATATTTTTCGGAATTAAATGGCGACCGATTCCGACGGGTTTTACATTTATAGTCAGTTCAATATCTCCAATCTCTTCAGCTACCTCGCGTCTGATAATTTGCTCATATGGAATACCGAATTCTGATTCATCAATTCTACCACCAGGCAAATCATACATTCCCAAGAGACTCCCCTTCGGGTCGGAACCCAATACCAAAACTTCATCTTTATCATTTTTCAAAATCAGTTTTAGCGATATGTGATAATAATCTCTTTTGGGCATGCAAGATAATATGTGAGTGATTAATGTTAATTCATATTGAATTTACATCCAATCTGATCAATAGTCAAAGCAGTCGAGTCCGCCTACGAATAATCAGCACTATGTCTTCTATTTTTACTGTAAAACCGCCAATACGCAAATAATGAAAGGGTAAATATATATTGGATAATGAATTGTAGCCATTCCGGTTTGGAATACCAGCCAAATAATACATTCAACGGCAAACCGACTATCCCCTCCTTATGATTCATAAATGTTTCAGAATAATCAAATACCTTTGATAACAATATATTTTCAGACTGGATGTACCCGGCGGAATGTAAAGCTGAAAAACCCTCATGAACTCCGTATCCTAATAGATATCCCGCCTGAACTATGATATACACCAGAGTGATCTTGAACAGAGCTATGATGTTAATTTTGACCAGGGAATAATAGATAGCTAAAGCAATTGTAGCGGAAAAAACCAATCCAATAACAATCGAAATGTAGTCGTATTTTCCCGCAAATGAAAATAATACAATTTCTACCCCCTCTCTGGCGATAAGTAAAAAAGACACAGTAAGCAAACCAGACTTAGTCAAAGCAACTGCTGTCTTATCTTCAACATATTGTTTTATGCCATTACCATTACGGATCATCCAAACGATGAATACAGACACGGTACCTACCGCAATCAAACTTGCTACACTTTCCCACAGTTTTCCGATTTCATCCAATAGGTCTAACTGGATGCTGATTGAAAACAACAAGTAACCAACGACTAGAGAAAATAAAACGGCCACAATAGCTCCGTTAATCACATTCCGATTCAAATGTTGATTGCCTGTTTTTGCTAAAAACTTAAAAATTAATACGACAATTAAACATGCTTCCAGCCCTTCTCTGAAAGACATAATTATCCCCGGTAATAAATTTCTCAAAATACAAATTCTCTCAATTAACATTAAGTGAATTCTGCCCCTAGCAGGACAGAATGTCAGAATTGCCGAACAAGCGGCAGTTGTAGAATTATATCAAAAATAAAATTAGTACACAATCTAAATTATTTCTAATTGTTAGCCGGTATTCCTCACAAATTTGCACTTTCAGCGAACATGGAGTAGTCTGATAATAATTGAGTATTTGTATTTAACATGATCTGCAAAACACTATGCCCACACTCCCAATAGTTACCGAACCAAATCCAATATTAAGAAAAAAAGCGGAAATCATTAAGAATCCATTATTTTCGGCTGTCCAGGAACTTATTCCAAAACTCACAGAAACTATGATTCAGGAAGACGGGATTGGTATCGCCGCTCCGCAGGTCGGCGAATCGATTCAGATGATTATTATCAATCAGAAAGACAGACCATTGGTAATGATTAATCCAAAAATATTAACAAAATCAATCCGTACCGAAATTGCAGAGGAGGGATGCCTAAGCGTACCCGGAATTTTTGGCATGGTTAAAAGATCCAAAAAGGTTAAAGTCAATGCGCTAGATAGCTCGGGAAAGCAGTTTACAATAAAAGCGGAGGGTCTGTTGGCCAGAGTAATGCAACATGAAATTGACCATTTGAATGGTATACTTTTTATCGACAAGATGGTTAAAAAAACCCGGGATCCAGAAGAAGATAATATTCTCTAATTATTTTCAATAACTTTTTTTATAAATTTATTCTTTAATTTCCGATACAATTTTCCGTCACCATTAGCTGTTTTAACAGCTTGTTTTTTTAATGCTGCATATTCTTTTACCGCCTCAGGATTATTTATTAAGTAATTCCGGAACACAATTATCTGTTGCCATTCCTGAGCTTCAATATTTACTAGATGAATATGCACACGCCTGATTTTATTCTTTCTGACGTAATCTTTCCGAAAAAAAATTCTTCCTGGAACGCTGGCTACTGCCCGGTATTCGTAACCCGCATTTTCCAGCTTTGATTTTGTTTTATCCATATGATTTTTTTTAACACCAACAACAATATCGACAATCCCCTTTCCACCTAACCCGTTTACTGCCGTACTGCCGACATGTTCAATTTGTGCTTGATTGCCGAGTGCCTTACGTATTTTATTTTTTTCATACTGAAAATATTCTTTGTAGCTCTGATTATATTTCTTAAATACGTATTTTTTTATTTCCATTAATCTTATTTACTTACTTCTATTTAGACTTTTGTAAACAGTAAAAATAAAATACGGCTGAATAAACATAAATATGTATTCTTCAATCGGCAGATTACCAATTTTAATCCCGGATAAACCGGAACCGCTATAATCAAAATACCAATGATGACTATAAACGGCAAAGCTGTCCCATGCAATCCCGACGATCAGTAAAATCAAAATCGTAATAATTCTTTGCTTCCATGAATTATAAATACGAAATTTGAATTTCCATTGCAAAAATACACTGATCAACAAAATTATAACCAATATGCTCAGATAATTCATAAATAAATATATTAATACTAAACTAATTCCTCATCCTCCTGTTTCCAGGCCGGATCTACAATACACATAAATTTTAAATCTACATTTCCGGTATTTTTAATATACTGTTTGGAATTTGGTGGAATATATACAGCCTGCCCGGCACTGACATTTTCCACTTCTTCATTAACATGCATTTCGCCATTACCTTCCATAATATAATAGACTTCCGATGTTTTCATGATATGCGGTTTTGATGCTGTTCCAACCTTGATTACTGCCTCCGCTAAGCTGTAGCCAATGTCGATATCGTCTTTGTTGGGATTAAAAAGCTCACGAAGAACAGCACCATCTCCGGCAACAATCGCATTACAATTTTTCAGTTCTCTGACAATCATAAATATATCATTAACAAAGTAAGCATATCACTTTTTTAGAAATGGATAAAATATTTGGTATAAAAAAAGAGCTCATTTTAGACGCTCTTGATTCCAGTATTCACTTGGTGAGTACCGGTGTACACACCGTGCACGATCAACCCGACCCCGATCAGGACACCGGCGACAACGCCGATCTTCATGAGCAGTGGCATTGCACGCCACTCGCCTCTCCAGTACGCAGAACATGCCTCTTCAAAGGTCAGAACAGGCTGTTCTGACTCTGTCTTTGCTTCGAGCGGTTCCGTCATGTGATTCCCGTTCCCTTCTGTTGGGCAGGTTAGACTTCGGGGCGAAGAAAATGAGCTTCAGAGGAGTCTATCATGCTATTTTCATTTTGTCAAGCCCAGGAATTTTAACCATAGATTATTGTCCCGATAACAACCAGTGTATTGATAAATAAGTTAACTGCATTCATAAAGACAAGTGGCTTCTTTTTATGCAGTTCACCGTATATAATCCACAGGATTGAGTTAACGGCATATGCTCCCCAAGCAATTAGCGAGACCCCCTCCGCAGTTTTGTTAATCCAAATTTTGATTACCTGCGACGAGGTCAATACCGGTATTGCAATACCCATGAAATACATGACTCGATCAAGCAGAAGGATATTGCCTTGCGCTTTTTTGTCCATATCAATTGCTCTCGATTCTAGCGGTTAATGCTATTTTCTTGAATATTATTCCTACATAAGTCATACTGTAAACACAGTATATCATATATTTATTCATTCAATCATGACCACTGAAAGAAGTGAAACGGACAATAAATTCAGAATAGCGTTTTTCGGCACGCCGGATTTTGCCGTTCCTGCTTTGCAAACACTGCTTTCCATGCCAGAAATATATATGGTTGCCGCTGTTACCCAGCCGGACAAGCCGGTTGGACGAAAGCAGGAGCTGACTGCCCCACCGGTAAAAAAATTGGCGGAAAAATATAAACTACCGGTCTGTCAGCCGGAACGGATAAAATCGGTAAAATTCGAACAGTGCTTGCGGAATGTCAATTTGGATTTAGCGATTGTTGTTGCTTACGGAAAAATTATTCCGGAAAAAGTTCTCGACATACCCAGATACGGGTGGCTGAATATTCATGGATCGCTATTGCCGAGATACCGTGGCGCTTCGCCAATTCAGGCGGCAATATTAAACGATGAAAAAGAAACCGGAGTAACTCTAATGAAAATTGACGCCGGCCTGGATACCGGGGCCATCATAAAACAAAAAATGATTCCGATCAGCCATGATGATAATTTTGAATCGTTGCATGACAAACTAGCCACCCTCGGAGCAGATATACTAAGGGAATCGTTACTTGATTATTTATACGGAAAGCTGAAACCTGTACCGCAGGAAGATTCACGAGCGACTAAAACAGCAATCATCAAAAAGGAAGACGGCAGGATTGTCTGGACAAAAGATGCTTCAGAAATTGTAAGACACATCAGAGCATATAATCCGTGGCCGGGGGCATTTTGTAAACATAATAATAAAACAGTAAAAATCTCCTCAGCAGAAATCTCTGATACAAATTTGGGTCTGAAACCCGGCGAAGTATCATACCAAAACAATTCAATATTTGTAGGCTGTGGTAAGGGCAATCTAAAAGTAATAAAATTACAACTGGAAGGCAAAAGGTTGCAAACAGCCAATGAATTTATCAACGGAAATCCCGGTTTTAAAGAAATACAACTTACATAAATAAATCAAAAATCCGCATTAGTTTGAACTGCGGAATTTTTATTGTATTATTTGCGGATTTTTTCCGTCACATTAAAGCCCATGTATTTCCCCAGCATTAGCCTGGTCTGAGCATCGATTGCCGGAATTGAACCGAAGAAAATCATTGTTACCGGAAAAAGCACCCATTGCAGAAGCATTTCGACAAACTTAATTTTATGTTTTTGTTCCGGCCGCTTTGGCAGTAAGGTCGTGCTGAAGATTGCCATTAAAATCAGGCCAATCATTGCCGCGCTCATCAGCCATTCCAATACATATGGCGCTGTTTGTGCGGCAATTGATGAGGACTCCTGATACCTGGCGACCGCGAGCGGGAGTCTGCCCAGGATAAAAATCAAAATTGGAGCGGTGGCCCAGGAATAATGCCCCTCTGCCATGTTCCACACATAGTGGAATTTTTGTCGCCATCTAATTTTTTTATTCTTTTTAAAAAACCAAAGCATATACGGAAAATGTTCGATGCCGTATGCCCAGCGCCTTTGCTGCTTGTATTGATTCTTCAGACTCTGCCACAGGGTACTACCCATAACCGTATCCATAGAAACCGGTATATACATCGGGGTTACTGTGTAATCCCCGTCGTATTCCAGAAAACACTGCAGAAATATCCTGGAATCTTCTGTGACAATATCGTTTTGCCAGAAATCAATATCCACCAGTGCGCGAAAGCTCATGCTGTGCGATGAAAATGTGAACAATCTTTCCGGCCGCAACTGTTCAGTCATCAGCCAAAATGTCGTGCCGTTCGCCACCACCCGCATCAGTGCCGGCGAATCCCAGATATTATTATTAAACAATGGCACCGGCTGGAAACTGGTTTTAGTCGGATTCGGATGATTGAGATACATGTTCGTCAAATACGCAAAATACTCACTGTGCACGCATGTATCAACATCAAACGAGGATACAATAACGTTCTCATACGGGATATTTTGGCTATCAATATACTCTTTGTTTTTCTTCCCGCCCAGGCAATATTTGACCCTTTACCGGGCATTTCTCCAGGAATATTTGCCGGATGTTCTACCACCAGTAATTTATGAAACATACTGCCGAATTCTCTTTGCATGATTTCCGCAATCCCTCTAGCTCTTTCTTTATCCCGCTCTTCAATAGCAAAAGTTACAATGAATTTATCTTTTGGGTAGCTGGAATTTACTAGACTTTGAAAAGTCGAACGAATAACTTCAATTGGCTCCTTGTATGTCGGCAACATAATGAAATGATACATATCGTTCCACCTGGGATTTTTCTTGCATTCATTCAGCCAATTTACCTTGATCGCTTTTTTGAAACGGCGATATGAAATAATCATGTACAGTTGCAGATACAGTATGCGCATCAGCCATAGCAAATCAAAAACGATTATAAAATAAATTACCCAAATCGGCTGGAAAAATGAAAGTGAAATAGCAGCAATAAAAGTTGTCCAGGTCAGCGTACCTGGGATTATTTCCAGAAGTCGATATTTGCGATAATCAGACAGTTTGTTAAACATATAATTTTTGACATTTAGAGCAATAGGTTGTCCCGCGGTTATTTACTTTCGTCCTGGACAGTTTAGTTTTACAGCGGAAACAATTTTGTCCGTCACGTTTGTATACTTTTCTCACATTCTGATAATTACCTTTTTTACCGAGCGCATCACGGTAGTCAGATATGGATGTACCGCGATACTTTACCGCTTTTTTCAGTATTTTAACAATAGCGGTGTGAATAGCTTTGCTTTGCCTGGTATTCAGACTGTCCGTTTTCTGTTTAGGATTGATCTTTGCTTCCCACAAAATTTCATCGGCGTAAATATTCCCGATTCCTGATACAACATTCTGATCCAGTAAAATAGATTTTATAAAACCTTTCCTATTTCGAAGCTTTGCTTTAAATATATCATAGGTAAATTCGCTGCTCAGCGGTTCCGGACCAAGTTTTTTTAATCGTGGTACGGTATTTTCCTCGCTTGTTTTATACAGTTTAATTTCCCCAAACCTTCTCACATCTGAAAACGCCAGCTCTTTATTATCGTCCAAATAGAAGCAGGTACGTATAAATTGATTAAAAGAGTCATAAAACGGGCTGTCTTTCTGCTCCTTTTTCTTCCAATCATGATCGCGGTAGAGTAAGTGGCCGGTCATTTTCAGATGAATCAGCAATGTCTGATCGCCATTAAAATCAATCAGAATATTTTTTGCCCGCCTTCTAACACCTAACACTTTTCGGCCTGTAACCCCCTTTCTGACATGCAAAACTGAAGGATAAAAACTTTTCGGCCAATCAGTCCATATTTTTTGAAAGGTATGTCCTTTCAATTTTACATTCAAGTCAGAAACAATTGTTTGTACTTCGGGAAGTTCCGGCATATTAGATTATAGTTTTTGATTTAAAATATTTTTCCTGAAAATCAATCATGCTTTTAATTTCTTTGATACTGTATTTATGCTGAGCAACTACCAGTTTGAATTCATTATCATCGTCCCTTTCCACAAACGCAACAACCACGCCATCATACTCATTTATCGGATTATCAATTCCTAATACATAGGCATCAATCGCTTCCCCGTCACCCGCCATAGTTCCTGGAATATATCCGTAATTTAATTCGTATATAGCTTGAGGAAAATCGGGATGTATTGAGCCGATCGGCCGGTCAATAATCACTTTCACTTTTTTACCTAACCATTTTTTTGATTCTCGTTTCATTTGATTATGCAAATTATACCCTATTTGAATCATAAAATAAAGAATTGGACAACCAAAAAGACCCCACCGCGGTAAGCGGATCGGGGTCCTTTTTCCTCCTTAGCAATTTCGATTTTACTAGAGAATTGCGTCTTTTGCTGCTTTGGCGACTCTGAATTTCAGCACTGTTTTGGCTTTGATCTGAATCTGTTCGCCTGTGGCTGGGTTTCGGCCCATGCGAGCTTCACGATGCTTCTTGATCATCTTTCCCAAACCTGGGAGAGTGATTTCACCGCTTGATTTACATTCTTTGTAAACCAACTCGTTTAGGTTTTCCATGAAGGAAACAACCTCTTTTTTTTGAAGACCGGTTTTTTCAACCAGCGCTCCAATGAATTGAGACTTGGTCATTGATGCCATAAAATTCTCGTTCCTTACTTAATTAGTTATTCACATGTTAATGATTACATGCGTAGTATATACTATTTTGCAATATTTGCATAGATTCCCCTTTGTTTATAAGTATTTTCATCGGGGAAGCACAATTGCGCTCCTATATAAATTTTTCAACATGCGGATATTTTGGCTAATTTAAGCCATTTTTCATCAACACTGGAAATCTCTGTATGCATAAGAAATTAATTGTATAGCAACTATTATATCACCTGATAAAATGGTATGATTGTTATTATGAAAAGACGATCCGGAATATTATTACACATTACATCACTGCCCAGTCCGTATGGAATTGGTGATTTGGGGAAGGAAGCATTTCGATTTATCGATTTCTTAAGTATGTCCGGGCAGAGTATCTGGCAAATTCTTCCACTGACCATACCGGACTCGATCGGTTCGCCATATGCGTCCCCGTCGGCGTTCGCCGGCAATTGGCTTTTAATCAGCCCGGAAGAACTGGTAAAGGAAGGATTGCTGCATAAAAAATCACTTCCTAAACAAAAAAGGGTGACCGCAATCAAATATTCGAAAGTATTCCAGGAGCGGAGAAAGCTTGTTGAAGTTTCATATGAATATTTCCATAAACATGCCTCTGCCGAACAAAAAAACAACTTTGAAGACTTTATTGAGCGGCACACAAAATGGCTTGACGATTTCGGATTGTTTATGGCGCTAAAGGACTATTTTAAAGGCGCACGGTGGTTCAATTGGCCCGAGAATATCGCCAATAGAGATGCAGAAGCAATTAAGTACTGGTATAAAAAACTGCACCGTCAAATCAGAGTGTACCAGTATGGGCAATGGATATTTTTTACGCAATATACAAAGATTAAAAAATACGCAAATAAAAAAGGTATTAGAATTTTTGGTGACATTCCGTTTTTTATCATTCACGACAGTGTTAATGTCTGGGTTGACAGAGATTTGTTCTTGCTCGACGACGAATACCAGCCTCTAGCCAAATCCGGGGTACCGCCGGATTATTTCAGCAAGCGCGGACAGCTGTGGGGTGACCCGCAGTACGACTGGGAAAAAATGAAAAAAAATGATTTCCGCTGGTTTATCAGACGGATCAAAAAAGCGGAACATTTTTATGATGACGTCAGATTGGATCATTTCAGAGGTTACGCGGCAGTATGGCATGTTGATCCCAAATCCAAGACATCTAAGAATGGCAAATGGGTTCAAGTTCCCGGTATTGATATATTTAAACAGGTAAAAAGCAGATTCAAAGATATATCCATAATTGCTGAAGACCTTGGGTATATAACTCGCGACGTGGTTAGATTGAAAGAGTATTTCAAATTTCCCGGCATGAGAGTAATGCAGTTCGGTTTTAGCGGAAAACGGAATAATTTTCATCTACCAGCAAACTTCCCGACTGATTGTGTCGCTTATACCGGCACGCATGATAACGACACAACCTACGGCTGGATTACAAAGTCCGGTAAAACACCACAGAGAAAATTTGCACTAGCATACACAAAAACCGACAAGAAGCATTTTGCGTGGAAATTAATTGAACTGGGTATGCGCTCCAGGGCGTGCTGGTTTATCTTTCCAATTCAGGACGCCTTGAATCTGGGTTCTGAGGCACGCATGAACAAACCTTCAACCAGGAAGAAAAATTGGCAATGGCGCTTGAAAAAAAACGCATTATCGGATGAACTGGCAACCGAAATAAAAAATATCACCAAGTCGTCCGGCAGATAATGATTATAATAGCGACCCGCTAACACATGCGTTCGGTCGCTTTTTGATTACCCTACAATCAGATTTCCGACCATTCCCATTTGCCGGTAGTTTTGAACGCTACAATAGTATTCAAATGCTCCTGTTTTATTAGCAGTGAGTTCCACCGATCCGTTCTGTGCACTGCTGATTAGTCCTGAGTTAGTATCAAATTCAGCCACCATCCAATCGGGAGTTTCCCCCGAGCAGATTAAATTTATTCATACTTTTTCCGTAGATTTAACTAATCCACCTTTTCCCAAGTCGCATCGTCAGCAACTTCCTCAATATTTATTTTTTTCTGAGGAATTAGACACGAAACACACTCAGGAAATTTTTCTCCTTTCTTCAATCTGGATTTATAGCCACATGGCATACAAAGATATTCGCCTGTTTCCGGCGCTCTGTCGCCAGCGTAGTAAAACTTTTTAATAGACATATCTCCTCCTCAATGTTAGGAAATAATATTTTCTCTCCCCCATTTAAGGGTTTTTGTCATCCAAATTAATTCCTGTAAAAAGCTCTCCACCCTTTCATCGTATGAGGTATCTAAAATGTTACCTTCACTGTCGAATAGTTTATCAACTTTTGAGAAATTCAAATCATACTTAATCATCGATAATTGAACTGTCTTCATTACAGACGCCAGACTTTCAATAGCTCTCGTACCGCCAAAACCACCATCAGAAACACCGCATAATCCGACTGTTTTATGTTTGTATTCGGGTAAAAACATATCTAAAGCCATCTTTAGGCTCCCTGGAAAACTATGATTATATTCCGGAGATACAATTATCAGACCATCCGCTGTTTCAACCAGTTTTTTGAAATCAGAATTTTTTTCTCCTAAAGCACGCCCTTCCGTGCCTGAAAAATTTAATTTTTTAACATCAATTATTTGTGTTACAATTCCCGTTTTTTCTTTCACCTTTTTTTCCATATATTTCGCAACTTTTTCACTTTCACGCCCTTCTCTGGTTGTGCCGAGAATGATCGGCAAATATAGAACATCTTCTGTCATATAATTGATGTTTATTTACTTACTTAATTAATATATTGTCGCGGATCCAGCCAATTATCCAGCTCTTCTTTGGTCTGCACATATCCTTTGATATCAATTTCAATCCCCTTATGTATCCCAAAATGCAGATGTTTTCTTTCTCCGTCCGTTTCAGCGCTTTTGTCTGCGCCCAGCAACCCTATTATATCCCCTTTATTGATATTTGATCCAACTTCAGGTATTACGGTTGATATTCTTAGATGACCATAAATTACCGTCACAGTCTGACCGTTCAAATCACATTCTTGAACGATTACTCCTCCGTAGCCGTTTGCGGTGGTTTTCATTCTAAGCGGTCCGGCGCAAAATGACTTGACCTCCACATCGCTATTCAACTCATCGGCAAAAACCTCAAAATCAGATCCAGTATGATACCCAAAAAATCTTTCCGGCTGAACCGGCGAATTAGTCTTCGTTATTCTGATGCCAAATGGTTTTTTACTGATTCGCTCACTTGGTCGATCCAACGGACTCTGATAATCTTCAGTACTATTTTTACTGTTAGTGTTCTGATTCAAATTGGCATTACTGATATCTGCTGTCCACAAATTTACTGAAGCACTATTATTGATTGTTATATCGCTATTAATGTTCTGCCTCTTTGCAATTTGCAAAAAAACAAACACACCTAGAAATATAATAACTACTAATAAACCGTATAAAATTTTCTCAAATCTTTCACCCATTACTTTCCCTTTACGTGGCATTAAGTAAAACTCCCACCACTAAATGGAAGGAGTTTCATTAATTTGTTAGCAACCGCAGTCAGGACCTGATGTCATAGTATTTTCCTTTCATTTTCGCCTGCTTACTATTACAGGCCTTATTAGTGAATATGTTTATCTAAATGATTATCCAGCATTCCGATAAGATTTTTATCTCCCGTTTCAAGCAAGTAACAGACACGCTTGCCCATTTTATGCTTCGTTATAATATTCGAGCGCTCCATCATATTTAGCTGGTGTGACACCGCACTGACACTGATATTCAATACGAAAGCGATATCTGAAACGCAGATCTCATTGTAATGCTTCAATAGCAGTAATATCTTTATCCTGGTTGGATCCGATAAAACATTGCATAAATCGCTTTGGATTTTAATATGTTTACTATTTTTTCCTAGCCAGTTCTGATTCCTTAATATTTGCTGTTTTGTTAACATAATACGTTTTATCACTTGCTCAAGTATCATAATGATATATCAATTGATTTTATCAGTCAAGCAGTTTTTCTGCCAGTTGCCGTGACTTGACAATCTTCTATATTTGTACTATTTTCCTTGTATGTTGATCTTTGAAACAACGATGTGGGTGGGAGGACCGCCACACCAATAAGCAGGCAGAAATGCTACCCTAGGGGTAACATTGACTGGCGAGCTTGCCAGAGGCAGTTGATTGCAACTGCACTGGCTTGCTCGTCCGTGGGCAGATGTTGCCCCCTGGGAATTGCTAAAGTGCGCGCCCTCCTACCCCACTTTTCTTCTTTTTTGCCCCGCGGGTGGAATTTCTGCCCGCATTACATGCCACCCCACAACCCGTTTCTACAGGGAGGTACGCCCAATGTACTCGTGGAGTTACGCACGCCACGGGTTCGGTTGACTTGCGATCTTCTCCGTCTGAGTAGTCAATGCCCACGGCTCTAAGATGAGAGGATCATCGCATGTGCGACAGAACCCAGTGGAATGTGAAACATGTCCTCGTCGTTCAGTCCGTCTTCCCGACGAACAAGGAATCCCCTGTCGGATGCGCGCGCAATGTCTTGTTGTGCACCTGCGGGAGCTGCATGAGCTCCAACAGCCCGATGACACCCGCAGGACCCCTGCACAGCTACCTGAACAGGTGCTTCGAGCAGGACATTGCTGATGCCGTGGCGGGAGGCTATGAGCCGCCCGTCAATCTCCTGAGCATGCCGAAGCTCGACCCGCGTACCGGCACGGCGAAGCCGACCAAGAGGCAGGCTGCCACGCTGATCAGGCAGATCGGTCCGGATGCCCTGTCATCCGACATCGTCGCAGCCTACGCCTAGCGTGGGAGAAGAACATCGTTGATTTGCACCCCGGGCGAGCCTTGAAGACTCGCCCATTTTTTATTTAAAACATTTATTTACGATGTTGACACCGCTACGTAAATGGATTAGCATAGTAAACTACCTCGTTGGCTGATTTCACGTTTCACGGAGGAGGTGAAAATGTCAGGCAACCGGTTCGTCCTGTTTTGCGTGATGCTTTTCCTTGGAATCACCATCTCTCCCCTGTTCAGTATCATCGCATTGGTTATATACCTTGCACCTTCGAAACCTTGCTTCATCCCCCGTGACGCTGACGGCAGACGCTGTTGTCCCCTCTGCCACTCCAGGCGCTATCTCATCTTCCCGACTCGGCAGAGGGACAACCCGGGTTTTTCCTGGGCTTTGGCATTTGGCAAAAACCAGATGGAATACCGCTGCCAGGACTGCACAATGAGTTGGAAAGAATCCGGGGACGGCAAACCGCGTTGATGTTCTATCAGCGCTTTTTTTATTGATATATTTTTTCTTTCTATCTGAACATCTTGGACAGAAACCAGTTTACAATTGTCAGCACCACGCCAAACAGCATTGCCCACCAGAAACTGGCGACAAAGAAACCGGGAACAATTGTAGTCATCAATATAATCAACAGCGCATTAATAACCAAAGTAAACAGACCGAGAGTCAGAATATTGATCGGTAATGTAAAAATCACCAGTACTGGCCTGATAAATGTATTAATCAGGCCCATAACCAGCGCTCCGATTAGCGCCGCAAAAAATCCGTCAACTTCAACACCCGGTAATAAATATGCGGCAATCATGATAGCAACCGTTGCGAGTAACCATTTTATTAACATTTTCATATATATTTCATTAATATTAAGTGTATTAATTATATCAGTTTAGTATATAAAATAAAGTGACTTATTTAAAAGCACATTTTGCAATATTAGATTAGCCAAAGTATAATGAAGATATCCGATTACGTATAATACACAAATTATGTTGTATTAACGCAGTATACTCGATAGAAAGATGCTGGGAGAAATTTTATAAATTTTCTAACACAAAAATGGAAAAAGGACCACAACTAAATAGAGATCAAAAAAATGAGTATATACTAGAAGCACTAAATCAATTGCGCTACCTTAAAGATGCCTATAAACCTGAAATTCCTGACGAGATCCTTTGTGGGGTATCGCCAGATAAAAATTATAAAGTTAGAAAAAACTGGTGGGCAGGATTATTTGTTATGTTAGACCAAAGGATTCTACCACTTCTTTCTGGAGGCAATTACGAAGAATTAACAAATACCATAAAACAGTTTGAGCAAGATTATGGAGATGAGAAATTTAAAAATCGCTTAACAACTGAAGACGATATAGAAAGAGCTGATTCTTTAATTAAAGAGATAATCCTCATTTTAGAAAATTTATAAAATTTCGCCCAACACCACGTATGCGGTTTCCGTCAAATGCGGACAGGCCGCGAACTATAATTGATTATTAATAATTAAACTAAAAATATGAAGAATATTCCCAAAGCTTCGCCGGCAGTGCGCGCGGTCGTAGCGGTCATATTAGTAGCAGGTATTAGTGTGACGTATCTTGTGAAAACTAAGCCGCTGATGTTTAATTTTGTAGCAGAAAAGATTGGAAGCATCGTTACACCCAAACAGCCACTTAATAACGAACTGACGCCGGCACGCGATCTGCGTGGTAGCTGGAAGTCATCATTACTAGGAAAAGGCCTGCAGTTATACGGAAGACATACTACTGACGGAGCAATCACTGATGTTTATGAAGATGGCGATATTGAACTGATTATTAATGATGTTAAAGATAATGTTGCAGTCGGCACAATGCGTTATACTAATCTTTGCAGTTGGGGAGAAACCACGGTCACCATTCCGGGCGCAGAAAGAGTCATTAGTGTGCCCAAAACCTGTGTTGCCGATACTGGCCAACAGGAAATCAGTATCCGAGTAAGTTCAAGCGCTCTGGATTTTGGAACAGTTTCTGTTGACGGTGTCACGGCAACCATGCAAGGCAGTTTTACAACCGATATTATGTCCGGCTCAATGACAGTGACTATGCCCGGAGGAATACTTAAGGGCACTTTCAATCTGTCACGACAGAAATAATTTATCACAGACTAATTTAATAAAATATTAGCTGAACTTTAGCTGATTGCCAGATAAATATCAAGCTATATTTTTGCTTTCGATTTTATCGCTTTCATCCTCTATCTCCCCCACCAATTCTTCCAACAGATCTTCCAGGGTGGCGATACCGACCGCTTTTTGTTGCTTATCAACTACTACGGCAATATGGACGTGGGTTCTTTGAAAAATTTTGAATAAATATTTTATCTTAAAATCCTCATCAACAATAATCGGTTTTTTTGCGACCTGCCTAATTTGAATATTGCCCTTATTCTTCACTAATTCCCGAGCGATATCTTTTACTAGAGCGATCCCTGCAATTTCCCGTTTATCTGATTCATAAACCGGCACACGCGAATAGCCGCTCAAAACAATTTCACTCATCGCATCCGAAATCGTCTTCTGACCGAAAAGCATAAACACGTTTTTTAACGGCACCATTATCTCCTTGGCGGATATATCACTGAACTTTAGCGCCCGGTTCATAATATATTGCTCATGCGGCTCAATCACGTTTTTCTCCACGCCGAACTGAATCATCTCCTTGATTTCGGTTTCAGTAATCAGCTCCTGGTCCTGTACCCTAACCATCTTGTGCATCATGCTTGTTATCCACTCCAAAAACCAGGTTATCGGGAAGATAATAACTCCGAACAAATATATGGGACGTGAGATCCATAAGGCAATTCTTCCCGCGTATCTGTTAGCAAAAGTTTTTGGCGTAATTTCACTAAAAATCAATATAAGCAAGGTCAATAAGCCGGTTGCCAAGCCCAGTGCGGCGGAACCGAAAGTATCATTCACAATAATTGACGTAAGCGAGGCGGCTGAAATGTTTGCCACGTTATTGCCGATCAAAACGACAATGATCATTCTTCTTGGATTCTTTTTAAGTTTATGCAGAGTTCCGGCCCCTCTTTTTTTCTGTTTCAAATACGTGCGCACCTTAACATCGGTCACCGAAAGCAAAGCAACTTCCGCCGCGGAAAAGAACCCAGCGAGTGCCAATAGTACAATTAATATAAAAACATTGATTAGCATATTTATTTTATTACCTCAACACCAAATTTTTTTAGCGCTCCCGTTAGTTTGTAAATCGGCAGTCCGACAATACTGAAAAAGTCCCCTTCCAATTTACGGATCAGTACAGCGCCATATCCCTGCACAGCAAACGCCCCCGCTTTATCCAAAGGTTCCCGCGTTCTAATATACCAATCTATTTCCATGGGCGACAGTTTCTTGATAAAAACCTTAGCGGTACTATAGTCAGAGTGTTTCCTTTTCGTCTTCGCGTCAACTATAGCAAATCCGGTAATAACACTGACGGCCTTTCCGCTGATCATTTTCAGCATTTTTCGAGCATCTGCTTTGTCTTTTGGCTTGCCTAAAAGTTTCTTGCCAAGAACCACAAATGTATCCGCGCCGATCACAACCCCGCTGCTGTGCTTTTCCGCCACTGCTTTAGCTTTATTCACAGCCAAATGTTTAGCCAGATCAATCGGTAATAGTTTCAGACCCATATCTTCAGTATATTGACTGTCTTCCACGGAAAATTTTATATTCAATTTTTTCAGCAGTTCAATCCTCCGGGGAGATGTTGAAGCGAGAATAATCTTTTTCATATTAATATCGCACGTTTTTAGACATAATTTTTTTGAACAGATATATCGGCACAGTAACGATTAATGCAAAAAATTCCATTAACGCACCTAATGATACCACGCGACCCAGATATTTGTTAACCAATGTTGCCAGAGCTTCTTCACCAACACTGTAATGAATCATCAATCCGCCTAGAATTATAAGAAACAAAATTCCCCAGATTGCGTTTTTAATATCAACGGTACTCGGAGCGATAGAGGCCGAAATGCCCGTGGCCAGATATAAAAATAGCCAAAACATCCAATCATTACTATATGATCTGAAAAAATCCAGCGCACTTTGAAAAAGCACGTTTACATTTTGTAAAAATGTTGCGGAGAAATCAATGTTCGGCAAAGCATTATGATAACCAAAGAGGACAAACAGCCCCCATAATGACAGCGAACAGCCGACCAGCGGAGCAAGTCCAATTATGGGCTTACCGATAATCGGCACTCTTGGCTGTCCGTGCTCCACCTCTCCCCCTTCGGGAGCAAAAAACCTGATGCGTACAATACGTGCGCGAACTAATACGCAGGCGATTGCGTGGCTCAACTCATGAATGATTATCCCGAGTGTGATAAACCAGCGATAGCCATGTCTGGGAAAAATTCTGCTCCACAAAAAATCCAACAAAAAACTGAATATAATCAACAGTGCAAACCACATCAGAAACGCCAGATAGTTTGACATATGATTATTCAGTTAATAATTATTGGCCGATATATGAACTTTGAACTCTGAAGGCGCTCGTACTGGTTGCTCCGGCCGATTCAAAATATTCGCCGGCTTGATTTACAAGTCTAATTCTGAGGATATAATCGCCCTCATCGACCGTTCTGACCATCTGGCTACCGCCTTTGCTTAGGACGTTATATGATCCGGACACGATTATTAACGTTTCTCCATTTTTTATCAATTCCAGCTCAACTCTTTGCACTGCCTGAGTTTCTCCGGACAATACGTATTGAGCAACTAACGGACCTGGATTCATAACCGCGCTATTTGCCGGAGACAATATTTGTACAGAAGGCTCCTCGTCAACCGTAATTGCTTCCTTCACATTCGAGTTGTTATTATTTTCATCCCTAAAATAATTATTCTGGTCAAACCATGTCCATGTCAAAACTAGTGCTGATAATACGGCAATGATAATTATGATTTTTTTATTGGTCATTATGATAATCCTAATTCAGCTTTAGCATTTTCTTTTACCATATCTGGCGTCCAAGGCGGATCCCAGACCAAGAACACCTTAACCTTATCCACATTTGGTAACTTTTCCAGCACATCTTGAGCTTGTCTGGTAATCGGTCCGGCCAGCGGACACCCAGGAAAAGTCAAAGTCATCTTAAGCGTAACGGAATTATTTCGAACAGTTAGTTGATAAACAAGTCCCAGATCAACGATATTAATCCCCAATTCCGGATCCATCACTTCCCTTAACGCTTCTTCGGCAGTTTTTTTTGTTATTTTGTCTTTAATCTTTTTGATGGGCTTATTCTTATTCATATCGCAAGGCATCAATCGGATTTTTTCTAGCGGCTTTTGATGCCGGCATAATACCGAATACTATCCCGACAAAAACAGAAACGCCGAAAGCTAAAGCCAGCGAATAAACAGTAATTAACGCCGGGATACCGTAGTATTTGGTAATTAGTTGCGTTACCACATAAGCAAGGCCGACCCCTATAAATCCGCCCAGTAGACTCAAGACGCTAGATTCTATTAAAAACTGGGACAGAATGTTCATGCCCGATGCGCCAAGTGCTTTTCGAATGCCGATCTCTCTTGTCCGCTCCGTTACAGACACTAGCATGATATTCATGATTCCAATACCACCGACAATTAATGATATCGCGGCTATGCCAACAATCGCGTTGGTTAAAATGCCAAAAAAATCATCAAAGAGATCCAGCATATCGTCAGTTGTTAATACTGAAAAATCCTTTATTCCTTTGTGGCGTTCTAACATTAGATCATTGATTATATCAACTCCTGGGGCAACCGCTTCGGTCGAATTGAAATTGATCATTATCCTGAAAATATTCAGTGCTTCAAGTGTATCCTCAGCCGTACTGATTGGTATAGTATACGCTTCGTGCAGATTCGGCATCTGACTTGTCATCATATTGCTATCCTCGCCACCACCGCTTAAAAACCCCACTTCGGTTTCCACGACTCCAATCACCTCAAATTCTTCTTCTAAAACTTTTACTTTCTGTCCGATTGGCGATCCTTCAAAATCGCGCTTTGCGGCATCACGACCAACAAGTATTACTTTCGCTTTATTTTTAATATCCTCTGCAGAAATATATCTTCCTTCAGTAGACTTAATATCAACTATTTTATTCATCTGATCGTTTGTTGCTAAAACCATCGGCAGATAAGGATTGCCTACTGGAGGAGTTACAGCACTTGGCACAATCATGAGCGGTGCAACTGCTTTCACATTTTCCACCTCGCTAATTGCATCCACATCCCCCATTGTTAATGAAGACATACTCATAAATGAAGTCGGATTCATTTCACCATTAGTAATATCCCCTGCGATCACAGCTGCTAAATTTCCGCCTAACGAATCAACTGCACCGGTAAATTCTTGCTTTACCCCGTCTCCGATACTGACTAATGTGATAACAGAAAATACTCCTATAATAATGCCGAGCATAGTCAATACGGACCGCATGCGATTGGCCCAGATTGCTGATAATGCAAAGCGGATACTTTCAAAGATGTTCATACATTTGCTCCTTCCAATTCGCCGTCCACAATTCTTATTGTTTTATTCGCCCACTTTGCTATCTCCGGATCGTGAGTAACTATTAGCAATGTCGTTCCTTTTTGATTAGCCGCTTTCAGTAGTTCCATAATTTCCCTTCCTGTTTTAGTATCTAAATTGCCGGTCGGCTCGTCCGCTAAAATTATCTCCGGTTGATTGACTAAAGCTCTGGCGATTGCCGCCCTTTGTGCTTCGCCACCGGAAAGCTCATTCGGCTTATGATGCATTCGCTCGGTGATTCCCACCGACTTTATTGCATCCAATACTTTTTGTTTTCTTTTAGCTCTTGGCTCTTTGGCATAAATTAGTGGGAGCTCGACATTTTTATAAACCGAATACCTCGGCAATAGGTTATAGCTTTGGAAAATGAATCCGATTTTCTTTCCGCGCATTTTTGGAAATTCTCGTTTGGCAATTTCCAATATATTCTGACCATCTAGTTCGTATAAACCGTCTGTCGGCCAGTCTAATAGACCGATAATGTTCATCAACGATGATTTACCCGACCCCGACGGACCCATAAATGCAATAAAATCCCCTTTTTCTATTTCGAGGGAAACACGTTTAATTACCGGAAGAAATCTTTTCTTGCCTAATTGATATGACTTATCAATTTTATGTAGCTTAATTACTGGTTTTGCCATCTATTTATTTCTTTTAACTATCAGGAAAATAAAACTAATGAACAAAGTTACGAGCGTAATTAGTTCAGCGAACATTATTGACACCGGGCTGGTTTGCACAAAAAATATTCTTGAAATGTAGTATATCGCGCCAAAAACAATTATATTGAGAACTACCAGATACGCAAACTTCATTACCAGCGACATATGACCTGCCGGAAGCATTCTTTCAGGATTCTCCTCCTGTTTATTAAACATTTTAGTCGAATTATTTTTTACACTGTTTTTTCCAGCCATTGAATTATTATTAATGGTTAACTTTAATATTATAGCTTATTTCGCCACCAATTTCAACAATTTCACCCCCACAGAATATGGGACGGTTCTGTTCTTTGCAATATGTCCTAGTGGTAATCCTGGAATTTTTTTATTATGAAAATCACTGCCACCGGTAACATGGAGATTATTACGCTCAGCAAATTTCAGCAGATTTTTAATATCCTTTATATAATGATCCGACGCATAAGCTTCTACTCCATCTAAACCCATCTTTTTTAATGCAAGCAGATTATTTGACCATGTTCCTTTTACCGGCCACAGGGATAAATCCGGGGAATATCTTCTGCCTAGTGGATGGGAAATAAATGCAAACCCTCCCGCATCATGGATCAGTTTGATCACCTGTCTGGCGGTAAGATTCTTTTTTTCTGCATATGCGACTGCGCCCTTAACCAAATATTTTGCAATAAACTCAGAACGGTCAGGTATAAACCCGAAATTTTTAATCAATATTTTATTATTCCTTTTGTCAAATATCACCTGGTCAGCAAGGTGCGGACGTCCGATAATTTTTTCAGCCCTTTTCTTTACCCCAACATAACTGACCACATAACCAAGCCGGTTAAGATTAGAAATCATCTTTTTAATGCGGGCAATTCTGCCTTTTACATAAAACTGCCCGGCTTTTTTTATCGCAACGTGCTGATAATCAAATCCGTATCCTAATAAATGTAATTCTTCCCCTTTAAAGGTAACTGTTATCTCAATTCCGGAAATAAACGGAAAACCGTATTGCTTAGCCGCTTTTTCGACCTCATACATACCATCAGCAGAATCATGATCACAGACAACCAGTATTTTTACACCGGACTTTTTCGCCATACGAAAAAGCTCTGATGGCGTCAATGATCCGTCAGAGTAAACAGAATGCACCTGCAAATCAACCAGTTTCTTTTTGCTTTTCATTATATTATTATATCTCATTTTACAGAATAAATCCCGTTAGAAGCTACGTGAGGTATTAAAACCCGTATTCTCTATACCTTATATCCATTCATCCCCGTAGCGAGGTGTGAGGTATCCTGCTTCTAACGGGATAAAAAAACCTGTCAAAACTTCCGCAGTTAAGACAGGGTCAGTGAAAAATGTGCAAACCGCCCACTAGTGCCAGAACATCCGACGGCCGGTGAAGAGCATGGCGATGCCCAGCTCGTCCGCGGCCTTGATTGAGTCCTGGTCGCGCATCGATCCGCCCTGCTGGACGATCGTCTTGATGCCGAACTCGGCCGCCAGGCGCACGCAGTCGTCGAACGGGAAGAAGCTGTCCGATACCAGCACAGCGTGGTGCAGATCCATGTTCTGCCCCTCCACGATGTTGCTGGCCTGCTCCAGCGCGAGCCGTGCCGACTTGATCCGGCTGGTCTGGCCGTTGCCGATGCCGATCGTCCGCTCCTTCCAGACCACGATCACGGAGTTGGACTTGACGTGCTTCGACACCTTGCAGCCGAACATAATATCCGGCCAGTAGCGATCCTTGATGCCGAGCTTGGTGACGCACCGGAACGACTTCCAGTCGAACGGCTCGGTGTCCATCCTCTGAACCACCATACCACCGGTCACCGGCTTGAAGTTCAGCATGCCCGGGGGCAGGCTGTTGGAAGTCAGCACACCCACCTCACCCAGCTTGAACAGCGGGGTCTGGGCCTTGGCGCGCTTCGCGGTGATGTGTTCGAGCGCACCCGGTGAGAATTCCAGTGCCACGATCGCATCCACCTTCTGCCTGCAGATCGCCTCGGCGACTTCCTCCGTGACCACCGTGTTAATCACTACCACCCCACCGAACGCGGATTCCGGATCACACGCCATTGCGTTCTGGAAGGCACACAGCGTGCTGTCGCCGACGCCCACTCCGCACGGCGTACCGTGTTTGATGATGGCAGCTGCCAATTGCGGGTACAACTCGCGTACCGTCTCGATACCGGCGTTGATGTCCAGCACCGTCGTGGCCGAGAGCGACTTACCCCAGATCTGCCTGGCGTTCGCCGCAGTATAGCAATCCAGTCCGGGCTGTTCGTAGAGCGCCCCCGCCTGGTGCGGATTCTCGCCGTAGCGCAGGTCGTGCTTCTTCCGCAGACGCTGAACCATCCGATCGGGGAAGCCGGGGAACCCGAGATGCCCTGCCAGCCAGTCAGAGATCGCGGCGTCATACCACGCAGTGTGGAGAAACGCCTCGTAGGCCAACTGCCGGCGCTCCGTATCGGTAAACCCCCACACGTTGATTCGCTTCAGCACCATACCATACTGTTCGGGTGAGGTAACCACCACAACGTGCTGGTGATTCTTCGCGGCCGCGCGGATCAGTGCCACGCCACCAATGTCGATCTGCTCGATCGCGTCGTGGAACAGCACAGTTCCATCCGCCACCGTCTGCTCGAACGGATACAGATTGACGACGACCATGTCGAAGGGATAGATGCTGTGCTCGAACAGCTCTTGCATGTGTCCTTCATCGTTCTGGTCCGCCAGAATTCCGCCGTGGATCTTCGGATGCAGAGTCTTCACCCGACCACCCAGAATCTCCGGAAAGCCGGTCACTTCTTCAACCGTCCTCACGGGAATCCCGGCTTCCGTCAGGTGCCTGGAAGTTCCGCCGGAAGAAACGATCTCCCAGCCGTGCTCAGCATGCACGCGGGCAAAGTCGATGATGCCGCGCTTGTCCGAAACGCTGATCAGAGCGCGCTGATTTGCTCGCATTTCTGCCCCTTTCGTGGCAAAACGTGAATGTTTACCCCAAACAACCGTTTGGAAAACGGTTTTTTAACTTATCACTCCAAACGGCGCAAGTCAAATCAAAAACAGGTGATTTTCACCCGCTTTTAATTCAAAAAATCTTATTTTGATCTGATCCAGTTATCCAGGCTGAACCGATTTTTATGGCTTAAAGTAACTAATCCCGCCATAATCATAAACAGCAGATCCCTGACATATGTACTCCAGTCCAATGCACTTTCGGAATCAAAACAGCCACAAGCAAGCGTGCCACCCCTGTACAGCGCAATCAGAATCGCAATCATAAAACTTAACAGCATCAGATTTACAATCGTAACGCTGAACCTGGTAAACAACCCCGCGAGCACAGCAAACCCGAACGTCAGCTCAACCCAAGGCAGTGTATAGCCGTACCATGTTTCCAGCGGATCAGGCAGAATATTATACCCCCTGACTGTCGCCATAAATTCATCCGGTGCCGGAATCTTTGACATGGCCGCCATAATGAAGATCGCACCTAGCAATATCCGGAAGATCAGTGTTGCATAATCATTCACAAATATTTTATTCATTCCGAATACTACTTTTTGATAAAACGACTTTTTTTGTATGTTAATATCGTTCATTCAATTTTCCTTCTAGTTTTATTTATCTTTTTGGTTAAGCCATTTGATTATACCATCCGCTAATCTCTTTGAATCCTTATCCTGATGAAGCGTGTGTCCGGCACCCTTAATCACCAACTTATTCTTTATTTTGGTATTCAGATCACTATAAAATTTTCTGTTCAGTTTTAAAATCCGCGGATCTTCGGCCGACCCATAAACCATCAATACCGGGCATTCAATCTTGCTAACATACTTTGGCATATCGTATTTTCTTGCCTCATTATAAACTGCGATGCCGATTTTCACCTGCTTCTTCTGAATTGTGGAATATTCAAAAGCCCAACCTTGTTTTAGGAGCAGTGTAAAATTATCTCTCATTTCAAATACCGCCGGCACGTCATATGTTGGACTTTGCAGAATCAATCTGCTGATTCGCCGGTCTCTACTCGCGATAACTGTTACTGCTGTACCACCGATCGAATAACCTACGAGAATATATTGCTTCTGATTCAAATACTTTAAAGTATGAGAAACAACTTGTTTAATATCCTGAACATAACCGCCAACTGTGAAATCAACCAGCTTGCCGGAACTCTTGCCCGTACTGTTGGTCGCATCAAGACGTACAGTAGTAAAACCTTTCTCTCTGAGCGCACGTGCGACTTTGGCAACCTGTGGGGTTCCACCAAAAGAACGGTAGCCATGACATAAGACAACCAGCGGACCCGGCTTTTTACTTTTCCATTCAATTACCGCGTAAATTGTTTTTCCTTTTTTGTTTTTTATCCGGATTTCTTTTTTCATGCTAACTTCTTTCCAGAATTATTTTAATATCTCTTGATGCTCGGGGCAGATATTTTGACTGCAGATAATGGCAGGTTATTTCCTCATCCAGATCCTGGTTGATTGCACGATTACCCAGCCGGTGTACTCCGTCCACCACGAGATATATTTCCTTCGCTGGATGATAGAATATCAGTATATCCCCCGCCGGTACGTCATCATAATCATAGAAACTTTTGAAATGATCCTCATTGACCTTGGTCTGCGCCAACGCATAGACTTCTTTCAGCCTGACCGGCAAATACTCATCATCTTTTTCCGCCTCTTCAATAGCATTGGTAATAATTCCGCACTTCTGGTATCGCGGCAGATAGTAGTCCATGATATCAGATACTTTCTTTTTCTCCGAAAATTCCCGCTTGCCTAAAAACAGCCAGGTCTTTTTCACCCTAACGCGGATGTCTTTACTGTATTTTTCCAGAAAGTCTGACATGCAATAAGTATAGCAATTCCGGTGTAAAACGAAAGCCTGCTGATTTCAAACTGGATATTTGTGTGTTATGCTAGTGGGGTATAATATTACTAATCTAAATAAAAACAGGTAAAATAACCATGAATCTGGATAAGCTATACGCGATAATGGAAGATCAGCCGAAATATCGTCTAACGCAGGTTAAGGATGCAATTTTCAGACTGCTCATCACCGACTGGAATGAAGCAACCAATATTCCAAAAAAAACCAGGGAAAGACTAAGCGCGGAGTGCCCGCTTAAAATAAATGGCGAGATTTTTGCGTCCAAAGACAACAAGACAACGAAAGTGTTAATCACGCTTGAAGACGGACTGCAGATTGAAACCGTTTTACTGATTCACAAAGACGGACGTCATACTGTCTGCGTATCAACTCAGGTGGGCTGTCCAATGGGATGTACATTCTGCGCCACCGGCAAACTGGGGCTGAAAAGGAATCTGACAACCGGTGAAATACTGGATCAGGTTTTATTTTTCTCCAGAATATTAAAGAAAAAAGATGAGCGCGTTTCCAATATTGTTTTTATGGGCATGGGAGAGCCGTTTCTGAATTATGACAACGTGCTTTCGGCAATTAACTATTTGAATAAAGATTTGGGTATCGGCGCCCGCCATATTTCCGTCTCCACCTGCGGAGTGATTTACGGTATCAATAAGCTGGCGGACCTTGATCTGCAAATTAATCTTGCAATCTCCCTGCACGCGCCCAATCAGAAATTGCGTGATCAACTGATGCCGGTCAGCAACCACACTCCGCTGGATAAATTATTTGAAGCGGTAGATAATTATATTGCCAAAACCGGCCGGCGCGTGATGTTTGAATATCTGATGATTAAAGATGTAAATGATTCTGTAGAACTGGCGAAACAACTGGCGAAGCTGATGACTAAGCCTTTGTACATGGTCAACTTGATTGCCTATAATCCGACAGATGTTTTCAAGCCGTCCGATAAACAGACAATTGAAGCTTTCAAGCAGGTTTTAGAGAAAGCCGGCGTCACCTTCACTCAGCGTTACAGTTTCGGCCAGGATATTAATGCCGCCTGTGGCCAGCTCGCGAATAAGACAAGTAAATAAATACGAATAGAATTTTTTTCGTCAATTTATAACAAATAATTAACATCCTTAAATATTTATATCAATGCAATGGCCAAAGCACAAATTAAAGGGCACCAGGTAGTCTGTTCCGCGTTTATTGAAAAAAACAAAAGGTTTCTAATTGTCATGGATCCGAAATTCAAAGTATGGCGGGTTCCCGGTGGCAGAGCGGAACACGGCGAAAAAATAGAAGACACGCTGATTCGCGAAATGCAGGAAGAAACCGGCATAACATTTTCCGATCCGGAATTCATCGGTTTCGGCCAGGACCAGCAGTTTAAGGTAGATGATAAGCTGGAGACCTCCCGCCTGATTATGTATTTTCATGTACATACCGACCTGGAACCCGTACTCGACCCAAAGGAAGCTGAGCATCATAAGTGGGTTTCGCTTGACGAACTGAAGGAAATAGATTTAGATAACAAGGAAGGAGCCCTGACCGATTTCTTCAATCGCAACCCTAATTTTAAATAATAAGCATATTATATGGCCAATAATATCATTGTAAAAGAATCAAAAATCAATAACAAAGGTGTTTTCGCGGGTAGGGATTTCAAAAAAGGTGAAATAGTTCTTCCGTGGCAGGCAAATACCATTCTTACTATGGAAGAAGTAAAAAAACTTCCGCCGGAAGAAAGACACTATATTGCAAATTTTAAAGACGGGCAGTTTCTGCACCAGCAGGAGCCGGAAAGATATGTAAATCATTCCTGCGATCCAAACACCGAATCCGGAGAAAATTGCGATATTGCGATCCGGGATATCAAGGCGGGTGAAGAAATAACTTCCGATTATGCAAAAGCTAAAATGAATATTCATTTTGAATGCAACTGTGGGAGTAAAAACTGCCGGAAACAGATTTAAATCATTTAAACAAGCATGAACGAACAAAAACTCAGACCAGATAGTTCAGATAAACCTATAAGTTTTGAAGAAGCATATCAGCAATTGCAGGAAATCATTGCAGTTCTTGCGGAGCTCGGATTAAACATCCCTGATTATTGCCACTCGGAAGAAATAATCAGAGAACAATGGGATGATAATTACCGAATTCCTTTTCCGGTCGCAAGAGATGGGGCTGACGGTATTAGGGCAAGTCGAAGACGTGACGGTAAAGGATTTATAATATCATTCACTAACGGCTTTGAAAATTCAGATGATCCCAAGCGTATGGAGATTACTGAAGTACTCAGAGAAAAAGGTTTCGACGTTGTATAAGTATCAATTATGTTTACAATCGGAGCATTCGGCATAATAGTGGATGAAAAGAAGCGGGTCTTACTTTGCCACCGCCGGGATTATGATCTCTGGAATCTGCCCGGAGGCAAGGTAGAAGCAAATGAAACTCCCTGGGACGCTGTAATTCGAGAGATAAAGGAAGAAACGGGACTGGATGCTAAAATTACTCATCTGGCAGGCGTGTACAGTAAGCCGGATAAAAATGAAATCGTCTTTTCTTTCATTTGTGAAATAACAGGCGGTGAAATTACACTGACTGATGAAGCGGACATAATAGAATATTTTTCCGCGGACCAGATTCCCAAAAACACTTCACCAAAACAAGTAGAGCGGATTAAAGATTATTTTGCGGATCAATTCAAAACTCACTATAAAGTGCAAACTGGCGCGTCATCAATTGATCTGGCCAAAGCGGGAAAATTATAATAAAGAAAAATATGTCTAAAGCAGTTATTTTTGATCACGACGGGGTTATTATCGACAATCAACCGGCTCAAAAGTTGGCATGGAAAAAATTGTTTGATGAATACGGTTTTACTATTTCAAATGAGGAAATGAGCCAGAATATTAGAGGAAGATCAACATTTGAGGGACTAAAAAAATTATTTAGAGGTAGGTTCTCTGATAATGAATTACTGGCAATTGCTAAAAGAAAAGAACAACTATATACAGACATTTTTCAAAAGGACTTCCGAGCTGTTAAGGGGTTCAATGCTTTGGTGGAAGATCTTAATAGAAATAATATCCCAATGGCAATTGCCACTTCAACTACAAATGAACTTTTAAACTATTCTATAAAGCGAATGCAAATCGGTAATTTTTTTGATGTTATTGTAACGGCCGAAAATATTTCGAAATCCAAACCTGATCCGCAAATTTATTTGGTGACCGCGAGCAAACTGAAAATTGAACCGGCTGATTGCATTGTTTTTGAGGATTCCTTTTCCGGAATAAGATCAGCTAGGGCTGCAGGGATGAAAGTTATTCTTATGGAAACAACTCACAAAAGAGAAGAGTTTAATGATGAGATAGAATTGGCAATTAGTGATTTTACTGAAGTGTCTGTTTTGCAAATAAAAAAACTCTAAAAAAATCATAACTAAAACGCCTTTCGACTAGCTCAGCAAATAATTCGTCTTCGCTCGGGGCGTTCTTGTGTTATCTGAATTATTCGAACTTTAGAATTTGCTCTTCCTCAAAATATATACCATCAAAAGCAATTGAAAAATGCCGACCGCTAACGGAGCAACCAACAACCCTGTTTCCCGCGAGGTAATTTGAATAATGAAAAATAATATCAGAACGCTGGATATCCTGCCGATGTTCAAAAATAACTCTTTATCAAAAACAAACATGTATTGATTATCCTGACCTTCATTTGATTCATCATCCATGATATCTAAAAGCAACGGCTCAATCGTCAGCCATTGGAAAATAGTAGTAATTCCTGAAAATAGAACAAAAATTAAAATATTCAGCGGATGCTCCAGTAATAGCAGTAAGGCGGAAAATATTATATACGACGATAATGATACAAAATAAACCGGCTTCCGATGATTATGTTTTGCCAAACGCCCATACAGATAAGTAATAACCACCACAAATAAAGTTACGATTGTGCTAATCGTCCCCAAAACCCCTTCTTCACCAAGATAAAACAAAATCAGTAAAGTCGGTAGGAAGAAGCCGATTCCCTCCAGAATGCCCATGGCAAAACTGATGAATCTTACCTTGTTCCATTTTGGAGAAATATGGAACTGGATTATTTTATTTATTTTTGGCGTTGCATAATCTGTCTTTAAAACCACTACTCCTGAATATATCAATACGACCATGGCAAACACGCTCAGAATCCAGTAGGCCGTGGTCGGCGTGTATAACCCGCCGCCTTCGCCCAAGACAATCAACCACCCCACTAAGAATGTAACAATAAGGGAGATTAAGGAGTTTAATAAGGAAGCGATGCTGTAAAAATAATTCCGATGCTGGGATTTTGCTTCCTGAAAGGACAAAAAATTACGGTTAGCCCAATAAATGCCGGCGCCGAAACCATAAACTCCTCCGTAAGCAAAAAAATCCCAGACACTGTTACCGGAAAAAAATACGGTGACTACTATAGAAACGGCGGAAACGATCAAACCGACTAAATATAGTTTGGCAATTTTAATTTTTTTCAACAGCAGGCCGTTAATATAAAAACCAAGCGGTAAAAACATAAAAAATCCCACGTTGTAAATAACCACATCGGGTAGTGATGAAGTGCTCCGCCAGATAAAAGAATTAATAAACAAAGATAAAAGCGGAGACGCAATGCTACGCAAGGCAAAAGAAGTCATCAACAGTCTGGACTTCAAAGGAAGCGTTTGATAATGATTCCATTCACGTAAAATAATATTCATTCGGTTATGAATGCTTGATAACTCGGATATATTACTGCATTGTAGTGTTATTCAAGGTAATGGTCAATCAAAAACTGCCCATCAATCAGAATGGGGGCAGTCTTTGATTGGTCAATTTAATTTATTGGATGATTCCCCCACCGACCTGTACGCCGTTTCGGTATTCGATTGCAAACGGGAAGAATCCGGCATTGATGATCGGCTGTCCGTAGCGGTTGAAAATCCTGACATGTGGTCCTCCGCCCGGTCCGGCACCGGTAATAATCTCGTCCCGGCCGTCCTGATCCAAATCGGCGATTCCGACGTTTACTCCCCCGCGAAATGCGGTGTCATAGGCGAAAAATCCCGGAGTAAATTTAACATTACCATAAGGGTCAAAAATTCTGACGTGCGCTCCCATACGGACGTTGGTTCCGGTAATTATTTCATCCCGGCCGTCTTTATCCAGGTCACCGGCGGCAACTTTAATCCCGTGTCGGAGATCCTCACGATATGCGAAAAATCCCGGTGAGAATTTAAGATTGCCATTGCCGTCGAATACTCGGACATGTGGTCCGCCACCGGATTCGGTTCCGGTGATTATTTCCGCCCTACCGTCGCCATCCAGGTCACCGGCGGCAACTTTTACGCCCAGTAAGTAGTTGTAGTTATACGCAGAAAACTCTTTCATTAGAAAATACTTTCCGTCACGATATTCAAATACTCTCACCAAATGCCCGCCGACTCCGGCACCCGTGATTATTTCTTTCGTTCCATTGCCGTCGACATCGCCGATCGCCACATTTACGCCTCCGCCGAAATTTTCGTCATATGCCATAAAAGAATTAATTTGCGTTCCTTCAATACTAAACAATCTCACTTCCGGTTTTCTGCCGTCCTGCGGGCCGACAATAACTTCCGCTATTCCGTCCAGTGTGATATCGCCGACCGCTAAATTTATACCACCGAGAAATTCTTTTTCATAAACCAGAAATTCTCTGACAAAATTGCCGTTTTTGCCGTAAACCTTCACGTATGGTTCTTCCCATTTGCTGGTGGCAACAACAATACCGGTTGATTTTGATTCTCCACTTTGAGACGGTGGTTCTACTATAGGATCATTATCATCTATCGGCGTAGTTGCTGTTATTCTGGAAGTAATTATTAATTTATCCTGATTACTAAATGTTAGCGACATAAATGCCTGGTAAGCGTTTCTATCAGCATAAAAAACATCAACAGTATGATTTGTCCCAGTAATCAGTACAGTAGCAGTTTCAGTTCTTGGCGCATGTAACCCGGAATTATTAATTACCAACTGGCCGTCATAATATACCCAGGAATCATCATCGCTTGTTATTGAAATTACATAATTACCAGGAAATTCTGTCTTTACGTATGACTGCCAGTGTACACCAAAATTTCTGTCGTGACCGAGATTATCCTCCTCTTTTGCAGTATCAAATGGAAAAAAATCTCCGCCGAAATTTAAATTTTCATCTGTCCGGTTATACCGAAAATAAGTATTGTCATACCAGTCAGTATTCCAACTACCCAATGGATCACCATGTTCATTGTCGGGCCATAGATTGCTTGGCATCGCCATTTCATGATGTGATTCGGAGTAATTATAATAAATGCCATACCAGCCGGCATCACCTTCGGCACTACGTACCCCGAACGGGATAAATAATCCGATTACTGCCAAAATTAATATTGATTTTTTAATCATTTTTTTACTAATTTATTCATTTATCAGCAACGTTGGATACTATCATATTCATGGCTCGCTGTCAATACTCGAAGAAAAAAACGCTATATTTAGCGTTTATTACCGTCGACAATAATTTGTGTCGAAAAGCTTAGGTAATGGTAAAAATATTGATTTTTTCAATAGCCTTTTTTGCCAGTTCAATTCTTTCCCTGCGATTTGCGTAGAAGGTAAACAATTTACTGCCTTTCTTCACTTCCTGTCCGACTCTTTTGTGCAAATAAATACCGGCCAGCTTTTCAGACGGAGCTCCTAAGGTTCTTGCGATCTCATCGATTGCTTTATTGTCGACTGCGGTTATTTTCCCTTCTTGAGAGGAAAGCACGCGGTAATATTCACCACCCAAAACCACCGCGTCGGAATCAATTGTTGAATCACCGCCTTGTTCTTTGATCACCACCTGCATTTTTTTCCACGCTTTGCCGGAAACTAGAATTTCTTCTGCGACCGACTTTCCCTTTCCGCGCGCTACCTGCCCTGATATTTCCAGAAGTTTTCCAGCCAAAATCAGCGCCTTATTTTCCAAATCTTTCGGCCGGTTGCTTTTTTGCTGCAATACCCGCAGGACATCGCGTGATTCCAATGCCGGTCCAACTCCCCTCCCCACCGGTTCATTGGCCAATATTTTTTCCACATGAACTTTAATTCCAAAACGTTTACCTAAATACATAAACTTCTTTTCTATTTCATTCGCGGTTTTCATATCCGGAATTTTTGACGTAATACCGACCGGCATATCAATAACGAGGTATTTGATGCCCATGGCAACCTTTTTCGCCATGATACTTACCACCATTTTATCAAACGGTTCCAAGGAAAGCGGTTTGGTTACCTGAATAATCAAATCATCCGCCGGCGCGATATTCAAACCTCCGCCCCAGATCATACATACTTTGTTTTTCATCACCATCTGTTTGATTCTGGACATGGAAAATCCGACTGGGGCCAATACCTCCATAGTATCCGCAGTACCCGACGGTGAAGTGATTGCCCGAGACGAGGTTTTCGGAATATACAAACCAAAAGCCGCAACAATCGGCACAACGATCATGGTTGTTCTATTTCCAGCTAACCCACCGACGGAATGTTTATCAACTACTATTTTATTTCCGGAAAATCTCAATTGTTCTCCAGTCTCCGCGATTGACTTTGTAAGAAAATACAGTTCTTGAGGAGTATAAGGTCGGGCAAAACTGGATGCGACAAAATACGATGTCTCCACCGGTCCTAATCTACGGCTGACGATATCCGCAATGATCGAATGAATTTCATCATAGCTTAAAATGCCACCCTTGATTTTTTTATTAATTGCTTTTACGGACTCCGGGCGCTCAACGATTGAAACTTCAATTATTTGATCCTTCTTCATCGGATACTTTGCCCAAATCTCTTCAAAGAGACCGATCTCTCCAGGCTTTATTTCATTTTCCGCCAGATTTACCGTAGCAAATATTCTTTTGCGGTTATGCCAGGACAACCCGATATGATCATTGGCACGAATACCAAAATTCAGCGCTTCTTTTTCATTCAAAAGAATCTTCGGCATTTCGCCGGTTTCAATATCAATCTTTTTTGCTCTCAAATAAAAAGCCATAATTTTTGTTTATTGTAATAATTGGTAACTGGTAATTCGTAATTAGTAATTACAAGCTACTTTTTCCAATGCCTCAGCGCAATAGCTAGTTCCCCATGTTCCTTGGCATACTCATCCAGATCAATTCCCGCAAGCGTCGCATCTAGTGCCTGCTTAACTGCGGTTGCTCCGGCGAACGTCCCTTCCGGATGGCCGTGGATACCTCCGCCGAAATTCATAATTATATCTTTACCAAATATTTTATAAAGCGAAGGTATTAGATTGGGATACAGTCCGCCCGATGCGATCGGAAAAGTTGATTTAATATTAAACCACTTGCTGCGCAGAAAATCATCTATTTCAACCACGTCCACTTTCCCGCCTTCCATTTTTCCAACAACTGTACCGGTGTGCAGCTGATCAATCCCGGCTAGGCGCGCCAGTTTGGACAACACCAGCATGCTCATCCCATGTTTGTGATTTTTTGTAAACATAGAATGTCCCGCCCGATGGCCGTGAATTATCAGACCCAGATCACGCTTGCGCAACATCTGGACGTTATCAAGCCCCACGGAAACCATGTCGATCATCACTACTTCTCCGCCGAGACTTTTGACCAGTTGTGCTCTTTTAACCATCTCGTCCGGCTGTGCCGTTACATTAAATACACACAGTTTCTTACAGCCTGTTTCTTTCTCCGCCTTATCCCTCATTTTCAAAGTGAGCCGGACCCTCTGGTCAAACCGGCTGAAAGAGAGGTCGGTTAAATTTTCATCATCTTTGACCAGATCAATCCCACCGATAAACACCTGGTAAGAAAGCGTAGCATGTTGCAATGCAGACAAACCCAGTTTTGGTTTCAGAATTGACCCCAATATCGGCCGGTCATAAATTCCCGTAATGCGTCGGATGCCTTTGATACCGAAACGCGGTCCTTGAAAGCTCTCGACATATTCTTTCGGAAAGTCTACATCAACCAGCCGGAGATTTTTAATTATCTTCATGCTGAATACATTACCCGCCACACCGGACAAGAACTGAGGGATACTTCCCTTTTCAAAAAGCGCCAAAGGATAGGCAACTTTAAACGTATGAGCTTTTTTATCAACATCATATGCCTTCGCACTCAGCTTCGAAAATGTCGCCTTAGATAATGTAGCAAGATCCGTCCAGGTTCCAATAGAAGATTCCGCCGCTACTCCACCCGCCGCATCGTTAAAATCAATATTGGTATCCATATGGAAAGAAGCTACCAGTTCTGTTTTTTTTGGCTGGTAACTTTTCTTTACAAATTTTTGATAGAATTTATTCATGTTATAAGTTCTTAAAAATCCATGGATAATGCTTTTCAACCAAATAAGCAACATCGCGTGGTTTAATAATACCGAATTCACAAATTATCCCTTTGATGAATTTGGAAGGAATACGGTCAAAAGCAAAATTGATTATCTTTAAACCTTTCGGTCCGTTCGGCCAGATTTCTTTACGATCACGCAATTCGATGCCGACATATTTGCTGATAAATGTTTCTGGATCGGTTTTTAAAAGTGAAGCGGCGACATAAACCGGAATTTTTTCGTGATTGGCAACCTGAGCGATTCCGTAACTTCCGACCTTATTGATCACCGAACCACCAGAAGTAACCGAGTCAGCTCCCAGAAAAGCGATATCCACCATCACCTCGCGACCGCTGGTTCTGCTGATCAGAAATGCGGCGGCTGAATCAGCCACCATCGTTACATCAATCTTTTGTTTCAAAAGATTCTTCGCTGTTATCCTGCCCTGAAATAATGGACGGGTTTCCGTGCAAAAGACGTGCGGCACTTTCGAATGTTTACTCGCCTCAGTAATGATATGCTCTACGGTAGAAGAATGGCAGTGCGTAAATACTTTCATATTCGGCTTGATCAGCTTTGCTCCGGCTTCGGCAATTTTGTGATCATGATATTTTATTAAAACCAAAAAGAGATGACAGGCTTTTTTCAGCAATTTTGCCAGCTCTGGGACTGACAAACCTTCTTTATTATTTTCTAAATAATGTAAAACAAATTGGACAGAATTACGGGACAGCGGTTCAGTCGGCCTAGCTTCCGCCAGGGCTTTGCCGCTTTTACGAATTGCGGAAAGGAACTGATTTTTATTCTTCTTTAACAGCTGATTACTTTCCAACTGTAAAGCATCCAAAATCACTTTGGTTATCTGCGTTGCACCCTGTATTTCTAAAGATGCAATTTTTGTTACTGTTTTTTGTACCGCACTATTCATAAACAAAGTATACCATTTATATCATTCCCATTCAATTGTGCCTGGCGGCTTGTTGGTAAAATCGAAGACAATCAGATCAATTTTTTTAATTCGTTTTAAACGTCCGACAATCCGGTCAATAAAAAGCTGGGGCAGTGGAAAAAATTTAACCGTCATTGCTTCTTCTGATTGCACTGGGCGCAGTATTACAGTATAACCACCCATGGTGGAATACGAAGCCAGGATTACCGGAAATTGCCAAATTTTGAAATCCAGCTGGGCTTTTTTCATTTCAGATCGCACGATATCATCAATACCTTGCAATAGTGCCACATTATTTTTCGTCAGCAGCAGTTTAATATTTTTTCCCCCGCTGATATCTTTTTTCCTACTGAAAATCACCCGACACACCCGATTAACATTTTGGATCTGATTTGCCACCAGCGGGCCGAGTTTTTGCATCTGGACAGTACTCATTTCCCCGGAAAATACCGCGGGATGTGCATAAGTACGTTCATCACCCTGAACCCCCACGCTTCTGACCGGCAGTACCCAGCCTTTAATATTCGATTTATTTTCATAATTGAACTGTGAAACTATTGCATCCAGGTTATTATTTTCTTTGTTTAAATTTATTCTGATCTTTGTTCCATTTGAACAAATCATTCTAATGGCTAATCCTGGTCCGGGAAAAGGATGACGATTGATAATTTCTTCGGGCAGGCCAATCTGCTTACCGAGCAACCGCACTTCATCTTTATATAAATCCTTTAGAGGCTCAATAACCAACCCACGCTTTATTAATTCCAGAACTTCTTTTACTCGATTATGATGCGTCTTTATTTTGTCCGCATGCTTTGTCCCGCCCGATTCGATAGTATCAGGATAAATAGTGCCCTGCGCCAAAATCCATTCCTTTGGATTCAGCTTGAATTGCTTCATTGCAATTCTCTGTACATCCAAATACGTCCTGCCGATAATCTTGCGCTTTTGTTCCGGACTGACCACGTTTTTTAATCTCTTATAAAATAATGCAGATGCGTCCATAACTTCCAGATTGGTAAATCCCAACTTGTTAAATCGTTCCTTAATTTCCTTTGATTCATTTTTTCTCATGAACCCCAGATCAATATGCAAACCGAATACCTTTTCTTTGCCTAAAATTCTGTTTAGTAGCCCGAAACATACCGCCGAATCAACTCCACCGGAAACCAGCAAAAAAACCTTGCGATCGCCTACCTTTTTTACTATATCACTTTTTATTTCGTCTAAATAATGTGTGATGTCCCACTCTTTTTTGGCACCACAGATATTGAAAACGAAATTGCTAATCAATTCCATTCCATATTCAGTATGGGACACTTCGGGGTGAAACTGGACACCATAAATTTTTTTGGTAACATTACCCATTGCCGCAATCGGGCAATCATCTGTTCTTGCCATAATCTTAAATCCCTTTGGCACATTTAACACCAAGTCCCCGTGACTCATCCAAACCTGCTTTTTTGTTCCAAATTTCCTGAACAGGCTGCCGGATTCATTTACTGATAAATTGGCAAAACCATATTCTCTCACATCTCCCCTCTCTACTTTTCCGCCCAGCAGATAACTGATCAGTTGGTGACCATAGCAAACACCAAGAATTGGTATACCGCTTCTTAGAATTTTTCGGTCAAATTTTATTTTTCCGTCATAAACACTGTTCGGTCCGCCGGACAGAATTATCCCCCAGGAAGACTTCAATTCACTAATAGGTGTTTCGGGACTATAAATATTAGCTAAAACACCCAACTGGCGGATTCTTCGTGCAATTAAGTGGGTGTATTGTGAACCAAAATCCAGGATTGATATGTGTTTTTGTTTCATACTTGTCTTTATTGTAAAATATACTTACAATTAAAACAACATTTTAGCTTTTTACCTAAATATCTCAACCCCGTCCACCATGGCTTCGCCATAGGCAAGCCGGTCGGGACTAAACTCTAATTACTATGTTTACCCAGTTTGAAGAAACACTAACATTTGATGATGTACTTCTAGTACCATTAAAGTCATCAATTCTTCCGAATGAAACAGATATTAAGACCAGGCTGACACGCAGAATAAATTTGAATATTCCATTAATCTCATCCCCAATGGACACTGTAACCGAACATCGGCTGGCAATTGCCCTGGCACTGCACGGCGGGATTGGAATAATCCATAAAAACATGCCGGCCGACAAACAGGCACAGGAAGTCAGCTACGTAAAAAGGTTTGAAAACGGTTTTATCGAAAATCCTGTTACACTGCAACCGGAAGACCCAATTGATGATGCGGCGGAGATTAGAGATAAGAAGGGTTACAAAAAAATCCCGGTTGTCGACAAAAATAATAAATTGGTCGGCATGATCACCGAGCAGGACTATTTTGTACCGGATGATTTGAAATTGCCGATAAAATTTAAGATGAAAAGATTGAATGAAATTGTGGTCGCCAAACACGGCATAACCCTTCAGCAGGCAAATACAATTATTCGCGAGAAAAAACTTACCGCATTACCAATAGTCAACAAACAGGGAAAACTGGTGAGTATGGTTACCAGAAAAGATTTGGAAAAAAACGAGCAACATCCCAATGCCTGTAAAGACAATAAAAAACAACTGCGTGTCGGTGCCGCTATCTCAGTCGGACCGGAAGCACTGGAACGTGCCAAATACTTGGTTGCCGCCGGAGTAGATGTATTGGTTGTCGATACTGCGCACGGACACACAAAAGGCGTACTTGATACTGTGCGGGCACTGAAAAAAAATAAATTATTTTCCAATGTTGATGTTATCGCCGGAAATGTTGCAACTGAAGAAGGAACCAGGGACCTGATCCGCGCTGGTGCAGATGCCGTAAAAGTGGGCGTCGGCCCTGGATCGATCTGTACTACCAGAGTTGTTGCAGGAATCGGCGTACCACAAATCAGCGCGATTTTGGCGGCAGTCAAAGGACGCGGGAAATCAAATATTCCCATCATTGCTGACGGCGGTATCAGATATTCAGGTGATATTGTAAAAGCACTGGGCGCAAAGGCGGATTCTGTAATGATCGGCAGTCTGTTTGCCGGATGTGATGAAACACCAGGTGAGATAGAGTATGAAGGCGGTAAAATGTATAAATCCTACCGCGGAATGGGATCAAAGGAAGCCATGGTCCACGGATCGAAAGACCGCTACGGTCAGGGTGAACAAAGTGACAGTGAAAAGCTCGTACCAGAAGGGGTATCAGCCAGAGTCATTTACAAAGGTTTGGTTTCAAGGCACATATATCAGCTGGTAGGCGGGATAAGATCCGGCATGGGCTATATCGGTTCTAAAACAATCCCGGAACTGCACAATAAAGCAAAGTTTATTAAAATCAGCCCGGCTGGGCTGCGGGAAAGTCATCCGCATGATGTTACAATAACCAAGCAGCCACCAAATTATCATTCGGAAAAGTAATATACAAAAAGACGGGTTTCAAATCCGTCTTTTTTGATTCTCTCTATTATATTCTCTTTCTCAATTTCATGTGCGCCAGCTGTAACTGCGTCAGGAGATTCGTCTCATCGACAAAATTGTGTTTACGATTTGAAATAACAAAATTTCCGTTAATCATCAGATCTCTGATATTTCTCCCGCCGTAGGTAATCATATTACTGACCAATGTCTTCGGGTCATTTGAATTATATGGTAAGAATCCCCGGTCCTGCAGTTTCCAGAATGCAATATCCGCTCGGTACCCAGGCAATATTTTACCGACGTTTGACAGTCCCAAAAGCTTCGCTCCTTGTGCCGTAATCATATTAAATAAATCACTGTACGGAACGATTTTCTTGTTTTGATGCATTGTCTTCGTCTGCAGCGCTTCAGTAAGCAAGTCCAGCCTGTTTTTACTGACCACACTGTCCGTTCCCAACGCGATCTGTTTGGTAGCTTTAATCTTATGAAATAACGGATAGTCAAACTGCCCACTGCGGTGCAACAGGTTGGATGTCGGCAGATGTACAACTCCAACTTTCCTCTTCAGAATCAATTCTACTTCTTCCCTGCCCACGTGGACCACATGTGACATCATGGTTCTGGAATTCAATAGTCCGTACCGATCCAGTACTTTCACCGGATGTTCTCCGAATTTTTTCATGGACTTCTCCAGTGACTCCTTGGTTTCCGCAACATGGATAGTAAACAGCGCGTTATACTTTTTTTGAAGAAGCCTAACTTTTTTAAAAACTGCCGGCGACGCCTTGTGTGGTTCGTGAATTGCAATTGCCGGCTCTGTATGATATTTTGCTTTGTTCTTCAGATATCTTTCAACCATGGCCGGTGTATTTTCCGGATGGGAGTTACTTACCGCGCTGATAGCATTGATCACTTCGTGGCCGGTTAATTTTCCCGCGTCGTCAATCGGGTCGAACACACCGTAGTGACTTAGCGTTGTGGTTATGCCGAACATCTGTTGTTCTGTAAAATCCCCCACCGCTCCCAGAAAGAAATCATCTTCCTTCATTTTTCCTTCCAGTTTTGCCATGCCAACCAGTGTCTTCTCCAGGTTAGCCTCAGAAAAGGTTAATGTTGACCTAAGTAAATACATCGGCGGGTGGGCATGTGCATTAACTAATCCGGGGGTTACCACAATTCCTCCGCGCTGTTCTGCATCATAAATCAGATCGATCTCAGTCAAATCAACAAATGAAAGCTCGGTGGCTTTTAATACTTTTTTTATTATTCCGTCTTCAATCAAAATTGACCGTCCGGACAAAACCTCCAGTTTATCCTCCTGATTGATCGTAATCAAAAAAGGGATTCCATGGATTAATACTTTTCTAGGATTCCCTTCGCGCAATAAAGTGTAGCGGTTTTTACCTTTCCCGCTCGTTTCAAATGTGACATTTTTCTGCCGATACTCCAGTTCGTTTTTTAAATCTGAAAAATTATTATTCATTTGCTTGATATTATAGCAGAATTTGCTTTTTTGCCCAAATTGCGTGGGAGGCGATCAAATCATCCTCACTTTTTATCAATAATTCAATAGCTGGTAATGCTTCCGCACTACCCCAGTTTCCCAGAGCAACCGCGACATTTCTCATAAACCCGCAGTATTTTGTCCGCTTAATCGGGCTGTTTTTGAATCTAACCTTAAAATCCTCTGCAGATAATTTTGCCAAGTCAATAAGCTTTGGTGCGATCAAATCTTTGTTGGCAGTAAATTCTTTTATTGAATTCAGCTTCGACTTACTGTTCCAGGGACAGACTTCCTGACAAATATCACAACCGTATATTCTGTTTTTCATCAATGGACGCAATTCCTGTGGTATAGCATCTTTTAATTCAATAGTAAGATATGAAATACAGCGTCGGGCGTCCAGTACTTTATCATCGACCAGTGCATTCGTCGGACAATTATTTCTGCAGCGCTGACACGTCCCGCACGATCCAATCAGCTTATTTACATAACTGTCCAATTCAATGTCTATTAAAACCTCACCCAGAAAAATATATGAGCCCATTTGATAATTTATCAGATTGGTGTTGTTGCCGATAAATCCCAGTCCGGACCGGTTAGCATATTCCCGCTCCAAAAAAGGCCCGGTGTCTACATAAACTTTTGCATTGATATCTTTTTTCAAAATACCTGAAATCAATCTAGCAAGTTTTTCCAAACACAGCTTAACAACATCGTGATAATCATCAAACCAGGCATATCGAGCGATAATCCCTCTTGAAGGATCATTCAATAAATCCGCCGGAATATCCATATTATAATAATTCACCCCGACCATGATTACGGTTTTCGCCTCTGGGAATATTTTTTTTGGATTATTACGCTTTTCCTGGCCACGCCGGATCCAATCCATATCACCCGCCATCCCGGATTTTAACCATCGGTCAAGCTGCTGATTTTGCTGACTGGGTTGAATAGGAATTATCCCTATTAAATCAAAACCAAGTTTTTTTCCGGCATTATGAATACTTTGTGTAATTTCCATATAAATATTCTAGCAATTATATGAGTATTAGCACAGTCAAATTGACATGTCTCAGATTTGAGCCTAAACTCTATATGGCCTAAAAAAGCCCGTTTGTTCATTGTCACCGGCTCAACACCAGAAAGGAGCAGACATGGACTGGAATAAAGTCCGGCAAATAGTCAGCCTGCTCCAAGAGCATCCAACTATTGCCGAGCTGGAAGTACGGAACGGGATGGGATTTTCCAAAGTTCTTGTCCACATGACACCCTCGGGCATTCCCACCACCCAGCAATCAACTGAGGAAGGACAGATAGTACAGAAACAGCTGTACACTATCGAATCGCCGTCCGTAGGATGGTATTTGGCTGCAGCCGATCTGGAGAAAAATCCGCCGCTTGTCGAGGGCAGTTTTGTTTCGCAGGGCGAAATCGTAGGTTACATAGAAATGCACGGTCTGCGAGATAAGGTCGTTGCCCAATTTGCCGGAACAATCAGGCAGATTCATGCCGAAACCGGTAAACCGGTGGAATACGGCCAAAAGCTGTATGTCGTTGAGCAATCCTGCGAATCCGGAAAGTGAACAGAACCCACTCGCTCCTTACATCAGGCACCCGCTTGATGTTTTTTTTAATCTAGATATGAGATATAATGGTTTAAGCCCTATACTACTAGTTTATACATAAAATGATTAAAGCAATAATATTTGATTTTGGAAATGTAATAGCCAGTTTTGACAACGGTCTATTTTTGCAAAGGATTTCTAAATATACCAGTAAATCGATTTCTGAATTGAATAAATTAATTTATAAAAAATCAAAACTGCCAAGCCAATATGAGCAGGGCGAAATCGACTCTAATGAATTTTATGAAAAAGTCGTAAAATTGTGTAGCCTGAAAATTAGCCAAAAGCAATTTAGAGACGCCTATACTCAAATATTTACTCCCATCCCGGGAACGATCAAGCTGATTAATAAACTAAAACCGAATTACAAGCTGGGACTTTTATCCAGCACCAGCGAGTGGGATTTCGAATTCGGATTCAAGCCGATAATTGATGTTTCAGTTTTTGATTCCGTTACACTAACCTATCAGTTAGGAATCAAAAAACCTGATCCTAAATTATTTCATGATACTTTGACAAAACTGCATGTTCTACCAAATGAAGCGGTCTATATTGATGATCTCACTAAAACAATCAAGATGGCCAATAATTTGGGTATTCATGGGATTCTATTTACCGGTCATGACGCACTCGTGGACTCACTAAATAGATTGGGAGTTAAAATCCAAAATCCATATCGTCCGAATTATAAACAAAGAGTCACGATCGTAAACGAGAACGATAAAAAAATCGGCTACAAATTTCGAGATCAAATCAAACCGGAAGATATTTTTCGCGCGACCGGCTTATGGATTACCAACTCAAAAGGTGAAGTACTTTTGGCAAAAAGATCATTCTCAAAAAAAACAAATCCGGGTTTATGGAGTACCGCCGTTGCCGGAACGATTGAAGAAGGTGAAACTTACAAACAAAATATTATTAAAGAAGCAAAAGAAGAACTTGGAATTATTGGCGAAACTTTTATCCCCTATGAAAAAACCAGGATCCGAGGAAAACACAATTTCTTTATCCAATGGTTTACTTTTGTCATAGATAAAAAAGCCGAGGAATTTAAACTTCAATCAGAAGAAGTTGCTGAGGTAAGATGGTTTAAAAAATCGGAAATTAAAATATTATTGAAAAAGAGACCAGAAATGTTCACGTCTTCATTACCACAATGGGTATCACTGTTTCTGGCAAAATAGAATAGTTATTAGCTATATTTTCTTTGGAAATATTATAGAAAGAATAATCGAGGAAAATAGCGCAAGCATAATGATGCCAAATGAAATCAAAGATGATATATTTAGACCGAATATCCCGGAAAGCATTTTTAATCCGATAAATAAAAGGATAAAAGCAAGACCTTTCTGTAAATGATGGAATCGATGCAGAACGCTTTCTATTAAAAAAAATAATGCCCTTAACCCCAGGATTGCAAAAATATTGGAAGTGAATACAATAAAAAAATTCTGCGAGATGGCAAAGACAGCTGGAATAGAGTCGACAGCAAAAAGAATATCGGTCGCTTCTACTAAAATCATGATCATGAACAGTGACGTAAACATAAACTTGCCATGTTCACGGAAGAAGAATTTTCCATTATGATGATTCGCGGTAAAAGGAAGATATTTGCGGGCAATTTTAATTACCCGGTTATCATTGAAATCAACATGCTCTTCTTTCTTATCACGTAGAAGTTTGATGCCGGTATATAGAAGAACAGCACCGAAAATATATAATACCCAGTGAAATTGATGAATAATATAAGCTCCGACACCAATAAATACTCCTCTGAAAACAATCGCTCCCATGATGCCCCAGAAAAGAACCCTATGGTGGAATTTTTCCTCCAGCTTAAAATAGCTGAAAATAAGCATGATCACAAAGAGATTGTCTACAGATAACATCTTTTCCGTGACGTACGCACTCATGAATTGTGCGGCCAATTCATGATCCATGTATGTATAGATCAATAAACCAAAAAGTACGGAAATCGCGATCCAAAATATTGACTGATACAATGCCGGTCTAAATTCTATTTTGTGGCTTTTTCGGTTAAAAAAACCCAGGTCAATAATTAAAAACAAAGTAACAACCACCCCAAATAGAATAAACAATTTTGTCTGAATATCCATATAAATTGATTATATTTTTACAAAATTAATTCATAAAAAACCGGCTTTAAAACCGGTTATAATTAATGCTAGTTCATTGATCCAAAGCACCCTCCACGGAAGGACTTTCTGCTTTTTCACTCCCCAGCACTCAAGGTATTGTAATAATACCAAATATATTCTGAAAATACAAGCCAAATCAAAACTTCCAAAACACCTATTTTTTCTTATTTGTTTTTGGCTTTACTTTAACCGCCTTAACGACCTTCTTTTTTATTTCCGCTTTTACTGTTATTTTTTTCTTCACTTCCGGCTTGGTAACGGTTTTCACTTTTTCCTGTGCAACTTTCGGTTCTGTTGCTGATAACTGTCTTAATATTTTATCCAGTTTTTCATTAATCGTTTTCAACTGACCGTCAAATCTTCCGCTGTTCACATCACTTGGTTTTCGATCAGTGCTTCTCGGATCCTTGCCAAAACAGCTGGAACATAGCACTGGCTTATCACCCGTTGGCCGGAATGGCACTTCACAGCTCTGTCCGCACTTGGAGCAAGTAGCGCTGAACATTTTCTTCTCATAAAAATTCGGTTTACTAAAATCTCTGCCAAAAGAACGATTAGAACTTGATTTATCCTTTCCTTTGAAGCAATTACTGCAGTAAACAGGTTTATTTCCTGTCGGTTTAAACGGGACCTCGCAACTCTGACCGCATTCCGAGCAGACCGCTTTATGCATTACATGATGATCCGAGTCGCCTCCCCGATTATACCCACCGCTCATTGATTCCCTGCGGTCAAAACTGGGTCCGTTTTTTCGGTCAAATGACTTGCCACTTCTGTTAAAATTTTTCATAGGATTTTTATAATAATTAATGCTGGTTAAGTCTAGCTGTTTAAGCCGTAAATAGCAAGCTTTTCATTAACAATTTTTCATTTTTGTGCTATAATCAATATAATTACGGAATTAGCATGGGTCAGAAATCAATTATCTCGATTAAGAATATCGAGAAAACATATAACCTTGGCGAAATCAAGGTCAAAGCACTAAGAAAAATCTCCTTAGACATTCAAGAAGGAGAATTTTTGATTATTACCGGCAGAAACGGATCAGGAAAGTCAACTCTACTCCGTCAGATTGGCCTCTTGGACTGGCCGAACCGCGGGCAAATATATCTGGATGGAGATGAAGTTACCCATTTGAAAGAAAAACATCGTAGAGAAATCCGCCATAAAAAGATCGGCTATATTTTTCAGGAATACGCACTGATTCCGGAATTAAACGCGATTGAAAACGTCATGCTGCCAGCTATGCTGATTGAACCGACAAAAGTTTGCAGACCGAGAGCAATTGATTTACTGAAAAAAGTTGGTCTGGAAAATCGGCTTAAGCACCAGCCAAAACAGATGTCCGGTGGTGAACAGCAGAAAGTTGCGATTGCCCGGGCGCTGATCAACAATCCGAAAATCCTTTTTGCTGACGAGCCGACCGCCAATCTTGATTCTATAGCCGCCGGCGGAATTCTGGAAATATTCGAACGTTTGCACACCGAAGGTCATACGATAGTAATGATTTCTCACGAACAGGATGAAAAAAGCTACGCCAGCAGAATCATTGAATTAAGAGACGGGGTTTTATTATGAAATACGAACTGAAAATTCCATTTTTTCTTGCATTCCGCCAGATTACCCGTGGCAGTAAGTGGACTTTCTTTCTGATTATTTTTTTAATGGCGGCGGCGTTTATCAATCTGGTCTTTGTCTCCTCGCTTTTTAAAGGAATCATTAAGGGATCAAATGAACAGGTAATTAATATGTACTCCGGGCACATCATGATCAAACCGAACAGCGGAAAAGACGTTTTTGAAAACCGAAACAATGTAATTGAAAAAATTGGACAAATCCCAGGAGTCGAATCAGTAACCACACAGTTTGAAATTGGAGCAAATCTTGCCTTTAATGAAAAAAACGGTAATTGGATTGTTAATGCGGTTAATCCAGAACAAGAAATAAAAGTCACAAAAATTTTTGACAATATGATTGCCGGAGAATATTTAAAGTCCGACGATCAGAATGGAATCATTATCGGCAAACAGATTGCCGGCGGTGATGTTGCAGAACTGGACGCCTTCTCCCTGCATGCGGAAGTCGGTGATGTCATAAAAGCAAATATTAACGGGATCGAAAAAGAGTTCGTAGTAAGGGGGATATTCAATTCCAAATACATGACCGTAGACAATACTGCATTTATCACATATGCAGGATTGGATTCGATTTTTCCCTCGTTTGTTGATCAGGCGAATACCGCTTTAGTCCGGCTAAATGAGGCGGGTGATGAGCAAGCGGTAATTGAAGCCATAAAAGAAAGCGGGATCCACGGGACATATTACACCTGGGAGGACGCGGCCGGGATAATGAATTCAGTAACAACCAGTTTTCTGTCAATTGATTTTATTTTAAGTTTAGTCGCCACGCTAATTGCAGCGGTTACAATATTTATTGTGGTATATATCGACATATCCAATAAGCGACAACAAATCGGCATACTGAGGGCAATTGGTGTGAAACCGTATATCATCCGTTCTGCGTATGTAATAATTTCATCTATATATTCTGTGATCGGCGTAGGACTTGGTGCTGCTTTGTTTTTCGGCGCAATCATGCCGTATTTTATCGCGCATCCTTTTGTATTGCCGATTGTTGATGCCACATTGGCAATTGAGCCTGCAGATTTTATTTTCCGCATGGAATCAATTATCATTGTATCAATTCTGGTCAGCCTAATCCCCTCTTTTATGGTAACCAGAATAAAACTATTGAACGCTATCTGGGGTAAATAATTAATGTTACTAGAAGGGATATCTAATAATCATGGAAGAACCTAAAGTAAGCCCAAAACCATTAAGGCTTTTTTACTTTTGGTCTGGCATTATCGCTACATTCGCCTACCGTGCAATAATCGTTTTGAATAATGCTATATGGATAAAAGTATTTTGGTATGTCGGCACCATTGGATTCATCATCTATTTTATTCACCGGTTCGATATTTCAAAAAAACGTTCCAAGCTGATTGTCGAACATAAATTACGGGAAAAAATGGACAGTCTGGACCATCTGACTGATGATGATAAAAAAGCACTGCGTTATATTCTCGGCACGCTGGTTTCCTCAAAAGAGAAATGGAATAACTATGCGATCTTCATACTTTCCGGGATCGCTTTGATTTTGGGAATTTTATTTGATTTTATTTTAAAGATATAATATGGAAATAAAACAGTTTACAGCCACTAAAGCGTTTATCCGCTATAAAAATCAAATTCTGATTCTTCGTGAATCGGGCAAATATCAGGACGGCACCAATGAAGGATATTATGACATCCCCGGTGGAAGAGTAAAACCCGGGCAAAGATTTGATGAAAGCTTGAGGAGGGAAATCAAAGAAGAAACCGGATTGAATATCGCAATCGGAGATCCGTTTTTTGTGAACGAATGGCGACCGGAAAAAAACGGAGAGCAATGGCAGATTGTCGGCATATTTTTTGAATGCCAAGCAGATACTGACTCGGTAATATTGAGCGAAGACCACGATAAATTTGAGTGGATTGATCCAAAGAAATACGACGAATTCAAACTTATTAATAACCTAAAACCGGCATTTGAAAGTTATAATCTGCGGCCTTCTAAAAGCTAGTCGATAAGTTTTAAATATCGGGGGCAGTTTATCCGCCCCTTTTTAGTTTATCAGCAATTATTTTTGTCGGATATTTTTATGAATATTTCTGAATCAAAAGTCTGGCCGCCTCTTTCAAAGTTTCAATGCGGTAGAATATAAACTTATTTTGAGTAGTAATCCCCCATTCCAGAATTATTTCTTTTTGTTTGATTTTTTTCTCTGCTTGCAATATCTTTCTTCTCTCAGTAGGTGATAACAGTTGTTCTTTCCCGTTCGAACCGACCAGTTTTCCATGCTGATAGAAATAGCTGGCATCGACTTTGCCGTAACGCATTAAATCTATAATTGACCCCTTAGCTGCTTCAATTACCGTGCGGTTTTTTTCTATTAAAATTGTTCCGCTTTTTTTCCAATTCCAAGACGGGTAAATCACAAATAACGCTTTTCCTTTATGCATCTTCTGCAGTTCATCGATTTTCGCGGGAACTTGTTTTTTTGGCAACCAATTAACATAGAGATTTTTCCAGGGAGCGCCAATTAACCTTGCTGTCCGGACAGTCCAGCCACAATAATCTTTAATTTTAAAATACTTTTTCAGATCCTTGGATGACGAAACAAATTCCCACTCCGGATGGGGAAGGCCCGCCTTGTCAATCCTGGTTAAGCCCTGATAAATATCCATGTACTATATATTTCTTTAATTGGCATATTTGAGATATCGTGCGTGATTAACCCACGCTTTTTCACTATCAAATTTTTCCTTAAAATCAGGATAAAGTTCTGTAATTCTTTTTTGTTTGCCTCCTACGTTGACCCGTGGATCAATCACACGTAGCTTTGTTTTTTCAATCAAAAAATCATAATCCGCTTGATTTTCAACCACCTTATCTGTTCTAAAATGCTTAAGTGCGGCCATTTGATCAATTATTCCTTTATCAAGACAGTTTTCTAATTTCTCAATTACGCTGTCATCATCGGTTGCAAGATCTTCTTTTGTAATAATCTTTTTATCCATTGCCTGACGTAAGATGGCAGCAAGCCATAAGAAACAATAATGACCCCAATTGGGATGCCAGAAATTTTTACACATCCACAGGGAAAGATCGGCAAATTCCCTGGCTATTTCCTTATTAGTAAATATAAACTGATTTTTTTCTATCACTAAACAATCAATAAATCTTTTTGCTTGCTGCGGAGAAATCTTATTGATTGTCACTGCATCTCCCAAAGTATACTGCAAACGATCTGCGCAGATTTCTGGCAGTTCATTATCCGCTAATGGCCACAAGCTCAAATCCGAAATCCTGGCCGGATCAAATCCATAATTGATTAAAACCTGATTAACCGCGGTGTCTGTGAAATATTGTTTATGTAAGTTATCCTGGTAATCCTCCAGCTCCAAACTACCATATAATCGATCCATTACGTGGGAAAATACCCCGTGCGATATGTCGTGCAGCAAACCGGCAATTTGTTCTTCCAAACTTGCTCCAAAATTGTTAAGTACCAAATAAACACCCAAAGAGTGTTCGAAGCGAGTTGTATTTGCTCGTGGATCGAAGTAATGGAATATGCCATATTGGTGTATCTTTTTCAACCGCTGCATTTGCGGAGTTTCAATCAGCGCTAAAACTACCGGCTCCGTAATTGCGATGTTCCCGTATATTTTGTCTGTGAATTGCATAAGTTCATTGTATTAAAAAAAGTAGATATCGTCCACTTTGTTTTCCTTTTATTCTATTTCTTAATTGCGATCGGCCGCATAGCAAAATAAATGAAACCAAATACAACAATTGTTCCAATTACACCGGCAAATACCACAGCCAAGTAATCATTGCCAAAAATATCTAGTTCATAATCAGGCATGAATACCTTGGAAGGATACTCAAGCGCTCTGGCAATGAATCCCTTATCTTCCGCGACTTTTTCCAAGCCATCCGGACTTGAAGAGGCAAACAGAGAAAAAAACCCCGCCAAGATTACCGATATAATAAATAATGTTTTATATCTCTTGTTCATCTTCCTTGCGTAAATACCAGACGACTGCAAAGGTAATAATTCCTTCGCCGATCCCGATTAATGCATGTGTGGAAACCATTGCAGGAAATACCGCACTGAGGGGAATAGTATTCGATATTGCTAATTCAAGCGAGGTGCCGATTGAGGCCAGTACCACGCTTAACCAGGCGGCCAAAAAAACTGATGGCAGTTTGAATTTTAGAATTTTTATTATTGCTTTATAGCCGTAGAAACCGGCTATTGTCCCAATAATTCCCATATTAAACACATTCGCTCCTAATGCAACCAATCCGCCATCAGCGAAAAACAATGATTGCACAACCAATACAGCTGAAATCACGATTAAACCTTCCAGCGGACCGAGCAGGATGGCAGATAGAACACCTCCCAGTAAATGACCCGATGTGCCCTCCGCCACTGGGAAATTCAGCATTTGTGCCGCAAAGACGAAAGAAGCAACAGTGGCCATGCGCAGTAGTTTTTCTTTTCCAAATCGGGACAATACTTTTGTATTTCCACCCGATGACAACTGTACCCCTTCCGACGTAACTAAAGCCGGGATTTCTTTTCTCACAAAAAATTTACTTTTAACTTTCTTTACCGCAAAACTGATTGCAGTCAGTGAAACAGCAATCAATGAAAAGGATGTATTCGGCCCTAAAAACCCGTCTGGAATATGCATTTTATTCAAACAAAAGCATTAACGCCATAATTCCAATACCAAGAATTAAGGAAATCAACTGAAACCATGATCTTCTGAAATCCGTTTCTTTTTTCATTTCCGGAATTAAATCAGCTGCAGCAATATAGATAAAACCGCCGATAGTGAATGCGATAAGGAATCCCTGTTTATCTTCCAACACCCCACCAATAAATAAGGTTAACACAGAACCTATAACTGCCGTCAGTGCGGAAAGATAGTTAAAAAGTAAAGCTTTTTTCTTCGTGTATCCTGCGTGCAAAAGAACGCCATAATCACCGATTTCCTGAGGGATTTCATGTAATAACACGGCAGTAGTTGTTGCGATACCCAGAGGAATATTAACCAAATAACTCCCGGCAATAATCATACCGTCAATCAAATTATGAAAACCATCACCTACCATATTATTAATAGCTAATGGATGCGGATGATTTTCAGATGTTGGCACATGGCAATGCCGCCAGCATAATATTTTTTCTAAAATAAAAAACAATAGAAATCCCATCAAAATAATAAAGGGGTATACTCCTATATTCTTTGAATCTTTAAAGACTTCTGGAATCAAATGAATGAATGCATCACCTAATAAAGAGCCGGCGGCAAAACTGACCAGGAATAAAAGACTCTTCTTTAGCTTTTCCATATCAATAGAAATCGCAAAAATTCCGATTAGGGAAACCAAGCTTACCACGAAGACACTTCCAATTGTATATAGCCAAACTTCTGTCATATTGTTTTTATTATAGCATTATTATTCGACCCGCGCATCAAGTTTCTTTAGACTCAAAATTGACCAGATTGCGCCAAACACGATCACTGCGCCCAACCACTGTCCCGATGACAGTGTTTGATCATGAATAAAGTATTCCAAAATAATCGCACTGACCGGGAATACCATTTCGTACATTGTAGAACGTGTTGCCAAAACTTTTTTTAACCCCCAATAATAAATAAAAATTGCCGTCCCGCCGGTAGTCAAAGCAATAACAACAAACGCGCCAATTAAATTCCAGTTAACCACCCTAAATCCTTCAAACCCGGCGTAATTTGTTTCAATACCCGCCGAATTCAAAAACGAAATCACTGAAATTATTACCAGCATTATCCCGGTTGTGACAAAAAACCTCAGAGCAGTCCCTAAACCGTTACTGACTTTAGTGACCGCTTTTTTAGAAAATACAGTAGAAGATCCGAATGAAAAAGCGGCCAGAATAGCCAGCATCGCTGGCACAAACATGCCGGTGGCTTTAAAATTCGGACTGTTCAAACCGAAGGTCAAGAGATAACTGCCGACCAATGCAACTAGTGCCCAGATATAAAATACTTTCCTTGGCCTTTCTTTCAGCCAAAGGTATGCAAGTAGGATGGCAAAAATCGGCTGAAGCTTCTGAAGTAAAAGTACCACGGAAATATTTAATCCCTCGCTGTATACTTGTACAATTGCTGCGATGATCGCCATAGTTCCCAGTGCCCCGCCGAACAAACCAGTCAGGCCGAAGGCCAGCCAGTCTTTTTTATCCAGATTCTTCAGTTCACTGGATTTGGTAAATATGAAATAACTTAGAAATATCGATGAAACAGCATGCAACATAAAAACAAATGTCGGTACGTCGGAAAGTCCCAAGTCCACCACCCAAGGGGTCAATACAACTCCGTCGAATGCCCACAAAAAAGCAGCAAACATTATCGCGAGTGCTCCCATGTAACCGATGTGCTTTAATCTCATAATAATTCAAAATTTAGTGAAGGTATTATAACAGAAAATAGTAATTAACATAATTTTACAGTTTCACCATGAAGCTTGGTGCCGTTAGTAGCAATGAATATGCTGTTCATGTCATTTTTTTCGCTTCTGCCTTCAAAATCAGTAATTCTTGCCCCAGCTTCCCGGGCAATCAGTTTACCGGCAATATGGTCATATATTTCACTGTAGTTATTGATCAATATTTCCACTTTTCCTGAAGCTAGCATGCAGAAATCCAGCGAAGGCGACCAGTTGCGCAAGACTCTTTTTACTTTTTTGTTTTCAATCCGATCGATAATTAGCTTATGCGGTTTACGGTTTACAGTGTAATGAGTGATATATACAACAGTTGATTTTTCCCATTCGGAAATTTTATTTACACTAATCTTTTGCTTATTACAGAATGCGCCGCTTCCTTTTTCTGCATGATAAATTTTTTTCTGGATCGGATCATAAATTGCGGAAGCGATTATTTCATCATTTTTTAATAGTGCTATAGATGCGGAAAAATTGGGAATGCCCAAAACAAAGTTGTTTGAACCGTCCAACGGATCAATGATTAAAGTATATTCGGAATTTCTCTTGATTTCTCCCGTTTCTTCAGAAAAGATATTATAACCAGGCAAATCTCTGGTGACAATATCTAAGATAGCCGCTTCTGATTCAATATCCGCCTTTGTGTATACATCAGACGGAAAAGTCTTCTGAACGACTTTCAGATCCTGGCCGAAATATTTCCTTAATACTTCCCCGCCGGCTTCTACCGCTTTGATTATTATTTTGGTTTCTTTATTCATACCGGATTATTGTATCAAATATTGATACTTCTGGCGACTTGTCAGTGCTATCACCCTGACTTGCCAGAGTTAAAATAATATGGTAAAAACCAAAACTGTGCCCAGCTTCAGGGCACAAATGACCAAAACCCGATTTTGGGAGGTATTGGCATGGACCAACGATTTGTCGATCTGGCGAGAGTCATGGTCGGACATTCCACCGCGGTCTCAAATGGCGATATCGTCATCGTCAAGAGCACGGAGGCGGTACCGCCCGACATGATCTTCGCGGTGATCCAGGCCGTGCGGGAAGCGGGCGGTTCCGTGATTCCCTGGCGCTACGATCCGCGCATCGACTACGAGGCCTTCAAGAACAGCACCACTCACCAGCTGCGCGCCTGGGGTGCCGGCCAGTTCACCCAACTGGCTGCCGCCAACTGCTTCATCGAGTTCCGTCCGTTCAGCAATCAGCTCGACGGCAGTGACGTGCCGGCGGTGGACATGCAGCGCCACGGCGAGGTGTTCGCTCCGCTGACCGTCGAACAGCGCGTGGAACGGACTCGCTGGGTGCTGACCCGCTGGCCGACGCCGGCGAATGCCCAGCTGGCCGGCATGTCGACGTCGCAGTTCGAGAAGTTCTTCTTCGAGGCGTGCCTCGCCGACTACAGCGCCATGGCGAAGGCCGTGAAGCCGCTGGTCGCCCTGATGGAGGCGACGAAGGAAGTCAAGATCGTGGGTCCGGGCGAAACCAACTTCACGTTCAGCATCGAGGGGGTGCCGGTGATCGCCTGCACCGGCAGACACAACATCCCCGACGGGGAAGTCTACACGGCGCCGGTCCGCGAATCGATGAACGGCGTGATCGCCTACAACACACTCACGGTCAATGCTCGTGGCCAGCAGTTCACCAACGTTCGCTTCGTGGTCGTTGCGGGCAAGATCGTGGAAGCGACCTGCGAGACGGGTGATCAGACGGCTCTGGACGCCTTCCTGGACACCGACGAAGGGGCTCGCTACTTCGGGGAGTTCGCTCTCGGCGTCAACAACTTCGTCACCGGAGTGATCGGTGAGACGCTGTTCGACGAGAAGGTCGGCGGCAGCTTCCACTTGACACCGGGCCAGTGCTACGAAGTGGCGCCCAACGGAAACAAGTCGGCAATCCACTGGGACATCGTATGTGACCAGAGGGGGAATGCCGGCGGTGGCGAGATCTACTTCGACGACAAGCTGGTTCGCAGCAAGGGACTCTTCATTCCGAAGAGCCTCCGCGCGCTCAACCCCTGACCGCGCAACGCACATCATCTGTCTGGTCGTCTACTACGGCCAATCGTTCCTGAGAGGGACCTGAGAACTGTGATCTTTACGGTTCAACGGTCCATTTTTTTATAATCAAAAAACCGCCCAAACAATACAAAATGAGCGGTTTTTTGCATAAATATTTATTTCACCAAGTTTTTCATTTTTATTTTCTTACTAAGGGAAGTAATATTTTCAATGGTCGTATCCAGAATTCTTTCCAGAGCTTCTTTGCTGTTGAATGCATTATGCGGAGTAACTATAACTTTATCCGACATCAGTAGCATATGTCCCTCAACAACTGTCTCCAGATTTTCTTTTATATTCTGCTGATTTTTACTGATAAAGTGCGGTGACAGAAGCTGTGCTTCTTCTTTCAAAATATATTTTTCTTCTTCCAATACATCCAGCCCTATCCCAGCCAGCTTGCCTGTGCGCAACCCGTCAATTAATGCCGTAGTATCAATCAAGCCCCCGCGGGCAGTATTGATAATCATTGCCCCGTCTTTTACCAGTTTGATATTCTGCCTATTGATCATGTGATGGGTTTTTTTGTTATACGGCGCGTGTAGGGTAATAATATCCGATGTGCTGATTAGTCGGTTGAGTGTTACGTATTGGAACCCCATTTTCTTTGCCAACTTCTGATCTCGATGAACATCATACACGATCACTTTCATATTGAATCCTTGCGCGATCCGCACAACATGTTGTCCGATATTTCCACCACCAACCACGCCGATCATCTTGTCTCGGAGATCAAAACCACGCAATCCCTCTAAGCTGAAATTTCCCCGTGATGTCCGCTCATATGCCAGGTGGATTTTCCTGCTCAGTGAAAGAATCAGAGCAAACGTGTGTTCCGCAACTGTATTTGCACCATATGTCGGTACATTTGCCACTTTGATTTTTAATTTACGCGCCGACCTCAAATCAATGTGATCAAATCCGGTCGAACGAGTCGCTACTAATTTCAGGTTCGGCAGAGCAGAAAGAATATCCTTGTTGATTTTGGAATAGATAAAAGGCGACAAGATGCTGACATTCTGAATTTCCTTCAGACTTTGCTTGTCTATAGTTTTACTGAAAAAACTAAGCTCAAATCCTTTTAACCTTTTTTCTAAATATTCTTTTTCCCACTGCTCAACCTCAAAAAAAGCAACGCTTACTTTTCGGTTTTTTTTGGCCATTATCCTTCCCTTTTGGAATCCTTCCTAGCCTTTATTTTTCTTCGAGTTTTACTCACTTTTTTTACCGTAGCGATGCTCGTTAATATAGCAAACGCACCGGCCAAACCCAGCATTACTTTCTTTTTTGTTTCATCATCCATTGAGCTGTACTTGCCTTTTATTTTATTGGTGTGCTCAATCAGTTTATCAAAATACTTATTTTCACCTTCTGATGATGAAGCAGGAACGCTCTTCTTGGTAATTTTCATGGGTTTAATCCTTTCTAGTTATTAATAATTTTCTTTAAATATTTCAAAGTGGGCCTGAGGATGTTGGCATGCAGGACAAACATTTGGTGCCTTTGTACCTTCATGCAGATAACCGCAATTTCGGCATTTCCAAACTATTTTATCACCGCTGACAAATACTTTTCCCTCATCCAGATTCTGATAAAGTTTTCGATACCTTTTTTCGTGTTGCTCCTCCACTTTGGCAATATTACGAAATGCATTGGCAATTTCTTTAAATCCTTCTTCATCTGCAACTTTTGCAAATTCCGGGTACAGTTTTGTCCATTCTTCATTTTCACCGTCAGCGGCTGCTTTTAAATTTTCTAGAGTTGTACCAATTTTCCCGGCCGGATAGGTTGCGGTGATCTCCACCATATTTCCTTCCAGGAATTTAAAAAATACTTTGGCATGCTCACGCTCGTTCATTGCCGTTTCCTCAAAAAACCCGAAGATCTGTTCCAGTCCTTCTTTTTTTGCCTGCTTGGAAAAATAATCATAACGCATTCTGGCCTGTGATTCGCCCGCGAATGCTTTGAGCAAATTTTTTTCTGTTTGAGATCCTGCTAAATTAGCCATTTCGATTAGCGTTAATGATTATTTATGTCGGTCTTTATTATAGCAGATTCGCACGGATTATCAATTCGTAGCAAAACAAAAAAACCGAATTATTCCGGACTAAAGATGTAAATTAATATTTATAGCATGGCCAAATCTATTCCTTTTGATTTATAATATTCTAAAACATAATCGGGAATCAGCAGTTTTCGCTGCTTAAAACACTGAACCATTCTTGTAATATATCCCTCTTCATCATCCTCCCACGTATCCCAATGCAACGATTCACGCGCAATCGCATTTAATTCCTTATCCATAGTTCCATACTTCAACTGTAAATCCGTGAGCTCCTTCCACGTTATAAGATGATATAACCGGATACCACTGTGATCAAACCATAATTGACTGTCGAATACATCCTGATATTTTTCGTGAAATCGGTCTATTTGATACTCCCCATATATAAACACAGCTACCCCGGTTACAATCGCTCCAACTTCTGCCAATTTCTTTGCGCTTTCACGTTTGGACTTCGCCGCAGCCATTGAATCATCCACTAACAAAACACGTGTTCCGGGTTTGATAAAGTCCATGTCACCAACAATTACCGGCCTTCCTGCTCGTTTTGATTTTCCCCTCACAATAACCATCGGCTTACCCGTTGCCATTGAAATCGCCGCTGCCATAGTAACGCCGGATAGCTCAATTCCAGCAATAATGTCGACCTGACTAAAATCAATCAATCGTTTGAATTCCTCCGCAAGCAACCTCAATATCATCGGCTCGCCAACTACACCACGGGTAAAATCCACTGGGATCAGACCATAGCTGGTCATAACCGGCACCAGCGTAAACAGATTTGGGAAGGTTCCTAGTCGTTTGATCAATTCCTGGTTGTGTATGTTCATCCCGTTAGAAATTAATGAAAAAATGATTTAATCGGTCTTATGACCCGTTAGTTTTTTCTAGCGGGATTTATAGGGTAATTGTAGCACGCACATATTCTAGATCAAGCTACTATTTCCCATTCGAATCCACACTGACAAAAAACAACGTGCTTTAGTAACGTTGATTCTTATTTATACCCTATTGGCTAGCCAGTGCATTTTCTCCGAAAATGCCCTGGCTGGGGAGGAGGGGCTGACTACGCCTAAAGCTTCGTCAGCTGAAATTACTATATAAAATCTATTTGTTACTCTGGCCTGCCAATCGAAGCCTTGGCGTAGATTGGCTGGGGAGGAGGGATTTACGCCTCGTTCCGCATACGCGGACCTCGTTGTCCTGGGCAGCTCCAAATGCTACGCAAGCTCGCATTTGTCGACGCTCGCCTGCTCCTTCGACTTCGTCTCAGGATTGTCTCGCTTCTGCCCGTTCGAATCCACACTAACAAAAAACAACGTGCTTTAGTAACGTTGATTCTTATTTATACCCTATTGGCTAGCCAGTGCATTTTCTCCGAAAATGCCCTGGCTGGGGAGGAGGGATTCGAACCCCCGGTGACGGGACCAGAACCCGTTGCCTTACCACTTGGCTACTCCCCAATGTGATTTTCAATTATTCTACCTAGCTCCTTACGACCCGCATGTGATTTAAAATAATGCTCACGTTTTCTCGCTTCAACAATTGAATCATATTCCTCGCTATATATCAAACACAGAGGTCTTCTATTTTTCGTTGAAATACACTTTCCATCCTTATGCTCCCTAATTCTGCGTTCAATATTATTTGTGGATCCAACATATGTTCTGTGATCCTTATTACTATAAAGTAAATATACTGTTGGTCTTATCATAGTATATGCCTTATCCGCCTCGGCTCGACGCCTCGTCGAGACGGGCCGCTTGCCTGTCCGTGCATTCCGTTTTACGGAATGAACGGAGCTACTCCCCAATGTGATTTTCAAAAAAATAATTCGCCAATTACCGTCCGGCGACAATATTCTTATCTAACCTTCTACCACTTTCCCACCAAAGGTGTCAAGAGCATCTTTGAGCGCGCTGTTGTCTTCTTCTTTTTTATTGTGTTCCGGTATCTTTTTATCCCTCAATGCATTATCAATAATACAGGTAAAAGTCAGTGGTGTTTCATATACTTCATCGAGCACACCCTCAATTATTTGTTTGTTTTTTGCTTCCCAAACCCGATCCATATAAAATTTAAATCCGAATGCAATTGTAATAACCTTACCGTTAATTTCCACAACTTCACCGACACTTAAAGTAAGCGACAGTGAATGATTATGCGCTTTTAACTTCTTTAAAAACGCTTTCCATTTTTTTTCAATTTCTGACAGCTTGATGACCGGAATCTCTTTTTTTATATCATCAGCTTGATCAACCGGCATCTTTTTCTCTAAAATTGGCTCAATTTTTTCTTTAGCAACCTTTTGCTCATGGGATGATATTTTTATTTCGGGAGTATTTCTTTTAATCGGGGTCTGAAATCTAGGAGTGAAGGACGACTGATTCTTTAAAACCGGCGCTGTTATTTCTTTCCCGCCCTCAATAATTTCTAAGATAGCAATTTCCAACGGTAGCTGAATAATGTTCGTCTGTGCTTTAATTATCGGTTCGATTTTCAGGAAAATATTAATCCATCGGATCAATTCTTTGGAATCATAACGATTCGATATACTTACCATTTCTTTTTGGAGCTCATCATCCATTTCATAAACAACAAACTTTTCCAATGAGCTTGAGACATTAAGCAACATTATTCTTCTTAACACTTCTATTACATTTTTAACAAAATTCCGAACATTACCACCTTCATCTACCAGCCGGTTAACCAGCTCAATGGATGCGGTTGTATTTTCCATTGCCATCAGACTCAAAAGCTGGATAACCAATGTATCATCAGAATGAGGAACGATCAGATCAATGTGATCCATGGTGATTTTCTTTTCACCCAGTGAGAGCACCTGACCCAGCATACTCTCGGCGTCGCGCACACTGCCGTCAGAGGCCATGGCAATCGCCTTCAAGACCGGCTCATCAACCTGTACTTTTTCCTGACTAATAATTGTGTTCAGTCGGAGCACAAGGTCTTTTACGCCAACTTTCTGAAAATCAAAACGCTGGCAACGGGATATAATGGTCTGTGGTACCTTATGCACTTCGGTTGTTGCAAGAATAAACACCACATTTTCCGGCGGTTCCTCCAGGGTTTTCAACAAAGCATTAAAAGCGGATATGGAAAGCATGTGGACTTCATCAATGATGAATACTTTATAGGTGCTGGATACCGTTGCCACGCGCGAATTATCAATTATATTTTGTCTTACATTATCCACTCCGGTATGGGAAGCAGCATCAATCTCAACCAGATCCAATAATCTTCCTTTCATAATATCTTTGCAGGAACTGCACTCATTGCAAGGTTCTGCGGAATCTTTTTTTCTTTTCTTACAGTTCAAAGATTTTGCAAAAAGACGGGCAATAGTTGTCTTGCCGACGCCCCGCGGACCGGTAAACAAATACGCATGGGCAATCCTTCCGCTTTCCAATTCATTAATCAGCGTAATTCTAATATGATTCTGATCAACCAAATCTTTAAATGACTGCGGTCGATATTTACGATATAGTGTTTGTGACATAAATAAATCCCTTAATCGGGTATCACTATATTAGCGCGAATGATAAAGATTTGCAATCTGTATAACTCCGCCAAAAAAGACCCTCCACCGGAAGGTGAACGAGGTCTTTAATTTATAATTGAAAGCTGATTTCTGGTCTAAATTTCCAAATCATCCACTGTCTTTTCTTTCTCCAATTCATGCGTCTCAGGCTGAATCGTTACCGTACTAGGTACAGCGTCAAGATTTGATTGCGACTCACCACCTTTGACTATATTTTCTACGGCAGCCCAATCTGTCTGTTTGTCTGTCGGCACAAGAATAACTACTTCATCCCCGACTTCGCCTTTAAAATATGTAATACTGGCCAAAAGAACCTTGTAGCTTTTGCCGTTTGCCAGTACCTGGTATTCACCGGTTGTATCATCCTGATTCAGCATGCCGATCAGTCTCTTTCTTTCCACCGGTCCGATTTGTTTAAAAACAAAAGAACCATCATTAGAAATGGTCAGTTTTAATACATCGCCCTCAACCAGTTTTGATTTTGAAGCATAGTTCGCCGGTACATTATACTGTTTGCCATCCGGTCCAACCATATTTAAACCGTCAAACACCCCTTCTACGACACGTCCGTTGTGATCCACCGAACCAACCGAACGGGCTTTTTGTAAATGACTGATTTCGTTCGAGATAGCATCAGCATCTGATTCTCCCAAATCGCCTTCAAGCATACCTTTGGCAACACGAATCGCTTCTTCCGCTGAAGCAATTAACTGTTTGATTTGTGCCAGTTTATTTTCGTCTACCATTTTATTTTTGCCTCCCCTTTTTATATTGCTTTATCTTTATTTTTAATTTTGATTTAAATTTTTGTTTATTTTTTACTAATCACATTGTATCATATTGCGATTTCTACTGTAAAGCTCAATTCAATTTCAGTCGCAAAAGAACAAGCCGAATTCCCAAACATCTCATTATAGTCAAAACACTAGAATTGATACAAATATATAGCAATGCTTGATTTTTCCGGCTTGCTTACCGCTATCGGCACGTATGATTTCAGCGGAAAAACATATGAAATAACTTTTGCGCCTTTTTTCAGTTCGCTGGAGAATTTTGCCTCCAGTTCAGTGATTGATTTCGGCATCAAAAAACATATTACCAGATCAGCACTATTCAGACTCTGCTGGAAAAGATTACGGTATTTAATCAAAACTCTCCCCTTCATTTTATGAACAATTTTTGTGTTCATCACCTGGGATTTAATTTTGGAATACACGTAGGGCAGAAAAGATATTTCAACCCCAATTGCAGAAACTTTGAAGCGTTTGGCGATTTCAAATAGTATACGCCCGTCGCCGGAACCTAGTTCATAAACCGATTCACCGTCTTTAATTTCAGCTAAATTAATCAGTCGGTCTAGATCCTTCTTTTTTGTCGGTACCCAGGGGGCGCCGCGGTACCCCGCAAAAGCCATTGTACCTAAAGCAAAAAAAACTATTATACCGATAATAGTATATACAAGTATTTCCAAATCAAACATGTAAATATTTTTTATTAATACAAAACTAAACGGTAAACGGCGGTGTTGCAGGTGGTGGCGTGACAGGTGGAATAGTGATATTAGTAGAAGTCGGTTTTACTGGATTCGAAACTGGAGGAGTTATCACACCAGGCTGTGTTGGAGCAGGTGGGGTGAGCGGTCTGGGTCTAAGCGGAGGGATTGATGAGGGGAAAACTTTTGGCGGCATCGGCTTCTTTATACTGCGCAGTGCTATCTCCGATTCAATAATATTCCTGTCCTTACCGTATTTCAGTCTGGAAAGCTCCTTAATCGCCTGAACCATTTGAAGATTACCCTTGGGCAGTGTTCTACCCTTCACATTAAACGGCCGGGCGTGTGTATTATCAATTAGTAACTTCAAATTAAACGTATATTTATCAACATTCATCACGTCATATTCATTGAATACCGGTTCAAACTGCTTGGCAAAGAGCTCGGCGTCCTCTACACCAACCCGATAGGCGGCAATCGTACCGACGTTACCAAACACCGCGTCTTTGATTGTTGTATCATTATTCTCCACTAACTGGCCCAAATACTGATGAGCCATAGTCAGACATAGTTTATATTTCCGAGCTTCGGATAATATGACAGCAATACTGTCCGTAACATAATTTTGAAACTCATCAATATACAGATAGAAAGGCTTTCTTTCCTCTTCCGGGATATCAACACGGCTCAGTGATGCCATCAATATTTTCCCTACCATAACCAGACCAAGCAGTTTGGCATTCAGGTCACCAATTCTTCCTTTAGAAAGATTGATCAGTAATATTTTTCGCTCATCCATTACTTTCCGGAAATTAAACCCGCTTTCTTTCTGAGCGATAATCGGTCGCATGTAATCATTGGAAATGAAAGTGCTCAATTTACTAGTAATATAAGGAACCATGTTGGCAAGCGACGCCTCGCCACCGGCCTTTTCCGCCTCTTCCTCCCAAAATCTTTTTACAACAATATTGGTCGCTTTGGAAAGCTTTTCCGTACGATATTGCTTGTCCGCCATAACTTTTGGAATCTCAAGTAATGTAGCAGTATCAGTTGGATCATCCATTACCAGAAGCATTGCGTTGCGCATATACTGTTCAAACATCGGACCGCCGGTCTGGGAAAGATTGTAAAGTTTATCAAATATGTTGATCATTTCATTGATTACGAAGGTCTTCTGTTCCGGATATTTTTTGTCATACTCCAGAAGATTCAAACCCATCGGTCTCTGCATATCGGAGGGGTCAAAGTAAATAACATCCTCCGCACGCTCTTTCGGAATATTCGGCAATACGTATTCATCAATCAATCCACCGTGCGGGTCAATCAGGCAGCACCCGTCACCACGCTGAATATCCTGCACCGCCATATTCGCCATGGTATAGGATTTACCGGAACCGGTCTGCCCGATAATGTACATGTGTCTCTGTCGATCCTTCTCTTTGATGCGGATCAGTTTTTTCTCACCGCGATATTCAGTTTCTCCCAGAATTATTCCTTCTTCCGGCAGGTTACCCGGAGGCGCCGCTTTTCGGGCGCTTAACCATTTAATATTCGGGGTTTCAGTATAGGGTAACGGCATATGGTACAAACTAGCTACTTCTTCAGTGTTTAAAATATATGACATCTTGGCAACAAAATTCCTGTATATAAAATCTTTAATCAGTTTTGGATTGTTGCCGACATTGACTGCGCGAAATCCGTTGCCGAATTCGTACCCCGAGTACTGAGCAAACGAGTCGATGATATTCCGCAAATATGCTTCCGCCTGCTGTTTGTGTCTGGCGGATACAATAATTCGGATATTCACATCAAAACCGGCTTTGGAAGTTTTATGTTCCAGCGCCTTGATGGTTTCTTCCTCCATTGGTGATAACTGGTGGGGCTGAGTTTTTTTCAGAATTTCATCATCCTTTGATTTTGAAGATGTGAACATTGATTTAAAAATACTGCCGACAAAGCCTTTGGAACTGCCGGATGAAGATTTTAACGCTTCTTTCAGCTTTTTCCCCTGTTGCATTTCCGATGCAACTTTTGCCGGCCAGGCATGCCATGATCCTTTTGCCGACCGGATCAAAATCTGAATTGCTCCGCCCTCGCCTTCCTGGAATTTCGACAGCGAGTTAGTGATTGCATTCAACGGATCGGTTTCCATGTTCTGATACGTTTGGATCGGAAAGATATACTGCTTTTTTAACTGCAAAAATGCTCCCTGGACCACACCCTGGGGAGTAAATATATTATAATCCTCCATCGGATCAATCTGCGCGTCCGGATACTGCGCGTGAATCTGTTGCTCTAAAAACCGGCGGGAATATTCCGGAACAGTAATATAAAAAGCGATGTGACCACTACGTTCTCTTACTATCTCCAGCGCCAAATGGTCTCTGCGGCCATAAAAATAAGCCGCAAATCCTTTTTGCGGTTTCACTCCGCCGAGATTGGCATAAAAATTTTCCGCGATGCCAATCAGCTGTTTAACTTCTTTTTCTTTATCTTCTTTATTAGTAAAATCCTTCGGAACCGTTACTAAAAGCGTTGTGTTGTGATATTCCGGCGGAACATGGTATTGGCTGTGAAAATAATTCCGTAAAATCTGCAGTGCGATAATTATCACCGCTGTCACCGCAACTAAAATAATCACACCAACTATAACCGGATTAGATAAAATACTGGTATCTGTCACCGGAGATTCGATTATCGGGTTCATTATTCTCCCTCCTTCTTTTCTTTAGTCATTGCCAGTATTTTGTCGGTTTTCAGTTTTGCTTCCTGTTCCAGAAAGAACTGGTTGATACCAGGAATGAATTTCAGCCAGGTACTGATCAGTTTGGCAACTTTTTTGGCGGTTGCTTTTGCCGTAGCAATCAAAATTTCCAGCGCGGATGCTGTTTCCGCAGCCTGTCTTTTGAATTCTGCTTTATGCGCGGCGTCCATCCCCTGGAATAATTCTTTAAGATCCTCAGATAAAATCCCTTCGATTTTCTTTCTTGTGACCGATTTTACAACAAGCGGTTTTATCGGCGTCATCTGTTTAATCGGCAGAGAAGCGGTGACCGTGTGAATTGATTTTTCCTGTTTATTTATTTCACTTTCCAGCTTTTCCAATTCTTTTTCAATCTCAACATCCCCTTCCGACTGCTCTTTTTCAAGCGGTTGTTGAGGGACGTTTTCAGGCGCAATCTGTTTTTCGAATGGTTCCGGCATATGCTTTGCAATTATAAAATCACCAATAATAACGAGTATAGTATATCATTTTTTGGCTATTTTTGCAACAAATTACTCAAAAGGGCATTGACAAAATGCTGTTTTAGGTATATACTAGCATGTTTCACAATGGCTGATTCTGCAA
>Ga0172379_10000554_pt1 | contig 91958 bp, 75 predicted proteins | sample GrowelOW334metaG_FD_119756 | JGI IMG/M metagenome (GOLD analysis project Ga0172379, IMG submission 119756) | Groundwater microbial communities from an aquifer near a municipal landfill in Southern Ontario, Canada - Groundwater well OW334 metaG | ecosystem: Environmental > Aquatic > Deep...
CGCATCCTGGGGCTGGAGAAGGTCCCAAGGGTTTGGCTGTTCGCCAATTAAAGCGGTACGCGAGCTGGGTTCAGAACGTCGTGAGACAGTTCGGTCTCCTATCTGTTGCGGGCGTAGAACGTTGCGAAGGCTCTTCCCTAGTACGAGAGGACCGGGAAGGATCGACCTCTGGTGTACGAGTTGTCTTATCAAAGGCATTGCTCGGTAGCTACGTCGAGTACGGATAAACGCTGAAAGCATCTAAGCGTGAAGCCGTCTTCAAGATTAACGTTCGTTATAGACCCCTTATAGATGATGAGGTTGATAGGTTCTATGTGTAAGGCCAGCAATGGCTTGAGCAGAGGAATACTAATCGGTCGAGCGCATGACGGAAGCATTTATATGTGCTTCTACAGCGAAACTACAGTGAGTATGTAAGTGTGAACTCTGAAAAGAGCGAACAGCATACCCTATTTAATAATGGTTGCTTACAATTTGTTTGTTTGGAATATAGTGTGCTGGTGATTTAAGCGAGCGGGCTACACCCGATCCCATCCCGAACTCGGCAGTTAAGCCGCTCAGCATCGATGATAGCATGACGCAAAAGTAGACCATCGCCAGCACAATGTATTTCAAGCCTCGTATCATAAACTGAACTGAAAAAGTTCAGTTTTTTGCTTTTTTATCAAATATTAGAAAAGAGGTAGGGGGGTTGACAAATATGGTCTTTTTGACTACGCTAGTGGCAGATAAAACATCCCGCACTCTTGCGGGCCATATTGAGCAGGAGAACCCTGCAGGAGAGAAAGCGATGAACGCAAAGAAACGGGAAGAGAAATTCCAGCAATTTCTGGAAGGGATCAACGTTGCTTTTGACTTCGGTGGTCTGCTTGTTCCAAGTCGTCGTCGTTTGAACCCAGGGTTTGAGTACGCTCGACTGCAACCTGGACAATCTCTGTTGCGCGCGCTCTTTGACTCGGTGAAGCAGTTGCGTCGCACCATCAGAAGGATCGGCGCAAAACGAGTATTCCTCATCAAGCTTGTCAAGACACCTGATGAAGAGGCTCATTTCTACCACTGGCTTGAGCGCAAACGGATCTACAAGCGGACGGGTCTGCTACTTGAGAATGTTCGAGTGTGTGACTCGCGGGATGAGAAAGCAAAACTCTGCCTCGAATTACACATCGACATGATGGTTGATGACCGTTATGAGGTGTTCGACGGTTTTCACCAGCTCGGTGATCGCGCCGCCCACATCATGCTTGTGGCGTTCAAGCCTGATCCCGATGAGCGAGCCAGGTATACGCACCTGTATGACCGCGTTACTGATGTAGATACTTGGGGGAAGATCTACTCGAAAATCGCGGCGGAGAGTTTGGCGCGGCGAAAGCTTCGTGGCAAACTCAAGCAAACGTAAGCCGGCCTCTGCAATCGAACGCAGGGGCCTAAATAAAAACAGATCCGAGTATTTGGGTCTGTTTTTGTTTTTTTATGAATCTTTCCTTGACGTTTGTTTTGAAAGTTGTTACGCTAACTTTATATGAAAAATGTTATCGAACGTACCGTTGAATTTGTCCAAAAACATCTGGCAGATGAAAAATCTGGCCATGATTGGCAACATGTTCAGCGGGTTTGGAAAACTGCTGTTTACTTGCAAAGTAAAGAAGGTGGTAATTTGGAAGTTATTGAATTGGCCGCGCTTTTACATACCGCGGCAGAACGTGATTACAAGAATCCACCCGATGAGAAAATTCGGCCGTTAGCATTGTCGGGTATATTTGACGTCCTTGAAATTGCGGAAGACTTGAAGCCGTTGATTATTTCCATTATTCAAGCCAGTAAATTTCATGGTGCCGAGAGTAAAATACCGATGACGCTGGAGGCCAAAATTGTTCAAGATGCTAATTGGCTTGATTCACTGGGGGCAATTGGGATTGCTCGTAATTTTACGGCTGGTGGATATATTGGTCGTAAAATTTTTAACCCCAGAGTTAAATTAGGAAGTGGACTTAGTAGAAAAAAATTACAGAAAAAGAAAAAGGAAAGCTCGAGTATCGCCTATTTTTATGAAAAAGCTTTTGTTATACCGTCGTTACTCAGCACAAATACTGCCAAGCACATTGCCGCCAAGCGGGTTGATTTTATCAAACAGTTCGTTGCTCAGTTTATGCAGGAATGGGATATGCTTGATTTGTAGTGATTGGAATTAATAAAACAGCTCACTTTTGGTGGGCTGTTTTATTTTTGCCCCGACAGTTACGTGCGGGGCGGTTACCTGCTTGTTTGCTAGGTCACCACTGCATGATCTCCACGATCTGTTTCCAGTTCGGGACGAGGGTGATGCCTTCCGGCCATTCGTCGTGCATGATCCGATCCTCGAGCCCAAGATTGAAGCCAAAGCGGCGCAACCATTCAGGTGAGGATTGGAAATCGACACTGCTCAACTGGTTCACCTTCGAAAGGTGTTTGTCGACGTTAGCCGGTACGACGACACCGTAGGTCTTGGCCACACTCCAATGCACCGGTGTGCGGTCGTCGATCACAATGGTGGCGTTGAGGGCGTAGCATATCGCACCCTTGTCTACGCGGTCTTTGCAGAATCGCACGTGTTCGCGGTCCGACAGCATTCCCGTCTTAGGGAATATCCACCGATCCAACCATTGGCGATACAGAGTCTCAATTTCTGGAAAGTCCACGCGTGACACGATGTTAACACGCGCAGGCGTCAGTGCTTCGACAGCTCGTGAGAGCCCGTCGATAGCAAAGGGGAGCGGCCGTTGATCCATGAACTCTTCCGGAGTGGCCCGTGACTTGCTCCGGTCGACTATCACGTTCCCAAAGTCGGTGACCAGAACATCTTGTCTGGGTACTTCGTCTTCTTTGTTGGCAATCCAGTCGGCCATTATGAGTCCTCCTAGACTACGTAGTGGTGGATAAGCGATGATTTTACTTTACGGTTAGTTTTTGGTTTTGTCAAGGTCAAGGGAGCCTTACCGAATCTTGCAAAAAATGATATACTTAATCCAGTATAATTGTAAAAATAGGCGGTATGAAGGAAATATTACAAACAACTATCATACAATTACTCCAACCAGGTAAAGGTATTTTGGCAGCTGATGAAAGTATAGGCACTATTAGTAAGCGATTTGTTGCCAATCATATTGAGAATACCGAAGAAGAGCGACAAGCTTATCGCGAGTTACTATTTACCACTAAAACTATCGAGCGCTACATCAGTGGCGTTATTTTGTTTGATGAAACAATCCGTCAGACGGCCAGTGATGGTCAGGCGTTTCGTACGCTACTTCAAAATAAAGGAATAATATTGGGAATAAAAGTGGATTTGGGTACAAAACCACTACCACAATCAGATGACGAATTGGTAACCCGCGGTCTTGAAGGTTTAGTCGAGCGACTCGAAGATTATTTTCAGCTCGGCGCTCGGTTTGCCAAGTGGCGCGCGGTGTTTCGCATTAGTCGTCATACGCCAAGTGAACGAGCGATTGCCAAAAATGCCGGTTTGCTCGCAAACTATGCCAAGCTTTGTCAATCGGTCGGTATTGTGCCGATTGTCGAACCGGAAGTACTGATGGACGGGGAGCATACCAGCGCGCAAACGTATGCCGCGACAACTCATGTTCTACAACAAGTTTTTAAAGCGTTGCGAAAAAAACAAGTGCAACTTGATGGTATGTTGCTAAAACCAAATATGATTGTTCCCGGCATGGATAGTAGTGAACGAACGCAACCCGAGCGAGTGGGAGTGATGACAGTGGCGTGTTATCGCGTTGCTGTTCCCAAAGAAGTTCCGGGGATAGTGTTGCTTTCTGGCGGACAGAGTGAGGCAGAAGCTTGTGCCAATCTTCAGGCTATTAACGAATTGGCTGGTCAGATGCCGTGGACAATTACTTATTCATTTGGTCGTGCTTTGCAGGATTCCGCCCTTCACGCTTGGAAGGGTCTGGAAGTAAACACTGTGAAAGCTCAAGGAGTATTTTTACGTCGGGCTATATTGGCAAGTAGCGCACAGCGAGGGATTTATTCGGTAAGGTTGGAAAAATAGGCAGTGGATTTGGACAGAGGTTTGGCCTCTGTTTTTTTGTACAAAAAGCTTTAAAATAAGCCAAAAAATGCCTGTTGGTAATTTGTTTATAAGTAGTTGTTTTTTGGCTGTAGTTGGGGTAATATACGGGGGCTATGCAAAAGCCCTGTGTCATTTTTGATTTCGATAATACGCTCTTTGATACTGAGACAATCAAGGAGTATTTTTGGAAGATTGCGTCAATTCATGATTTTTCACCGGCGGAAATATTGGTGCTTTATCGCGCGGCTCGCGAAGCCGATGGGCATATTACCATCACGGTCGAAAGTTTTCTCACCGTACTAAAAAATGAACTCGCTCAACAGGGAAAAGTTTTCCTCGATCGTCAGGTGTATGAAATTATAAATGAAATGGAAAATGCCGAAGGGCTTTTGCCCGGGGCGCAGAGATTGCTGGAGTTTTGTCAGCGTGAACAATTTCCGCGTTATCTATTAAGTCTCGGGGTAGCAAAGTGGCAAGCGCAAAAGGTTCGCCGTTCGGGAGTTGAGCATTATTTTGAAAAAGATAAAATAATTTTCACCAGTAATATTGCGGAGGGAAAAAAAGAAGTATTAAAACAACTTTTTGGTCGTTCGTTTAATGGGGCGCGAACGGTATTGTTTAATGATAAGCCAGACGAGACGGCAGAATTGTTGACGGCATTTCCAAAGTTAGGTGCATTTTTACGGCGTGAAGTTCGCGATGGTCGTTATGGCGCCGATGATTTTCAATCTTTAGCTAAACAGTTTCCGGGGCGAGTATTTTGGTCGGAGACGCTCGATGAGTTAACAACAGTTTTTAAAAAACTTATTTAAATTTATGACAGATCTTTCTTCAGTTGGTGTCGTTGTCTTGGCGGCAGGGAAAGGGACGCGACTGAATTGTGTAGATATTCCAAAAGTGATGCTCGAAATTGGCGGTAAGCCAATCGTGTCGTATACCGTAGAAACATTACGTAAAGTTGGCTTTAAAAAAGAACAAATTTGTTTAGTTGTTGGTTTTTGTAAAGAAAAGGTGATGGATTATTTCAAAGATACGGTTTCCTACGCGGTGCAGACTGATTTAAGGGGAACGGCTAATGCGGCATTTATCGGGATGCAAACTTTACCAAAAAATATTACGCAAGTGCTGGTGCTGGGAGGGGACGATAGTGCATTTTATAGACCAGACACCATTCGCGATTTCATCAATCGCCATGAACAGCGACAAGCAAAACTTAGTTTATTAGTGGCCACAGTCGAACAGCCGATTGGGTTAGGAAGAATTTTTCGTCACGAGAATGGTGAGATAGAAATCATTGAAAAGGAGTACCTTACTGAGGAACAAAAGCTAATCAAAGAAATTAGCACTGGTACATTTATTTTTGATAGAAAGTGGTTTGAAGAAATGTATCCGACCATGCCACCGATGCAAAAGTTGAACGAATACGGTTTGCCAACTGCTTTAGCGGTAGCGCGAAAAATGCGGGCAACTTATCAAATTGTTAAACTTGAACATCCAGACGAATGGTTTGGTATTAATACCCCGGAGGAATACGCGGAGGCGAATAAACGTAAACAGATAACCAAATAAATTATGTGCGGTATTGTTGCCTATCTTGGAAATAAAGAAGCCTTACCAATCCTAATTAAAGGATTGCAGCGTTTGGAATACCGCGGTTATGATTCGGCTGGCGTGGCGGTACTTTGTCCAAAGTCCAAAGTCCAAAGTCCAAAGTCTGAAGATGTGGATTTTTTTTGTGTTCGATCGGTTGGAAAAATTGAAAAACTCAAGGAAAAAATTTCTGGCGCCGAGGTTGTAGGGACAGTCGGTATCGCGCATACGCGTTGGGCAACACACGGCGGTGTGACCGAAGCGAATACTCATCCGCATGCCGATTGTACCGGAAATATTCGCATAGTACATAATGGTATTATTGAGAATTATCGTGAGTTAAAAAAACAATTTTTAGCCGGGCACACATTTACTTCGGAAACTGATACGGAAGTGTTGGCTCATCTGATTGAAATATTTTATCAGGGTGATTTGCGTCGGGCGGTCATTGAAGCGCTTAGTCATGTGCGTGGCACTTATGGTTTGGTTGTTATGCATAGCGCTGAACCAAATAAAATTGTGGCCGCGCGTCTTGGTAGTCCTCTCGTCATTGGTCTTGGCGAAAACGAATATTATTTAGCGTCGGACACTTCGCCAATGCTCGCCTATACCCAAAAAGTGATGTTTCTTGATGATGGTGAAGTGGCGGAAATTACTCGAGGTGGAGTACAAATTGTGAATTTAAAAGATGAGATTGTCACAAAAAATAGCGAACATATTGAGTGGAATGAAGCGGAAGCGCAAACCAACGGTTTTCCTCATTTTATGTTGAAAGAAATTTTTGATCAGCCGACGGTATTTCAGGACGCACTACGGGGACGGCTTATTTTGGGTGAAGGAACTGCGCATTTGGGTGGTCTCAATATGACAGTTGAGGAGATGCACAGTATTAATCGAATTATTTTATTGGCTTGTGGAACGGCGTCGTACGCGGCATTGGCCAGTAAATATGCCTTTGAACGACTGGCGGGTATCCCAACATCAGTAGAAATTGCCAGTGAGTTTCGTTACAGTGATCCCATCGTCGACAAACACACTTTAGTTTTTGCCATTTCGCAATCCGGTGAAACTGCTGATACTTTGGCCGCTATTCGTGAGGCAAAACGTAAAGGCGCGTTTGTGCGGGGAGTTATCAATGTGGTTGGGTCGACGATTGCTCGGGAGTGTCCCGGCGGTACGTATATTCATGCCGGGCCGGAATTGGCGGTGGCCTCTACCAAAGCCTATACCAATATGTTGGCGGTACTGTTACTCTACGCGTTGGAATTCGGTCGACTTAATCGAGTAACGCTAGCAACCGGTCAACGGCTAGTTACGGCGTTGCAGGAGATTCCTGAAAAAATGAATATCATACTTCGTCAGAGCGATAAAATACAAGCTTTAGCAAAAAAATACCAAAGTTATAAAGATTTCTTTTTTCTTGGAAGAGGCAATAGTTATCCGGTGGCACTCGAAGGGTCACTTAAATTAAAAGAAATTACTTATATTCACAGCGAGGCATATCCGGGGGGAGAAATGAAGCATGGGCCAATTGCGCTTTTGTCGCCAAATTTTCCAATCATCGCGCTGCTGACAAAGAACCAGCTCTACGATAAGATGCGTAGTAATCTTGAAGAGGCGCGAGCGCGCAAAGCGCCGTTAATGATTATTGCGACTGAGGGCGACGAGTTTGCCAGGGAACTCACTGAGGATGTATTTTTTGTACCGCCGACAATGGAACTGTTGGAACCACTGTTATCCACAATTCCGCTCCAGCTATTTGCTTATTATATAGCAGTATTGCTTGGACGAGATGTAGACCGACCACGTAATTTGGCTAAAAGTGTTACTGTAGAATAACTGATATGACAAAAAAGAAAATAGTGGTAGTGGGTGGTGGTAATGGGGCGGCAGTTTCCATTTTGGCATTAAAACGCAATTTGGATTTATTTCAACCGGCTTCCATAATCAACATGAGCGATTCCGGAGGTTCTTCGGGTCGATTGCGGGAAGAATTTAATACCTTGCCACCGGGAGATATTTTGCGCGCGCTTCTCGCGATGTCGAAGTATGATTATTATACGCTTCGACAAATTTTTTATGAACAACGTTTTAGCGAAAGTGGTAAACTTACCAACCACAATCTCGGCAATTTAGTGTTAACTTTGTTTGCGGAATACAGTAAAAAATTTACTGATTCGCTAAAGGCTTTTTCTCAAGCGTTGGAATGTGTCGGTGAAGTGGCGCCGGTCACGCTTGAGCAGTCGCATCTGCACGCCAGACTTTCCAATGGTGATGTGGTTGTCGGTGAAGTGAATATTGATCGACCAAGTTATAGTCGTGAACATGTTATTGAAAAAGTGTGGTTGGAGCCGATTCCTGAGCTTTATGGTCGAGCGGAAGCTATTTTGCTCGAGGCTGACTATATTATTTTTGGTCCGGGAAGTCTCTTTACAAGTATTATTCCAAATGTGTTAGTGAATGGTTTTAACAAAGTATTAATAAAGAGCAAAGCTAAGCTAGTATATATTGTCGGCAATGGCTATGAAGCTGAAGGTGAAACTGGACCGAAATCATTGGCTGGTTTTATAGAAACGATGCAATCATATTTGCCACGAGCGCTTGATTTGATTATTTATAACATGCACGATTTGGGCAACGCCGAACTTAATTTTTATAAAGAGAAAAAGTGGGCGGTGGTTGAGCGAAATATTAATGATGTAGATAAACAATATAATCTCATTGGTCGACCATTTGAGCGTGCTGGCGGTGGACTAAGCAAAGAACGATTAACAGAAATTTTTAAAGAAGTATTAGTATAATTATGCAAATACAGCAACAAATAGAAAAACGTAGTTTCGCGATTAAGTTTACTATCAATGAAGATCTCAAGGTTGCCGGGCGAGTGCGTTTATATATTATTTACAACGAACTTCATGATGAGCCATTTGGTTTGATGGAAGATTTGTTTGTCGAAGAAATGTTTCGTAGTAAAGGGATAGGTAGAAAATTGGTGGACGCGGTGATTGTGGAAGCAAAAAAACAAAAATGTTATAAGTTAGTTTTAACCAGTCGTTATGGTAAAGAAATGGTGCATAAATGGTATAAGAAAATGGGTTTTAAAGAGCATGGTTTAGGGTTTAGAATGGACTTTTAATTATGAATCTCTACGAATGGGAAGGAAAAAATATTTTTAAAAAGTATGGTATCACTACACCAAAAGGAGTGCTTGTTCGTCGTGAAGATAATTTTGCACAAAAATATCAGGAGCTTGGTATCGATGCGGTAGTAGTAAAGGCGCAAGTACAGTCAGGGAAGCGCGGGAAAAATAATGGTATTCGATTTTGCAATGATGAAGAAGAGGTAGTAAAGGCGATTACCGATTTATTTACCATTACCATTCGCGGGCAGTATGTGGCCGCGGTGCTGGTCGAGGAAAAATTAACGATTGCCGCGGAACACTATTTGTCTATTACCTATGACACCACGACAAAACAACCGATTTTAGTGTATAGCGAAGTTGGTGGAATGGATATTGAAGACGTGGCGATGGACAGGATTGTAAAACAATCGCTCGATGTTCGTCAAAAAGATATTGTGAGTGAAATTCCTTTCGCTGGTGAATTGTGGCATTGTTTACTTGGGGAAGACGCGCGGTTGGTGGAAATCAATCCACTGGTTGTCACGTCAGATGGAAAATTCATCGCGGCGGATGCAAAAATAGCGTTGGACGAGGATGCTTTCTATCGTCATTCGGAGTGGCAATTCGAGCCGAGAACAATGCTTGGTCGATTGCCAACTGATCGAGAATTACAAGTGAAGAAAATTGATGAAGGGGAAAATTATTATCGCGGAACGGCCGGAAAATATATTGAAATGGATGGTGACATTGCAATCTTGTTCTCCGGTGGGGGAGCGAGCATTGCCAATATGGACGCGCTTATCAAAGCGGGTTGTCAGCCAGCCAATTATACCGAATATTCTGGCAATCCACCGCGGGAAAAAGTTTATCAGTTAGCCAAAATAGTTTTATCAAAACCAGGTTTAAAAGGATTGTGGATTGCGGGTGGAGTGGCAAACTTTACCAATATTGCTGAGACTTTTCATGGCATAGTGGATGCGTTGGATGAAGTGAAACCGACATATCCAATTGTGATACGTCGAGCGGGACCATTTGAGACGGAAGGAATGCAACTGATGAAAGATTGTGCGGAACGCAATAGTTTAAATATGCATTTTTTTGGCAAGGAAAAATCGATGAGTGAGACGGCCGGTGTACTCGCGCGATTGGTTCACGGAAAATAATTTATGGATGATTACAAAAAAACAACCATCGATTCATACGATAAAGGCGCGCTAGATTTTGCGAAAAAATTTGCAGCGGTTTTTAATTTGGCGAAGGAAAGCAGTTTTGATCAATTTGTTTCTCTTTTGCCCGGTAAGCGAGTGCTGGATTTAGGTTGCGGATCTGGTGATCACGCACTTTATTTGCAAAATCTTGGTTGCGCCGTGACCGCTATTGATTTATCGGAATCAATGGTACAGTTAGCCAAAGAAAAAGGAGTGGTAGCGGAAGTCATGGATATTGAAAATCTTATTTTTTCGCCTAATTCATTTGATGGTATTTGGTCAGTGACTTCACTTCTTCATATTCCCAAAAAACATATTGATGTAGTAATCAAAAAACTGCATGGATTATTAGCTAGCAATGGTATTCTATATATATCACTCAAAGAAGGTCGGGGTGAACGCTATGAAACTGATGGCACCACCAATACCAAACGTTATTTTGTTTATTGGTTGGAGGAAGAATTGATTAAAAAATTTGAGCATGATTTTATTTTGCTAGAATCCAACAAATTTCGAATTAAAGAACGGTTTTTTATGGTATTTCTGTTTAAGAAGAAATAATGTATGTCCATTTTACTTACTGCTAAAACTAAAGTTCTTATCCAAGGTATTACCGGCAAAGAGGGCGCGAAAGCGGCGCGCGCGATGCTCGATTATCATACTAATGTGGTAGGTGGAGTGACGCCAAAAAAGGGTGGGCAAGAGGTTGAAGGTAAGCCGGTGTTTAATACGGTGAAAGAGATGATTGAATACATTAATACGACCTCCCCTTGTACCTCTCCTTCTAAAGGAGGGGACATGGAAGATGATGGCGCGGGTATGACCCCTCCTTATGAAGGAGGGGGTGGGGGGAGGTCAATCGTCTCCGCAATATTTGTACCACCATTTGCGGCTAAAGCGGCAATTTTGGAAGCGATTGATAATAATATTCCGCTGATTAATATTATTGTAGAACGAATACCAATTCAGGATATGGCCTATTGTTTGGCGGCGGCGAAAGAAAAAAATATTAGAATTATTGGACCGAGTTCACTTGGGTTTATTGTGCCGGGTGTTGGTAGAATTGGCGTAGTTGGTGGACCGCTTGTAAACGATATTTTTAAACCGGGTGGTGTCGGCATTATTTCTCGTTCGGGAGGTATGACCAACGAACTGTCGTGGCAGGTATGCCAGGCCGGATTGGGACAGAGCGCGGCCGTGCATGTCGGTGGTGATTTGCTCATGGGTACGACTTACGCCGATTTGCTTAAATTGTTTCAAAAAGATGAGCAGACCAAGGCGGTTATTATTTTTGGTGAGCACGGTGGTGGTTATGAATTTGAAATCATCGATTTGATTAACAAAAAAGAATTTACTAAGCCACTCGCCATTTTCATTGGTGGAAAATTCGCGCAATTATTTCCCGAAGGAATGAATATTGGTCATGCTGGCGCGATTGTCAGCCGGGGACAGGGAGCTGCGGAAAAAGAATCTGCACTCCGGGCAGTCGGAGTGATGATTGCCGAACGGTATGAGAATCTGGTAGAATTGGTCAAGCTATATGCATAAGTACTTTTTTAGCTTTTTATTGGTATTATTCACTTTTCTTGCTTTCACTTCGGCGCAGGCCATAGTTGGTTTTGTACCAAATGGCGGATTGTGGTTTTCCAAAACGGATTTAAAACCGGGTGAACCAGCAACGGTATTTACGGTAGTGGTAAATAATGAATACGCGTTGATCACGGGGGCGGTTATTTTTTATGATAACAATGACCCGATTGGAACTACGCCAGTGACGGTAGTGAAGGATCAGGCGGCAGTAGTAAAGACTACTTGGCAACCAAAAAACGGCACTCATGGCGTGTACGCTAAGTTGTCCGGGTCGGCTCAGCAGAAAGTTGATGGTCCCGCTATCGCTCTGCCCACAACGGTTTTGAATGGTAATTTAGCTACAATAATTAATACCACTCTTGATCAGCCGCTGGGGAGTGCGGTTACAGTTGTAGTAAATTCTGATGGTTCTAAAAAAATAATTTCACCAATGATTGCTTCGACTGCGGTAGCGGGTGAAAAAATTATTGCGCCACCAACATCGACGGCAAATATAAATACAACTAATACCGCAGGTGATATTTTTTCTAAGAATAAAGAGATTCTTGATAATGCCACGCACATTATTTCTTCTTTAACATCCACGGCCAATAGCGTGGGGCAGGTGTATGAGCAGGGTAAAGATTTTGTTTCCACCAGTCAAGCCTATTATGCCAAAGCCCAGGGTGTGTGGGCACAAATACAGCCCTATATTGAAAAAGTTACACCAGTTTGGAATTGGCTTTCTAATAATAACGAACCAAAACGCATTATTATTATCGTCGTAGTTGTTTTAATCATTTTGGCAATTTTACGCCGCATATAATATGACCTGGAAAACTAAATTAACTAAAATTGAGGAAGAACGTGAATATATTCGTGGCTATGCTCTCTCTGACTTAGCCACGAAGTGTAGTTTTGTCGAAACCATTTTTTTGTTGTGGAAAGGAAAATTGCCAACTAGCGCCGAGACGAAAATGCTTAACGCTCTTTTTACCGTATCGATTGACCATGGTGTTGGCGCGCCATCGACCACGGTAGCTCGTACTGTAGCCTCCACCGGTAATTCACTTCATACGGCGCTCGCCGCGGGCATTACTGCGCTTGGTGAATTGCATGGTGGTGCGATAGAAAATGCCGCGCAATTTTTTGACGCGTACGCGACAATTCGCGAGGACTCCCCCTCGACCCCCTCTTCAAAAGAGGGGGACATCGCTAATTTGGTAAAAAAATTGCTGGCGCAAAAAATTCGTTTTCCTGGATACGGCCACAAAGTATTGCGCCATGATCACCGTAGCGATATGTTGTTTGCAATCGCTAAGGAAACCGGTTTTTATGGTAAGCATTCGGTATTTGCTCAAGCGGTAGAAAAAGAATTGAATGCGACCGCCAAGAAAGCTCTACCACTCAATATTGACGGCGCGATGGCGGCGATTATTCTTGATATGGGGTTTGACGCCACACTGGCGAAAGGATTTTTCTTGGTCGGTCGAACGCCGGGGTTGATTGCGCACATTTATGAGGAAAAAATATCCAAAGAAGGCGTTCGTCGGATTCCCGAAAGTGATATTGAATATACGGGTGAAAAAAATAAAAAATTATAATGTATGATTGAGTATTCTATAGTTAAGACAGTTCCGAGCGATTATTATGAACTCATCGATAGCGGTTTGGGTGAAAAACTTGAACGCTATGGTGCTTATTTAATTGCACGTCCGGATCCGCAAGTTCTGTGGCCAAAACATTTGTCGGAAGGGGAATGGGCCAAAGCGCATGCCTATTTTAAACGCGTAAGCACGGATTCCAATTGGAGTACACGCGGAGATATGCCGGAGCGTTGGCCAATTAAGATTGGTGGTTTGAAAATGTGGATAAAATTATCTGCTTTTAAACATACCGGATTATTCCCGGAACAAGTATCAAATTGGCAATGGCTGAAAGAGAAAGTCTCCGCCAAAGGCGGATCCGCCTCTGGCGGAGAAAGTCCGGTGCAAGTTCTGAATCTTTTTGGTTATACCGGTGGGGCATCGCTCGCGTGCGCGCAAGCGGGCGCGGAAGTTTGTCATGTCGACGGTTCCAAAGCGGCCATTGGCTGGGCGCGTGACAATGCCGAATTATCTGGTCTTAGTGATAAGAAAATTCGTTGGATTCTGGATGATGCGGCGAAATTTGTCGAACGGGAAGTGAAACGAGGACGAAAATACGACGGTATTTTACTTGATCCGCCAGCTTTTGGTCATGGTCCAAAAAAAGAATTATGGAAAATTGAAGATAGTTTTTTACCGTTGATTGAATCGTGTAAAAAAATTCTTTCGGATAAACCATTATTTTTTCTTATCAATGGCTATGCCGCCGGTTATTCGGCGCTGGCATATCAAAACAATCTTTTTGATTTTCAATCTAAATATGGCGGGACAGTAGAAGTAGGCGAGCTGACAATATCGGAGAAAGGTACGGAGCGACTTTTGCCGGCGGGAATTTTTGCGCGGTGGAGTAATTCCTAATTTATGGATTTACAAGTACTTTACGAAGATAATCACCTCATCGCGGTGTACAAACCGGCGGGTATTTTGGTGCAAGAAGATAAAACCGGTGACTCATCGTTGCTTGACCAAGTAAAGTATTATCTCAAAAATAAATATCACAAACTGGGCAATGTTTTTCTTGGTCTTGTTCATCGCCTCGATCGTCCAGTGTCGGGGATTATTATTTTTGGCAAGACTAGTAAGGGGGCTTCGCGATTATCGGAACAATTTCGTGAACATACGGTGGAAAAGATTTATCATGCTTTGGTTGTCGGTGAACCAAAATCACCGCAGGGTACATTGGTCCACCATTTGGAGAAAAATCATGATACCAACAAGGTCTCGGTTCATCTCGAACCGACTGCCAATTCACAAGTAGCGGAACTGCGTTATTCGGTGGTACAGAGTAATGGTAGCTATAGTTTACTAAAAATTATTTTAGGTACGGGGCGTTCGCATCAAATACGCGCGCAACTAGCGACTATCGGTCATCCAATTGTGGGGGATGTGAAATATGGCGCACTACAGCCATTTCAGGATAAGTCATTAGCGCTTTGTGCTACTTCGCTTTCGTTTGACGTGGCTACCGGTGAAGAGCGGAAACAAGTGACAATACCGGTGCCACCCATGTGGCAGAAGTATTTGGAAAAATAATTGTTACAATTGAACAGAAATAAAAAAACTCCCCGCTTAGGCGAGGAGATTTTAGTTAGCGGCGTTTCTTGCCACCTTTTTTCTTCTTTTTAGCGACTTTTCTCTTTTTCGCTACTTTCTTTTTCTTCTTGGCCATAGATTGGCTCCTTCTTCATTCATATCAGAAATGATACGAATGAAACAAATTCGCTAACGCGAAATAGTTATTTGAGAAAATTTACACGACAAGCATTTGTGTAAAAATTTTCGACCTGTGTCTATTATATAGTATCTGTGGAATAATGAAATAGGTAAGAGGAGAGTTATGCACAGGGCTTCGTTTTGAATGATATTTTTATTTTTAATATTTATTTAAAAATAAAAAAGAAACTTTTATAGTTTCTTATATTTGGGAGTTGAGGAGTCGTGCAGACAGCACACGACTCCTCAACTCAGGCCTCGGCTTGGCTAGGCTTCGGCGGCTCGCTGTGTGACGGCGATCTTCTGCTCTCGGTACGTCCGTCGTGCATAGCGGCGATCACGTTCCTCGAGCGAAATGATCGTAGGCTTGAGCATGCCGTTGTACTGAGTAAGGCGTGCGCTGTTGACGGTCAGCTGCTTCTCCTCAGGCTCGTCTTCGGTTGCGTGCACACCACTATCGCGTTCGTCTTGCGCTTGTTCCAAGATTCCTCCTGGTTGCTTATGTCTGTTTCCGGAATGGAAACAAGATGGGATTAAGTATAAAGCAAAATGTTCATTTTGTCAATCCTGTGATGCGTATAAACCTTGATTGTTAAGCAAAAATATGATATAGTCTTTTTGCTTTGCCCCCATAGTTCAGTGGATAGAATAACAGGCTTCGAACCTGTAGATGGGAGTTCGATCCTCTCTGGGGGCACAAAAAAACACCGTAAAGGTGTTTTTTGTTTTGTGGGTCGGCTGGGGATCGAACCCAGGACCTTAGGCTTAAGAGGCCTCTGCTCTACCAGCTGAGCTACCGACCCTCGACATGAGACACAATACACATATAACGATACAATTTTTACTGAATCGTTTTACGTGTATCATGTATCGTGTTATTTATAATGGATCTCCCGGACTGCGTTTCTGAATATTTATTTTTGGTCCTTTCCATCCTTTTATTTTTACTGCGGCTTCGGCGGCTTCGGTTTGGGCTTCTTGTTTGCTGCTGCCTTCGCCACTCGCCACAAGTTCTTTGTCCAAATAAACTCCGACTTTAAAAATCTTGTTGTGGTCGGGGCCTTCTTCGTTTAGAACACGGTAAGTCGGTGTAACACCAAGAAGTTCTTGGGATGATTCTTGAAAGCGACTCTTGGCATCAAGGTACAAACCATTTTCTAAAATGTTTGGCAGTTTAACGATGATCCAGCGGGTGATAAATTGTTTAGCGAGGGTGTAGCCCTGATCAAGATAGATGGCGCCAATGACGGCTTCGATGGTGTTGGCCATAATGTAATCGCGCGCTTTGGTGCCGGAGTCTTTGGCTTCGCCGTGGCTAAGGAACAGGTATGGTTCCATACCCACTTCGTAGGCGATGGCGGCTAATGTTTTAGCATTAACGAGGGCGGCGCGCCAGTTGGTGAGTTCGCCTTCGGGATTGCTGTATTCTTCAAACAAAAATTCTGTGACAACGAGTTCGAGCACAGCATCACCCAAAAATTCCAGGCGTTCGTTATTATTTATGGGAAAGTCGTGATGTTCGTTTAAGTAGGAGCGATGTACAAAGGCTTGAATAAGGAACTCTTTTTGTTTAAAAGAAATACCAATCAAGTCTTCGAACGAAGCGAAATTTCTCGCTTTGACTTCTTCTAGTTTTGTGACAGTGGACATATTATGTTTTTGACTTAGTTTTATCTTCGGGAATAATTTTATTTTCTTTAACGAGCTCATTGTACATGGTACCAAGCACGCCATTTACAAATTTTCCGGAAGCGACGCCACCAAAGCTTTTTGCCAGTTCAATCGCTTCGTTGATCGCCACTTTTGGCGGAATGTCTTTGGTAAAATTTAATTCGTATACGCCAATGCGCAAAATATTGCGATCTACGAGGGTGATTTGGCCGATTGGCCAGCTCGGGGCATAGATGACGATTTGTTCATCAATGGCTTTGAGATTGTCCATAACGCCGTCGACGATGCTTTTGGTAAAAGCACTTTCTTCTAGACCGGGAGCAAATTCCTTGAGGTTATGATCAACAATCGCCGGTAAAATAGCCGTCGGGTTACCTTTAAAATCCCACTCAAATAGAGATTGCATGGCGATGGACCGCGCTAAGTGGCGATTGGGCATAAAATTTAAAATTCAAAAATTGTAAGATACAAGAAACAAATTACTTGGTTTTTGTATCTTGTTTCTTATTTTTTATTTCTTTACCTTTTTGGATTTGCGCAAGGTGATGACTTGACGTCCGCGATAAGTACCGCAAAATTCACAAGCGCGATGAGATAAAACTGGCTTGGTGCATTTTGGACATTTGCCGGCGTTGACGGCGGCAAGTCCGGCGTGTGTACGACGACGACGTTTATCACCTGAAGTGCGACGATGACCGGGGAGACCCATATATGTGAAGATTACATTTAAAAAAGGTAATAGCGAATATTACCGAAAGTTCGGCGTTATTATACCGTAAAAACAGAATTTTGGCAATACCCCACGTATTTCTTTACTTTCTCTTGTTTTTTTGCTAGAATTAGGCATAATAAGCTTAAGTGTCGAAATTATATGAAAATCCTACCCATGACATCGCGAAGCGAGTGGGACCACTGGTTGAGCACCAACAGCGTTCATACCCCCTTTACCCAAAGTTCGACTTGGGGTGAGATTTTGATGAGCGAAGGGAAGCAGATTGAGCGGTTGGTGGTGGTAGATAATGAAAAATGGGTGGCGGTGGCGCTGACGGTGACGGAAGAATTGCCATTTCATGTACAGTACGCGTCTTGTCCAAAAGGACCGGTGATGGTGATTGGCGGGGAAGAAAAGGTAAAAGAAGTTTATGAAGAATTGCTTGGGTATTATCAACAGCGTCGAGATTTATTTTTACGTTGTGAGCCGGCAACATTTTTACCGGAGTTAAATCAGCGTATTCAGAAAACGATTGATATAAATCCACGAGCAACGACAATTGTTGATTTACAAAAAACCGAGTCGGAATTGCTGGCATCGATGCATCAAAAAACTCGTTACAACATTAATTTGGCGATTAAAAAAAACGTCGAAATAAAGAATGAAAAAAATTGGGAAGTATTTTGGCCGTTGATGCAATCTACCGGTAAGCGCGATTCCTTTCGGTTGCACCACGAACGACATTATCGCGTAATTTTTGATTCACCATTCTCCATACAGCTCACCGCTTGGCTCGGAGAAGTGCCAGTCGCAACCATGATTGGCGTTGGTTTTGGCGATACCTTTACTTATGTTTTTGGAGCGTCCGATTATGCCTATCGTAGCTCAATGGCGCCACAATTACTTCAGTGGGAGGCGATGCGTTTGGCAAAACAGAGCGGTTATCGTTGGTATGATTTTTATGGAATTGCGCCGAAAGAAAAACTAACTAGCGCGCAGAGTGTGGGTGAAAATGAGTATCAATTTAATCCCGGTCATCAGTATGCCGGTGTGACGCGATTTAAACTTGGTTTTGGCGGGATTATTAGTGAACAACCGGGTACGTTTGATGTGATTCTTCGTCCAAAAACTTACAAACTTTATCAGTTGTTGCGGAAAGTAAGACGAATGTTTTAAAAATTGTCCTCATAGTTTAATGGATAGAATGCCAGCCTCCGAAGTTGGCGATTCAGGTTCGATTCCTGGTGAGGGCACTAAAGTAGCCTCCTGCGCCCAAGGCGCATCCGCCTCGGGCGGAGAAGCCGGTGATGTAGGTTCGATTCCTACCGAGAGCACTAGAAAAGTTATGCACAACTTTTCTTTTTTTATTAAGAAAAGTATTGACATTTAAGTTATTTAGGTGTTTACTATCGTCCATTACCCTTTCGCGGAGGTCATTGATGGTTGATAAAAGAGAGCTCGCCGTTGGGCGAGAATACATGAAGCGTGTTGCTCGAAGCCTACTGCAAGAGTTGCGCATGCTTCTTGTCCGGACTTGGGGTCAGCCCGAGTTCGTTCGTTACATCAAGAGGAATCAGGAACCTCGCCTCATCCGGTTTGATAGTATCCGCTGGGAGCTACAAGCCGAGATACAGGAGGCCATCAAGGAAATGCATCCGCCACGTTCACCCCTTGTTTCTGAAGCCGGGGTGATTGACGAGTTGCGTAACATGTTGTTGAATATTCACAACATGTTCCCGCCCAAGCTGCTGCTAGCACTGCAAGCTGAAGCGCGGGAAGCTGTTCTCAACCGCAGGTAGGTTCTTCGGAAGGGGGTGCAGCAAGACCGCCTCCCGACCGTTTCGCTCTAGAAAAGCAAAGTTACAGCGAGACGGTCGGCGGTCTTCTGCAGTATTTTAAAAACACTTTCGTTGGTACGAGGGTGTTTTTTTTTATTGTTTTTTCTGATATAATAGGTCAATCTATGGCAACTCCTCATAAAAAATTAAAGGATTTAGCAACAACAGCACGGTCGCTTATTTTACGTTCAACAACCGCGGCGGGTACCGGCCATCCGTCATCGTCACTTTCGGCGACCGATCTTATGACGACGCTCATGTTTGGCGGGTTTTTTCATGCCGATATTGACGACCCGCAAAACCCACTCAACGATCGGCTGATTTTTTCTAAAGGCCACGCGGCGCCACTTTTGTACGCGTTATATACAATGGCACATAAAGTGGCGGAAGCCGATTTGCTGAAATTGCGACAGTTTGGCAGTCCGCTCGAAGGTCATCCGACGATGCAATTTCCTTACACCGAAGCGGCGACCGGTTCGCTCGGTCAGGGGCTTTCGATTGGTGTTGGGATGGCAATAAATGGTAAATATCTGGATCAGGTGTCATATCGAACTTTTGTTTTGCTTGGTGATAGTGAAATGGCCGAGGGGTCGGTCTGGGAAGCATTTCAATTGGCGGAACATTATAAATTGCATAATTTGGTAGCAATTCTTGATTTGAATCGGCTGGGTCAGCGCGGAGAAACTATGTATGGGCATAATGAAAAAGTTTATTTGCGCCACGCGGAAGCGTTTGGTTGGCGAGTGTATGTTATTGATGGGCATGATTATGAAGAAATCGCTCAGTGTTATGGTGACGCGTTGCGTGAAAAAGAAAAACCAGTTTTGATTATCGCAAAAACTATAAAAGGAAAAGGAGTATCATTTATTGAAAACAAGCTTGGTTGGCATGGTCGGGCACTCACTACTGAAGAGTGTAAATTAGCGCTTGCCGAGTTAGGCGATGTGCAACAGAGTTTGCGTGGAGTGATTTTTAAACCACCGCACGAGGATATACAGAAGTATGGAGGTGAAATTCATACTGTAGAGACTGTTTATAATTTGGGAGATAAAGTGGCTACCCGTAAAGCGTACGGGGAAAATTTGGTCGCGCTTTTTCAAAAGCACCAGAATATGGTGGTGCTCGACGCCGAGGTAAGTAATTCTACGCACGCGGATATTTTTCAAAAAGCTTATCCGGAAAGATTTTTTGAGATGTTTATTGCGGAGCAAAATATGGTGGGCGCGGCGCTCGGTTTATCACGACGGGGAAAATTGCCTTTTGTTTCGACGTTCGCGGCCTTTTTTACGCGCGCGGCCGACCAGATTCGGATGAGCCAATACTCAAAAAGTAATATTAAATTTGTTGGTTCGCATGCCGGCGTGTCGATTGGGGAAGACGGCGCTTCGCAAATGGGATTGGAGGATATCGCGTTATTTCGATCGTTACTGGGCGCGGCGGTATTTTATCCGGCGGATGCGGTCGCTGTAAGTAAAATCATGCAACTGGCGGCGGACTATGTGGGTAATGTTTATATTCGTACAACGCGTAAAGAAACACCGGTTATTTATAAATCTACAGAAACTTTTGTGGTGGGGGGAAGTAAAACTTTGAAAACCAGCGAACGAGATTTTGTAACTGTTGTCGGTGCTGGCGTGACGCTCTTTGAAGCACTGAAGGCGTATGATATACTGGTGAAAGAAGGAAAATTTATTCGCGTCATTGATTTGTATTCTATAAAACCGCTCGACCTAGTGACGCTCAAGAAAGCAGCCAGCGAAACGCGCGCGATTGTCACCGTTGAAGATCATTATGAAGCCGGCGGTATTGGTGAGGCGGTCGCGGGCGCGCTTAGCGCGACTGGCGCTATCGTTCATCGTTTGGCCGTGCAGAAAATGCCGCGCAGTGGCAAACCCGACGAACTGCTCGCGTATGAAGGAATAAACGCGGCGTCGATTATTCAAAAAGTTAAAAGCATTATTTAGTTTTTATTTAAAAAGTATGGCTGATGTATTTAAAAAAGAAATTCCCGACGCTGAAACGTGGGTAGCTCCCGGTGATACCGCGCAAAAAGATGTTCCTGAAATTTTTATTCCACCAACAACAAAAGCTGACGTAACAAAAGATCAACTAGCGAAGATAAAAGCAAAAAGTGATAAAGCGAAAGAATTAGCAGAAGTGGTCGCGCCGAAAAAAATTGCTCCAAGGGCATATTATACAGGTAGATCAAGCTGGTGGGAGCGAACGGTAAAGCAAGCAGGAAAATGGATAGCTGGTGCTGGTGCGGCTGTGACGCTTGGTACGGCTACTCAATCCGAAGCGGCACCGTTGAGTCCGGCGGCGCAAGCGATGTTGAAATCGCATTCCAGTTCAGAGAAGGCAAAAAGGGATTCAGAGTTTAAGAAATTTGCAAATCAAGAGGAGGAACCGCGAGCGGTGGCGTCTGTTCATAAAGAGAGTCCGCAGACTGAAGAAAAGACTTTAAGTCCGGCGATGAAAGCTTTGTTAAAGCGTCGTGCTCAATCGGCACAGGTGAAAGAGGGTTTGGGTTTGGTGGCGCCAAAAATACCGGCAACGGGAAAAAAATCACACATTGAAATTGGTGATATTGATCTTTCACCGAAACCAAAAGTACATACCAAAAATCGAACGCAAAGAAAAAATGAGAAAATGGCGAACAAAAATCGCTTGTCGCACAAAGGAGGAAAACACAATCCTCATGAATTAGCTTTGCCGGATTTGGAAGCGAGTGCACAGCCAGAATTTCAGTATAATAAAAATGATAAAAAAGTATCTTGGGTATTCGATAGATTTTCTAATAATATTAGAGGAACTTTGCGGGAACTAGGTTTTAGTCCGACTAGTAATGTGGAGGTTAAAAGTTCTAAAATAAATTTGAAAACAAAGATTGAATTGATTTTTGTTGATGGTACGAAAACAGTCACAGCGTCAAGTGCTGACAATAGTAAAGAAAAAGCATTTTTTACTGCGCTGAACAAATTTACCGATACAGAAAGTACTGATGTTCAATTTACTGATTCAAAAAGGAATTCAGTAGAGTTGGGTTCAGAAACATCTGAAGATCTGGCGTCGGTAGAGAGCGAAATTGTTCCGAACATCGAATTGGTTTCTAATAAAGACATCCCAATTAGTATTACTGACAAAGTTGATATTGGAGGTGAGAGTATAGAAGTAGGAATTAATGGTACAATTAAATTCTCAAAAGAAGGTAATACTTCAAAAGTGAATAGAGATTTACAGGCAAGTGGATTTAATGCTAGATTGATGAGTAAGCGATTTGTTAACAAAATTGATAATAACTATTTTAGCTCAAAAGAGTTTGACACAATGATGGCGCGCCTATTAGATTTGTATATGGCTGGTAATATTTTGAGTCGTGCAGTTGTTTCGTCACAAGAATATAATCATTTTAAAGATGTTTTTAAATATGGTGTTGAAAAATTTGAAGAGAAATTTGATAAGAAATTAAAGAGTGATTTTCCCGGAATGGCCATGATACGAAACACTAGGATCGCTAAATTAGATAAGAATAAATAAAATTAAAAAAACGTCCCGACTCAGTCGGGACGATTTTTTAATTCTTAAGTTTTACAATATCGTCACTCCCGCCACCACGTCGCCTTCTTCTTTGAAGCGCATCAGGCGGACGCCTTGGGTGGCGCGGCCGGAGGTGTTGATGGATTTGAAGGGGAGACGAATGACCTGGCCTTTGGCCGAAATCATCATGAGGTCTTGCGTACCGGTAGTAGCACGATCAATAACCTTAGCGTAGATAAGGTGACCGGTTTTTTTGGTAACGTCGGCAGTTTTGATACCACTGCCGCCACGACCCTGGACTTTATATTCATCGATGGTGGTGCATTTACCGAGACCGTTTTCGGCGACTGTGAGAAATTCCAGGTCTTTTTGATTGCCACTGATGATGTCCATGCCGATAACTTTGTCGTCACTGCGCAGACGGATACCGCGAACACCGCTCGCGGCACGTCCCATTGGTCGGACATTCTTTTCTTTGAAACGGATGGCTTGGCCACCGCTCGTGGCAATCATGATTTCGTCGTTGCCACTCGTGGGTTTTACCCATTCGAGATTATCGTCGGGTTTGAGTTTAATTGCGATAAGACCGCTACGGCGAACGTTGGCAAAATCTTCGAGGGAAGCTTTTTTGATGATGCCTTTATTGGTCATCATCACCAGATGTTTGATTTTTTCCAAATCATTCATGGCGAGCATGGCGGAAACTTTTTCGTTTGGAGCAAGCTGGAGGAAGTTTACCAGGGCTTGGCCTTTGCTGGTACGACTACCCTGGGGGATATCGTAAGCCATGAGTTGGAAGACGCGGCCACGGTTGGTGAAGAAGAGCATGTTGTCGTGAGTGTTGGTAGTAACTAGTTGTTCCACGGATTCTTCTTCTTTGGTGGTAACACCAATAACACCTTTGCCACCGCGGGACTGCTGTTTGAATGTATCCGGAGGGAGGCGTTTGATATAGCCGTCGGTGGTAGTCATCACGATTACCGCTTCGTTCGGAATTAAATCTTCGGTGGTAAATTCTTTCACGCCATGAGCGATAATCTGCGTGCGACGTTCTTCGCCATATTTTTCTTTAATTCCTTCCGTCTCGGTTTTGACGATATCCAAAATTCTCGTTTCAGAAGCCAAAATAGCTTCCAGTTCGCGCATCAACGCTTTCTTTTCTTTCAATTCATCTTCAATTTTTTGGCGTTCCAAGTTGGCCAATTGTTGGAGGCGCATCTCAAGAATGGCGGTCGCTTGGCGGTCGGTGAATTTGAATTTTTTGATAAGTTCGATTTTGGCCTCTTCTTTATCCTGTGAAGCGCGAATGGTTTTGATCACGAGATCAATTTTATCAAGCGCCATGGAAAGACCTTCCAAAATGTGGGCACGTTCTTTGTTTTTTTCCAAATCAAATTCGGTACGACGACGAATAACAACGCGGCGATGTTTGATAAATTCTTCGAGAATATTTTTGAGATTCAAAATGCGCGGTTGGATACCATCGACGAGCGCGAGCATGTTGAAGTGGAAAGTAGTTTGGAGAGCGGTGAGCTGGAATAGTTGATTTAAAATTTTCTTGGGGTAAGTATCTTTTTTGAGATCAATGACGACGCGCACGCCGTCTTTGTTTGATTCATCGCGTAAATCTTTGATACCTTCAATTTTTTTCTCTTGCACCAAGTCGGCGATTTTTTCAATCATTTCCGCTTTGTTTACTTGGTAAGGAATTTCATTGACAATGATTTGGTACAAACCATTCTTGCCTTCTTTAATTTCCGTTTTGGCGCGAATCACCACACCACCGCGACCGGTACCATAGGCGGCGGCAATATCTTTCTTGTTGTAAATAATACCACCGGTAGGGAAGTCCGGGCCTTTGACAATTTCACACAAATCTTCAACCGTGGCTTTGGGGTTTTTTATCAGAGTGGCAATCGCGTCGCACAATTCATTCAAATTGTGTGGGGGAATGTTGGTCGCCATACCGACCGCGATACCGACGGTACCATTCAAAAGTAAATTGGGAATTTTAGTTGGTAGCACTGCTGGTTCTTCGTAGGATCCATCGTAGTTCGGGTTGAATTTAACCGTATTTTTTTCGATATCCGTCAGCATTTCTTCGGCAATCGAGCGAAGTTTGGCTTCGGTATAACGCATGGCGGCCGCGCTATCACCATCCATGGAACCGAAGTTGCCTTGGCCGTCCACGAGTTGATGGCGCATGGCAAAGTCTTGGGCCATACGCACCATCGAGTCATAGATAGCGGTGTCGCCGTGCGGGTGGTAGCGGGCCATCACGGCGCCGACTACTTGAGCGGATTTGCGGAATTTGGCATTGTGACGGAGACCGAGTTCCCACATCGCGAAAAGGATACGGCGATGTACCGGTTTCAAGCCGTCACGAACATCGGGAAGCGCGCGCGAGACGATAACGCTCATGGCGTATTCAAGATATGATTGACGTACTTCGTCGACAATCGGCGCCATGCTTAATTTTCCAACCACTCCTGACGACGGTACGGGTAACTTTTCAGACATAAGATTTATTTTTTAGTGTTAGGGGGTAAGAGTTGATGAAGATGGTGAAATTGGTAAGGTTGATGAAGTTGTTGTAGAAAATTGGGTGGTGATTTGATTGATACGGTTTTGAATTTCGGTTTTTAGTTCATCGATGGAAACCGTCGAAGTCGCGTCGGTGTGAAATGCTTGTTTCCAGTTGTCGCTAGTTTTATTTATCAAACTTGTTTCGGGGGATTTGGACCACAGAACTTTTGAAAATTGTGTGGTGATAGACACTAGCCACAGGCCAACTATAATGACAGTGAGTCCGGCAACGGTGAATATAGCGAGACGTTCGGTTTTTCGGTTGTAATGTTTGAGGGTCGCCTCTTTCAACGGTAGTGGGTTTAATTTTTCTGGCGCAGTAGCCATATATTAAACATTTTTTTCGAGCACCATTAGTTTAGTATCTTCTTGGGGTAAATCTTTTTTCTTGATAATAAACTTTTTATCGGTGGCATCGGGTTTCAATCCCATTTCTTTAATAAAATCCGTGATTGGTTTGGCGCTGGGGTCGCTGTCGCATTGGTAGGCGATGGGGATGACGATGCGCGGTTCGAGCGCAGTCACGATGCTAGCGGCATCTTCGGCGTTCAAATATTCTTTACCGCCACCAACCGGTACGAGCAAGATATCCACCGAGCCAATTTTTTCCATTTCCACCAGGTCGGGCTTGCTGTGCATGCGACCAAGATGAACCACCGAAAGTTGTTCGGCATTAATTTTAAAAATAATCGTGCCATCCGTGGTCGGGAAAGCGGTGACCATCACTTCTTTGATTTCACATTCGCCAAGCGTGTCCATGATGAATGGGCTTTGGCCGAGGGAAATGGTATTTTCTTGGGTCTTACTAAAAAGGCCAAGTTGAGTAGAAAGACTGCGCGGAAACTCACCAGTGTCTGGTTTGTAGGGGTCGATAACGGTGACGACATCTTCGTCTTTATACTTAGTTTGGAGGCGGATACAGGTTTGGCCGAGCCAGGAAATATGCATAGAATTAACAAAGAAACAAAACAAAATAAACCAAAACGTGTGAATATTTTAGCATAATCTAAAGGTATTCGCAAGGGGGGGGTAGGGGGGTGAAAATGGTTAAATTGGTGCAATTGTCGTTTTGGCCTGTTTGTCCCCTTCTTAAGAAGAAGGGGTGGACGCTCGTTCGCATGAGCGGACGGGGAAGTCCTGGTTGCGTGTCCACACACCTAGGGCTCCTCCGCTCCGATGTACATCGGAGCACCTCCCCTTCAGAAGGGGAGGACAAACATAATGTGAACAAATAGTGACATTTGATTGCCCCCTGCCTGTCGGTAGGCAGACTTGACAACTTTGATGTTTTGGCATATACTCTCCGTAAGAAAAATAATCTTTTTAAACTTTTCCACTTTAGAGAAAAGTACTTATCCCGACTCAGTCGGGAGGGTTAAGAAGAATTTTTTTGTTTTATGACCGACGATAAGAAAACCAAGGGACTGGATTTTAAATCTTTGTTCCAAGATCAGGCAATGGACGTTCCTAAAGTAGGGGACGTGATTAAGGGTAAAGTTATTTCCGTGGAACGCGGCCAAATCACTATCGATATCGATGGTATGACGACTGGCGTGGTGCGCGGCGAAGAACTTTTTGTGGAATCGCGCGAATATTCCAACTTGGAAGTGGGACAAGAAGCCGAAGCGACCGTAGTAGAACTCGAAAATGAAAATGGTGAAATGGAACTCTCTTTCCGTATCGCCGGTTACCGCAAGGCTTGGGACAATATGAAGAAATGGATGAAAGACAGTCTCACACTCAAAGCCAAGGTGCAAGGCGCAAACAAAGGTGGTTTGATGCTTCAAGTTGAAGCTTTACCAGCTTTTATGCCAGTATCACAACTTTCACCGGACAATTATCCTCGTGTTGCCGGTGGCGACAAGAATCGCATTTTGGAAAAATTACGTGAAATGATTGGTCGCGAGATTGAAGTCAAACTTATCGATGTCGATGAAAAAGAAGAGAAAGTAATTGCTTCCGAGCGCGCGGTTTGGGAAGATTCTCAGAAAGCCGTACTCGAATCATACAAAGTTGGCGATGTTATTGACGGTGAAGTCAGCGCCCTCACCACTTTTGGTGCTTTCATGAAATTTGGCCAAGGTTTGGAGGGTCTTATCCACATTTCCGAAATCGCTTGGCAACGTATTGACCATCCGAAGGATGTGCTCAAAGTTGGTGACAAGGTAAAAGCGCAGATTATTCAGCTTGATCACTCCAAGATTTATCTCTCCATGAAACGCATTGTGGAAGATCCATGGAAGAGCGTGAAAGAACGCTATAAAGTGGGTGATACGGTGAAAGGCAAAGTGCTCAAAATCGAATCTTTCGGCCTCATGGTCGGTCTCGACCGCGATATTCATGGTCTCGCGCACATTTCGGAGCTTTCCGATACGCCAATTGCCAATCTTAATGAAAAGTTTAAATTGGGTCAGGACAGCGAATTTGAAGTGGTGTCGCTCGAACCAGCGGAACATCGTCTTGGACTTAAACTTGCCGGTGTGAAGGGTAAAAGTGGACGTACGTCAGCGGTGAAAGCTACCGCGGAGAAAAAAGCGGATGAAAAAGAGGTAGCTGTTGAGGCGGTGACAGAAAAGCCGAAGAAGGCAAGTAAGAAGAAAGAGGAGAAAGCGGAAGTAAAAGAATAAAAGAAATTTTTCAAACCCCGTTTCATTATCGAAGCGGGGTTTTTTATTCCCCGCTTGGGCGGGGTAGGGGTGGGTTGGGGGTTTTTATTTTTCTCATTGTCATTTTTTTAATTGTCATCTCGAGGGGATTCACCCCGAGAGATCTCTGGCTCACCGCGATGCCCTCGCCGGGCTGGCGATACTTTTTTATAGAAAAAAGTATCCAAAAACTATCGGGGGCCCATAACCACTCGCTTGGCTCGGGATGGCCCCCCGAACCCCCGCGAGCGAGTTGGCTAGGCGCAAGCGCCGTTGGCTACTCCCTCTCCTTCTAGGAGAGGGCAGGGTGAGGTATTTTGGCTAATTTAAGCCATTATTTTGGTTAAACTATTGACAAATGGGCGATTTTGTGGTATTCTGGAGTGTTGTTTTGAGAGATACCCATGGTAACAAGAGGGTACTATAGGCTTCTATCGAAACACCTTGTTTTCGAGAATGTGGCAATCCTGCCATATCAAACAACGGAGGCCGCCATGGCCGACACGCAGGAGGCTTTGCCCACCGAGATTACCGTCGGTGGTCGTACCTACGAGATCCTCTCGCTTCACGAGGAGAACGAGAAGTTTGTGGTCGTCCACGCCATGGTCGAGCGTGCGAAGAAGCTGCGGGCTCACAATGACGAGAAGGAGCGCAAGCACCTCCTCGCTGACCAGCACGAGATCCACGTTCTGTGCCAGGATGAGGTTTTCCTCTTCACGGATGATCAGCCGGACAACCCCGAGTACGCTTACCACATCCACTGCATCCGCTGCCGCCGCGGTCCTGGTTGGGCCACGTGGTCCACGAACCGCATTTGGCTAGACGTCGAATTGAGCGACCGCTACAAGGTTCTCCGGCGCATCACGTAGTTCGTTCTTTCACCCCCCTGCCACTCACCTGGCAGGCTTCCGCCCCCCGACTGAGTCGGGGGGCGCTTCAATTTCAGGGGGTACAGGGTCTTGCTTTTTATTCCAAAATGCGCTAAAATATTTCAATTGTATAGGTTTTAGTCTTTTTAATTCAAAGGAACCTTCTTCGCTCGCTGAGGCTCACTCAGAAGTGAATTTCCTTGCGAAAGTAAATTCATATGAAAACATTTCTCAAAAATTTTATCATCATTTTCGCTGTCCTTCTGCTTATCGCGGGTGGGCTTAGTTATTTTAAGGGTAACTCAACAGCGACACCGCAAACTATCGGTATGGGACAGCTGGTGAGCGAAATCAACGCGGGGACGGTGAAGAAAGTTTTGGTGGAAGGGGATATGCTCACGATTGATTTGAAGGATGCGAACGCGCGACAGCAATCGGTGAAGAAAGAACCGCAGGATTCGTTTGGGGATATTTTGAAAAATTATAATATTAGTCCGGAGGCGGCAAAAGCACTCCAGGTGGAAGTAAAAGAAGAGAGTAGTTGGAAGTATTGGGCGGCGGTGATTATTCCGACCGTATTGCCACTCGCCGTCATTATGCTGTTCTTTTTCTTCATGACCCGCAGTGTGCAGGGGGCGAATAATAAAGCGATGGGATTTGGTCAGAGTGCTCCTCGTCAAGCACAAGCCGATGATAAAGATAAAAAAACTTTTGCGGATGTGGCGGGTGCGCGGGAAGCGAAAGAAGAATTAAAAGAAATCGTGGATTTTTTGAAAGATCAAAAGAAGTTTGCCGTGATGGGAGCGAAGATTCCAAAGGGTGTACTTTTGATGGGTTCGCCGGGTACTGGTAAAACTTTACTTGCGAAAGCTGTTGCTGGTGAAGCTAACGTGCCATTTTTCCACATGAGTGGTTCGGAATTTGTGGAAATGTTTGTGGGTGTTGGCGCTTCGCGCGTGCGGGATTTATTTAATAAAGCTAAAAAGGCTGCCCCAGCGATTATTTTTATTGATGAAATTGATGCAGTGGGTCGTCGACGTGGTACGGGTATGGGTGGTGGACACGATGAACGTGAACAGACACTCAACCAAATTCTCGTGGAAATGGATGGTTTTGAACCAAATTTAGGCGTGATTGTGATGGCGGCTACCAACCGACCTGATGTCCTTGATCCGGCACTTCTTCGTCCGGGTCGTTTCGACCGTCGCGTGACTATCGATATGCCAGATATTCAGGATCGCGAAGAGATTCTGGCGATTCACGCGAAAGGCAAGCCACTCGCACCCGAAGTAAATATTCGCAAATTAGCCGAACGCACACCAGGTTTTTCTGGTGCCGATTTAGCAAACTTACTTAACGAAGCGGCGATTTTGGCCGTACGCCGTGTTAAAACAATTATCGGTCAATTGGAAGTTTTGGAAAGTATTGAAAAAGTATTGCTTGGACCGGAACGCCGCGGTCGTGTGATGAGTTTGAAAGATAAAAAAATGACGGCCTATCACGAAGCGGGACATACGGTTGTCGGTTATTTACTGCCCGATTGTGACCCAGTACGCAAAGTGTCGATTATTTCGCGTGGTCGCGCCGGTGGGTATACTTTGAAGATGCCAATTGAAGACAAACATTATCACACCCTCGCGCAATTTAAAGATGATATCGCCATGTCGCTCGGTGGTTTCGTGGTGGAAAAAATGATTTTTGGCGCCGACCAGGTATCTACCGGTCCATCGAGTGACCTCAAAAACGCGACGCGCATGGCGCGGGATATGGTGGTGCGCTATGGTATGAGCACCAATCTCGGTCCGCGTACTTTTGGTGAGCACGAAGAGCTGGTATTCCTGGGCGGTCGCACGGGTGAAGAAAAAGATTATAGTGAAAAAACCGCGGAGATGATTGATGCAGAAATTAAAGCGATTATTACCGAGGGGGAACGTCGCGCGCATGAAACTATTACCAATAACAAAGAAAAGTTGGAAAAAATAGTCGCGGCGCTGATGGAAAAAGAAACCCTCGAACAGGCCGAAATCGAAGCCGTGATGGGTGTGCCACAAGGCAAAGATCCGAGCCGGCCGGGGATTGAAATTGTTGAATAAATACATAATAACTAAAACCTTCCCATTCGGGAAGGTTTTTTTGGCACGCAAATGCAATATATGCTATACTAGAGCTATAATTTTTTATAGCTTCTTTTTTTATGCATGAACCAATTTATCGTAAAGCGCTGGGTAGTGCTTGGCACCTGGTCATGAAGCACAAGTTACTTTGGGCCTTTGGGTTGTTATCGCTTCTTCTGGGGAAATATGGTTGGAGTAGTTTTCTTGGTCAACTCGCTTTTTTTCCGGCTGAACGCATACCGCTTACTACCGCGCTCGTGAGTTTACCCTGGTGGCAATTCTTTGTTGGAAAAAATATTGTCTGGTCGATTTGGTTGTTTGTCATTGTGCTGGGATTAAGCATGGTGGTGATTTTAGCATCGGTCGCGGCGGAGGGGACGCTGATTGCGGCGGCTACCAGTTGGTACAAAGGCTATCGTTTCGTTAATTTAAAAACTTCTTGGCATCGGGGGGTAAAACATTTTTGGCGTTTGCTCGGTATTCATTGTTTCAAGAAAGTTTTATTTTTGGCACTGTTACTTTTACTCAATGAAGTCATCACTCTTTTATTACCAAGTAAAAACTTTTTTTCCGTCACTCTTATTATCGTGTTGACCACTCTTGGCCTCTTCACTGCGCTTGGTATCGCGGTTACCGCCATTTTTGCATCGGGCTATGTCGTGGAAGAAGAAGATTCGTTGCGGGTAGCTATCCAACGTGGTTGGGAATTGTTTCACGAACATTTACTGGTATCGTTTGAAATTAGCGGTATTTTTCTAGCTATTGAAGTGGTTCTGGCATTTGTTATCGCTTCGCTCGCGGTGTGGTTTCTGATACCGTTTGTTTCACTTTCTTTGATTGCAGGTTTTACGGGCGCTACTAGCCTGGTGTCTGCTGGTCTGGCGATTTCGATGCTATTTTTTATTGTCATCATTGCTTTGGTCGGAGGTTTTTTGAATGCTTATATCGTCAGTGTCTGGATGTATCTTTATATGAAAATGCACCACGAGGGTATTAGTAGTCGAATACTGCACTGGTTTTCTCGTTCCTAAATTTTGTGAGTAATATGCCGAGTTCAAATTTTCCTTCTATTAACGACATCCTTAAACCCAAGAAAGGAAAAGTTGAAAGTAAACAGGAAGTTTTTTCGCACAAAATGGAAGAAATTAGCGTGAAGGAACACGAAGGTATCGCGGCGGTGGCGGCACAACAGCAGAAACTAAGTTATATTGATCTCAGCGCGTTTCCAGTTTCCGGCGAAGCGCTGAAAGCCATTCCCGAAGCACAAGCCAAGTTGCACCAAGTGGTGTGTTTTTATTTTACTTCCGAAGAATTACGCGTGGGTGTGGTCACGATGAATAAAGAGCTCGAGGAATTTATTTATCAGCTGGGGGAGCGGTTTCACGCCCAGGTTATTCCTTATCTTATTTCCGATCATAGTTTGGCTCATGTACTTAAGCTTTATGCAACCATGCCAGTTGTAAAACCGATTAGTAAAGATATTGCCATCACCGATGAGGATATTAGTCGATTTCAAGTTTACATAAATAATTTACAAAGTGTCGCAAACGCTTTTCAGTCGGTTTCGATTAGCGATATTTTAACGCTCATGATTGCGGCCGCGCTGCATCTTAATGCTTCGGATATTCATATTGAAGCGGAAGAAAAGGGCGTGGCGGTGCGTTATCGTATCGATGGCGTGCTTCACGACGTGGCTGATTTGCCAAAGGAACAGTGGAAACAGTTTGTCTCGCGCATCAAGCTTTTGGCGGCGCTTAAAATTAACGTTTCCGACCGGCCTCAGGATGGTCGGGTGACATTGCAACTTTCTAAATCCAGTCTTGACGTCCGTGTTTCCACTTTGCCTACTATCTATGGCGAGAGTATTGTAATGCGTATTTTGAGTAGCGGAAATAAGGGCGTGACATTTGATGAATTGGGCATGCTGAGTGGGGCTCATGATCGTTTGAAAAAAGAAATCACTCGACCGAACGGCATGATTATCACCACCGGTCCAACCGGTTCGGGTAAAACCACCACGCTTTATGCCATCGCTCGAACACTCAATAAACCGGGGGTAAAAATTATCACTCTCGAAGATCCGATTGAAATTAAAATGGAAGGTCTGAATCAAAGTCAGGTGGACCCGAGTCATGATTATACTTTTGCCAAAGGTCTGCGCAGTATTCTGCGTCAGGATCCGGATATTTGCATGGTGGGTGAAATCCGGGATTTGGAAACAGCGGAAATAGCTATTCAGGCGGCACTCACCGGCCATCTTATGTTGTCGACTATTCATACCAATAGCGCTTCGGGAGCGATTCCCCGCTTTTTGTCGATGGGCGTAAAACCCTTTTTGCTAGCGCCGGCGCTGAACTCAGTAATCGGTCAGCGATTGGTAAGAAAACTGTGTCAATTTTGTAAAACTGAAGACGCACTCGACGACGCTACTCGTGCTCGAGTAGAGGCACAGTTAGCGGTGTTGCCGTCGGTAGAGAAAAAGAACCGTTCTTTTGACAAACTTGTTTTTTATAAAGGTAAGGGTTGTAATAAGTGTAGCGGGCTTGGATATAAAGGGCGCGTGGGTATTTACGAAATATTTACCATGAACAAAGAGATTGAACAGGTAATTTTGAGTGAGCAAGTTTCCGAATATGTTATTCAAGAATTGGCGGTAAAAAATGGCATGGTGACAATGGCGCAAGATGGAATTCTGAAGGCATTGGAGGGAGTGACTACGATTGCGGAAGTGTTTCGAGTGACAGAGTAATAGTAAGAACACCAAAAGTGTTCATGCCTGCCTACCGGCAGGCAGGGGCTATTTTCCGTTTAGATATTTTTGTGTTATACTAAAGATACTATAATTTTTTCAACGTATGATCACTCATCGCATGTCTACCCAGCCGCTCCCGGAGCCGCCCGTAAAATTTTATAAAATCATTGCTGTTTCATTTTTGATTTTGACAGTAGTGTTACTTGGCGTAGTTATTTTTATTACTTCCAAAACCGCTTCGATTACGATTATTGCCAAGCAGGATACGGAGCCAATAACTCTCGCCGTGCAGGTGAGTGTTGATGCTAGTGGTGAAAATGAGATTCATGGAACGGTAAGCACCACCAAATTCGCTTGGACGGAAAACTATCAGCCAACGGGAAATAAAAAAGTATTAGGCACTTCAAAAGGTGAGGTAATTATATATAATAAATCCGCCGCCGCTCAGTCACTGGTAAAAACAACGCGATTACTTACAGCGAATGGAATTTTGTTTCATCTCTCCGTAGGCACAGTCGTCCCAGCCAATGGCCAAGTGACGGTACCGGTGTATGCCGACCAGCAAGGCGTTACTTATGATATTGCACCGAGTAATTTTACCATTCCCGGTCTCAACGTGGAAAAACAAAAAGTAGTTTTTGCCGAAAGTAAGAAAGCGATGACTGGTGGTGAAGAAACTTTGGGTGTGCTCAGCAATGAAGATATCACGAGCGCTAAAGATAATTATCAACAGAAAGTAAAAGATGCGTTTTTAGCGCATTCTCCCTCGGCACCGGCGGGAATGACGCGAATTATTTCCTTAGGTGACGCGGCATTAAAAACTGATCATGTGGCGGGGGATGAGGTGAGTGGATTCAAAGTATTTGGTACGAGTACCATCACGATCGTGAGCTACAATTCAAATGAGCTTAGTAATTTATTGACTAAACAAGTAGAAAGCAAGATTGATACAACCGCGGAAAAGTTTTTATCTTTATCAATGGCGCCAACCGTTACGGTGTCGAGTGGAAGTATCAAAGATGACACAGCTCAACTCTCGGTACGTCAAGAAGTGGGAGTCACGCTTGATTCCAATGTTCCTAAATTATCCTTGGATCATTTTTATGGTAAAAACAAGTCGGAAATCAGTCGATATATTTTAGGATTGGATCATGTTCAGGGAGTGGATGTACAATTTTCACCAGCGTGGGTGTTTACTGCTCCGACCGTGGCCGAACGAATCCATATTGTGGTAAAGAACATTTAATATTGACAATGGTTTAAAGATAGCGTACGCTTGTCTTAGCACGTTTTTATGGGAACCCGCCCAGTCCCGACTTAGTCGGGATATGGTACCACTTCCAGAGTGCTTACAAATCTATCTGTTATTATACAGAAAGAGTTAATTTTCGGGTGGAACCGTCTAGATGAATTTTTAGACCCCGACGTGCCATTGTTTTAGGCGTGTCGGGGATTTTTTTATGTAAGAAGTAGAAAACATATGGAAAAAGAACAACTCGAACATTTGCGTCATTCGTGCGCCCACCTTTTGGCCGCGGCGGTTTTGGAACTGTATCCAAAAGCGAAGCGGACGATCGGACCGGCGATTGAAAATGGGTTTTATTATGATTTTGATTTCGGTACCGACAAGGTAACCGATACGGAATTGCGCGCGATTGAGAAAAAAATGCACAATATCGCGCAGACTTGGAAACAGTTTGAGCGTCGAGAAGTAACAGCGGCGGAAGCCAAGAAATTATTTAAGGATAATGAGTATAAAAGTGAAATGATTGATGAATTTTCGACGGAGGGGCAAACTCTTACGCTCTACCAGTCTGGAAACTATATTGATCTTTGTCGGGGAGGTCATTGCGAGCACCCAAGTAAAGAATTACAATATTTTAAATTACAGAGTGTGGCGGGAGCGTACTGGCGTGGTGACGAAAAGAATAAGATGTTGACGCGTATTTATGGCACCTGTTTTCCTACCCAAGCAGAGCTTGATGCGTATTTGATACAGATGGAAGAGGCCAAGAAGCGTGATCATCGGAAACTAGGCAAGGAGCTGGATTTGTTTGCTTTGATTGACGAGATTGGGCCAGGCTTGCCATTATTTTATCCAAAGGGAGCGCTATTGCGCCGGACGGTGGAAAATTTCATTATTGAAATGCAAGAGAAGAAAGGGTATGAGCCGATTTGGATTCCGCATATCACTAAAGGTAAATTGTATGAAATGTCTGGACATTTGGATAAATACGACGCCATGTACCCACCCATGGAATTAAAAAATGAGGATGCGTATTATCTCAAACCGATGAACTGTCCTCATTTCATGATGCTCTACAAAACCAACATGCATTCATATCGTGAAATGCCGATGCGCTGGACATGCACTACGACTAATTACCGTTATGAAAAAAGTGGTGAGTTGGCTGGCTTGACGCGTGTGCGTTCGCTTACTCAGGATGATTGTCATGTATTTGCCCGACCAGATCAGATTGAAATGGAAATAAATTTAATGCTGGATATGGTCGGAGAAGCCTATCGAGTGTTTCAGTTTACTGATTTTTGGGTACGCATTTCGACGCATGATCCAAAAAACAAAGAAAAATATATTGGCGATCCGGCGGTCTGGATGGAGAGCGAAGCGGCCTTGTCCCGCCTTATTCAATCACGAGGTTGGAAACATGAAGTTGGGGTGGGGGAAGCGGCTTTTTACGGACCAAAACTTGATTTTATGGTCAAAGACGCTATTGGTCGTGAGTGGCAACTTTCGACTATTCAACTGGATATGAATTTACCCGTTCGATTTGATTTGGAATATTCTGATTCCGATGGTTCAAAGAAGCGACCGGTGGTGATTCATCGCGCCATTCTTGGTTCTACGGAACGATTCTTGGGTATACTTATCGAGCATTATAGTGGCGCATTTCCAACTTGGCTAGCGCCGGTACAAGTACATTTAGCTCCGGTTTCGAGCAAACACGTCGAAGGCGCGCAAAAAATAATGGCAGAACTTCAAGAGCGGAATATTCGCGTGAGTATCGATACGGCGGACGAAACAGTGGGTAAAAAAATTCGTAATGCGGTTACTCAAAAAATGCCTTACATCATCGTCGTCGGCGACAAAGAAGTGGCTGGTGAAGAATGGATGATTCGCGTGCGTGGACAGGAGGAACAAATGAAAATGTCGCAACAAGCTTTTATCGAGAAAGTTCTTTTAGAGATTAAAGAAAAAAAGTAATAATATTTTTGTGGCACAATCTTTACCAAAGATCGTGGTCATAGTCGGTCCGACCGCTTCAGGGAAGACGGATCTTTCTTTGCATTTAGCAACAAAGTTTAATGGCGAAATAATCTCGGCTGATTCGCGACAGGTATATAAAAAAATGACGATTGGCACCGCTAAACCAGCGGGGGAATGGAAAATGTATGAAGGCAAGAAGCGATTTCTCGTCGGCGGTATTCCTCATTATGGAATTGATATTGTGGATCCGGGAAAAACTTTTTCAATGGCCGATTTCAAAACACTGGCTACCGAAGCGATTAAGGATATTATCGAACGCGGTAAGGTGCCGTTTGTAGTTGGTGGAACGGGGTTGTATGTATGGGGCTTGGTTGACAATTTAACCATCCCGGCCAGCGCCCCCAATAAGAAATTACGTCGTGAATTTGAGTTAAAAACACTCGGACAGTTGGTGGCGTTACTTGAGCGTATTGATCCGGAAGCGGCGGCCATGGTTGACTTAAAGAATAAGCGTCGCGTACTTCGAGCGCTGGAAGTAGGTATCACCACTGGTGAATCTTTTGTTAAACAACGTCAGCATGGCGAGCCGCTTTATGAAACCTTACAGCTTGGTATTGCTATAGAAAAGGAAGAATTAAATCGACGTATTGCCTTTCGTGTAAACGCTCAAATGCAGGCAGGATTATTGAAAGAAGTATCAGCTTTGAGTAAAAAGTATGGTTGGGAATTGTCGAGTATGAGTGGAATCGGTTATAAAGAATTTGGATTTTATTTACGCGGAGAGATGACGCTGGTCGAAGTGATGGAACTTCTGATGCGTGATACCAGGAGGTATGCCAAGCGCCAGCTAATTTGGTTTAAGCGTGACAAGCGGATACAGTGGTTAATCGGAGAAAAAATTGAAGAACAAGCCGCTAATCGCATTGCAACATTCATAAAAAAATAACCCGCTCTGATGTACATCGGAGCGGGTTTTTTTATTTGTCGTTATTTATTATTGGTTAATATTTATTTCATCACCGGCTAGATCAAGAGTTTTGCCGGTAACGGTATCAAGTGCCGTCACGTGCACTTTTGACAAAAGTAGACTCTGACTAGGGTTATTTTTATTGATAGTGATGGTAAATGAGCTATTTAGAACATCAGTGTTGTTGGTCATTTCCGGAACAGACCAAGTAATCTTGTTTTGATTGGAATCAAAGTTTAGGTCACCGGCGCCCTTGTTGTTTATAACCACGGAAATATCACCAAAAGTAGACGCGGTAAGCAAGACATCTTTTAAAGTATGGAATGAATTGTTAATCACCCAGTTCACCGCATGGGTGGTTTTTCCATCGTTCGCAGTGCCAATCAGGTCGTCATTGGTGAATGACAAGTCGGAATTGAGTGTCATCGTAATTGGTTTGGTACTAATATTTTGGTTTACTTTGGCACCATCGGTAAAGGAAACGCTAGCCACCGCAGTCGAGGAGGATATGGTAATAGTGTTGAGGTCAAATTCTTTGCTAGTTTTAATGGGTAGTTGTATGTCGACTGTTACAATATCGCCGGGTTTTAATTTTGTTAGGGCGGGTATTTGTCTACTTGTCCAAGTAATAGTACCTTTTCTGGTAGTATCACTAATTTGTTCGCCAAATATATCACCGTTATTTTGATCAGAAATTTCTGTCCATTTTAGCAGACTTTGTTTACCTTCCGCGGGTGCCGTAAGAGCAAGTTTTACAACAGCATTTTTTATTTCGGTAGCACTGGCATTTTTTACTCGGACTGTCATATTGAGCATGTCGCCCGGTTTAGCATCAAAGTCTTTTACGGCGCCGTTAATTGCCACATCGACACTCACTTCATTTTTAATAAGTTGTGACGTGAGTTGAGCGGAGGCGATGAGATAGTTTTGTTTTGATGGTTGTGGCAGGTAGACAAAAGCTTTGAGCGGGCTGGAACTAACCGTACCGGCGGTAAAGGTGCCAGTTAGTGAAAAAGTAAGGGGGCCATTTGAAGGAGAGGAGGTGCCGTATGTGATTGGCCAGTATCCACCGGCATTCAGTTTCGGTGAAGTGGAGCTGAGAACGAAATTAGTTGGTAGCTCGGGTACGACTTGAAGTGGCAATGACCAGCCTGAATCGGTCTGCACGACGACTGTGTAGGTTGATGGAGTGCCGACCGCGACAGTATCGGGACCGCTGATGGAAAGAGTGACTGGTGAATTGGTAATGGCGGTAGTAAGGGTAGCGGCTTTTTGTAGTTCAGAATTAAAATTGGCGGGGGTGTAATTTAGAAAGACGCGCCAAGATTTTGGATCATTTACCGAGCCGAAGGGGAGACCGGTAATTAAAATGGTGCCACGGGTGTGGGCGGCGATAGTACCTAGAGTCCATTCATTGTGGCCGGCATTGTGGGAAGCAGGGTTGCTTGAAGTGAATACAAAACCATCCGGGTAGTAAACATTTACAATGACGTTTTTTAAATCAGCCGTGGAATTGTTGGCATACGCAATGGCATAGGTACTGGTCGCGCCAAGGTTGACAGTAGTTGGACCTTGAATGGCGATGGAAACTTGGTTATCAACCGGGCCCTGTTTGCTCGGCAGGAGGAAAAAACCAAACCATAGTAGGGTGGCAACAATGACGCCAACACCGAGCAAACCAACCATTGTTTTAATAAAAGTATTATTTTTTTTCATAGTAAGCATTTGCATGTCGGGGACTTTTCCATTCTCGTCTTGGTACAAGTTGGTTAAGAATTCATTTATTTCCTTTCTTTGCGCCGGTGCCGGAATCGCGATTGGGGCAATGGTTGGATGATGAGAAGTTTTTCTGTCATCAGCAACAACATGAGTGGGGTGTTTTTTTGTTGCACTCAAACGTCGACGAGTGATTCGTTTTTTGGGAGAGTCTTCATTCAAGAGTGGATCGGCATCAGATTTTATTGGATTTAAATCTTCAGACATATATTAAATAAAAATAATTTATTTTTTGGTTGGTTGTATAATAGTAATCCAAAGTCGATCATTTGTTAGCGGTAGTTTGGTGACGCGAACGCCATTATCGGCGATAAGTATTTGGTCATCGCTTGTCCATTTTGGTTGCCAATTTGGAGGGAGTAAAATTTGACTCTCAAAATCGCTGGTAATTCCGGATTGTTTTTGTACTAGTAGAGAATATTTTTTAAAGGATTTTCCGAATGGCGCTAGTATTCGATCAAACATGCTGATTGTCGATTGGTTGGTCTCAGGAAGTAAAAATGATAAACGATAGCTGAAAACTACTTGGCTTGTTGTGCCGGGAGCAGTAGCAACCCAATTGCCAAAGGCGGTTTTTCCAAATTCATTGGTAATTCGAGTCCCCGAAGAATTATCAATTGTTACTTCGGTTTCAATATTTTGTAAATCAGTATCGGTTTTATACCAGCTTTCTGGTGCCCGGAAGTTTTTTTCATCGGGCCAGGTGAAGCCGCTGGCGGAAATTAGCGTACTCCCAGCTGGAACGTAGAGGCGTAGGTAATCTAAGTTGGGGGTGCCGTAGAGCGGTTCGGTTGGTGTTCCCGTGTGTTCGCGGGTGATAATTACCGTATCAACAACACTGCCATCATTTGCAATAACGGCTTGGTGACTGATCGTTTGTTTTATTTTAGCATCGCTTTTTTCTCCTTGAATATTTGTATTTACTACAAAGAGATAATCTTCATTTGGTTGTGCTTGAGCCAGCGCCCCACTCCATCCGAATGAAGTGATATTGGATTCTGTTTCTTGGTCGGTGAAATAGGCTTGGATTTCTTTTTGACCGAGCGCGTCTTCGAGACTAATGAGTAATGGTAGTATGGCAGTGGGTGGCGTGGAAGTTAACGATTGGAGTAATTGGGGAGTCAAATCAGATAAAATTTGTTTAGGTTTGTGATTGAGCTTTTCGGTGCTTGATTCGACGATTGTTTGAATGGTTGGTAAGGCTGTTTCAGCGGTAAGTATTAGGTCGCGTTTGAGATCTACCACCGGGCCAATAATACTAAGTAATCGTTGTAGTACCGTCGCGTTGATTGAAATAACACCATCAGCGGTGATACCGCGACTACGATGAAAAAACCATAACATTTTTTTGGCGCTGGCGGGAAAATCAGGAAACCAATTCGCGTCTTGAAATTCCCAACGCTTGTTCGTGAGGGTGAGTGGTAGTGGTGGAATAAGGTAATCTGGTAGTTGTCCTTGAAGGTCATAACTACCGCCAGCGGGAATATCCAGCTTATCAATTTTACCATTATTAACATCCAATATCGCGAAACTACCAATAAATCCGCCAGTGGCGCGAATTTCCGAAGGATTTTGGAAGACCAACAAGTAACGACGAAAACCTTTACCACCGAATACTTCTTGCAGTGTATTACTTAAGTCATTGACGTTTTTAAAATCGGTAACTACAGCGGTAAAAAGATTGCGGAAGTCTGTAAATTGAGCTTGGTATTGGTAAGGTAATATACCAACGTCAACCGCTTGTAAGTTGTTGACCGCGGCGTCGTAATTTGGTAGCGCGCTTGCTAAAGCCGCTGAAAGTTCTATTAGGTTATTGGAAAATGTTTTATTAGTATCGCGTTTGGCATTTTGGAGAGCGTTTAGGAGGTAGGAATTGCCAATAGTGATTTCTTGGCCAGCCAGCAATATTTTTTCTCGACTTTCCAGTTCGCCGTGCAATATTGGTATGGCAGTAATGATTGTTTGTAAAATATGGTGTTTTTCTTCAATGGTTGAGAGCGCCGCGTTGAATCGGTCACCAGCTAGGGCAGTGGCACCGGCGGCCGTATCAATGTCGGCGTTTTTGAGAGCAACAGTGGATTGTTGGAGCGCCAAAAATCCCGCGGTGCTATTTTCGGTAATGACGTCTTTAGTTTCTTGCAAATTTTCAAAATAACTCCGCGCTTGGCCGGGGACGACTAATATTAGCGTGATGATCGCCAGTGACAACAGTGTTGGTTTGAGTGGAAAAAGGTTGTGAAATAAATCCAACCAGGTTTTATCAGTTTCGGTTTTGATTTTTTGTTTCACTGGTGTGGGTGGAGTTGTGAGGTAACTATTAAATTTTTCTGGGACGGGATCATTTTTTGTCGCTGTTTTGATGCTAGGGCTTGGGAGAATTGCCTGTTTGGTTTCGTCGGTGGAAGGTAACTTGTGATAGGAATGAAATGTCGACTCTGTCATCGTCGTTGGTGTTTTAGATTCAATATCTTGCCAGATTGGTGAGGTATTATTTTTGAGGTTTACAATGTGTGGTGAGGCGGCTGGCTCGTTTTGAACATGGTGCACAAAAAATTTCAGTGGCGAAGCTGAAATAGGAGTGTGGGCGCGTGACTCCAGAGGGCAAGTGGCTCGATTGTGGCCCGCGCTAGCGCACTCTGTGCACCGGCGAAGTTGAGGTTTTTTTGAAGACATGAGCAGTACCAATACTATTAAAGACTGGTACTACTTAGTATACACTATTTTGGTAGATTTCGGAAGTTGTTTTGGCCAGTTTTTTCCAACTGTACTGTGGATACTTTTTGTGTCCAAGAGTGATGAGTTTTTTGCGTAGATTTTCATCAGCTAGACCTTGTTCAAGTGTTTGCGACATCGCCGTAGTATCGGTTCCGTCAAAGTACAAAGCCGCATCGCCCAAAATTTCGGGGAGGCAAGTTGAATTGGAAGAAATTACCGGTACGCCGACTTGCATTGCTTCGAGTGGTGGCAGGCCAAATCCTTCGTACAGACTAGGAAATATGAACAACTTAGCTTGTTTGTAAATAGTTGGTAATACGTTGTCAGCAATGTAATCGGTAAAAACAACCGATTGAGAGGTAAATAAAGCAGTAAATTGTTTCAGCAGGCGATTATAAAAGAAATTTTTCTTTCCCACCAGCACCAGCTGGTATTTGGCACCGTTCTTTTCGGTAAATAATTTCCAAGCTTCCAGCAATCGAACTAAATTTTTGTGTGGATAAGCGACGCCAACGTAGAGCGCGTATGGTTTTGTAATATTTAATGATTGCGGAAAATTTTGATCATTATTTGTTTGATTGTTCAATGGCAGGGGAGCCGGATAAGTGACGGAAATTTTTTTGTCTGGCACATGTAAAGTTTTGACGATGTCGTTTTTGGAAAATTCGCTGACAGTAATAATGTGGCGACTGCGGAAAACGGCGTGATGGAGGACACGTTTAAAAACAAATTGTTTGAAAAAATAACTGAGCGGACCAAGGGTGCTGGCTTCGCGTGTGGGAAAGTGCAGTAGTAGGAGATCGTGAATAGTGACGATGAATGGCGCGTGATAAAGAATTGGCACATTCCAGTGAGGAAAGTGCATTAAATCAACCTTTTCTTGATGTAAAATTTGTGGAAGTTTTGTTTGTTCGGACCAGCTATACCAAGGAATATCGGCTAAAACTTTTCGAAAGTTGGGGTTTTGTGGTTGGTATAATTCCCAATTATTTTTACGTAAAAAAATAACAAACTGAAAATCAGTTGGTAATTTTTCCAGGTTGCGAATAAGTTCTTCGACGTAGCGACCGAGGCCGCCTTGTGCCGAACCCAGCATGCGCGCGTCGATGCCGATAGTGAAGTATTTGTTAGCTGATTTTTGTTGTATTGGTAAAGTCATAATTGGTAGTATAGCTACTTAATTATGATTTGGAAAGTGTTTAAAATAGAAAGAGGGGTGGGACACACTGTGTGCCCACCCCTCGGATGTTGCTCTGCGCTCGATTGTTCGAGAGCAGTTACTTCTTATTCTTGTCGGCCTTCTTCTGGCCGCCCTTCTTCTGCTTCTTGCGGGCGGCCAGTACGGCGTCGACGGTAGCGTTCAAGTCCCTCACGGCGCCGATGTCGACGAACGACTTGCCTTCGTTCTCGCACTGCTTGGCCTTCTTCTGGCCGTACAGCTTGTCCAGCTCTTCGGGCGTAAGGCCAATGGCCTTGGCGTAAGCGTACGCCTCGTCCGGCCTGTTCTGTTCGAGGAGCCCGAGTGCGGCCGTGAGGATTCTGTCCTGGGCGGTTTGGCCATCCTTCTTGGCGATGCTGTGAGCGCGTCTCTCGACGCTATTCACCTGCAAAGCGTCCTGGAAGAAAGCAACACGCCGTAGCAGTTTCTCAATCGCTGGCGCGAGGCTCTGCTTCGACACCACAATCGAACCATCACGGACAGGCTCGTCTTCCGGTAGATGGCAGATCCAGGCGTACTTCGCATCGTTGACGATGTGGAGGTCCGCTTGGGCGAGAGTGCTCTGGTCCGCGCGCGGGGCACTCCGTGGATCATTGTACCCGTACCGGGCGATGATATTGTTCACTGCCTCAATGAACTCGCGCAAGCGCTTCTTGAATTCGCGCAACTCCTCGTTGAAGACGGTATTCGTGTTGTTTGCGATTTGCTTGAGCTCTTCGAACACCTGGAGGATGACATAGCGGACGGCCATCGCGTGCTCGACGCGCTCGTTCATCCACTGCTCGAGCTTGTTCGGCTTCGGCGCGGTGCGCGCCAGCCTGGCGATGTCGTCGGCCGAGAGCTGCTCGAACGTTTCGGGCGGCTTCGGCGCGGGCGGCTGGAGCTTCCGACGCAGGTCGCTCGCGATCGTCGCGAGGCGCACCTGCTCCTCCTTCTCGCGCTGCTTGGCGCTGGCGGCCATCTGCTTCTTGAGTTCCTTCACGAGGAGCGCGGTGAGCGACTCGTCGCACTTGAGGATTACCTCGAAGTCCTCGAACTTGATGCCCGGCATCACCGTCTCGGCGACGGTGAAGAGCATCTTGGGCGAGAACATGTCGGGGTCCTCGACGAGGTGCAAACCAGTCTGTGGAGCGGTGGCGGGGTTCATTGGGAATTCCTCTCTAAACCTAAACACGGGATGTGTCAGGGCCGGCAAGCGGCAGGGAAAAGCCAAATTTTGGCTTGTTTCTGCCACTTGTCGGTAAAGCAAGAATTGTAAAAGAACGGAATATAATAGCATAAAAAGGCGATTTTGTCAATAGTTAATACAAAAAATGAGCCTTTTTGGCTCATTCTTTTAATTTTATATTTTTTGTTATTTTTGAAGGTAATTAAGCCACTCACGAGCAGTTTTTTCCCAGTTATATTTCTGTACCTGTCTTAGTCCGGCGATAGAATAATGATTATGTAATATTGGCGAAGAAAGTATGCGTTCTATTCCTTCAGCCAGTTCGTCGGGTCGATGTGGGTTCACTAGGTAAGTGGCGCCGTCGGTAATTTCCGGTAATGACGAGCGATTCGTGGTAATTACCGGTACACCAGCCTGTATCGCTTCGAGCACGGGGAATCCAAAGCCCTCATATATACTAGGATAGACAAATAAGCTGGCGGAATGATAAAGCTCGTATTTATCTTCCGGAGCGACGTAATTTATAACATGGATTTGTTTGCGTAACGGGGATCGATTGATGTGATTAAAAATTGATTTACTTTTCCAGCCGGGGGCGCCGGCGATTACTAGACTAATTGGGTTTGTCAGTTTTGTGTGTGCCATTTCATACGCTTCAATCAGCGCCAAAATATTTTTACGCGGTTCGATGGTGCCAAGAAACAAAATATATTTTTCGGGTAGATGGGATAGTGACGAGTTGGCTAACACCCCCCTTGAGCCCCCCTCCGAAGGGGGGATTGTGATTCCCGGGTAGAGGACTTTAATTTTACTTTCTGGAATTTTATAATATGTGATTAAATCACGTTTGGTATTTTCCGAGGGGGTTAAAATAAGAGTGGCTTGTTCGCATTGTTTTTTTGGCCAGACGAGGTGGTGCCAAAGCTGTTGTCGGTAAGTTAAAAATTCAGGAAATAAAGCAAAAGTAAGATCGTGGATGGTAATTATGTGTTTGGTTGTTGGTGATAAGGCGGTGAAGTTTAGATGTGGGGAAAAGAAGTAATCAAGATTTTTAATTTTGGCGGATTTTGCCAGTAAAGTATCTAGTTTTGGTTGATTGAAAACGCACAAACCGGCGTTTAAAATTTTATTGGGATAGTGGGTATAGATAAGGTGGACATTGGGTTGTGACCACGTAATTTTTATTGGTTGACCGACGCTATTACCGAATAAAAAATATTCATTGGTCAAATCAATTTTAAAAAGGGCGTTTAGCAGTTCGGCAGTGTAGGTGCCGATGCCAGTACGATATGGTCCTTGAAGCGAGCGAATATCGATGCCAATACGCATAACAATTTAGCTAGACCGGTAGCGTCGGTTGTTCCAAGCCGCGTTTAAATTCTTCAAATCTATGGGTAACAAGAGTGTGAATATTTTGTTTGAATTGTTCGGTGCGAAACAAACTGGCGTATTCGCGAATTTTTCCGCTATCCCAGGCGATTGGATCAAAATTGTACACGGCTTCGTAAAGTGATTCCCAGGTTTGGGTGGGGAAAAATGTACCGGTGGTATCGGCGACCACTGTTTCCGTGGCGCCACCAACCGGGTAAGCGATGACCGGTCGACCGCTCGCCATCGCTTCGAGGGGAGTAATGCCAAAATCTTCCACTTGGGGGTGAATATACGCAAGGGCGCAACTAAGAAGGTAGGCTTTTTCGACATCGCTGATTCGTCCCAGAAATTCAATATTTGGTTTGGCAATGCGTTGTAAATAAGACATTTCCGGGCCGGCGCCAAAAATTTTTAATGGTAATCCGAGGCGATTAAATGTTTTGATGACTAATTGAAGATTTTTGTAGGGTACGAGTCGTCCGCCAGCCACGAAATAATCGCTAAGCTTGTCGGTAATAAAAAAATTTTCCCAGTCCACCGGTGGATGAATAATGTCGCTGTTGCGGCGGTAATATTTTTGGATACGGGATTGAACGGTTTTGGAATTGGCAATAAAGCAATCAACGCGATCGGCGCTCATTTTGTCCCAAAGGCGTAGGCGTGAAAGGATACCGGGGAGGAAAGCTTTAATTGCAGAGATGTGGTGCAGGTCGGAAATATAATGGTGCGAATCGGACCAGAGAAAACGAGTGGGAGTGTGGCAGTAGGAAATGTGTAAGGTATTTGGCGAGGTAAGAACGCCTTTGGCGAAGGAACTACTGGAGGAAAGAATTACTTCAAATCCATCGAGATTGTGATGTTCGGTGGCGGTTGCCATAAGCGGGAGATACCATTGGAATTTTGATCGTATGAAAGGAAATTTTGCTAAAAATGATTCGCGAATTCGTTCTTCGTTAAAACCGGTGATTTTTTTCTTGTCGTGAAAAAGTACAAAAATCGGCGCTTCCGGCCACATTTCGTGGAAAGCTTTGAGGACGCGTTCCGCGCCGCCGTCTTGAGCGAGATAGTCGTGTACTAATGCGATGCGCATGTTTGTATAATAAGCAGATTAAGCAGAATAGGCAGAGTAAACAAGGTAAGCAGTGATTTTATGTGTTTAATCTGCTTATTCTGCCTACTTTGCTTACTTTGCCTCTTTTCCTCCTACCACGCGCCTTTACCGCGAATAATGACGTAAGGAGTTTTGAGTAAAATAATCAAATCGAGGTACCAATTCCAGTTTTCAATATAGAAAGTATCGAGACGGGCTTCTTCGGTAAATGTTAAATTGCTTCGTCCGGAAATTTGCGCGAGGCCGGTGATTCCTGGTTTGATAGCTAGTAATACGGAATATTCTTTTTCGTATTGTGCCACTTCGCGTGGTTGGTGGGGGCGCGGGCCGACCAGGCTCATTTCGCCTTTTAATACATTCCAAAATTGTGGTAGTTCGTCGACGCTCCAACGGCGCAGAAAGCGTCCAAGTTTGGTGATCCGGGGGTCGTTCACGATTTTATAAACCGGACCAGTCTTAATACTTTGTTTTTTAATTAATTCTTGTTCGGCGCGGAGCGCCAATTCGCCATTTTTTCCAAATTGTTCACCGGTAGAAAGTTTTTGAAACATCGTGCGAAATTTGTAAACCAGAAATTTTTTACCATATTGACCAACCCGTTCATTTTTATAGATTACCGGTCGGCCAGTTTCGAGCAGAATGCATAGTGCCGATAGGATAGAAATTGGGGAAGTTAAAATAAGAAAAAGCAATGATCCAACGATGTCGCCAAAACGTTTGATTATGCGGCCCCAACCGGTGAGGCGAGTACGGCGCAGTTCGATAATAGGAATGCCGGCGATGGTCGCGACGTTCATGTTAGATGAGAGTGTTTCAAATAAATCGGCGGAGTATTTGAAGGTAATGTGGTGGGTATTAGCAAATTCAATCGCGCGCAGAGTTTCTTTTTCGTGGGCTTTGGGGTTGGTGAAAATAAGCTCATCGGGAATAATATTTTCCATTTGTTTTTGTTCTGCCGCACCAAAAGTGGCAAAAACTTTTTCTACATGGTAGCCAAAGCGTGGTTCATTACTAAAATGTTCTTTAATAATACTCGCGACATGCTCATCACCAATAATAACAATGCGTCGCAGACCGAGGCCAAGTCGGTGGCAGGAATTTTTGATGAGGCGAATAAACAGGCGACCGGCAATGATATATATCATGGCAATAATCCAACCAGCAAGGACCAAGAAGCGAGAATCAAATTTTTGCAAAGTAAAAAAGACGTAAATGGTAATACCGGCAAAACCCGATGAGCTGGCCATGATAATACGCAATACGTCAGTTGCAAAACGGCGGTTGGGATCGGTGGAATACATTCCGACCAGGGCGTAGAAAATAATCCAGCCCAAGGAAACAATAAGAAGAACCGGGTAAAATTTGTTCCAGGATAAATCGAAAAGAATCGGTCGAATGGCCGTGACAAATTTGGTATAGCGAAGACTATAGGCCGAAGCGCCAGCCAAGACTAATAGGGCGTAATCGAGGGGGAGTTGGAGGAACGCAAAAATGAGTTCAAATCGTTTCATGGTAATGGTGTTAGAATGTGTGTATTTTAGGGGAAAATGGCGGTTTAGTCAATTCTTGACAAAATCATCGTTTTTCGTTATACTGAACTGTTTTTCATTTGTTAAAAAAATGAGAATAACAATCCAATATCGTCTACACATATGGCGAGAAAGGGGCATATGGACCAGTGTGGCAATCTCATATCGTGTCAGAGGAATTGCCGTGGGGCTCAAAAGGCATCCGATGGCAAGCATTGGCATTTTATTAGCCAAGGGAAGAAGAGTGTAGGGTTTTGTTCGCAAGCAGTTGCTCACATTCTCCTTGAACCAAGCGTTATTCTTACCCGCTTTCTTTTGGGGGAAATAAAGCAACGATTCGAGCAGTGGCTTGCCGAATGTCGTGAGGTACTAGTCAGGGAAGGAGTGCCGATAACCTGCGATAGCGACGCTGTCTTCCTCAAAAAGGAAGAGCGAGGATTTCAGCGTCAAATGCGTATTCTGCGTGATCCGCAGGACAAGTTGCATATACGCGCGATAACAAACCTCCAGAAGTTAGGTATTTAAGTGTGGTGTGTCGGCAATTTACCTGTTTCGCCGTCCATCACCTTTCTGAAAGGCATAGTTGCTTTTTAGAAGGGTACGGCGAAATATGATTAAAACAGTCCCCCGATGTACATCGGGGGACTGTTTTTTTGATTTTAATCTTGACAAAACACCTTATTTATGGTAGTATATTCCCGTCTATAGCAGACGATCGCTTCCCGACTTTCGGGATGAGGAAAGTCCGAACATCTCCCATTTTTATTTCGCTACCTTTGGGTAAAAGGGTAATGGGTAACACCCATCATTGCGTTCGAAATAACGCAATCGGGACAGTGGCACAGAGACAATACTAGTTAGTGCGCGGCACTAACACGCAGATTACTCACGGATAGTAGATGGATAAACGCAGATTAAATCGGCGGGTATCTGAGGCTATCAGTGTCATCCGCGTGTCAGCGCCGTGCGCTGACGAAAGGTGAAAAGTGTATGGAAGTTTTGGTTCTAGATCAAAGCTACGATACTACTTTGTAAAGCAATTTACGAAGGTGCTAAACCCTACCGGATGCAAGAGCAGCGTTGCCGCAAGGCTTCGAAAAGTTCGCCCGCTAGAATAGTGCAGCAATGTACTATCAAGATAAATGATCGTTACTTCACTTGCAAAAGTGAGGGACAAAATTCGGCTTATCGCTATAGACACAAGACCTGCCTGAAAGGGCAGGTTTTTGTTTCTGGCGTTTTTTGCTATACTACAGGAAAAGTAGATTTAAGTAATAATTTGTCGTTATGAAATTAACTTCTCAAAAGATTGCTATTATCGGAGCTGGTGCGGTTGGTGCTACTACGGCATATGCAATAATGTTAAGAAATTTGGCCGCCGGTATCATATTAGTGGATGTGAATGAAGCAAAACAGGAAGGTGAAGTAATGGATATTTCTGATGGGTTATGTTTTGTGGAAACCGGTAGTGTGGCGACGGGAACTTTTAGGGACGCGGCTGATGCTGATATAATTATTGTCACCGCCGGTATGGCGCAGAAGCCGGGTGAGACAAGAATGGATTTGGTTGTAAAAAATAAGGAAGTTGTAAAATCTATTTTTAAGCAGGTTGGTAAAATTAAATCTAGCGCGATTGTGATTATGGTAAGTAACCCGGTGGATGTATTGACGTATTTGGCTCAAGAAATCGCTGGTCTGCCAAAAAATCAAGTGTTTGGCACGGGTACAAATTTAGATACCGCTCGTTTGCGTAGTGCTGTTGGAGATCATCTAAATGTTAATTCGCAAAATGTGCATGGTTATGTTTTGGGGGAACATGGCGACAGCGAGTTTATTGCTTGGTCGACGGTAACGGTCGGTGGATTGTCTGGTGAGGGATTAATTTCTGTCGGAGTTAAAAAAGAAATATCTTTGAAAGTTAAAGGTGAGGCGTACGAAATAATCAATCGAAAAGGGGCTACTTTTTATGGTATAGCGACGGCGGTCGCGGATATCGTTGAAGCAATTTTGTTTGATCAACACAAAATTTTGCCTCTATCTACCAGAATAAAAAATTGGAATGGAGTTAGTAATGTATCTATCGGTGTGCCAGCGGTTCTGGGGCGTAGTGGAATAGAGCGGGTTTGGCCAGTGGCGCTTTTAAAAGAAGAAAGAGATTTGTTTATACAATCGGCTGAGACATTAAAAAAATATATTTAAATAAATCACCAAATAAAAAAACCAGTCCCGAGTGCTCGGGGCTGGTTTTTTAATTTTTATTAGACTTCGATAATTACCGGGAGAATCATCGGTCGTTTCTCAGTTTTAGTGAAGAGGAATTGGCCGACGTAGTCGCGGATTTTGTTGCGGATGAAGTTGGTGTCGGCCCAGGAGAGGGGGTCGGATTCGACGATGATTTTTTTCACGCGATGACGTAAATCTTCTATAAGTTCTTTGTGGGTTTTGAGGAAGACGAAACCGCGGGAGATAATGTCGGGATTTTGGATGAGTTTGCCGGTCTTGCTGTCGACCGTAGCGATGACGACCACCATGCCATCTTCGGCGAGTACTTGACGATCGCGCAAGACAACATTGCTTTCGTCGCTGACGCCGAGGCCATCCACGAAGACGTAATCGGAAGGTAATTTGGTTTTAGTAAGAGTACCGATGCCGTTTTGGAATTCCATTACTTGGCCATTGTCGGCAATGAAAACATTTTCTTTAGCGTAGCCCATCGAGGTGGCGATTTTGCCATTATAGCGCAGTAAGAAATGGTTGCCGTGAATAGGGACGAAATATTTTGGGTTAAGCAAACGCAACATTAGTTTGACATCATCGGCTTTGGCGTGTCCACCGGCGTGGACGTCCATCATTTCGTAGTGGATAACTTCAGCGCCTTTGCGGAAAAGCGTATCTTTGAGGCGTTGGACAGTGCGTTCGTTACCGGGAATAACGGAAGAAGAGAATACGACAGTGTCACCTTCGGTGAGTTTAACATCGCGATGCTCGCCGTTGGCAATGCGCATGAGGGTAGCATTTTTTTCGCCTTGGGCACCGGTACAAATAATTACTACTTTTTCCGGTGGGTAGTTGCCTATTTGGCGGAGGTCAATCAAGGTTTTTGGACTGAATTTCATGTAACCAAGTTCTTTGGCGATTTCTACATTGCTTTTCATGCTAAAACCACCAAGAGCGACGACTTTGCCCAGTTTTTCCGAAGCTTCGATGATTTGTTTGACGCGTGATAAGAGTGAAGAGAAGGTGCCGATAATCAAGCGACCGGGAGCTTTGGAAATAAGATCTTCGAGGTTGCCACCGATTTCGGTTTCAGAAATTTGGTGACCGGGTTGGCTGGCGTTGGTTGAATCGGAGAGAAGGGCGAGTACACCTTCACTGCCGATGCGCGCGATTTTTTGCAAGTCAGCTGGTGCTTCACCGGCTGGTTGATAGTCAAATTTCCAGTCACCGGTGTGGATAATCGTGCCTTCGGCCGTGCGGATAATCACCCCCATGGCGTCCGGAATATTATGGTTGAGATGGAAAAATTCAATATTAAATTTACCCAGTTGGAGTTTGTCGTTAATATTGAGATTGTTGATTTTTAGTGGCGCCAAACCTTTGAAATCTTCTTGGCGTTTTTTGATCACGGCATTGGTAATCGGCATGCCATAAATCGGTGGATTGCCGAGGCCGGGGATAAGGTGGGGGATACCGCCGATATGATCATAGTGACCGTGAGTGATGATAACGCCGCGGATATTTTTTTCTTTACCCTTGAGATAGTTCATGTTCGGGATGATGTAATCGATGCCCGGCATGTCTTCTTCGGGAAATTGTAAACCCAAATCAATTAAAATAATATCTTGTTCGTATTCGACCAGTGTGCAGTTACGACCAATTTCTTCCAGACCGCCGAGTACGGCAATACGGAGTTTACCGGCGCCGGCATGGGCGTTGGTCGGTAGAATATCGCTAGCGGCGATAAAACTAGAGGTGGAGACTGGAGTGGTGGTTTGGCCGCTGTCGGCTGGTTTCCCACCGGTGTGGTAGGTGCGGCGATGTCCACGAAATGGTTTTGCCAGTGATTTTGAGGCGCCGGCGACTGCCATGGTGGACACTGATTTGGTAGTGTCGAGCATAAATTAAAAGAGAAGAATAAATAAAATAAAAATAGTGAAAAGTAGGTGTGAAAATATTATGGTTAAAATATTGGTGCGGACGGAGGGACTCGAACCCTCAAGGATTGCTCCATACGCTTCTGAGACGTACGCGTATACCAGTTCCGCCACGTCCGCATGAACACGAGACACGATACACGTATCATGATACAATTTGTATCGTTTTCCATGTATTTTGTATCATGTTATTATTTCCACTGCAGTTTTATTTTGGTGTACCAGTTTACTAAATCGTCGTAACGGTCAGCGGGAGAATTAATATTGTGGAGAGAAACACCTTTGATATTTTTATTGATTGCCATGTAGTGAATCGGACTGTAAAGAAAAACTGCCGGTAAGTCGGTGGTGAGTTGATCGGTGAATTTACTGTAGTAATCAGCTCGTTTGGTATTGTCCACGGTACCACGGGCATTTTCGAGTAGGGTGTCAGCGGTGTGGTTATTGTATAGCGCCAAATTCAATCCAGGATAGGCGATCTGTGAGGAATGCCAAAAAGGATACGGATCGGGATCACCGCCAACGATCTCTCCATAAAGCAGTACTTGGTAGGTGCGGTTTTTTATTTGGTCACGAATAAGTTGGCGCGGACTGATTTGCATAATGGTAGTTTTAACTCCAATATCAGCCCACATGGTGGCTAGGTCTTTGACAACGGCACTATATTCGCTAGTGTCACCGGTAGTGATGGTCAATTCAAGAATGTTATTATCTTTATCACGGCGGTAAAAAGTTTGGCTGGCATCCATGGTTAGGCGAATATTTTGTGTTATGGTTTCATCCATTTTAATGAACTCTGGGGTGGAAGTTGTTGTGGTCGGAGTAGTCTTTTTGTCAGTAGGAGATAGGTATTGTTTAATAGCGGTGTCATGCTTTAGTTTAAAATATTCTTCCGGTTCAATACGTGTCCATTTCTTATCAAGAAGTGAATTAGCGTCATCGAGGTTAAAAATAATTTTTTTACTGTTGGAATCAAAACCGATCATACCGGGGAAGAATGGTGAATTGATGGCGCTCGCGGATCCTCCCAAAGTGGTATTAATAATTTTGTTTTTATCAATCGCTTCGGTTAGTGCTAGTCGTAGATTGCTATCTTTTAGAGTTGGCGCGTTTGTTTGGTTGAAAAAGAGAGCGGTGTATTCAGGGAGTTGTAACTCAAAACTAGCAAATGTCTGAGTATTAAGTTTGTTGTTGAAATCATGTGGTAGAAAGCTGAGGCCATCGACAGTGCCACTACGAAGTGCTTCGAGGGCACCGGGGTAATCTTGGAAGAATTTAAATTGCAGAGTATCAAAGTACGGTTTTTGTCCAAAGTAATAATTATTCCGAGAAAGAGTGAGGCTGGAAATCGCCCCACCATCATTTTTTAAAAGCTTGTTGAATTGCCAAGGGCCGGCACCGATTGGTTGGATGTTGTTTTTTGCCAAGTGAATAGTGTTTGGGTTGTAGTCTCCCCAAATATGTTCAGGGAGAATGCCCAGTGTTAAACTACTCAAGAATGGCGCAAATGGTTCTTTGAGAGTAAAACGAACCGTGAAATCATCGATTTTTTCCACTTTAACACCCTGAAAGCCCGATATTAGCGGACTGGCTATTTCGGGGTTTTGGATTAGTTCAAAAGTGTATACAACGTCGCTCGCTGTGAGTGGTTCATTGTCGGACCAACGGATGTCATGTCGAAGATAAATAGTGTAGTTTTTGGTATCGGTGCTTATTTCGTAGTGGTCGGTAATTTCCGGCCGTAGAGTTTGATTTTTATCAAAACGAAATAATCCGGCATAAATAAGATTGGTGAGATCGGCGTCAATATCATTCGCGCTCGCAAAGAGCGGGTTGATGTATTTGGGTTCACCAATGAGCGCTTCGCTGTAAGTGCCACCGGCTTTGGGTGTCGGCTGTAGGTGCCAGGAAAGATAGACGCCAATAGTGCCAAGTATACCAACGATGAATGTAGTAATGGCAATACCAAGCGCGATTTTTTCTTTGTGATTTAAAAAACTACTCACATATTTAATTTGTGTCCAGCGTGGTAAAGAGTGAGTTTGCACCGTCTGTACAAGTTTTTTGTCCAATGACTTGAGACGTGAAGATGTTGGCGGTTGAGACTTTCCCAGTCGCCCAAGTGGATTCCATGACATGCTCAAATGTTCAAAATTAAAAGAAGGAAGCCTTATTAATTACTTTGAAGAATATAGGCGCTAGATGAGAAGACGCAGGAATGAGAGACCAAAAAAGATAATGGATAGAATGATAGTGCCAACATGAAGAATTTTATCGAAGCCGCGTTTGGTGCTGTATACATTGCTCGAGCCGCCAAAAACACTACCTAGACCGGAACCTTTTTGTTGGAGCAAGATGACTAACATGAGGATTATGGCCAGAACGATTTGTGAGATATTTAGAATGGTTTCTTTCATAATGAAGATAGTAAGTACGGTTTAGTATAGCAGTAGTATCAGGTTTTGTCAATAAATTATAATTAGCGTACTGGTCGACAGCTGACAACCGGTGGTTTTTGTGCTATGATGTTTACAACATTTATTAGCTATATTTTATGCCTATAGAACCGAATCAAAGTGGTGTTCGCTGGTATGCAACCTGGTGGGGAAAAAGTAGTATTGTTTTGGGGTTGTTAATAATTATTTTAGCTGTTCCTTTTGTGGTGGTAACGATGCGTTATTGGTGGCAGATTAAAAATGGCCAAACCGTGATACTCCAAGGTCCGTGGAATAATAACTTTACATTGAGAGGTTCCAATAAAGATTCGCAAGTAGTGGATAGAACACAGCTTGAAGTGACGAACGCGCCATATTTAGGTCAGGTATCGGCACCGTTAGTGATTGTTGAGTTTGTGGATTTTAAATGTCCGAATTGTTTGGCGGCGGCTCCTATAATGCAACAGCTGGTGGCTAAGTATGATAAGAAGATTAAAATTATCATGCGAAATTTCCCCATCGAATCAATTCATCCTGGAGCGGATGAACTCGCGGTGGTTGCAGTATGCGCGGCGCGACAAGGTAGATATTTACCAATGAGTGATTTATTATTTAGACGTTTTAGTTCGTTGTCGGTACCGCTCAGCTCTACAGACATCCATTTACTTTCTATGGACGCGGTTGTTGGTGAAACAGAATTAAGGGATTGTATGGCTGATCCCAAAGTGTTAGATGAAGTATTGGGTGATTTCACCGCCGGGGTTGGTTTTGGAGTTGCCGGCACGCCGACTTTTTTTGTGAATGGACAGAAGGTGGAAGGAGTGGTGCCACTCACTGCTTGGCAGAATTACTTAACAAGCTTGGGGTATTGACAAAATCGTTTTTTGTGCTATTCTAAGTTAAATTTGTTTACTTCAAAAATATACTTTTGATAAATTTTTTGGTGTCATATTATTATGCAAGGAAAATTGGTCATCAAAGGTGCCCGAGTGCACAATTTGAAGAACTTGAGTCTCGAAATACCGAAGAATAAATTGGTTGTTATTACCGGGTTATCTGGTTCGGGTAAGTCTAGTTTGGCGTTTGATACTATTTATGCCGAAGGTCAGCGCCGCTATGCGGAGTCGCTTTCCTCGTACGCTCGGCAGTTTATGGATGTGCAGGATAAGCCGGATGTTGATAGTATTGATGGGTTGTCGCCAACAATCGCGATTGATCAAAAAATTTCGACCCAAAATCCACGTTCGACGGTTGGTACCGTAACGGAAATTTACGATTATTTGCGTTTGCTTTTCGCGCGCGCGGGGACGCAATATTGTCCGGATTGTCACGTTTCGGTGCAAACTTATACTACCGGTCAGATTGTAGAAAAAGTGCGTGAACTAGCTCGTCAAACCGATGCGATTAGTATTTTTTCGCCGTTTATTCGCAATAGTGTAGTGGACGCCAAAGAACTACTTCAGCAAGTTGAAAAATCTGGCTATGAATGGGTGCGTGTTAATGGGGAGTTGCTTAAAATAAATGATTTGGCGGAATATGTTTTTTCAGCCGACAAATTGTATAACGTTGATTTACTGGTTGGTAAAATAATTAATGTTAAAAAAGATAATTTAGTGAAGCCGGTGGAAGTGGCGGTGGATTTGAGTAATGGATTGGTCAGGATTGTGACGAACGAACGGGAAGATCTCTATTCGACGGTGGGACTTTGTCCAAAATGTGGTCGTACGATGCCATCACTCGATATGCGCAGTTTTAGTTTTAATAGTCCTTATGGTGCCTGTCAGCGCTGTACCGGTCTTGGGGTGACGATGGAGGTAGACCCCACGCTCGTAGTACCAAATAACAAACTGACACTGGCCGAAGGAGCGATTCAGCCGTGGACGCGTATTACCGGCAATCAGAGTATGTACCAAAAGATTCTGACTAAAGTGTCGGAGAAGTTTGGTTTTTCGGTGCATACACCGGTGGCTGAGTTACCTTCGCGGGCGCTGGATATTATTTTGTATGGTAGTGGTGATGAAAAGTATGAGATTGATAATAAAAAAATAGTTTTTGCCGGTGTTATTCCGGATTTAATGCAAAAGCATCTTGAAACAAACTCCGAGTATGTTCGTAAGGAAATCGAACAGTATATGCGCGAGAAGATTTGTCCGATATGTCAGGGCAAACGTTTACGTTCGGAATCACTGTCGGTGCGAATCGGTGATTATACTATCGCGGACATGGCGGCGATGAGCATTGAAGAAAGTTCGATATTTTTACAAAATTATTTTAAAATTGAAGTCGCGGGTAAGGCCAAGAAAAATATTATTATTGAAAAAACCAAAGCGACCGAAGGAAAAATCGTGGAGCCGATTATTCGCGAGATTGTACCACGCTTGCGTAATCTTGAGCAGGTTGGACTTGGTTATCTCAATTTAAGTCGTTCCATGAATACGCTTTCCGGTGGTGAGGTGACACGCGTTCGTCTTTCGAGTCAGCTTTCGGCCGGTCTCACTGGCGTTATTTATATTCTCGATGAACCGTCAGTTGGTTTGCATCCACGTGATAATGCTAAACTTATTAATACCCTTAAGTATTTGCGTGATCTGGGTAATACGGTTATCGTTGTTGAACACGACCCGGCGATGATGCTGGAGGCGGATTATCTTATCGACATTGGTCCGGGAGCGGGGGTTTATGGCGGTGAGTTGATTGCGGCCGGAACATTATCGGAGTTTAAGAAGAATAAGAAATCTCTTACGGCTGAATATTTGAGCGGTCGGATTGATATTAGTGAAGAATTTAAGCAAAAAAATATCAAAGTAAAAACCACGAAAACCGCCAAGATGATTACGATTGTTGGCGCCAAGGCGTTCAATCTTAAGAATATCGACGTCGAGATTCCACTGCAGAAACTGGTCGCGGTCACTGGTGTATCGGGCTCGGGTAAATCAACCTTGATTATCGATATTTTAGGCAAGGCATTATCCAAACATTTTTATCGCGCCAAGGATGAACCAGGTAGTCACAAAAATATTAAGGGTATTTCTAATATTGATAAAGTGATTGCCATCGACCAAAGTCCGATTGGTCGTACGCCACGTTCGAATCCGGCTACTTACACTGGTGTGTTCACTTTAATTCGCGATTTATTCGCATCGCTTACCGAAGCGCGCATGCGCGGTTATGACGCGGGCAAATTTAGTTTTAATGTTAAGGGCGGTCGTTGTGAAGCTTGCGCCGGTGAGGGCTACACCCGCATTCCGATGCAATTTTTGGCGGATGTATTTGTCGAGTGTAATGAGTGTGGTGGGTTGCGCTATAATCAAGAAGCGCTAGAAATTAAATATCACAACAAGCATATTGCCGATGTACTCCACATGACGGTGGAAGAAGCTTATACTTTTTTTCATGAATATCCGGCAATTGCGGAAAAATTAAATGTATTACGCGAAGTGGGGCTTGGCTATGTGGAGCTTGGCCAGCCGGCGACGACGATTTCTGGTGGTGAAGCACAGCGCATCAAACTTGCTCAAGAACTATCGCGCGCTTCAACTGGCAATACTTTATATATTCTGGACGAACCGACGACAGGGTTGCATTTCGAAGATACCAAACGCTTGCTTCAGGTTTTGAATCAGCTAGTGGCGAAGGGTAATTCGGTTTTGATTATCGAACACAATCTTGATGTTATTCGTTCGGCGGATTGGGTGATTGATATGGGACCGGAAGGTGGTAAGGGTGGTGGGGAAGTGGTGGCGGTGGGGACTCCTCAGGATATTAGGAAGAATGGGAAAAGCTGGACCGGGAGATTCATGTAAGTGAAAATAAAATAAAAACCCCGCCTCTCGCGAGAGGCGGGGTTTTAATTGATTTTATTATTTCTTGGCGGCCGGTTTTTTCTTTTCGGCGGTTTTTTCTACCATGCGGCGCTTGAAATCAGCATCGCGGAGGTAGCTAAGGTTGGCGCGGCGGACGACGTATTGTTTTACCACTTCGATTTTATCGATGATGGGGGAGTAGATAGGGAAAATACGTTCAACACCAATGCCATCGGATACTTTGCGCACGGTCATCGTGGCGCCAGTTTCGTTGCCATGGCGAATACCGAGAATCGTACCTTCGTAGATTTGGATACGTTCTTTTTCTTCACCTTTGGTATTAGTCTCTTTGATCTTTTGGTGGATCTTGACGACCATACCAGGTTTGTATTCGTGAGTTTTTTGGTTTTCAGCCATAAATATAGAGATATTGAGTGGTGCTAGTTTAGCTAATATAAGGTTTTTTGTCAAGGGTGGCTACACAACCAGGTGATTGGTAATGATTTTGGCGATATAACTGACGGTTTCGGATAGTTTTCCGCTCGCGTTCACAATGCGATATTGGTAATCACCAGAAGCGGCAATCTCTTCATCGGCAAGGCGTAAACGTTCAACAATAGCGGTTTCTTGCATTCCACCTCGTCTTTCCAGACGTTCGCGAAGCACATTAGTATTATCGGGAAGCAAAAAGAAGGAAAGGTGAGGGATTTTGAGTTTATCAAAATTATGTTTGCCGGTTACCTCAATATTGGAAAAAACAATGGCGTTTTTTTTCAAAGCGGCGTCGAGTACGGTTTTTTCCGTGCCATAGTAATTACCGGCGTATTCATTATATTCGACAAATTCGTGGGCGGCGATTTTTTCTTTAAATATTTTTGGAGTAATAAAAAAATAGGGCATGCCATCTTTTTCGCCAATACGAGGAGCGCGGGTGGTGGTGGTAACCAGGCGGGCGGCGTTTTGGAGCTGGAGGAGTAGGGCGTTGATGACGGTATCTTTGCCACCGCCGGAGGGAGAGGAGACGATAACGAGTAGTCCTTTTTTCATATTAAATATTACTTTATTTTATTTTTTTTCATTGTCATCTCGAGGGGGTTCACCCCGAGAGATCTCTGGCTCACAGCGATGCCCTCGCCGGGCCGGCGTCACTTTTCATAATTGAAAAGTAACCAAAAGCTTTTGGGGCCGGCAGAACTCGTCACGCGAGTTCCTCAGACAGCTGGCGGCCCCAAACCCCATTTTGGGGTGATTGATTGTTGTTAAGGTAAAATTTCCAAAAATTTGGACAATTCTGTTGGTAGTGGGGATTCAAAAGTTTCGCGATTGCCGGCGAGGTCGGTGAAGGAAAGTTTGGTGGCGTGGAGGAAGAGGCGACCGAGTTTGTTGTCCATGGCGTGTTTACGTTTTTTTTGATAGTAGAGAGGGTCGCCGACGAGGGGGTGGTTGTAGGCCAGGAAATGGACGCGGATTTGGTGCATACGGCCGGTGTGGGTAGTGACGCGCAGAAGCGAAAAATTGACAAAATGTCTTTCGGCTTGAAATTCGGTTTTGGCCTCTTTTTCATCGTCTGAAGTTTCAGATTGCGAGGTTTTTATGGGGCGTGCGGCCATGCGGTCGGATCGTCCAGAACGAGCGAGCGGGAAGTTTAGCTCGGCCCAATCGCGTTCGACAGGATCATGTACGAGGGCGTAGTAATCTTTTTCGATTGTGTGATTTTTAAATTGTTCTTTTAAATGGTTGAACATTTTTTGTGTTCGAGCGATTACCATGAGACCGGAAGCTTCTTTATCGAGACGGTGCACAATGCCAGGGCGAACTTTGGGGTCATCGCCAACTTTTTTTATTCCGGGATATTTTTTGGCGGCCCAACCGGCGACACTATATTTTTCGCCAGCCATGGTGGGGTGACTAAGGAGGCCGCTGGGTTTTTCAATGACAATATAATCCTTGGTTTCGGCAATAACTTTTGGTTCGGCGGGTGGCGGCAAAGTATCTTTGGCACCGCGGGGAATTGGGAGGATAGTACTGCCTCGGCGTTTTACTGCCATCTTGGCGGTAACCGTGGTCGCGTCACCTTTGGAAATAAGAACAATGTGTCCGGTTTTTAATTGGTCACCAGCTTTTTTTGGTAGTTTGTCATTTACCAAAATCAATTTATCCGCAATCATTTTTTGTGCCAATGAGCGGGAAATACCAAGTTGTTCGGTAACAAAAATATCCAAACGGGTATTATTTTGTTCGGGAGTGATAGTGAATTTTTTTGGTTTAGCCATAGTGCGGTTTATCTTAGCCCATTCGAAACAAATATTAATATATTTTCAAGAATGTAATGAATTGCAGTATGCTATTTAATAGCGATAGTTTGCCCTATTTTTCTGTTTTTGTCAATGTAGTTTATTGTAATAATTTGGTGATTTTAATGATTTTGTGTATTGCTCAATTTTTTGCAGTGTGATAAAGTTTAACCGTAATTTAAGTTAATTTTTGCTAATGTCCGAGCGTGGAGAAGGGAAACAACCAGGAGCGGTAACCAAGGAAACCGTCGAAAATCGGGTCGTTTTTGATTTTAAAGATGCTGCCGACGCCGAGGAATATTTGGTTTGGAAACAAGAAGTTCCTCTAACCTTTCGTCGTTTGGTCGAAAGCGCGATGCGGGGAACGGTGGCGACGTCGAGTGGGATCGGTCTACCTTTGACGGATCAATTTTTAAATACACTTGGTCAATGCTTGCAGGCTGGTCAACTCGTCGATCTCAAGGGTATACCGTCGCGGGTGGCTAATTTTTTGCGTCCGTTTGCGCAGGTAAAAACGCAAGGCGGTTACATCAATATCTTTGAAACGATGACCAATCAAGAAGCATCATGGTCGTTAAAAATTAAAATTTACGAAACGCAGATAAAAGCCGCGCTGGAATGGTTGGCTAATCGCGATTTGGCCGATATAACCAAAAAAGCGCAAGAAAAGGCAGAAACGTCGCCATCCGACGAAGCCGCGCCGGTTCCGCAACCGGTCGAAAACGACGTGCCATCCACCAGTGAAGAGGTGCGATCATCAATGGAAGCGGGAATGGAAAAAAAAGAAGGGCAACCCGCCACGCCGCTCTTTTCCGTTAAGCCGTTCTATGGTGGGTATTATCGCCAGCTGACGTTTAATCGTTTTGATTCCACGACGCTCCAGTGGCAAAAAGCCGAAAATGAATTTTCCGAAAGCACTCCTGAAGCAATCAATCCGCTTGATGCTCGGGTATATTTTGGAAAACTTAAAGGTGGCGAATCACTCGCGTTGCCGGTGCCGTATGATTGGGTTTTCGATAACAACGCCATAGAAACCGATGCACCAAAAGGAAGTATGGAAGTGTTGCGCAATCAAGATGGTCAATGGTATCTGCGCGTGAACAGCGAGGGGATATTTCAGTATCAGTTGCGCTTGGGCAAGCAAGAACACTTTGAAGAAGGTGAGAAATTTGCGGAAGCGGAAATGACAAGCACACTACCGGTTGAACTCAAGCAGAAAATTATTGATTTACAAAATAGTCGTCTGCCAGTCGTTAAATTAAAGCGTGAAATCGTTAAGCTCGTTCGGAATCATCTCACGTATTCCAATAGTCGACAGGCTTGGGAACGCTATACCCAAGAGCCGCGTGAATATTTTAAACGCATCTGGGAGCGCAAAGAGGCGGACTGCAAAGTGGCCAATGATTTGGCTTGTCAAGCGCTTGCTATGGTAGATAACGATTTTCGATATGTGACTGGGTTCTATGTGAAAGAAAAAGGTCAAGACGGAGAAGCAGTGATGCACTCCGGTAACGGTCACGCATGGTTGGAAATTTGGGATCCCATCAGTAAGCGTTCGCTTCGGCTCGACGCGACGCCCAAAGGCGATCCGACCGTTGACGAAGAAGCGCAAGAGAAGGATTTAGAGGGTGAAACCGGCGAAGGGGATTATAGCGCGTCGGAAGAAGAACTGGCTTCTACGGAAGATACCAAAAAGAAATTGCGCGAATTGAAGAAGAAAGAGGGTAATAAAAATGAGCAGAAAAAATCCGTTCTTGATCGCGCCGAAGAAAATTTTGCTGGACTCGCTGAATGCAGTCCGGCGCAAGCGCGCGAATATTTGAAAGCGCTGGATCGGGTGCGGGAGATAAAGGATGAAAACGGCATGCCGGTTAGCGATCTCATGAAAGAGGAGTGGCGCAAGATAGTGGAAGAACGCAAGATAACAATTAGCGATTATCGCGGGCCGGTGCGTATGGACGCAGGTGATCGTTTGGAGGATCCGGTCACTGCTACTATCGATATTCGTTCCCGTGAATTTAACCCGAGCGGTTTTGAAAAAGACGAGCGGGTTGAAAAAATAGAGACCGCGTTTGGTGGTATCGATGTTTATTTCTCTTTTGATTTATCCGGCTCGATGGCTGGTCCCGATGGAGCGAGCGGTCGTATTAAGGCTGACGTTCAGCGTGACGCTGCTCTTTTGTTTGTTGATGGCCTCATGCAATGCGCCTACATCGGTCGCCAAGTCAGTGAGGAAACCGATTTGCTTCCTTTGAAAGTTATGGTAACATTAGCCACGGACACTGGGAAGGTGGGGCTCCATCTCACCGATAAGTGGACACCCAAGGAACAGTGGGCGTTTTATTCAGCTTTGACCAGAACAGCGAGTGGTGGCACGCCGACGCACCAGACACTACAGCTCATTGAACGGGACTTTGATGAAGAACTCAAAGATTTGCGCCGTAAGAACATTCCGCCAGATAAAATGCCGATTCAGTATACCGCTGAGATTTCCGACGGCGCTCCCGATGACTTTGTTGCTACCGAGCAGATGCATCAGCGATTGAAAGCCAAAGGAATGGTGGTGCGGAGTTATACCATTGGTGGGGAATCGGTCAGCGCCGATGCCACCTCGCCTCTATCCTCATTTGCCGACCTGCCAAAGATATTAGGTAAAGATATCGTGGAGGTGTTTAAAAAATTGCATCCTCATAAAATTATTTAAATTATATGTCTCCGCGCGAAGGCCATACACCCAACCAGCCATTTATTATCTCCAAGAGCGAGTTTACCTCGCAGTTTAAGGTTTTGAGTGCTACGGAGGTGATTAAGCTACGGGAGGCAGAGAAACCAAAATCGCAGGAAAGCCGAAAAGAAAAGTTTCTTTCCTTGGAGGAAGCGGAAACCATCATCGGTCAAGAGAATTTTTTTGGTCCCGGAGCGGTTAAAAAAGCGTTCGATGTCGATTTTGAATCGAAAAATATTCCTGATATCCCATTTTCAAAAGAAGATTTGGATCGAGCCACAAAACTCGGCCAGTTTTTGGTATTGCGTGTTGATCACGCGAAAGATGGTCACCCGCTGACACCGGAAAAAATGTTGACGGCGTGGAACGCACGCCCACCGACTGAAAATAATGGCAGTTTATTAAATAATCCGAGCGGTTGGTATAAAGATGAAGAATTTTTTACCAACGATACGCCAGTGTTCCAAGCTGGTGATTCACCCGCGCAAGATGTCCATGCTCGCTGGGCGCTCGTTAGTCAGGAACCAGTGCCGGACACGACCGGTAAAAATTACTTACAACAGACAATTCTCTTGGCGGGCTATGTTCGGCAGGTATTTGCCGGTCAAACAATGCCGAGCGACTGTGAGACCGCGCTTTTGGAATTTGATCAATATAATAGTCGAGAATTTACCGGTAAAGCGCCAGAGGAGATCCAAGCACTCCTCGGCGGGGACGCTACCTGGAAACAATATGCCGCGGAGCTTTCGGAATTGAAAATTAACCAATTAACGCGTCATAATTTTGCGGAAGCGCTCTATGATATGCAAATTCGCTTTTTCAACAGTGATCCAAGAAACCAAACACGGTTGTTAGAGAAAATGTATACCTGGACGAAGCGCCTCTCCTCGGATGGCGAGCTCGTCAACGTCGGTGGCTTCGGCGCGGATGGGGCGGGCGTCTCTAGTAGTCGCCCTGCCTATGCTTTTGACGGCCTCGGCGTTTCTTTCTCCCGCAGTCATTGATACTTTGAACTTTGTCACTTTGAAACTTTGATTCATCATATGTCCGAACGAAAAATGCAAATTCCAAGTTTGGAACAAACGCTACGTGAGCCGGAGAAAATTAAAAATGATCCGGTGAGTTTGTTTATCGAGCAGATGGTCGAACAATTTCCGAAGTTTAAGCAGTCTGAAGAGAACAACGCGGATTTTTCCTATCTGTCGCCCGAGCAGCGTGCTGAATCACTCTGGGCGCTTTTTCAAGAGGTGAAAGGAATCGTCAGTGGCCGAAAAGGCAAAGAAAAAGGTGTCGAAGTGAAGAAAATGCAGCGTAAAGTACAGTTTTTAGTCAATTTATATAATGATCCTGAAACCAGAAAAGCCTACCTTGGCGCAGTAGAGAAACAACATATTGAGATCGACAGTATTAACGGTAATTACGAAAAATATCAGACGCTCGATAAGCATATTACCGTTGCTGAAACAGCCTTTGACGCTTCCGCGCGCGAGCTTTTTGCGGGTCGCTCGGGCGGAACGGATGAAAGCGACACCTTGCTGTTTGAAACAAACAAGCGCCAGCTTAGTCGCTTGCGTGGGGAACTCGCCACGTTGACCGAAACCAACCCCGAGTTAAGCGCGCTCGTGCACTACGAAACGCTACGCCAGTATTCGACCGAGTTTCGTCAGGAAAACTTCATTTGGTCGCCCTCGCGTCGGGCATCGTTAGAAGAAATTGAATTAGCGGCGTTATCTGGCAAACCGGTGTTGCTCTCTGGTGAATCAGGAACTGGTAAGACTAGGCTCGTGGAACAAACGGCGTTAAAGCTCACTGGCCGCGTTAACAACGAAACGCCAGGCAAGGATGTGCGCTTTCAAGATTTGATTGCCAAACCGAAGATTGCCGCGGATGGCCGGACTTATTATGAGTATAAGGAAATTGGCGAAGCGGTAACCGGCAAAACCAATACGCTTGAAAAAGAGCCGGCACACGAAGGTCGTTTGGTGGCCGATGACGAATTTAATCTTTTGGCATCAGCCGAACAAACCGAGCGGTTGGCCCGGATTTCGAATTGGACACCTGGTAAACACGTTCGGATGCCAGTGACGAACGAAGAAATCACGGTGGCCTCGGATTTTCTCTATTGCGCGATGGTGAATCTCGCCTCTCAACGCTACGAGCGTAAAAAGATTCCCCCCGAGGTACTGCGTAAATTTGCCAAAGTTGATTTGGACTACCCACCGCAAACCGGAGAAGATCCAGAGATTTATGAAATGTTGCTCGCCGCGCTCATTGATGAGAATGGTCGGATGCGAGCGGCTTTGGACGAAGTGGCGCCAGGGTATACCTATAAGGAAGAAAAGAAGACTATTAAACGCGACGGCCAAGCGGTGAAAGCGAATATGCAAACCCGCGAGCTGATGCCAGGGTCGGACGATGGTTTTTTGTGGCGTTTTGCCAATGCTCTGAACGAATTAAACAAATCTTTTTCGCATCGTGAAACTGCTCTCAAAGCCAAGGGCGAGGGTCAATATGTGAAAGATTTGATTATTGACATAGGCACTGTGCTTGGCTGGCTCAAGGAGTACGGTTCGCTCGGTCGTACCAAGAGTTTAGAAACTTTTATTAAGGAGAAAATAAAGACACAGTTTTTGGATCGGGCAGCCTATTCGGACGAGGATCGAAAATTGGTGCGGGAATTTTTAAAACATTTCCTCATTGATGTTGATCGTTCGGTCACTGGCCGCGAGCGGTCATTTAAGAATCTGACCGCCATGGAAATTGGTCTTTTGTCTCCACGGGTAAAATATGAGAAGGTGCTGGCCGAGGAGCCGGAAATGACGGAAGGATACTTGGTGAACGAGGAGGGTGAGCGGATCGAGTATTATATTATTCCGTTCGAGCTAAACGGCGTCCGTTATTCTCCCGATCCGAAAGCGTCCACTGGCCATTTTATCAAGCATGCTGATGGCGAAGTGTATGAATTCCTTGGTGTGACCAAGGAGACCAGCGAGCCGGTATTGTCTCTCTACAAACCAAAGGCTAAGACGCCGGAAAAAAGCAGAAAAAATGAAAATGAAGTTAGTCTTGAACGAGCAGCCGAAATTTTTGGCTCTGAGTTTTTTGGTCCTGAGGCGGTGGAGGCAACGTTTGATGTGCGGTTTGATACCAAGGATATTCCCAAGATTTCATTCTCCGAAATTGAACTTGAACGGGCACAAGAGCTTGGACAATTGCTCATTTTGCGTGTGGACAAAACCGCTGATGGGAGACCATTAACGATGGAGAAACTGCACAGCCTACTTCAGTCAAAGTTTGACAGTGAAAAGGCCGGCAAAATTTTGGCCAGCACTGACTGGTATAAAAACGAAGACTTTTTTAAGCAAGAAGTTCCACAACTGCGTTGGGCGCTCGTAACTAAAGAGGTAGTACCAAACTCAACGAATCAGAATTTCGTCGATCAAACCGCCACTTTGGCGAATTATCTTAGAAATGAAGTATTTAAAGGCGGAACCCTGCCCAGAGAATACCAAGAGGCGATTGAAGAATTTGAGAAACAGAAGGCTAAATTTGGGAAAATAACCGATAAAAACTGGGAAGAGATAGCCAAAAAACTCTCTGAACTTAAATTAAACAAACTCACTCGACACACTCCGGTGGAAGTATTGTACGATATGGTCGTTCGCTTTGCGTCTAGTCCGAGTAAAGATCGATTACTAGAAAAAATGTACACTTGGACTCCGCGCCTCTCCTCGGCTGGCAAGCTCGTCCGCGTCGGTGACTTCGACGCGGCTGGGGCGTACGTCCTCAGTAGTCGCCCTGACCATGCTTATGACAGCCTCGGCGTTTCTTTCTCCCGCAGTCATTGATACTTTGAAATTTGTCACTTTGAAACTTTGATTCCGGTCACCTTGGTGGTGGCCGTTTTTTTTACCCAACATTGTTGTTACCGACAAGAGTTGGTATAGTAGCACTGGCTCATGAATCCCGATTTACGGATCGGGATCGCCCATACCCAAAAGACTGCTTACACTTTTCTCGCGCGGAAAACACCCTCTGGTGTCGTGCCGCGACATATTCATACAGCAACTCGGCCGTTTGGCCGCTTGTCTTGCCTCGGATAGAAAAGTGTATCGAAACGCCTCTCCTCGGATGGCAAGCTCGTCAACGTCGGTGACTTCGACGCGGATGGGGCGAACGTCAACAGTAATCACCCTGACAATGCTAATGACAACCTCGGCGTTTCTTTCTCCCGAAGTCTTTGCCCTGCTATCCTAGATCATTGTCTATGGAGCAGGGTTTTCTTGTTTAGGGTTGGCGGTACTTTTTATCCAACCACCAAGCATGCGGCCAATTTCGAGCAAGGATTTTTCTAAAATAAAATACCGTTTTTGGTCGATGGCTTGCACGTCATACGCTAGCCGAATCATGGTTTTGATTATTTTTAGTTTGAGATCAATTTGTTTTTGTAATGTTAATCGTTCCGCTCGTTCAGCCGCATTGGTAGTAAATAGTAATTCGAGGAGTTCAAGTGTCAATTGTTCGATTTTTTGGCCAAGTGAATAGCGGTCTTTTTTTGGAAAACGCTGGATGACAGTGTAGAGAAGTAGAAAGAAATTGTAGGCTTTATGAATAATGGAAATATCGGAAGCGAAATCTCGAAGGGGGGGGGTGTTAGTGGTCAACATAAAATGTTTAATAAAATAATTAGTCTTGAAAATTTATTTTTTGCTTGGAAAGAATTTAAACGGGGTAAAATGCATAAGCGGGACGTAGAAAATTTCGCGCTTGACGTGGAAGACCATATCTTTGCGTTGCATGAGGATTTAAAGCACGGTATATATTGCCACTCACCGTACACGGCATTTTATGTTCGTGACCCGAAACTTCGACACATTCACAAGCCGGCGGTGCGAGATCGCGTGCTCCACCACGCCATTTTTATGGCGTTGGAACCATTGTTTGAGCCGTATTTTATTTTCAATTCCTATTCCTATTCATCACGTAAGAGTAAAGGCACACATCGCGCCGTAAGTAAATTGCGGCAGTTGGCTTGGCGATTATCTCGCAATAACACCAAAACAGTTTGGCTTTTGCATTGTGATGTTCGTAAATTTTTTGATTCGGTTGATCAGGAGATTTTACTAAGAATTATCAAACAGAGGCTTAAAGATGACAAGGTGTTTGTATTGATTGAACAGATTATTCGGAGTTTTCAAACGTTGTCCGGCAAGGGGATACCACTCGGCAATCTCACCAGTCAATTATTCTCCAATGTCTATCTAAACAAGCTCGACCAGTTTATCACGCAAAGTTGTGGTATTCAAGATTACCTGCGGTATGCCGACGATTTTGTGATTATATCCAAAAACAAAATTTTTCTGGAGTCGCTTATTTCGATTGTCCGTAATTTTTTAGAAGAGCATTTGAAGCTAATTTTGCATCCAAAAAAAATTGTATTGCGACCATGGCATCAGGGTTTGGATTTTTTGGGTTATGTGAGTTTTCCACACCACACGGTTTTGCGAACAAAAACAAAACGGCGCATGTTGCGACGTTTGAGACGACAGTATTTTCAGTTGGAGCAGGGGGTGGAGCAGAGAGAATTATTTGAGCAAAGTAAACAATCGTATTTGGGCGCACTCAGACATTGCCGAGGCAATGCAATAAAGAAAGTTATTGAAAATTTTTCTTAAAGAAGTTATTTAAGTGCGCCTGGATGGAATCGAACCATCAACTTCCACCTTATATCTGCTACGCAGATATATTTACGTCGTCTCTCAAAAATACAAATGTTTGGTGCGCCCAGATGGAATCGAACCATCGACCCTGTGCTTATAAGACACATGCTCTAACCGCTGAGCTATGGGCGCGTTTAGCGCACCAAACGTTTGTATTTTATTCGTTCCTAGTAAATATAAGGGTGGCACTCTAACCGGTGAGTTACAGGCGCGATAGAGTGGGCTAACTATATCAAAATAAACCATTTTTTTCAAGTTCTTAGCCATTGGCAGAATAATAGAGAGATGGTAACATAGAATGATGAATTTTAATGTAAAATTGTTCCAAAAGATAAACGGCCTGGTTGGCAGAAACCGTTGGCTTGATTTGTTTGGTAAAACCGGGGCGGAATGGGTGATTATTGGGTCGGGTGGGTGGTATATTGCCAGTGTTTTTCTTGACCAAGTGGGAAATCGACCGGGTTTGATTTTGCGCCTCAGCGCCTTACCGATTTGTTGGTTGGCCGGTTGGCTTATTGATATTTTTATTGGTACGATTGTCCAGGAGCCACGACCGCACATTACTTATCCTGAGACCAAGATGCTTTTCACCCCTCTCATGAGCTGGAAATCATTTCCCTCCGATCATGCCATGTCCGCTTGGTTGATTTTCTTTTTGGCGGCGATGTTCAATGTGCCGGGGTTTGAGATGTTGGCGGTGTTGGCGGTTTGGATTTGTTTGGGTAGAGTGTATGCCGGTTGTCATTATCCGTTTGATATTGTTGGTGGATTTTTTGTTTCTGCTTTTGTAACGTTGGTGGCTTATAATTTGTTGATTGTGTATTTTTAAGTTATGAACGCGATTATTCTTTGTGGGGGGTTGTCGACAAGACTTGGTGATATAACCAAAACGATTCCAAAAATTTTGCTTACCATTAAGGGGCGGACGGTTTTGGAATGGCAGACCGATAAATTAAAAAAAATCGGTATTACTGACGTGGTGTTGGCGGCCGGTCATTTGAATGAAGAACTTTTTAAGACGGTAGGTTTGCATTATAATGGTGTGGATTTTACTTATGCGATCGAGCAAACGCGACTTGGTACTGGCGGCGCGATTAAACACGCGTGGGATTACGTGGTTGGCCAAACTAAGCCAGTTATTATTATGAATGGGGATATTTTGACGACGATCGACTTGGCGGATATGGTGTCGTTTGTGAAAAACGATAGCGACGGGCTGATTCTTGGCGCTAAGGTGTCGGATGCGGCGAGTTATGGCACGCTTATTTATGATAAGGATAAACACCTTAGGCGGTTTAAAGAAAAAGAAGGTTTGCACCAACCAGGGTATATTAATGGTGGATTCTATATTTTTACGCCACAAGTGAAAAAATATTTTCCTACCGAAGCGGCTTTTAGTATTGAATATGACGTTTTTCCCGAGATGAAACAGTTGTATGTTTATGAATCAGATCGTCCGTGGATTGATATTGGCGTTCCCGATCGGCTCCTTTGGGCACAGGAACACTGGCAAGAATAGTTTATGACTTTTCAGAAAAAAATTACGATTATTTTCTTTGTTTTTGTTATCGGTTTACCGTTTGGCAGTTGGTGGTATAACAAAAGAACACATCCGGTAATAGTACCACTGCCACCACGCAAAGAAAACACGATTACTATTATTCCCGGTTGGAATTTGCGCAATGTAGCAGAATATTTGGTGAGTAAAAATATTGCGTCGACGACGGCTCAAGTATTCGCAATTACCGGTGTGCCGGCGCGTGATTATCGGACGGTGGCGAGTGTATTTCCGGGAGTGGGGGAGGAAGGAAAAATTTTTACCGATCGCCCGAAGTATCAGAGTTATGAGGGGTATATCGCGCCCGAAACTTATCGGGTATTTGCGGACGCCAGTTTGCCGGAGGTTTTGAAAAAATTATTTAATCAGCGCGCGGAACAGGTTACACCGGAAATTTACGCCAACGTTGTGGCGTCTGGTCACAGTTTTCATGAAATTTTAACGATGGCGAGTATTATTGAGGAAGAGTCGAAAACCGATAGTGATCGGAAAATTATTAGTGATATCTTGTGGCGACGAGTCAAAAATGGTTGGCCGTTGCAGGTGGATTCGAGCGTGCATTACGCGGTGAATAAAACTGGTGATGTGTTTACTACCACCATTGATCGGAAGGTGGAATCACCGTGGAATACTTATAAATACGCGGGGTTGCCGTTGGGGCCGATTTGTAATCCGAGTATGGAGTCGATTGAGGCGGCACTGGTGCCGGAGAAAAATAGTTATTGGTATTTTTTGAGTGGGAGTGATGGGGTGATGCATTATGCGAAGAATTTGGATGAGCATAATAGGAATCGGGTTAAATATCTTTAAATTGTCATCCTGAGGGGGTTCACCCCGAAGGATCTCTGGCTCACCAGCGATGCCCTCGCCGGGCTGGCATTACTTTTCATAATTGAAAAGTAACCAAAAGCTTTTGGGGCCGGCAGAACTCCTCGTGCGAACTCGTCAGACAGCTGGCGGCCCCAAACCCCATTTTGGGTAATTGAAAAAAATTTGTGAGTAATTATTTATGAAAACTAGTGATTTTGATTATAATTTGCCGTTGGAGAGAATTGCTCAGACACCAGCGGAGCCGCGGGACTCTTCGAAATTTATGGTTGTTGATCGGGGGCAGAAGACGACGGTGGATAAGAATTTTTTTAATATTACGGAATATTTGGGGGCGGGGGATGTGCTCGTTTGGAATAATTCTAAGGTTTTTAAGGCGCGGTTGCGGGGGAAGGTGATGTTGGATGAGACTGTTTTCCCCTCCTTTCAAGGAGGGGGTAGGGGGAGGTCTCGCGCTCAGTTGACGAGACCCCACCCCACCCTCCCCTTAAAAGGGGAGGAGTCTGAGTTGTTTCCTAGGGTGATTGTGGAAGTTTTTTTGGTACGGCCGATGGAAAATAAATTTGTTTGGAAAGTGCTCGCGAAGCCGGGCAAGAAATTGCGGTTGGGGATGAAGGTGGTGTTTGCACGGGATTTTGTGGGTGAAGTTTTACTAAAAGAAAAAGATGGGACTATCTTGATGCAATTTGCGGACGATGATATAGTGGTGCGCGCGAAGGCGAATGAATATGGTGAGGTGCCGACGCCGCCGTATATAAAATCCCCCCTTGAGGGGGGCGAGGGGGATGTTGGTAATTTTATATTTAAAAATAAATTGGCAAATATTGGCGAACATCCCCCTGAACCCCCCTCAAGGGGGGATTTGGTGATCCAATATCAAACAGTGTACGCCAAGATTGAAGGATCGGTCGCGGCGCCAACGGCGGGGTTTCATTTTACGCCGGAGTTAATTGAAAAACTGGGAGCTAAAGGGGTGCTGTTTGCGGAGGTGACACTGCATGTGGGTCTCGGTACTTTTTTACCGGTGAAAACGGATGTTGTTGAGGAGCACCAGATGCATAATGAATGGGTGGAAATTACTGCTAAAAATGCGGATATTATAAATTTGGCTAAGCAAGAAGGTAGGCGAGTAGTGGCGGTGGGGACGACAACGGTGCGGACGCTCGAAGGAATTGCCAAGCAAAATGATGGCAAGGTTAAATCTTTTACTGGCGACATTAATATCTTTATTACTCCGGGTTTTAAATTTAATATCGTCGATGCACTGATTACTAATTTTCATCTGCCAAAATCAACCTTACTAATGCTCGTTGCGGCGTTTGTTGGCGATCGGAAATTTACGCTCGAATGTTATCAAAAGGCGATTGAAAATCAGTATCGGTTTTATAGTTTTGGGGATGCGATGTTGATAAAGTAGTAGTTTATTGACAATGTCACTACATTGTAATATAATATCGGTATACTTAAAAAGTAATTTCTATGAGCAGTACTATACAAGTACGAGTTGATTCTAAAACAAAACAATCAGTAACTAAGATTTTTGCGAAGCTTGGTCTTGATGTTAGCGCTGGGGTGAAAATTTACTTTCAGCAGGTGCTACGTGAAAAGGGGATTCCGTTTCCGCTTTTAACCGAGAATGGGTTTACGCCGGAACAGGAAAAGAAATTGCTTGCCGAGGTGAAAAAAACACGTCGATTATATGCTCAAGGCAAGCTTAAAACATACGCTTCAGCTAAGGAGTTGTTTAAAGAATTGGAATCGTAAGTATGCGCTATTTAGTGCAACGTTCTAAGCGATTTAAAAAGCAGTATAAAAAGTTGCGACGATCGGGAAATGAACGAGTGATTAAAGAACTTCAAAAAGTGATTGAACTTTTGGTCGCAGGAGAAACGTTGCCATCCTCGCTTCGTAATCATGAACTTTCCGGGGCGTTGCATGGATTATACGAGTGTCATGTACTGCCAGATTGGTTGTTGGTATACACTATCGATCATGAGCAGTTACTTTTGGAGTTATTTTCAACGGGTACGCATAGTGAGTTATTTGGGTAGGATAATTAAAAAACAATAAACAAAACACCACGAATTGGTGTTTTTTTGTTATCCACAGAGCGGGTTGCGGTGCAAAGAGAGAGAGAGAGAGAGTACTATAGGGTTAGGTAATTTAATTTTTTTTAATTCTTATAATTTATGCCGAAATTTAGAGGTGAAAGAACAGGCCAATTAAGTAGTGAAGAAATTGAGTCTAGAAAAGATCGGATTAAAAGTGAACGTCAAGAGGGGGAAAAAAAAGAAGACAAACGCCTTAGTCGAGAGGAAAGACGAAAAAAAGAAAATGAAGTTTTTGTGAGTGTTACAAAAGAAGTAACCGAGCGGTTAAAATCTTTATTTAAAGATAGAGAATTTGATGTAAGTAAAGAATATGATAAAAAAATAGTTGAATTTGTGTCGTCGAGTATCATTATTAAGAAAGCATACGATGCGGCGTCTAAGATAATAGATGAGGAAGAGCGGCGTGAGGAAGAAGATGGGATTTTTAGTTGGCAAGGCGCTGTTTCACATGCAGAGTGGGATTGGAAGAGAGGTTCGGATATGACTTTTTCGCGTAGTGATTTAGAGATTAATCCGAAAACAGGGTTAACTTATGCAACTATGGACAGGGAACAGACTACTCGTAGTCGTGAAGATGTGTTAAAAAAAGCAAGGGCTGCGTGCGAAGATTTGGTAAATGAATAAAAAATGTTGTTAAAAAAATCCGAGTAAGTAACTCGGATTTTTGATTTATTTGATGTTAACCTTCAATCGTCACACCCATTTGTCGTGCCGTTCCTTCGACCATACTCATGGCGGATTCGACGGTGTGACAATTTAAGTCAGGCATTTTTTTGGTAGCGATTTCTTTTACCTGGGCTTTAGTGATTTTGCCGATTTTTTCTTGAAGAGGTTTGCCGGAGCCTTTTTTGATGTTGGCGGCTTTCTTGATGAGTTCGGCAACTGGGGCGGTCTTCATGATGAAAGTGAAACTGCGGTCATCGAAGATGGAGATAACGACCGGCACGATATCACCTTTCATGTCTTTGGTTTTCTCGTTGAATTCTTTACAGAAACCAGCGATATTTACGCCGTGTTGACCGAGCGCTGGACCGATTGGTGGGGCGGGGTTTGCCGCGCCGCCAGGGATTTGGAGTTTGACTTGGGTGAGTAGTTTTTTGGCCATATAGTACGATAATTTTCAATTTTTAATTTTGCAATTTTCAATAACGTGAGAAGCGCCAAAGTGGCCACGTACTAAAAATTAGACCTTTTTAACTTGTAAAGCATCGAGCTCCACTGGAGTTTCGCGACCAAACATGGAGACGAGGGCTTTGATACGTCCGCGTTCGGCGTCCACGTGGCTGATTTTACCTTCAAAGTTTTTGAATGGACCATCGATAATACGAACAACGTCATTTACTTCCACGTCAATCTTGTGGGTTGGCTCACTAGCGCCACTAGTGCGCTTCAAGAGTGATTCGATTTCTTTTTGGTCGACTGGTGTTGGAGTAGTGCCGGCGCCGACGAAACCCGTGACGTTGGGGGTGTTGCGGACAACATACCAGGAATCATCCGTGACAATCATTTCGACAAGAATATAACCAGGGAAGATTTTTTCTTCCACGGAAGTGCGTTTGCCGTTTTTGATTTTAATTTTCTTTTCTTTCGGTACGAGGACGTTAAAAATCTTGTCGCGCATATCGAAGGACTCGACGCGCTGTTCGATGTTGTGTTTAACGTTTTCTTCGTAGCCACTGTAGGTGTGGAGCACGAACCAACGTCGGCCGAGATTGAGGGTTTGTTTTGCCATAAAGTAAAAGTCTGTAAAGTCAAAAGTCTATAAAGTCCTTAAAGTCTATTATAGAATTTTTTTATCGTGAAATTAACTTAGTAATACCGAAATTGAATACATAATCCAAAACCGCGAAGAACACGGCCATACCGATACTGAGTCCAATGACGAGTAGGCTGTAATTAATGGTCTGCTGGCGGGTTGGCCAGGTGACCTTTTGCATCTCGGCATAAGAGCTGAGAAGGTAGTTGCGGAGGGTGGTGAACATATTTTATGTATTTTAAAACGGCCGGTGGCCGTTTGAAGTAATTGCAGTATAAAGCATATGGCTGTAAAAGTCAATAGCAGTATACTCACAGGCCTTTTTGCTTATTTTAATCATTTTTTCGAGCCCTCGCCGGGCCGGCGATACTTTTTGCTATCAAAAAGTATCCAAAAAATATCGGGGGCCCATAACCACTCGCGTGGCTCGGGATGGCCCCCCGAACCCCCGACAGATAGTTGAAAAAATAAAAAACAGCCCTGAATAAACGGGACTGTTTTTTGTGTGAAAGAAAATCTTAAATATCCAGATTCTGAACACTCTTGGCGTAAGTTTGAATAAACTTTTTACGTGGTTCGACTTCGTCACCCATGAGAATTTCAAAAGTTTCATTGGCGAGTTCGGCGTCGTCGGCGGTAACTACTTTCATGAGGCGTCGTTCGGGATCCATGGTGGTTTCCCAAAGTTGTTCGGGGTTCATTTCACCGAGACCTTTGTAGCGCTGGATGCTTACTTTCATACCACCAATCACGAGGCTATCTACTTCGCCGCCACCTTCTTCGGCACTGAGAACGGCCGGTTCTTCAGACTCGACCAACATCCCCCGTGAGCCCCCCTCAAGGGGGGATTCTTTGTCCGCCTTTTTTGTTTTAGCTTCGGCTTTGGCGGCTTTTTTATTTTCTAAATCTTTTATTACTTTTTCTTTTTCTTCATCGTTGTAGGCGTAGTGCATTTCTTTGCCGTGCTTGACGCTGTAGAGTGGTGGTTGAGCGATGTAGATATGTTTGTTGCGGATAAGCTCCGGATAGTAGCGGTAGAAAAAAGTAAGGAGGAGAGTGCGGATATGGGCGCCATCCACGTCGGCATCGGTCATGATGACAATGCGGTGGTAGCGAAGTTTGGTGATGTCAAATTGTTCACCAATATTGGTACCCATCGCGATAATGAGGGATTTTAATTCGTTGTTGGTGAGAATTTTATCGAGGCGGGCGCGTTCGACGTTCAGCACTTTACCACGGAGTGGCAAGATGGCTTGGTGTTCACGGTTGCGACCTTGTTTGGCACTGCCACCGGCCGAATCTCCTTCGACAATGAATAGTTCGGAGTCTTCGGCGTTGCGACTAGAACAGTCGGCGAGTTTACCAGGAAGAGTAAAGCCTTCGAGGGCGCCTTTGCGCAATATCGTGTCGCGCGCCATTTTGGCGGCGGCGCGAGCGCGAGCGGAGAGGACACATTTGCCAATAATATTTTCGGCATCTTTTGGATGTTCTTCCAAAAAGATTAGGAAAGCATCGCCCAGTACCGCTTCCACCGCGGTTTTTGCTTCGGTGTTGCCGAGTTTGCCTTTGGTTTGACCTTCAAATTGTGGGTCGCGAATTTTAATCGAGATAACTGTTGTCAATCCTTCGCGAACATCTTCACCGGATAAATTTTGATCTTTCTCTTTGAGAAAGCCTTTGTTGCGGGCGTAGGTGTTGATACTGCGCGTGAGCGCGGTGCGAAAACCGGCAACGTGCGTACCGCCTTCGAGGTTGTAGATATTGTTGGTAAAGGCGTAGAGTGATTCGGTGAATTCATTGGTGTACTGCAGAGCGATTTCGACATTAACTCCCTCAGCTTCTTTTTCAACGTAAAAAATATTTTCATTTTTGGTTTCGTGATTTTGGTTAAGGAAGCGCACATACGAAGCGACGCCACCTTCAAAGTGAAATTGAAAAGTTGGGTTCGGGAAATTAATCGCGGTTTTGTCTTTGGCTTTTTCCGCCGGCGAGCGCTGGTCACTAATGATCATGTGGACGCCTTTCGTCAGGTAGGTATGTTGACGTAGGTGGTCAATAATTGTTTTCCATTCATAATCGACAGTTTCAAAAATATTGCTGTCGGGACGGAAAGTAATGAAGGTGCCGGTATCTTTGCATTTACCTTCTTCGCGGACTTTTTTTTGCGGAACGCCAATTTTATATTCTTGAATCCAGATTTTTCCATCACGGTGTACTTCGGCTTTGGTGTAGGTGGACAGAGCGTTCACGACCGAAGCGCCGACGCCGTGCAGACCACCGGAAATTTTGTAGCCTTCGCCGCCAAATTTACCACCAGCGTGTAATACGGTCATGACGATTTCGAGAGCGCTGATTTTTTTCTGGGGATGAAGGTCGACCGGGATACCACGACCATTGTCACGAACTTCGACCATGTGGTCGGGGAGCAGGGTAACGTAAATTTGGTTGGCAAAACCCGCCATCGCTTCATCGATAGAGTTGTCGACGATTTCCCAAATGAGGTGGTGCAAACCCACGACGCCGGTAGAGCCGATATACATACCGGGACGGCGACGCACCGCTTCGAGACCTTCAAGCACGGTGATACTCTCGGCATTATAGCCGCCGGCAGACTTTTTGGCCTTTGGTTCTTTGGTGGGAACGACGGTAATTTTTGCTTTTGGTTCTTCGGCAATTCTTCCGTGGTCGGCTTTCTGTTTCGGCATAGAATAATATTGAACATTAAAGGGTTAATTTTTGTGAGTGTATTTTAGCATTTTGTTGGTATTTAAGCAAGGGTGGTCTGGTGACTTTTTTTGTCATCGAGAGTGATTTGGAGTATAATGACACATAGCATGTAGCACGTAACATACAGCACATATCATATAACACGCTACATGTTGCATGTTGCATGTTGTATGTTTTACGTTTCATGATTATGCTCAATATATATAATCAACAATCCAGCGAGCCAACTGAACCGATAAAAGCTGAAGCCCCCAAAAAGGCGGATTTTCGGAAATATAAGGATCCGACGGATGAGTTTAACTCAAAAGAGCTGCAGTACAGTATCTGGTATGTACAGCACAAAGTGCTTATTTATCGTTTGTGTATTTTTTCTTTGGTTATTATTAATATATTTTTCTTGCTTTTGGCAGGTGTTCAGTGGACAGTATACATCGCTGGTATTCCAGCGGCCAGTCAACTTGAGATCGAAGCCGCGCGAGCGCCAAATTATACCGTATTTGATCAACAATTTAGTCCGCAACCGCTTCAGGTTAATCAAACGAATATTTTTTCCGGTGGTATTAATAAATATGATATCGTTTCCGAGGTGGTAAATTTGAACACACGGTTTGTTGCCAGTTTTTCTTATTCATATATCATCGGCAATCAAAAAACCGAGCCACAGAGCGCGACTATTTTGCCGGGACAAACTACCCTCATCGCGAATTTGGGACTTACCACTGCCTTGAATAATGCCACTTTACAAGTTGAGGATTTGACTTGGAAACGGCTTTCAAATCACACGATTGTGGACCCCAAGGCGTTTCAAACCGAGCGTTTGAATTTTGTCGTGAATAATTTTGTTTTTTCCGGCGCTTATGGCCAAGGAGATTTGAAAGTGAATCGGATGACATTTAATTTTGCTAACGCGAGTGCGTTTAGTTATCGTCAGCCGAAGTTTTATGTTGGGTTGTATAATGGCGGGGGATTGATTGGGGTGATGCCACTTCAATATGATAGTTTTGCCTCACAGGAAACTAAAGCGGTGGATTTGCGGAATTTTGTGAATAATGCACAGGTAGGGAGTGTGCGGGTTTTTCCGCGAATAAACGTTTACGATCAAAATGTTTATTTGCCTCCGGCAAGTTAAGGTTTTTCACCATTGTCATCCTGAAGGGGTTCACCCTGAAGGATCTCTGGCTCACCGGCGATGCCCTCGCCGGGCTGGCGATACTTTTTGATAGCAAAAAGTATCCAAAAACTATTGGGGGTCCAGAACCACTCGCTTGGCTCGGGCTAGCCCCCCAAACCCCCGACATGTAATTGAAAAAATACAAATAAAAAAGCCACCGGTTGGTGGCTTTTTTAGTTTCTTCAAGTACTTTCGGAGAAAGTAGTTAAAGAATAGTCCGGGGGGCGACGCGCGATCTGGCGCGCCGCTCCCCGGGTTGTTGCACAGCGCCGCGTTGGGCACTGTTTGTTTCGCAAGTGGCGAAATCGATCAAGTTTCTGATCGTACGTCACCAGATTTCACATCGTGGTGGGTTCGCTGTGCGACTCCCAAAGCCCATTACCACTACTACCCGGGCAAATGGTGTAATCGCAAGCCGATTGTCCACGCAAAACGATGGGAGTGAGGCGGTGTCTAGAACACCTAGGTCGCAGCACCCTCTGCTATCCTCTGACGGAAACCGTCAGCCCACGGCATTAACTACCAATTAATCTGCACCAGCTTCGTCTGGTGCTTACTACAACCCTGAGTGTCTATCCGGTTTACTTCTATGCCGGTTTTGACTTTGCGGAACGAGTCCGCCGAACCTCGAAGGGCAACTCAAAGTCCAGATGAGCTTATCACAATCTTGCTCATTTGTCAAGGGTATGCTACAGTATTTTGGTGAATTTTGGCTGAAATTAGCCTTTTTAAATCATATGTCATTTTTGAAAAAGTTTTCGCCACGGAGTTTTGATTGGACGCTGTTTGTGGCGGCGCTTTTGATGGTTTCGATTGGGATGGCAGCGCTTTATAGCGTGGATTTGTCGCGGGGGGAGCAGTTGGTGTATTTTAATCGCCAGATGGTTTCGGCGATTATTGGGTTTACGATTTTGTTGGTGGCGAGTCTGACGCAGTACCATGTGTTTCGCTCGTATGCCAAACTTATTTATGGCGCGGCGATTACTTTGCTGGTGGCGGTTCTTGTTTTTGGGGTGAATATTCGCGGTACGCGCGGTTGGTTTAACTTTTGGGGATTTTCGTTTCAGCCGACAGAGGTGGCGAAGGTAGGGGTTATTCTAATGCTCGCGTATATTGTGAGTCGGTTTGGACGACGTTTTGAAGAACCACTATTTTTTATTGGTACGGGACTTGTGACGCTCGCGGTGATTGGTTGTGTCATGTTGCAACCAGATCTTGGTTCGTCGCTGATTATCGGAGCGGTATGGTTTGGAATCATGTTACTCGTGGGTGCGCGACGATCATATCTTGTTGGTCTGGTACTGGCCGGTATTGTTTTTTCGATTATCGCCTGGTTTTTTCTTTTACATTCATATCAAAAAGAACGCGTGCTTACTTTCCTTGATCCACAGCGCGACCAGCTGGGTGAAGGGTACAATAGTGTGCAAGCGATTATCGCGGTCGGTTCGGGTCAGGTGTTTGGGCGCGGTCTGGGTTTTGGCTCACAGTCGCAGTTGCGATTTTTACCGGAAGCGCAAACGGATTTTATTTTTACCGTTATTGGTGAGGAACTGGGTTTTGCCGGTATTGTGGCGTTGCTCACGATTTTTGGCGTCATACTGTATCGACTTATTCACATCGTTCAGCGCACGAATGATGACTTTGTGGCGGTGACGGTGAGTGGCATCGCGATTTTATTTTTTATCCAATTTTTCGTGAACGCGGGGGCGAACTTGGGGTTGTTGCCGATTACGGGGGTGACGTTGCCGTTTGTGAGTTATGGGGGGTCGTCACTGATTATTAATTTGTTTTTGGTGGGGGTGGCGGAGAGTATGGTGGAGAAGAGATACTAGAATATAAAAATACAAAATAAAAAACACCGTTTTAGGACGGTGTTTTTTGTGTATGTATATTTACAGTTAATTCAGGCAGGGGCAAGAGGTGAATGTCCAAAAGACAAAATGCCTTATCACAATCATCGTGTCGCATGTTTACTATTTTTTTAGTTTTTTGTTGTTTTTAATTTGTAAAAAATTATGTTTTGACACAACAGATCGTTTGAGTCGTTGCTCTAATTGTTTACGTGCTCCACCGGCTATATTGCCTCCGGCGCGAGCGTCCGATTTTAGCTTAGGCAGTCCTTGGGTGTCTTCGGCGCGGTGAATCTCGGCGGTGGCGCGTTCGCCGAGCATTGTAAAAATTAGTTCAAAGTCATCCATATGATCACGTAGATTTTCTCGTTTGAGACCTTTTAGTTTTTTGTATTGGCTGGGCGTGACGCCAAAAGTGGCTTTAGAAATTTCGGCGGTTAGAATTTCGTAATTGCACTCCTCAGTGGCACCACGCTTTTGCCATTCATCGGTCAGTTCTTCGCGGATAACAATTCCGCGCATTCGTTTTTCAATCCAGTCTTCAGGATAGCCTTTGAGTTTATACAACATTCTTGTTCGTTTGGTCGCAAGTTCAGGATTTTCAATTTCCCGCACTCTTTCATAACCGACTTTGGCCAACCAGCGTTTAAATGGTTCAGCTTTTGGCGAGGGGATTGATTGGATAATACGAAAAACACCCTCGGTATCAGCACAATCGGTTTCGTACATTTTTCCGTCAGATGATTCCAATTTCAGTTGTTTACAAATTGTAGACAACTGAAATCCATCTTCATTTTTTACCCGCGCTTTCATCGCACTCCAATAAACGCTAGGTTTAGCACTATCGGTAAGCGCTTCTATCACATCAACAACTGAAAACCACCATTCTTTATTATAAAGTATTTTTCTAATTGTTTTACCTTTGAATATGGCGATTTGATGATTTGGATTCTGTAGTTCGGGCATAATATTTGGTATTAATTAAGAAACACGGGTGGGTCTATATTTGAGTATATTTTATCAGTTTTTGGTAGTTACTCCAAATTATCAAGAATAAATTGTTTTTAATTTATTTTTGGTGGGGGTGGCGGAGAGTATGGTGGAGAAGAGATACTAGAATATAAAAATACAAAATAAAAAACACCGAGTGAATGGTGTTTTTTAAGTTTTACAAAATTATTTTGTATCTAAAGAGTTAAAAGTTGCAAGACAGTTATCTATTGCCTCTTCGCGTGACGGAAAATACCCGCCCTTTCCAGACTCAACAGCGTATTTTGACATCCATCTCCAAGATTTTTTTTCTGGCTGATATTCGCTCCACGCAAAACATTTATTTTTCATTGCGGTGTTTTGGGTGCTAGTTATTTTTGCTTGCGGCACACATCCAGTACCAATTATTAACAGTAGACAAGGGAAAAATAATATTTTTTTCATAGTATTGATAATACTTATTTCACCAACTTATTCTCCGGATTTTGGTGGTTATATTTGGCCAGGATTTCTTTTTGCACCATATTGAACGCTTCTTCGATATCGACACCAAGCTGGTTGGCAAGGCGGCAAGTGCCGAAGAATAAATCGCCGATGCCGTCGATAAAAATCATTTTATTTTCTTCGACGTATTTTTTTCGTTCTTCTTCGGTTTTGTAGCGCAGGTGTTGGGACATTTCTATTAATTCTTCGTGGAGATGGTCAAATTTGTCGATGTTGGGTTCGTCTTTCCAGTTATTTCGTTCGGCAAAAAATTTGAGTAGTTTTTGGGCGTCTTTCATTGTTGAGATATGCTGATTTTCCATAGTATTATTTTCTTACGCATTTAAATGCGTAGCCGTCTGCGTCGTAGGCATTGGGAGTATCGTAGTCATATAATTTTTTTATTTTGCACCCCACTTTTTCGCATTGTTCTGTTGATGGTCCCCAGGCGTTGGAGTGGTTTCCGGAGAAGTGGTCGCAGTACAGTGGTGACCAGGGTGGGTTTAGGTAATTTATAAATAGGTCAATGCCGACGAGCAGGGCGATAAAGTATAGGATCATTCGATGTTTTATAGTAAGCATACTAATTAATTTCATCTAAAATTATCCGTTTTTCAAATCCGCCACGTTCGGCGGCTTTTTTCTGTCGCACTTCTTCGAGTTTGGTTAAATCAATGTTGTTTAGTCTGGCCACAGCCAGCAGTACTTCCAGAATATCCGCCGCTTCTTCTACCGATGGTTTGGTGCTAAACTCATCTGCTTCTTCGTGGAGTTTTTTGGCGAGCGCTTCGGCGTATTCTTTTTCGTCTGCAATATGCGTAATGGGGGTTTCACCTTTACTTTTGATAATGTCGGGGATTTTGTCGCGGATGAGTTTGTGGTAATGCATATATTGATTTTTTGCCTCTCCCGTGTTAAAATCATTCAATTTCCTGTAGAATAACAGAACGTTAATGATTTGCATAGCCATGCCCTCGCCGGGCCGGCGGTACTTTTGTAACCAAAAGTACCCAAAAGTTTCGGGGGCCCATAACCACTCGCGTGGCTCGGGATGGCCCCCCCGAACCCCCGACAGACAATTGGCAAATGGCGCCAACCAAGTGGGAGTTTGAGGGGCGCCAGCTGTTTGAGGAGTTCGCACGACGAGTTCTGCCGTCCCTCAAAAGTTTCTTGGTTACTTCTTTAATTATAAAGAAGTAACGGAGCAAAATATTAATCTAAGAAAAAAGTGATAGAGCGTCAGCGGAAAGAAAACGGTGAAGATTGCTTCGTTCTTCGCAATGACAGTTGAAAAAGAATAAAAAATAAGAATATGCCAAAATTTAAAATACATTCTAAATATAAACCAGCCGGAGACCAGCCGCAGGCGATTGATAAGCTGGTGAAGGGTTTGGAATTGGGGATGAAAAAACAGACTTTGCTCGGTGTGACTGGCTCGGGAAAGACGTTTACTGTCGCGAACGTGATTGAGCGTACCCAAATGCCAACGCTCGTGATTGCGCATAACAAAACTCTAGCCGCTCAGCTTTGTAATGAATTCCGGGAATTTTTTCCAGAAAATGCGGTGGAATATTTTGTGAGTTATTATGATTATTATCAGCCGGAGGCGTATATGCCGCATTCGGATACGTATATAGAGAAGGAAGCGATGATTAATGAGGAGATTGATCGGTTGCGTCACGCTTGTACGCAGGCGCTATTGTCCCGATCGGACGTGATTATTGTGGCTTCGGTGTCGGCGATTTATGGATTGGGATCGCCCGGGGAGTATGAAAAAATTGTTTTGCATTTGGTGAAGGGGCAGACGCTTGATCGTCGGGCGATGTTGGAACAACTGATTGCGATGCAATTTGAACGTACAAATAATGAACTTAAACGGGGGTCATTTCGCATGCGCGGGCAGGTATTTGAAATCATGCCGGTGAACGAGGATGCGATTTATCGTTTTGAGGTTGATACACAGATTGCGCGGATAGAATTGGTAGATAGTATTACACGGATTGTGAAACGTGAATTGGAAGACGCGTGGTTTTTTCCGGCGCGACATTATGTGGTGGGAGCAACAGCACGGGAGCGGGCGATTGAGAGTATTCGCATTGAACTGGATAAGCAATTGGAAATGTTTAAACGGCAGGGAAAAGTTTTGGAATACGAACGTTTGAAACGACGGGTGGCGTATGATTTGGAAATGATAAAAAATGTTGGTTATTGTAATGGTATTGAAAATTATTCCAGTCACTTTGAAGGCCGTCCAGCAGGGGAGCCGCCGTTTACTTTGTTGGATTATTTTCGTCATGGCGCGCATCGTCTGGCCAAAGATGGTGAGCAATCGTTTTTAACCGTCATCGACGAATCGCACGTTACTTTGCCACAAGTGCGTGGTATGTTTCATGGCGACCGGGCGCGGAAAGATACGTTGGTTGAGCATGGTTTTCGTTTACCAAGCGCGCGAGACAATCGGCCGCTTAAATATGATGAATTCGCGGCGCGCGTGCATCAGGTGATGTATGTTTCGGCGACACCATCGGAGTATGAAATGAAAGAAAGTGATCAGGTGGCGGAACAGATTGTGCGTCCGACCGGGCTGATTGATCCGGAAGTTATTATTCGTCCGATTGTGGGACGTGCGACCCCTCACCCTGCCCTCTCCCCAAAGGAGAGGGGTGGTTCCTTCTCCTCAGAGGAGAAGGCGAAGGATGAGGTGGTCGGCAATGGGTTGTCACAAATTGAAGATTTGATTATTCGCATCGATGAACGGATTAAACAAAATGAACGCGTGCTGGTAACAACATTGACCAAAAAAATGGCGGAGGATTTGACGGATTATTTAAAAGAAAAGAAAATTAAAGTGGCTTATATTCACAGTGATGTGAGTACGCTTGATCGTATCGAAGTGATTACAAATTTACGCCTGGGAACATTTGATGTGATTGTGGGTGTTAACTTGCTTCGTGAAGGGCTGGATATGCCGGAGGTATCACTCGTCGCCATTCTGGACGCAGACAAAGAAGGATTTTTGCGGAGTGAAATTAGTCTTATTCAAACCATTGGTCGTGCCGCGCGCAATGTAAATGGCTTGGTGGTGCTTTATGCTGACACCGTTACCAGTTCGATGGAGCGAGCGCTTGGTGAAACCAATCGCCGTCGCAAAATTCAATTGGCATATAATGAAAAGCACGGCATTACGCCAAAAACTATTCAAAAAGCGATTCGTAATATTTTGGAAGAATTTGGTATTTCTAAAGATAAAAGTAAAAATAAAGCCGGTCGCGCCAAGCGTGATAAACAATTGACTACGACGGAACTGGATTTGCTCGGTGATAGTCGCACGCTCGATGAAATCGTAAAAGATAAAGCGATGAAAATGAAAGAGGCGGCACAGCAACTGGATTTTGAACTGGCAGCAATTTTGCGCGACGAAATTCGTGAACTGCGTGCGCGGGAGAAAACTACCGGTGTGGTAGAATTGAAGAAAAGGAACATACGAAATACGTTGAACCACAGTGAAATCCATACGCATGGGAAAATTACGAAAGTACGAAAGAAATTATGAAAATAAAAATATTAAAAGTATTTATTATTTTATGCGTTATTGGAACGATTTTTGTTTTTGGTATTAATTATTATATTTTATATTTAAATAAGACAACAGCCGTAACAATCGCTGAAGTGCCGACTACTACGATTGCGATGGTTTTTGGTGGTGGAATGAAAGTGGACGGTTCGATGAGCGATATGCAGGCGGATCGCGTGAAGGTGGGGGTGACGCTTTATAAACTAGGTAAAGTGAAAAAATTGTTGATGACCGGAGACGATGGTCGAATACATGGTGATGAAGTGGATGCTATGCGATTGTACGTAATTGCGAATGGAGTCTCTTCGACGGACGTGCTCGTGGATCCGCACGGTTATCGTACTTATGAAAGTTGTTATCGTGAAGCGAAGGTGTATGGGGTGACCAAGGCCGTGGTGATATCACAAGCATTTCATTTACCGCGAATTATTTATCTTTGTAGTCATCAGGGGATAGTGGTGAGTGGGGTGCCGGCGGATTTGCGGGATTATGGGTATGATGATTGGTATATGCAAATCAGAGAGATGGGGGCGCGGGTAAAAGCATGGTGGCAGAATGAAATCACACACCCGCTTCCGCAGAGTTTAGAAAAATAATTTTTTTATACCTCTCCTTTCAAGGAGAGGGCAGGGTGAGGTCTGGCTACTCTACCGCCCTTATTATTCACCGATGCCCTCGCCGGGCTGGCATCACTTTTCATAATTGAAAAGTAATCAAAAGCTTTTGGGGCCGGCAGAACTCGTCGTGCGAACTCCTCAAACAGCTGGCGGCCCCAAACCCCATATTGGGTAATTGTAAAATAAAAATACCACCTATGGTAGGTGGTATTTTTTTTGTTTTGATTTTTTATTCTACGTCTACTTCTACTTCGTTGGAATAATTTACACATGTATCATTTTTGTATTCGCAGACGCGGAAGTAGCGGTGGCCGGAGGGGACGGTTTTTAGTTCGGCGGAGCGGGTGATGTTCATGTATTGTGCCCAGTATGCCTTGGGTGATTCTGGGTTTGGTCTGGCGCTGTTGAGTACACGGAAGCTGCTCGCGCGGTCGAGGTTGGCGGAAGGGGTCCATTCTACACTCACACTATTTTTACCAGTTGGCGTTACGGTGACGGTAAAGTCGGTGGTGGTTTCGGTTGGCGTGGTTTGGTCAGTAGGTGTTTGATCGGTGGTTACGACTGGGGGAGTTGTTTGATCAGCGGATGGTACTGTAGTGTTTGGGTTGTTGTCGCTAGCACCCGGTAGGATTGATGGATTGGCACAACCGGCACCAAGAAGTATTACTAATCCGAGGGTGGCGCCTAACGCGGTAATTTTTTTGTTCATATCTGCGTGAGATTAAGATTAAATAAGTATATTCGTACTATAAACCAAAGTATTTTATTTGGCAAGGGATATTATGGCGTGTATAAAATTTAAGAGTTAATAGAATTTTTAACCGGGTGTCCGTAGTAGGCCAATCGTTAGTTGGTCTGTTCTTGACGCGAGCCATTTTTTATACTATACTCATCTATTCTGGGAATGTCTCCTGGAATGTGACCTTTAGAAGGGAAGGAACCGGCAATGCTCGAAAAGCGTGTGGAATTGACCTGCAAAGGTCGTGGATTCAAGAGTGAGGAAGTTCTGCGCGACGGCGTGCTCGTCACGATCCGGTTGAGCAAGAGACTTAATTCGGAGACCATCTCCGTCGGGCCCGAGAACTGCCTCTACAACACGGGCGGCCACGGCCAGCGGTGCAAGGCAGCTCACCCCGACCAGGACAAGGTCGGCGACGGCGTTCTCTGCGCTTTCAGCTTTGACTACCCCTACGTGCTGGAATTCAAGCCGGACTGGCAACCACCGGAGATGTTGGTCAACGCGATCGGGGGGATGAAGCGGCTCGAAGAGCCGAAGTAACCCTACAGAGACAATGAGGACGTATTAGGATTTTTCAACGCGGAACCCTCTACGGCCCAGAAGATACTGGGTCGTAGAGGGTGAGGCTCATGAAACCACCTGCGCAACTCGTAATTTCTTCATAAGTGGAGAAATTACGAGTGGGTGGTTTTTTGATTTTAAAGGATTGACACCACCCCATTTTTTCGCTACTCTAAATGAGTATATACCCCCAGCTATCACAGCTCGCGGGCATTTTCGTTTGCTAGTTCAAACAGTTTCTACTCAATCAGTGTTATCTGCGCTGCAATCAGCGGTATCCTAAGGAAAAGTTTGATAGCACAGATACAGCCGCGGATGACGCAGATTTTATAAAGAAACTAAAGTAAGTTGGATATGCAAAATAAAATTGTAATTAAAGGGGCGCGGGAGCATAACCTTAAAAATATTTCTCTCGAATTGCCGCGCAATCAGATGATTGTGTTTACCGGTTTGTCTGGCTCGGGCAAGTCGAGTCTGGCTTTTGATACTATTTTTGCGGAAGGTCAGCGTCGGTATATTGAGAGTTTGTCGGCTTACGCGCGACAGTTTCTGGGTGGTATGCAAAAGCCGGATGTGGATGAGATCGAAGGATTGTCGCCGGCTATTTCCATTGATCAAAAAGCGCACAGTGCCAACCCGCGTTCGACCGTGGCGACGATTACGGAAATTTATGATTATCTTCGTGTTCTTTTTGCACGCGTCGGTGTGCCACATTGTCCGATTGATGGCGCTAAAATTACCAAGATGACGACGGATGAGATGGTGGTGAAAATTAAAAAAGAATTAAAGAATTATCATAAAAGTGATTTGACCTCCCCTTTGGAAGGGGAGGTGTCCCGAAGGGACAGAGGGGTCTCGGGTAAAACCTCCCCCCACCCCCTCCTTCGTAAGGAGGGGACAAATGAGTTGGTACTTTTTGCGCCAATCGTGCGTGGGCGTAAAGGGGAATATTATCAAATGCTTTATGATATTTATAATGCGGGTTATCTCGAAGTACGAGTGGATGGTGAAATAAAAAGTCTGCGTGATCGGATTATTCTTGAGAAAGATAATAAACATACTTTGGAAGTGATTGTGGATAAAATTCCGTTACACGGAAATTTTTTGACCAAAAAGGAAGGTGAACAGCGTTTGGTGGAAGCGGTGAAGAACGCGGTGGAGTTGGCGAACGGTCTTTGTTCGGTACAGTTTCCAAATAAAAGTGAAAATATTTATAGTACGGAATATTCTTGTCCCAATGATGGCTTTAGTTTTCCGGAAATTGAACCGCGGTTGTTTAGTTTTAATAGTCCTTATGGTTATTGTGCGGCTTGCACCGGTCTTGGTACCAAGGAATTATTTAGCGAAGAAGTTTGTCCGGTTTGTAAAGGTAAACGACTGAATGAAACGGCGCTGAGTGTCAAAATTGCCGACAAAAATATTTGGGAAGTAACGGGTTTTTCGATTGCGGACGCGCGCGATTGGTTTGCCAATGTTTATATGGAGCTCGAAGAAACAGAACGAGAAATTGCTGGAACGGTTTTAAAAGAAATAAGCAATCGTTTGCAATTTATGTTTGACGTCGGTTTGCATTATCTGAGTTTAAATCGTAAAGCCGGAACCTTGTCCGGTGGGGAAGCACAACGTATTCGCTTGGCTTCGCAAGTGGGTACGCGACTCGTGGGTGCGCTGTATGTGCTTGATGAGCCGACGATTGGATTGCACCAACGCGATAATGATCGGCTGGTAAAAACATTGCGCAATCTTTGCGATGTGGGAAATACGATTATTGTCGTTGAGCATGATGAAGATACGATATTGGTTAGTGATTGGATTGTGGATATCGGTCCAGGCGCTGGGAAACATGGTGGTGAAGTGGTGTTTTCCGGGCCATTGAAGATGATGTTGGAACCAACTGTTACTAAAAATAAAAAAACAAAAGAGTTACCCACTTCGGTTGGGGCGGTAGTTAGTGATTGTAAAGTATTGGGTAATGCTGAAAAATCTTTGACGGGAAAATATTTGCGCAGAGAAGTGAATATTTCGATACCGGAAAAACGTCGTAAGGTGGATGGGTCGACGCCGAAAATTAAAATTAAAAAGGCCGCGGAACATAATTTAAAAAATATTAACGTGGAAATTCCATTACGTCGATTGGTTTGTCTTACTGGTGTCTCGGGTTCGGGCAAATCGACGCTCATGCATGATATTTTACAGAAATCAATCAATAATAAATTATTTCGACTGAATAAGGTAGTTGGTCAACATTTGGAAATCACTGGCACGGAGTATATTGATCGACTCATCACTATTGATCAGGGCTCGATTGGGCGCACGCCACGTTCTAATCCGGCAACATATACTAAAGCGTATGATTTTATTCGCGAACTTTTTGCGGAAACGGCCGAAGCCAAAATACGCGGGTACAAATCCGGAAAGTTTAGTTTTAATGTACCAGGCGGTCGTTGCGAAAATTGTCAGGGTCGCGGTTCCATTGAAATTGAAATGCATTTTTTACCTAGTGTAGAAATCGTTTGTGATTCGTGTAAAGGGGAACGTTTTGGGCAGGATGTTTTGCAGATACATTATAAAGATAAAAGTATTGCCGATGTTTTAAAGATGACAGCTGAAGATGCGGAGATATTTTTTAAGGATATTCCGATGATTGAGGACAAGTTGCGAATGTTAAATCAAGTCGGTCTTGATTATTTGACGCTTGGACAATCGGCAACGACACTTTCTGGTGGTGAGGCACAGCGCATTAAACTTAGTAAAGAACTGAGTAAACACGGTACTACTAAAACATTATATTTACTCGATGAACCGACAACGGGTTTGCATTATGATGACGTGCGTAAGCTGATTGAAGTGCTTCAGCGCTTGGTGGAACAGGGGAATACGGTGATGGTGATTGAACACAATCTTGAGGTTATCAAATCATCAGATTGGATAATTGACCTTGGGCCGGAAGGTGGCGATAAGGGTGGAGAAGTGGTCGCGGTGGGTACGCCGGAAGAGGTGGCAAAGATGGTAAGGAGTTTTACGGGGCAGTATTTAAAGCGGGTATTAAATAAATAATTTTTTAATTACTTTTTCGAGCCCTCGCCGGGCCGGCGGTACTTTTGTAACCAAAAGTACCCAAAAGTTTCGGGGGCCCATAACCACTC
>Ga0172379_10000555_pt1 | contig 91882 bp, 105 predicted proteins | sample GrowelOW334metaG_FD_119756 | JGI IMG/M metagenome (GOLD analysis project Ga0172379, IMG submission 119756) | Groundwater microbial communities from an aquifer near a municipal landfill in Southern Ontario, Canada - Groundwater well OW334 metaG | ecosystem: Environmental > Aquatic > Deep...
GTTAGGAAAAAGCAGGGGCCGTCTCATTGACGAGTCGTTGGAATTAATGAAAATTTTTGGTGCAATTATTGAAAAAACCAAGTAGTTTACAATTTGTAATTTATGATTTAAAATTTGTTTAGAAATTAGAAATTAGAAATTAGAAATTTAATTTACATTTATGATCAAAACCAGCCAAAAATTAGCAGTTATTACTCTTTTAGCCAGCCTAAGTCTGGCTGTTTCAGCTTGTGGTAAAAAACCAGTGCCGGTGGCAAATACAAATTTAGATGTAAATCAGGCTGTCAACCAGAATTTAAACACTAACATTGCCACCACGACGGAAGAAATTGACATTTCGGATTGGAAGACTTATCGAAATGAGGAGTATGGGTTTGAGTTTAAGTATCCGGAGGATTGGAAAATTCAAGAAAAATTTTTTCAAACCAATGAATTATTTGTTTTAAAAGGAGAATCGAGATTGGCTATTCTACCAAACGGTGAACTTGATCTAGGGTTACCATATGAAAATCCGTTAATAAAAGATTCTTTGGTGTCTAATGCGTTGGTAAAATTTAGACAATGGAATTTAAATAATGGCAAGTTTTTAATTGTTTATAATTTTTTAGATGAAATTACTAATTGGACCAAGTGTGATGATAATTTGAAAAATTGTAACAGGATAGAGTTATTTGCTCAAAATAAAGGTGATTTAAATATTCTTATAAATATAATTTTAACTTTTAAATTTCTTAAATAAAATTTTATATAGGTTCAACATGGCGCCATCTTAGAGAGTTTCTCTGGATAATTTAGACTTGTTGATTTTTCAGAAAAGCCCTCTAAAAAAAGAGGGCTTTTTGGTTATATGCCGAAAAAACGAGGAGAATTTGCTCCTTGAAAATTAAAGAAAGGCACCAAGTGTTGGATATGGATCAAAATGTCTTTTGGATCCATAATGCTTGTGGCCCGACTAGCGCGGTAACAGCTATATGGTCTGATGACCTGACAATTGAGTAGTGGATAACTCAGCTTGACCTTAATTTTTTAGCTTGATAAAATAATAGCATAAATTAATTAAGTCAATATAGCGCGCATTTTTTTGGGCGTTTTTAATTTGGAAAATTTATGAAAAAATTTAACAAAAAAGCACTTGTCTTGGGAAGTTTAGCCTTAATTTTAACTTTGGGTTTGTTCGGCTGTGGCAAAAAGCCAATTTCGGTGGTTAATGCCAACGTAAATCAAAGTCAGAATGCTAATATCGCGACCTCGACCAATATTATTTATAGTATACCGGAATTAAAATTAAGATTAGCCTTTCCAGAAATAAATTGTAAAGATTTTACTAATTATAATTTACCTTTGTCAGAATTAAATGAGTACTGCACTAAATATTTTGGTGGCAATATAATAAAAAAAGACAATTTAATTTTTGAAACTGAGAAATCAAATGACAACTTTTTTGTTAAATACGATTATCAATATTTGACTGAACTTTTTTCCAATGATGACAAAGAAATAATCAAAAAATCAGTTGATTTATATAACGATTTTATTAAAAAAGAAAAAAGTCAATATAAAATATCAATATTTTTGAACGATCAACTCAGTAAAAAAGAAATTGCAAGATGGTATGTCACTAAAAATATAGAGAATATCACGGAAAAAGAATTATTATATTGGAATGTTTGTGAAGCTGGTTGTTCGGTTTATTTAAAGAAAATAATCGGAGATTACATAATTTGGCAAATTGGAATCAATCCGTCCTCGGGAGCTGGTGATATGTGTTTAAAGGTTAGTGTTCCACATGAGAAATATGCCGGTGATGAACAAAAAAAATGTGAGATAGTCGCAATTATCGATCGGTTTATTGGAAAAAAAGTTAAATTTATTTTGGAATAAAAAAATATCACCAAAAAACGGAATTGTAGCAAAATAAATATTGAATAATCAACATAGCACATCTGATAGCTCTCCTGGGCTATTCTATTGTTGATGAATATTCAAGGAGAACTATTATGTGGTAGTTCTCCTTTTGTTAATGCAAAAGGGAATGTACTTTGACATAAAAAAATTAAAAAAAGATGAAAGGAGATTATTGTGGTAAAAACTGCATTTGAATACTAAGGTGATGTGGTTTTAGTAAACTGTAATTTGGATAGGAAAACATCGAAAACGAAAGAGAGGTATATGATGAAAAAGAATTGGGTAGCAATGGTTGCGATGTGGTTGATTTGTGTCAGTCTTGCATGGTCGTCCGAGCTTTTGCCGCCGTAGAAGTACCAGCTTGAACCATATCAAACATGGATTGATGCTGGTTACACAACCAACAATAACTGTGGCCCGGCATGTAATGCCATGGTCATTGGATGTTTTTTCGGTAAAGACATCAGCACGGCACTGTATAGCTCTCCTCAAAACGCTCAAGGGATGAGGTGTATGACAGAAGCTCGTTGGCTTTATTGCGAAGCTAATGGGCTTGCTGGAGGATATACCAACACAGACATGGAATATAACGGCAGCGACAGAATGGTAAAAGTGTTAAACTTTGTCGGTTTGTCGACTGAACTTGTGACCGGCTCAAATGTGACGCTTGAAAAGATTAAGCAGGCAATTGACCAGAAGTGTTTGGTGATTTGTCATGTGAGTCCAAAAGAGTATTACAATTGTTCGGTTACTTCTCATTGGGCATTAGCTTACAGCTATGATGCTACATCTGTTGTAATCCATGATCCGGGATACCACAGCATTCAGTATAAGCATATTACAAATAGCCAGTTTGTGAGTGCTTTAGAAAACGCCGGTGGCGGAAACGATGAAATTCTTATCATCGTTTCTAATCCAAATAATTTGGCAGTCGGCCACTGGTCTAACGGCATCCTCCAGCCACAAATCATGGCTTGCTACACCCAGTTTCGTTCAATTGTCGGCGAACCATATAGCAACGGCGGCGGGGTCTATGTCCACGACTGGCATAGCCAGGATGAATCAGCCCATGTTGTAATTCAAGATTTCAAAGACAACACCACTGGGCTGTGCTATGCCATTATCTACAACCCGGAACTCCAGCAGGCATTTTTGCTGAAAGGCGGGTTTAGATATTACTACATGACGTCAGTTGACGGCATCAAAGAACTGGGTGAGCCGACTTCAAACGAATACCCCTACTCGTACTATCCGTACAGGAACGGGGCGTTTGAAACTAGCCAGCCGATGGTAACTTATGTCCGGCAAGACTTTGCTTTTGACACGTCGCTGATGTGGCGGCAAGGCAACGAGATAGTTGTCATGGCTGGTGCCGGCGGCGGCGGTGATTTTCATCTTGCCATTGTCCCCGGGCAGAACGGAGTTTTGACTTTGCGGGGCTGGTCGCTTGGCGAAACCAGTATTTACCTGACCGTTAACGACATTGGTGCGGCGCATTACGATGTTTGGCAGGGCAGTAACTGGCTTGGTGAGATGACGAATTTCGAGCTGACAGCCACTGGTTTGAATCCCGAAACGGCATACGCGTTCAAGGTTGTTGCCTCGACTGTTGATGAAACTGTCATTACCGAATCAAACCTATTAACGCTTACCACTAATAGTACGCCGCCATTGCCAGTCGGCAACTTAGGACTGGCACTCTCGGCGGCAGCGACGGAAATCGAGGCAATCTGGAATGTTGCGCCGGCCGCGATTCATTACGACGTTTATGTCAATGACAGTCTCAATCGGTCGTGTTCGGCCGAGGAAACTCGCTGCATCATCGGTAACATCGTTTCCGGCCAGGTTTACAGAATTACCGTCAAAGCCGTGGCGCGCGACGGCACGGTTTTAGCCCAAGACAGCAAATCGGTTGACACGGATCAAAACATCTGGTTTGTGCCCACAAATTATCCGGCTATCTTGGAGCCTAATGGCGATTACGCGGTGGATTTTGATGTCATCAATAACACCGATAACCCGGTTTACGGCTTCACTTATCGGATAGTTCAGACCAATTCCGACTGGCTGGTTTTGGAATCGGCAACGTTTGCCGATCCTGGCTCTTTTCCCCCGCGCAGCCGCGGCCGGCTTTGCACTGTCCGTTTTCGGACCGGCAATTCCTTCCCGGCGGCAACTCAAGCTGGCGTTTTCGTTTACAGCCAGTTTGACTGCAATTTCAGCCGCTCCCGGCATATTGATCGGTCAATTGATTGTCTCATGCCGATCGTACCCTTTGTTGATTTGGCGGCCGCCTTTCCGATTCCGCTAGCAGAAGTAACTGACGGCCAGCCGGCAATCGCCAAAATTCAGGTGCAAAATAACAGTAATAGCATCTGTCCGTCGTCGCGCCTGGAAGCTTATCTCAATGACGCGCTGGCGGTTTCAGTCATCGTGCCCGGTCTCAAGGCAGGTGAAGTCTGGGAACAGGAGTTTGATTTCGGCGTTTTGCCTCTGGGGCAGTACGAGCTTTGTGCCGTAGCTGATCCGCTTAATGAAATTAGTGAAAGCCGAAAAGACAACAACGCGGCGGTCAATACTTTCGTCGTTTGTCCGCCCAAGCCGATGATTAAGCTTACCTCACTGCCTGATTATCGCCGCCAACTTGGCAGTCAGGAAGTTAAAGGGACAGTGGAAAATGCCGATCCCGCCCAGTGCCGGGTGATGGTTTACATTCAATTCGCCTCGGTTTGGTATCCAAAACCCGACATTGACGCGCTGAGTGAAATTAATCCTGACGGTACTTGGCAGGTGCTTTTGATAACTCATGTTAATGACTGGCAGGCAGCTAAGATCCGGGCTTACCTTTTGCCCCAGGGTGTTAATCTGCCGAATTGCTGGCCAGAGGTTTGCCTGGAAATTCCCGACATTCCTCAAGCCTTAGCAATGGTTGAAGTCGTGGTGGCGGAAAATGATTTGCCGGTTACTAATGATCCTGTCAGCCCGCCGATTGATCCGCCAGTTATTCCGCCCGTAGATTCGCCGGTAACAGATGCGGCGATCAATTTCACCTCGCTGCCAGTCTATGGCGATGCCAATAGCGGCAGCCAGGTTCACGGCACGACAAGCGGCGTTAATCCGGCTGGCTACGAAGTTTGGGTTTTGATTTTAGGTCAAGATAATGTCTATTATCCCAAGCCCAGTACCGGTATCAAGGCGGCAATAAATCCGGATGGCACCTGGTCGCAGTTAATAGTTACTGATCCAAATGACATTTACGCCAGAAAAGTTTTGGCGTATCTAATACCGAAAGGGACGATTGTTCCGGCTTGCTGGCCCGAACCGTGTTTGACCCAGCCGCTAGTGCCGCAAGCCTTGGCTGTTGCTAGTTCGCCTTTGGCGGTGGTGACATTGCCGATTGATCCGCCAAACCAGCCGTCAACGGCTTTGCCGCTTATTGAGTTTACCTCAATGCCAGTTTACGGCGATGCCCAAAGCAGCGGGATTTTGCAGGGCAAAGTAAGCGGAGTTGATCCGCCCAAGCACAAGGTGATGGTTTATGTTAAAGTGGCTGGAGTTTGGTATCCCAAGCCGAACGTTGATGTTGCTTGTGCCATTGCCGCTGATGGCAGCTTCAGTTGTCAGGTTGTCACTGCTCCAAGCGATGTCTATGCAACCGAGATTAAGACATTCCTCTTGCCGCAAGTCACTGACCCGCCTGACTGCTGGCCCGAAGTTTGTCTGGAAATTCCGGCAATTCCTGATGCCTTAACGGCTGTCTCGGCAGTCAGGAATTAGCTACGGCAAAGCAGCTAATTACTGTTCTTTGTTTTTCTATTTCAGCCCTCGATGTCTTATTGGCAGCGAGGGTTTTTTCTTTTCCCCTGTTTTTTTTTGGCAAATTTGGTATAATTAAGCTATAATTAATTGACAAAAATATGAAAAACCGATTTTTTATCTTGGCAATTTTGAGTATTTCAATGCTGACGGGCTGTTTAATTAACAAAACCAATCCGGCAAACTCTAACCAGCCGGTAAACCAGGAAACGGCGGTAACTAATTTTACGGAGTGCCTCGCCGCTGGTTATCCGATTTTGGAAAGTTATCCGCGGCAGTGCAAAACGCCTCAGGGCCTGACTTTTGCCGAAAATATCGGTAATGAATTGGAAAAGCAGAATTTGATTAAAATTGACAATCCGCGGCCGAATCAAGCCGTTACTTCGCCTTTAGAAATTACCGGCCAGGCGCGGGGCTATTGGTTTTTTGAAGCCTCTTTTCCGATTAAGCTAGTTGATGCCGGCGGTAACATTTTAGCTACCGGTATTGCTCAGGCTCAAAGCGATTGGATGACCAACGACTTCGTGCCTTTCAAAGCCACTTTGGAATTTAATCCCATGGCTGCCAAAACCGGCGAATTAATTTTACAAAAAGATAATCCTTCCGGTTTGCCCGAAAATGATGATGAACTTCGGTTGCCTTTGGCTTTTTTTGGAGAGACAGCTTCCGTTAAAATTTTTTTAACGACTAAAGAAACCGGCAACAATCCTGACTTTAATTGCCAGAAAACAGCGGCGGTCGGCCGGACTATCCCTAAGACTTTGGCTTTGGGCAAAGCGGCTTTGGCGGAATTATTGAAGGGGCCGACTGAATCGGAAATTGCTCAGGGCTTTTCAACTACGATTAACACCGGCGTTAAACTTCAAAAATTAACCATTGAAAACGGCGTCGCCAAAGCTGATTTCAGTCAAGAGCTGGAATATCAAGTCGGCGGCTCCTGCCGGATCTCAGCCATTCGGGCCCAGATTAGCGATACCTTGAAACAATTTTCTTCCGTCAAAGAAGTTATTATTTCAATTGACGGCCGGACCGAAGATATTTTGCAACCATAGCATTATGCCAGTTTCTCCTAAATTCAAAAAAGCTTTTGTCATTTTAATTTTTATCAGCTTGGCTGCTATTTTTTGGCTGTCGTTATTTTTGTTGGATTTTAGCCATCGCCAAAAAACGATTTACGGCGTCACTTTCAGCCAAAAATATGCCAACGAACTCGGCCTTGACTGGCAAAAAACTTATCTGGCGATTTTGGATGATTTAAAAGTTAAAAATTTAAGGCTAGTCGCTTATTGGGATCAAATCGAAGGCAGTATCGATAATTTTAATTTTACCGATTTAGACTGGCAAATTAATCAAGCGGCTTCGCGGGGTACAGCGATTACTTTGGCGGTCGGCCGCCGGGTGCCGCGCTGGCCGGAATGCCATGATCCGGTTTGGCTTAAGAATTTAGCGCCGCTCGCCGTTTCCGAACACGAGCTGAATTTCGTTAAAACGGTAATTGAAAGGTACAAAGGCAATTCGGCGATAAAATTTTGGCAGATTGAAAATGAACCTTTGCTTCGCTGGTTTGGCGAGTGCCCGAAACCTTCCCGAGCCTTTTTGGAGCAGGAAATTAATTTGGCAAAATCTTTGGATTCGCGGCCGATTATTATCACTGACAGCGGTGAATTAAGCAGCTGGCAGGCGGCCGGCGGCTTAGCCGATATTTTAGGAACTACTCTGTATCGGATTGTTTGGAATCCTTATTCTGGTTTTTGGGATTACTTTTTCGTTCCGCCGGCGTTTTACCACTATAAAGCCGAGATTACCAAATTTTTTCATAAAAATCTCAAAGCGGTAATTGTTACTGAATTGCAGATGGAACCGTGGACCATGGGAAAACCAATGGCAGAATTGAGTTTAGCTGACCAGCAAAAGTCTTTTGACTTAAAGCGCTTCAAAGATAACGTAAATTATGTTACCCGGGCTGGTTTTTCGGAAGTCTATCTTTGGGGAGTGGAATATTGGTATTGGCTGAAAGAGAAAGGCCACCCCGAGATTTGGCAAGAAGCAGAAAAGTTGTGGCCATAGTCGGGTATTATCAAGACAATTAAATCCTGTTTGCCAGGATTTTTGTATTTTTACCATTTTTATGTCATAATTTCGGCTTATTTTGATTAAGATTTGGGCTTGCCAAAACTCGGCTTTATGCTAAAATATATTTATGTCTAAGCAGGAAAATCAGCGTTTTCAGTGGCCGATCGTCGGTCATCAGCATGTTGTTAGTTATCTCCAAAACGGTCTTTTAAACGATAAAATTTCCCATGCTTATCTGTTCGTCGGCCCGGAGCATGTCGGCAAAACCGAAGTGGCGAAAAATTTTGTTTATTCCCTGGTCTGCAAGAATTTGCCGGCCGGTAACGGTTTAGTTCCCTGCGGCGAATGCGATTGCTGCCGGCAGGTGGCCAATAAAATCCATCCTGATGTCTTATGGGTTGAGCGGGAAGAAAACGAAAAAAATGAAAAGCTCAAAAAAAATATCAGTATTGAACAAATCAGAGAATTGCAAAGCCGGCTCAATCTCCATTCTTTTTTAAATTCTTACAAAGTTGCCGTTATCGGCGGGGCGGAAACTTTGAGCCAGGAAGCGGCGAATTCATTGCTGAAATCTTTGGAAGAGCCGGCGCCAAAAACCGTTTTGATTTTACTGGCGACTAATCTGGCCGCCGTGCTACCGACCATTATTTCCCGCTGCCAGGTTTTAAGGTTTAGGCCGGTTAACCAAAAAGAAATTTTTGACCATTTACTTACTTTGGCGGTTGAAAGAAAAAAAGCTAAAGTTTTGGCCGCGCTGGCTTTCGGCCGGCCGGGTACCGCCATCAATTACGCCGAAGCCCCGAATAATTATGCCGATTTTCAGGAGCAAATCAGACAGTTTATTTCGTTAGCCAAAGCTGATCTGGTCAGCCGCTTTAAAATTTTACCCGAAATTATGAATTTTAACGATTCGGATGAGGTTGAGGCAACATTATTAATTTGGCTCAAAATTTTACGGGATTTAATTTTAATTAAAAATTTTTCGCCGAATCTGATCAGCAATCTGAATTTAACCGGCGAGCTAACCCAGTTGGCGGGAAATTACAGTAACTATGATTTAGTCAGGCTGGTGAAAGAAGTAAATTTTATCAAGCGCTATCTGGCGGCCAATGTCAATCCTAAATTAGCTTTGGAAAACTTAGTTTTAAATTTTTAATAAAAATTTATGAAAAAAATAAAAATTTTATTTTCTCTCCTTTTAACCGGAATTTTTATTTCCGGCTGCTCGATTAATTTTGGCGGCGGCGCCAATACCACCGTTATTGCTGGGGTTTTTAAATCTTTCGACAAAAGCGGTACTTGGCAGGAAAAAAATTTATTTTTGCATTCCGGCGGCAGCGGCAGCATTGCCGGCGTTAATGTTTTGGGGTTAACCTTTGATCCGCAGGATAATCGGGCGATTTATCTCAATTCCGACGGTTCGGGTCTGCTTTACAGCTACGACGGCGGCGACAGCTGGCGCAAGGCGGATGCGGTCGGCAATGGCCGGGTTGAGTCAGTCGCTATTGATCCGAAGAATAAATGCGTAATTTACGCAACCTCGGCCAATACGATTTTGAAAAGCATTGACTGCAATCGGAGCTGGAAAGAAGTTTATATCGATACCCGGGCCGACAAAGCCGTGACGGCTCTAGCCATTGATTCTTATGACAGTTTGATAATTTACGCCGGTAATTCAGCGGGAGATATTTTCAAAAGCGTTGACGGCGGCAGCAATTGGCAGGTGATTGACCGGCTGAATAATCCAGCGGCCAAAATCCTAATTGACAAAAAAGATACCAGAACTATTTATGTGGCCACAAAAAACCAAGGAATTTTTAAAACGACTGACAGCGGCAGCAGCTGGACGGATGTTAACGGCGGTTTAAAGCAATATTCGGCCGCCCTGGAGTACAAAAATTTGATTTTTGATCCCAACCAGGACAATTCTTTGCTTTTGGTCTCCAAATACGGTTTGATTAAAACCAATGACGGCGGAAAAAATTGGGAAGCGATTAAATTAATTACGCCGCCGTCGACTACCGATATTTATTCAGTGGCGATAAATCCTAAAAATAACTTGGAAATTTATTATGCGACCGCCTCGACTTTTTATAAAACCGTTGACGGCGGAAAAAATTGGGTAACCAAAAGATTGCCGACCGCGGCGGTGGCAACTTATTTGATTATTGACCCCAATGACCAAAATATAATTTATCTGGGATTAGCTAACTTAAATAGAAAATAAAAAATATGGCAACCCTACTTGATAATTACAAATCAGACTTTGATAAATCTTTGGAAAATCTCAAGGCCGACTTGGCGACTTTGCGGGTCGGCCGGGCCAATCCGATGATTGTCGAAAATATTTTTGTCGAGGCTTATGGCGTTAAAACCCCGCTGAAACAGCTGGCCTCAATCGCGGTGCCGGAAGCCAGAACGATTTTGATCCAGCCCTGGGACAAGGCAATTGCCAAGGATATCGAAAAAGCGATTATAATTGCCGATATCGGGATTAATCCGGTTAATGAAGGCCAGCAGATTCGTTTAACCGTACCTCAGCTGACCGAGGAAAGCCGGAAAGAATTGACCAGGTCGGTCGGCGAAAAAATGGAAAAAACCAGAATTATTATCAGGCAATTGCGGGATAAAGCCAGAGAAGAGGCAGTTAAACAGGAAAAAAATAAAGAAATCACGGAAGACGATAAATATGATTTTCAGAAGAAGTTAGACGAAATTATTAAAGATTACAACGATCAGATTAAAGAAATCGGCGCGAAAAAAGAGCAGGAGATAATGACTTTATAATTGCTAGTGAGGGATAAATGAACACTTGTGTCCACTTGAATTCAACGACGCAATTGCATGGATAGGTTTACTCGGGTTTTAATCAATTTAAATTAATAACTGACTATAAATTATGTTTTTGACAGTGATCACCTTTTTTGCGGTTTTAGGGGTTTTAGTCATTGCCCACGAGCTGGGTCATTTTTTTGCCGCCCGCCGAGGTGGAGTTAGAGTGGATGAATTTGGCTTCGGCCTGCCGCCCAGAGTTTTTGGCGTTAAAGTCTTGGCCGGCGAAAAACTGGAAAAAATCGCCCAAACCGAAGACATTAGTATCGATATTGAAAAAAGCGATTCTGTCATCAAAGAAGTCATTACTGACAAAGTTACGGAAATCGATCGAGTTAAAAAAATAAAAAAGTGGCAATTTGTCTGGGGTAATCAAGCGGAGCCGAAAAATGACAGCGATTTGAAACCGGGAACGATTTATTCTTTAAACTGGATTCCGCTCGGCGGGTTTGTCAAAATCAAAGGCGAAGAAGGCCAATCGGCCACTGACGAAGACAGCTTTGCCCATAAAGGCGTTTGGCGCCGGATTTGGATCGTTTCAGCCGGGGTCTTGATGAACCTGATTTTAGCGGCAGTTTTGTTAACCATTATTTTTGCCGTCGGTTCGCCGCAGTTTATCGATCAAAAGAAAATTTCCAATTTAGCCCGAGTCAGCGACGTCAAAATCAGAGTTGTTGAAGTTTTGCCCGATTCACCGGCGGCTAAGGCCGATTTAAAAGTTAGCGATACGATTTTAACCATTGATGGCCAGACTTTTGTAAAAATTGACGAATTGCAAAATTATATTAATGGTAAAATCAATCAGCCAATCAAATTGGAAGTCCAGCGTGAGAGCGAATTTTTAACCAAAGAAATAACGCCCCAGGTTTTAACCGAAACTCAAAAAGGGGGAATGGGCGTGGCTTTAGTCCAGACGGCTTTTGTTTCTTATCCCTGGTATATCGCCTGGTGGTACGGCATCACTGAAACTTTGACCATGGTCTGGGGAGTAATTTCCGGCTTTTATTTGATTATTAAAAATTTGCTGTTCAGCCATCAAATGATCGGCGATGTTTACGGGCCGATTGGCATTGCGACGCTAGTCGGGGATGCCGCCCGGATGGGCTTTTTGTACCTGGTTCAGTTTACCGCGGTTTTATCGATTATTATCGCGGTGATTAATTTTTTGCCGTTTCCGGCTTTGGATGGCGGCCGGGTTTTGTTTTTATTAATCGAAGCGGTTCGCGGCCGGCCGGTGAACCAGAAATTTGAAAATGCCCTGCATAATCTCGGCTTTGCCTTATTGATGATTTTATTTGTGGTGGTAACTTTCCGCGATATTGCCCGGCTGTCTTCGGGGTTTTTGACCTGGTGGCAAAATCTGACCAGATTATTTTAACCAAACCAATGAGAATATTTTTACCCTTTGATTTCAATTTGAACCTGCCGGTTTTTCTGCGCCGAGCCGGTTATGCTGAATTCAACGATCCCAATACCGGCAAGACCAGCTATACCAAAAGATTTACCCGCGATTTTTATCCTCGGTTTCATATTTATGCCGAAAGCACTGACGGCCAGACTTTTCTCAACTTGCACTTAGACCAAAAAAAAGCTTCTTACAAGGGTTATTCCGCCCACAATGCCGAATATGACGGGGCAGTGGTAGAACGCGAAGGAGCCAGGCTTTCAGGCTTAGTAAAAAATGAGATGGATAATCAGAGTCAGTCCGTAAAGCCAGTTGCCGAGGAAAAGAAAAGTTTTTGGCAAAAAATATTTAAGCAAGACTAATTTTTTAATTTTTATGTTGCAATCAAAATTATTTGGTAAAACCCTCAAAGAACCGCCGAAAGACGAAGTCAGCATTAACGCCATATTTTTGACTCGGGGCGGCTTTGTCGATAAATTAACCGCCGGCGTTTATACTTATTTGCCGCTCGGCCTGCGGGTTTTGAATAAGGTCAAGCAAATTGTTCGGGAGGAAATGGATGCGATTTCCGGCCAGGAAATTTTAATGCCGGCCATTCAGCCCAAAGAAATTTGGCAAACCACCGGCCGCTGGACCGATCCGGGCAAAGAAGTGATGTTTCAGTTCAAAGGCCGAAGTGACAAAGAGTTCGGCTTAGGCTGGACGCACGAAGAAGTCGTCACGCCGCTGGTGAAAAAATTTGTCAGTTCCTACAAAGACTTGCCGGTGTACCTTTACCAAATCCAGGATAAATTCAGAAGCGAGCCGCGGGCCAAATCCGGGCTAATGCGCGGCATTGAATTTTCAATGAAAGATTTATACAGTTTTCATCGCGATGAAAAAGATTTGGCGGCTTATTACGAGCAGGCTCTGGCGGCTTACCAAAAAGTTTTTTCCCGCTGCGGCTTAGACGCGCTAATTACGGAAGCTTCCGGCGGCTCATTTTCAAAATATTCCCATGAATTTCAAGTCTTAACGAATTACGGCGAAGACACGATTTTTTATTGCCCCAATTGCGGTTACGCCCAAAATAAAGAAATTACGGAAATTAAAGCCGGCCATAAATGTCCGAAATGCCAAACCGAAAAAATTAAAGAAGGCAAGGCGATTGAAGTCGGCAATATTTTCCAGCTCAAGACTAAGTATTCAGAACCGTTTAAATTGGAATATGTCGATGAAAACGGCAAAAGAAAACCGGTGATAATGGGTTGTTACGGTATCGGGCCGAGCCGGGTGATGGGGGCAGTGGTGGAAATTTTTCACGATGACAAAGGAATTGTTTGGCCGGAAAGCATTGCGCCGTTTAAAGTTCATTTGCTGCAAATTGGCCAAGACGAGGCTATTGAAAAAAAGGCTCAGGTGGTCTATAATGAATTACTTAAGCAAAAGATTGAAGTCTTGTTTGATGACCGGCCAGACGCGACGGCCGGCCAGAAATTCGCTGATGCCGATTTAATCGGTATTCCTAATCGACTGGTAGTTTCGGCTAAGACCGGCGATAAGATTGAATTCAAAAAACGGAGTGAAAAAGAATCAGTTTTAGTCAGTTTGGCGGAATTAGTCAGAAAAATTGAAAACTAAAGTCGTATTAGAAACTTAAGTAAATCAAGCTTACTGGCTTAATTTGCTTACTAGCTTAATTTACTTTTCTATGGCCATATTTAACCGCTTATTCAAAAAATTCTCCAAAGATGTCGGGATTGACTTAGGCACCGCCAATACTTTAATTTACGTTAAAGAACGCGGGATTGTGGTCAAAGAATCTTCCATCGTGGCGTTGAATAACCGCACGGATCAAATTTTAGCCGTGGGCGAAGAAGCCGCCCGGATGGTGGGCAAAACCCCGCCGCACATTACGATTTCCCGGCCGCTGGTTGACGGCATTATTTCGGATTTCGAAGTAACGGAAAAAATGCTCAAATATTTCATTGATCGGATTTATCAGGAAAGTTTCGGCTTGTCGCCGCGGCCGCGGGTTGTTATCGGCGTGCCACTCGATGTAACCGAAGTGGAAAAAAAAGCCGTTGAAGACGTCGTCTTATCCGCCGGGGCGCGGGAAGTTTATTTGGTGGAAAATGTCATTGCCACCGCCATTGGCGCGCGGCTGCCGATTCAGGATCCGTCCGGCAATATGATTGTTGATTTGGGCGGCGGCGTAACCGAAATTGCCGTGATTTCGCTTTCCGGCGTTGTCGCTTGGAAATCTTTGCGCACGGCTGGCAACAAACTCAACCAGGACGTGATGCAGTTTGCCCGCAGCGAATTTAACCTCTTAATCGGCGAAGGCGTAGCGGAAGATATTAAAATCAAAGCGGCCAAGATTATCGAATCGGGCGAACCGATTGAATTAAAAATGCGGGGCCGAGATTTGCTGACCGGTTTGCCGAAAGAAGTGATTATTAATGCCGAACAAGTCAAAGCCGCTTTGCAGCGTTCCGTTTTGACCATTATCGAAGGGATTAAAAGCACTTTGGAAATCACGCCGCCGGAATTAGTGGCCGACATTTATCAGCGGGGCATGGTTTTGGCCGGCGGCGGCGCGCTGCTCGCCGGGTTGGATCAGGCGATCGCCAAGGCCACCAAAATTCCGATTAAAGTTATTGAAGATCCCATCACTTGCGCGGTGCGGGGCATGGGCTTGATTTTGGAAGATGAAAATCTGCTCAAAGAAGTGGCGATTCCTTCTTCGACCCAGGAAGAAAAAAATTCTCGTTAAAAAAATATGGTTAAATTCGTCCGATCAAGCCGTTTATCTTTGGTTTTATTAGCAGTGGCAGTTCTGCTAATTTTTTTGCATTATCTTGGAATCTTAGTACCAGTCGAGAATTTGCTGATTAGAATTTTGTCGCCGATCCAGTCGTCAGTCTATTCCGCCGGCGCCAAGATTAACAGTTTTTATACGGGTTTTTCCGCCAGTAAAGATTTGAAAACGGAAAACAAAAAATTGCAGAAAGATAATGACCGGCTGGCGGTTGAAAATTCCCAGCTAAAAACCCAGCTAGGAGATTTTCAGCAATTGAAAATCCAAAATGATTTTTTGGTTCAGGCTAATATTTCCGCCATTACCGCCAAAGTGATTGGTAAAAATCCCGAGCCGAATTACCAGGCAATTATATTGGATAAAGGCAGTAACGACGGCGTGGCCGTTGATTTGCCGCTGATTACCGGCAATGGCTTGGTTATCGGCAAAATTTTTCGGGTTAAAAGCAACAGTTCCGAAGCCATTTTGGTCAATGATTCCCGCAGCCGAATTGCGGCGATGGTGCAAAATGAAAAAAACAGCAAAGGGGCGGTAGTCGGCGAGCACGGCTTAAGCTTGAAAATTGAAATGATTCCGCAAAATGAAGCGGTTAAAGTCGGCGATATTGTCGTTACTTCGGGTTTGGAACCGACGATTCCCCGCGGCTTGATTATCGGCAAAATCAGCCGGCTGGTTAACGAACCAAACAGTTTTTTCCAAACGGCCTGGCTGCAGTCAATGATTAAGCTCGACGATTTAACCGTGGTTTCAATTCTGAAAAATCAAAATTATGATTAATATTTTGTTTGGCATAATTTCCCTGCTGATTTTAGGCATCGTTCAGATTAGTTTTTTAACGACTTGGCCGCTGCCGGTCAGCAGCTTGAATTTAGTTTTAAGCCTGGTGATTTTTTTGACGGTGATGATTAATTATCAGAAAGGCTTGTGGTGGGCGCTTGGCGCCGGACTTTTTTTGGAGCTTTATTCCGGCGCGATGTTTGGCATTACGACCTTGAGCCTGATTATGACGGTTTTGGGAGTTAATTTTTTGTTTAATAATTTTTTCACCAACCGATCGCTTTATTCTTTGGTAATTTTAGGCTTTTTCGGCAGTGTGATTTACAATTTGCTAATTTTAAGCTTAAACTTCATCGGCGTCTTGTTGAAGCAGAATGTCTATTTTTTATTCTTTGATTTTTGGTCGCAGTTTTTTTGGCAGCCGGTTTTCAACGTTTTGGTTTTGATGGTTATTTTCTTTGCTTATTATCTCTCAACCGGCCGATTAAAAAATCTATTTTTATTCCCTGCCAATTAATATGAAACTGAAGCTGAACGCCGATCCATTTTCCCTTACGGCCGGAAATTCCAAGCTCAACAGCTACCAAGTCAGGAGCCGGCCCAAAGGCAGATGGTTTGAGGTTGATTCTTTTACGGACCGAAAAAATCGAACCGGCAACGGATCGGTTGGTTTTTATATTGATGAAAAAATTATTAATCTATGGCTTTGGTTTGTTATTTTTTGTATTTTTATCCTAGTCGTCCGGGTTGCTTATTTGCAGCTTTACCGCAGCTCATATTTTAGCAGCGTCGCCGAAGGCAACCGGATCAGGATCGCCGACATCAAAGCCACGCGGGGAGTAATTTATGACCGGTTTAACAAATTATTGGTCGAAAATTTTCCGGTTTTTTCTTTGGCCGTGATTCCGGTTGATTTGCCGAAAACCGAAGCCGAAAAAAATAAATTAATCAAAGAGCTGGCCAAACTTTCCGGCCAGTCGGAGCCGGATATTAATAAATTAATCGGCGGTCAAAAAATTTATTCCTACCAGCCGGTAATTTTAAAAGAAAATCTGACCCAAGACGAGGCGATTTTGGCGCGGGTTTTGAGCAGTCATTTTTCCAGCGTCGTTTTGCAGGCCAACGAAAGCCGCCATTATCTGATGGCCCAAGATAATCCCGGTCTTTCCCACGTTTTAGGCTATGAGGGCAAAATTGAGGAAAATAAGCTCGATGCCTATTTAAATCAAGGCTATTCTTTTGATGATTATGTCGGTAAAGCCGGCGTTGAATTGACTTATGAGACGGAACTCAAGGGTGTAAACGGCAAAGAGCAGGTTGAAGTCGATGCGACCGGCCAGGCGAAAGAAATTTTAGCCCAGCAAAAGCCGGTCTCGGGAAAAAATTTAGTTTTAACCATTGATGCTGATTTGCAAAAAGTCGCGGAAACTAGCTTGGCCAAAACTCTGGCGGCTAATCATAAGCAGAAAGGGGTTGTAATCGCCTTAGACCCCAATTCCGGGGAGGTTTTGGCTTTAGTCAGCCTGCCTTCTTTTGACAACAATTTATTCAGCAAGGCTTTAAGCCAGCAAGATTCCGATAATTTATTTAATAATCCGGACCAGCCTTTGTTTTTTCGAGCGATCAGCGGGGAATATCCGCCCGGTTCGACTTTTAAGCTGATTATCAGCGCCGCGGCTTTGCAGGAGGGGATAATCGACTCAAATACCAGTTTTCAGAGCGTCGGCGGCATTCGCGTCAACCAGTGGTTTTTTCCGGATTGGAAAGCCGGCGGCCATGGCTGGACCAATGTTACTAAAGCCTTAGCTGAATCGATTAATACCTTTTTTTATATTATCGGCGGCGGGTACAATGATTTTAAGGGCTTAGGCGTGGAAAAAATTAAAAAATATGCGGAAATGTTCGGTTTAGGCAAGGAGTTGGGAATTGATTTGCCTAACGAGGGCACTGGCTTTTTGCCCAGCGAAGATTGGAAAGAAAAAACCAAAAATGAGCTTTGGTATATCGGCGATACTTACCATTTGGCGATCGGCCAAGGCGACGTAACGGTAACGCCGCTGCAAATTGCCGCCTGGACTTCAGTTTTTGCCAATGGCGGCATTCTATACCAGCCGCACGTCGTTAAAGCTATTTTGGATTCGGAAAATAAGCCCGTAACCGAAGTCAAACCTAAAATTTTGAATCAAGGTTTCATCAGTCCAAAAAATATTGATATTGTCAGCCAGGGTTTAAGGCAAGCGGTTTTGAGCGGTAGTGCTAAAAGCCTGCAAAGCTTGCCCATTACTTCGGCGGCCAAAACCGGCACGGCTCAGTGGTCAACGACGAAAAGTCCCCAGGCCTGGTTTACCGCTTATGCGCCCTATGAAAGTCCTAAAATTGTCGTGACGGTTTTAGTCGAAGAGGGCGGTGAAGGCAGTACAGTTGGCTTGCCGATAGCCAAAGAGGTCTTAGATTGGTGGGCCAAAAACCGGCAATAATGAGCTAATTTTTTAAATTTTATTTGACATAAACTGCAATATATGCTTTACTATCTTGTTAGTTCTTTGACAGATTTTAGAGCAATAGTTACTTGCAAAAATAGTAGCCATAGCCAAAAGTTACCAATAGTTTTGTCATTCTGAGGGAGTCCATAATTATCTGACAGGAAGGACGACCGAAGAATCTCTAATATCCTTTGAATCCGGTCGCAATGAACTTGTCCAGAAGCGACCTTCGTTTGGGATAACAACCTTTGGTGTTTTCTGGCTATGGCTACGCTGTGTAGTCCGCTGGCATAAACTCGAAATTGGCGAAAAACTCTTGAAAGGAGAACACGCCATGAATAAAGATGGACTGTTAGATCCGCAGACATCGGCTTTTGGAGGACGTTTACTAACATGCCTTCCTGCCATGCCCGGAGGAGTGGCGCAAGACTGGTTTGATTTTCCGGAGGGATTGCAGGAGTATCTGGCCGGGCTTGCTACGTCGCCATTTGTCGTCAGGGTTGACCGTTTGGTCAAACCTGTCTACCCGGATTGGGTGAAAGAGGTTCTCCATCCGGAATTGGAGAACACAGGTCCTGACGAATTCAATCTCAAAACGGATGTCGCGCTGTGGCTCCATGACGGACAGAAGAATGGCGATGTAGTCAACTCCAAATTTGTCTATTATCACCTGCGAGACAACGGCATGCTTCCTACGTGCCTGAATCTCCAAGACGGCGAAGCGATTCGGGGAAGAGGCATTGCCGTTTTCCGGAAGTTTTTTAGAGATAAAGAAGTCTTTCTCTGGAAGGCGGTTGTGCAGGATTGTCATGGCTTCATCCGCGTCCCGCATCTCCGTGAGGTCAGATCTCAGGTTGTGGTCGAATGGCGCAGACTTGGTGCCGGTTGTTTCGGCGATAACTATCCGGCGGCTCGCTTCACGCTACAAGTAAATATACCCTTTAGACATAAGGGCTTGATCGCTTGAGGCGACCTTGGACTTGCATCTCATCGACTCGCGTTGGTTTCATAGACTGGCGCGGGTCTATTTTTTTTATGCAATTGGTTAAATTACTTTGCTTTTTAGCCAAGCCACAATAAACCCAATTATTTGGCTTTTGTGGATAAGTTAGGCCAAATATTTGACATTTTGTAAATGGTCATTTATACTAAGTTTTAGCTTTTAGCGCCGGCCGCTATTTTTTTAATATCATTATCGGCAGCGGCAAACAAACATTTTTTTAATTTTTAAATCAAAGTATAAATCAAAACTTATGGGCCGAAATTACATTACCCAAAACGGCTTGGAAAAGCTGCGGGAAGAGCTGGAGTATCTAAAAAAGAAAAAAATGCCGGAAGTAATCGAAAGAATCGCCCGCGCCAAAGAGCTGGGTGATCTCTCGGAAAACGCCGAGTATCAAGATGCCAAAGACGAGCAGGGATTTATCGCCGGCCGGATTGTTGAATTGGAAAATTTAATCAACAAATCCGAAATTATCAAAGAAAACGGCAGCAAGGAAATGGTAACGGTCGGTTCGACTATCAAAGTAAAATGTGAAGGTAATCATTATCAATATACGATTGTCGGTTCCAATGAAGCGGATCCGACCAAAGGCTTGATTTCCAACGAATCGCCGCTGGGTCGGGCGTTTTTGACCAGAAAATTAGGCGACAAAATTCAAGTAATCGTGCCCAAAGGGGTAATGGAGTGTGAGATTTTGGAGATTGTCTAAAAATCGCTAAAACGCTTCAATTTGTCATTCCGCACCGGTCTATTAATGACAGGCTGATGCGGAATCCAGAAGTCTTGCCATTAAACTTGATGACTCTCGGTTGGGACTGGGGTAGCTTTATTCGTCGTTCATGGCTATAACGCAATTAATTTTGCGTTTTTTTCATAATTATTAATTTGATGGCAACCCGACTCAGTCGGCTTAAACGTAAAGTCGGGCGACCAATTTATTGCTCCCAGACCCTGGTTGCGCATAAGTTGACCAAAGCCCATAATTTTAGTAAAATAGTGGTATGGTTTTTTAGCCAAAGTAACTATTTTTAATATGTCAGACCTCAATGACGAGTACAAAAGCCGCTTAGCCAAACTCGAAAAAATCAAAGCGGCCAAGATTATTCCTTACGCTGAAAAATTTGAAAAAACTCAGTCAGTCGCTGAGATTTTAAAGTTAGGGCTGGGGGCAAAAGTTAAAACCGCCGGCCGGCTTTTAACTTTACGCGAGATGGGAAAAATTTGTTTTTGCCATTTACTTGACGGTTCCGGCAAAATCCAGCTGGTTTTCAAACAGGATTTATTGGGTAATGATTTATTTAAGTCATTTGCCAAGCTGTTTGATCCGGCTGATTTCATCGGCGTGGAAGGGGAGCTGTTTAAAACGCAAAAAGGGGAATTGTCGATTTTAGTCAGCCGGTACGTGATGCTGAGCAAATCGTTGCGGCCGCTGCCGGAAAAATGGCACGGACTCAAAGACCAGGAATTAAAATACCGCCAGCGTTATCTGGACTTAATTTCCAATCCTGAAACTTACCAGCGCTTTTTATTCCGCAGCGAATTTATCAAGGCTTTGCGGGAGTTTTATTGGCAGCAAGGTTTTATCGAAGTGGAAACCCCGATTTTGACCAATACCGCTTCAGGCGCGATTGCCAAACCGTTCAAGACGCATTACAACGCTTTGGATTTGGACGTTTACTTGAGAATTGCGCCGGAGACTTATTTGAAGGAATGCCTAGTCGGCGGCTTTGAAAAAGTTTTTGAAATCGGCCGGTGTTTCCGCAACGAAGGCATGGATCCGTCGCACCTTCAGGATTTTACCATGGCGGAGCATTACGCCGCCTACTGGAATTATGCCGACAATATGAAATTTACCGAAAAGATGCTTTGCCATTTATTGAAAAAACTTTTGGGCAGTTTGCAGGTTGAAATCAAAAATCGCAGCGGTCAGCCAGTAAAAATTGATTTTACCCCGCCTTATCCGGTTATTAATTTTAACGAACTGATAAAAAAATCTTGCGGCATTGACGTTGATAAATTTGACACGGTTGACAAGCTGAAAAAAGAAATTGTCGCCAAAAAAATAGTTATCGAAGATATTAATAAATTACAGCTCGGCAATTTAATCGATAATTTGTTCAAAGCCGTCTGCCGCGATAAAATTATCCAGCCGACTTTTATAATTAATCATCCGCTCGAGCTTTCGCCTTTGGCGCGGCGTAATGACAAAAATCCAGCCGTGGTTGACCGCTTTCAGCTGGTGATTAATAGCTGGGAAATTGTCAATGCTTATTCGGAATTAATTGATCCGATTGACCAAGCTCAGCGCTTTACCCAGCAGGCCAAAGCTAAAGATTTAGGCGACGCTGAAGCCCACGGCAAAGACGATGATTATGTTAAAGCCTTGGAACACGGCGCGCCGCCGGTTTCCGGCTTGGGTCTGGGTATCGATCGGATTATTACTTTGTTAACTCAACAAGATAATTTAAGGGACGTGGTTTTGTTTCCCTTGCTGCGTCCGGATAAAAAATAAAAACTATGATGCTAACAACGGGTCAAATTATTTTTCGTTTACTTTTGTCTGCCGTCCTAACCGGTTTAATCGGTTTGGAGCGGGAATACCGCCATAAGCCGGCCGGTTTGCGGACTAATATTTTAGTCGGGGTCGGTTCAACTTTGGTGATGCTGATGTCAATTTACGTCGCTAGTTTAGATAACGGCGATCCGACCAGAATTGCGGCCGGGGTTTTGACCGGCATCGGTTTTTTGGGTGCCGGCGTGATTATCCGGGGCCAGGGTCAGAAAGAAGACGAAGAGATGGTTCACGGCATTACCACGGCCGCGACCATTTGGGTGATTTCCGCGATTGGCTTGGCGATTGGTTTGGGTTTTTATTTTGCCGCGATTTTTACGACCCTGATTTCTTTGTCAGTTCTATACGGTTTAAATAGCGACCGGATCAGGGATAAAATGGAAACGAAAAAAAATAATTAATGATGATATGAAACATGATAAAGCCCTGGAACTTTTGCAGCAGCACGTGAAAAATCAGGCGAATTTGAATCACAGCCGCGAGGCCGAAGTCATTATGGCGGCTTTGGCGCGCCATTTCGGCGAAGCGGAGGAATACTGGGGAAATTTGGGGCTACTGCATGATATTGACTGGGAATACGGCGAAAGCACTCATTGCCATAAATGCCGGGAAATTTTACAAAAATCCGGGTTTGATGATGATTTCATTGAAACAATAGTTTCTCACGGCTATGGTTTTGCGGCTTTGGGCGACTTGGCCGATAAAGCCAGGGAAAGTAAAATCCAGCATTTATTGGCGGCGGCGGAAACGATTACCGGTTTGATTTATGCCACCGCTTTGGTTCGGCCGGATAAAAAATTAGCCGCCGTCGAAGTCAGCTCGGTTAAAAAGAAAATGAAGGATAAATCTTTTGCCGCCAATGTTAATCGGGAAATAATTAAGGAATGCGAGCTGGCCGGAATCGGTTTGGACGATTTTATCGAATTAAGCTTGAAAGCCGTCAAAGAAATCGCCGCCGAGGTTGGGATTTAGCGAATATGAAAAAAGTCATGGTTTTTGGTACTTTCGACGGTTTGCACGCTGGGCATTTAAATTTTTTTCAGCAGGCCAAAACTCAAGGTGATTATTTAATAATTATTGTTGCCCGCAATAGCAATGTTAAGAAAATTAAAGGCCATTTGCCGAAATTGGATGAGAAAAAAAGGCTAGTTAACGTCAAGGCGGCGGGAATAGGGGATAAAGTCATTTTAGGCGAAATTAAAAATCCTTACGCCGTGATTAAAAAATTTAAGCCGGAAATTATTTGTCTCGGCTATGACCAGAATAGCTTTTGCCAAAATTTGAAGAGTAGTTTTTCAAAAGTTAAAGTTACCAGGTTGAAATCTTATAAACCGACTATCTACAAATCATCAAAAATGAATCAGGAATTAAGAATTATGAATCATGGTCGCTGAAATCAAGCTGCCTAATAACCTAAAACCTAACTTCCTAATTTCTAAAGTATGTTAGACATCAATAAAATTAGAACCGAAAAAGAAGCCGTCAAAATGGCGCTGGCCAAAAGAATGGCCGTTGATACCATTGATTTTGAGGCGATTTTAAAACTCGACGATGAAAGAAAAAAACTACTGCAGCAGGTGGAAAATTTGAAAGCGGAACGGAACAAATATTCCAAGACCAAACCCGACCCGGAAATTATCAGTCAAATGAAAGCGACCGGCGAAGAAATCAAAAAACTTGATGAAGAAGTCAAAACAGTTGAAAATGAGCTTAACCAAAAATTGGCCGAGCTGCCTAATCTGCCGGCCGATGACGTCGTTTCCGGCGGCAAAGAAAATAATCAGGTGATTAAGACTTTCGGTAAAAAACCGGAATTCAAATTTGAGCCCAAAGATCATGTCCAGTTGGCGACCGAACTCGGCTTGATTGATTACGAGCGGGGAGTCAAAATTGCCGGCAACGGTTTTTGGGTTTATAAAGGAGCCGGGGCATTGCTTGAATGGGCATTATTAAGTTATTTTATCGATTTTCACCAAAAAAATAATTATGTTTTTATGATCCCGCCGTTTTTGCTGACGGAACAGTCCGCTTATACTTCCGGCCATTTGCTGAAATTCCGCGATGATTTGTTTTGGACGCAGGATAAGCTTTGTTTAAATGCCACTTCCGAAATGATGCTGGGCAATTATCATCGCGATGAAATTTTAACGGCAGCGGAATTGCCGCTTAAATATTGCGCTTACTCGGCTTGTTTCCGCCGGGAAGCCGGCAGCTACCGCAAAGAAGAGCGGGGGATGATTCGGGGGCATCAATTCAATAAAATTGAAATGTTTCATTATACCAAGCCGGATCAGTCTTGGAATTCGTTTAAAGAGCTAGTGGCTAACGCCGAAAAATTAGTCGAGGGTTTGGGTTTGCACTATCAATCAGTCCAGCTGGCCGCCGGCGATGCTTCGGCCGCGATGGCTAAAACGATTGACATTGAAGTTTGGATTCCCAGTATGGGAATTTATAAGGAAGTCAGCAGTGTTTCCAATGCCTTAGATTACCAAGCCCGGCGCGGCAATGTCCGTTTTAAAAGCCAGGCCGGCGGTAAAAATGAATTTGTCCATACGCTGAATGCTTCGGGTTTGGCCACGAGCCGGCTGTTACCGGCAATTTTGGAACAGTTTCAGGATAAAGCGGGCAATGTTAAAATTCCAAAAGTGTTGAAAAAATATTGCGGATTTGATGTAATAAAGAGCAAGTAGAAAGGTAAAGCTGAGAGTCCATAATTGTGTCCCGCAGCTGCAAAAATTAATTAAACTAATTTATAACTTTGAAAATATGAAAAGAATAATTTCAATTTTTACTTTAGCTATTGCAGTTAGCGCGATTATTGTTTTGAGTGCCGCTGAAACAAATGCCGCGACAAAATACGCGGATGGTGTGTTTATCAGGGCTGCTAGCGGAAAAATTTATTTAATTAAAGAGCAGAAGAAATTTTATATCAGTTCGCCGGCAGAGCTAGGGTTGTATGGCAAGATCAAATTGTACAATGTAAGTGACGGAGTAATTGATAGCTTCGCCAACTATACAAGTTCGATAGTCGGTAATAATGCCAGATCATTTTTGAAAAGTCCAGATGGCAAAATTTATTTAGTTGAGAATCAAAAAAAGCGTCACATTACCACGCTGACAGAATTAAAATCATTTGGGTTTATTAAGCTTGTCAACGCAACTTATGAAACAATAAACGCTTATCCTGATCTGACGCAATCGGATTATACAGACGGATCCCTGCTAAGACTTGATAGTGGAAAAATTTATCTATTAGATAATGGAAATGTTCGATATATTAGTTCCATTGCTGAATTGAAACAATTAGGGCTAAAAAAAATGTATAATGTCACGTTAGATGTCTTGAATAAATATCAAGTTAGTGTTTGCGATTCCGCCACTCACCGCGAAGGTAATGTCTGTGTTGCTGATTCTAAGCCGTGTTCAGTAGGTAATGGAGCCGGTTATCAAAATTGGAGCTCAGATGGGTGGTCTAATTGCGTGGCGAGTACTTGCAACAGCGGATATCAGGTAAAAGACGGTTTGTGTGCCGCTAGTACATGTGATTCCGATAAGCATTTAGAAAATGGAATATGTAAGGATAATTATGAGGTCTGCATAATTAGCAATGGAACAGGACATCGGATTTGGGATTTCATAAATTGGACCGGTTGCGAAGTTGATAGTTGCAATAGCGGCTATTATGAAAAAAATTTCTCATGTGTTCCCAATGTATGCAGTTCAGATCAACATTTAGAAAACGGAGTCTGCGTAATTGATGTTACTCCCTGTACTGTCGCGAATGGATACGGTGTTAAATCTTGGAGTGATACCGCTAATCAATGGAGTAGCTGTAATGCTTCTAGCTGTTTTAGCGGGTATAACCAGGTTCAGCAAAACGGCGTTTGGGTTTGTAGGTAAAAAAGCTTAATTAAGTTTAAATGTATAATTCCTGGCTAGAAATATCCAAATCAGCGATTTTGCATAACTTAGCCCAATATCAGCGGATTGTCGGTAAAACTGTTGAGATTATGCCGATTGTCAAAAGCAACGCCTATGGCCATGGTCTAGTTGAAGTAGCCAAAATTGTCAGTCCGAAAGTAAAATGGCTTGGTGTTGTCAGCCTGGGCGAAGCCTTAAATTTGCGGCAAAATGGCATTAAAAATAAGATTTTTGTTTTAAGTTACGCTCAAAGCCGCTATTTAGAACCAGGGATAAAACAGAATATCGAACTGCCGGTTTATGATTTGGCTTATGCAAAATTAATATCGCAAAAGGCAGCGAGGCTGAGAAAAACTGCCTTGATTCACGTTAAAATTGATACGGGAGCTTCAAGAGTCGGAGTTTTAGCCGCTGACGCAATAGAGTTTATTCTAGAATTGGCTAAATTGCCGAATTTAAAAATTAACGGCATCTACAGCCATTTTGCCGCGGCCGAAGAAAATCAAAAATATTCAAAGTTTCAGTTGGACAAGTTTAATAAGATATTAGCAGAATTGAGTCGGTTTAAAATTTGCATTCCTTATCGGCATTTTGTTTGTAGTGCGGCGACTTTAACTGAAGACAAAGCTTATTTTAATCTAATTCGTTTAGGTTTAGGTCTTTATGGCTTATGGCCTTCAAAGCAGACCCAAAAAATCGCTCAAAAAAAGTATCCTTGGTTAAAATTAATTCCGGCGCTGGCTTGGAAAACCAAAGTAATTCAGGTTAAGGAAGTTCCGGCTGGCACTTACGTGGGATATGGTTGTACCTTTAAGACTAAAAAGAAAACTAAATTAGCCGTTTTAGCGGTTGGCTATTGGGAAGGCTATGACCGGCATTTGTCTAATATTGGCGAAGTGATAATTAAAAATAAAAAATGCCCGGTTATCGGGCGAGTCTGTATGAACTTGACGATGGTTGATGTTAGTTTAGTTAAAGATGTCAAAGCCGACGATGAGGTAACGCTTTTAGGTGGGGGAGTAACAGCTGACGAATTGGCAGATAAAATTGGCACAATTAATTACGAAGTCGTGACCAGGGTTAATCCGCTTTTACCGAGATTTTATCTAAAATAATATATGGCGAAAAAGAAACTAAAAATTGGCGTAATTTTCGGCGGCCGGTCGGGCGAGCACGAAGTTTCAATCGTTTCGGCTCAGTCAGTGATTAAGGCTTTGGATAAGGCTAAATACGAAGTTATCCCGATCGGCATTACCAAGGAAGGCAGCTGGGTAGCCGGATCCGAAGCCGTAAAGTTTCTCAAGGCCGGTATTGAAAAATTACCTTTTAAATCGGTCTTAATGCCGGATCCGACCGAAAAAGGTTTAATTTCGGTTAAAGAAAAAAAATTAGCGCCGGCAATTGGCGCCAAAAATATTGCCACTAAATTAGACGTGATTTTTCCGGTTTTGCATGGCACTTTTGGCGAAGACGGCACGACTCAGGGTTTACTGGAGCTAGCCAATCTGCCGTATGTCGGAGCCGGTGTTTTAGGTTCGGCTTTGGGTATGGATAAAATTGTGCAAAAGCAGTTATTTGCTCAGGCCGGTTTAGGCATCGTTGATTACGATTGGTTTTCAAATAGCGAGTGGCGCTTTAACCAGCCAAAAATTTTAGCCCGGCTTAAAAAAAAGTTAAAATACCCGATGTTTACCAAGCCAGCTAATTCCGGGTCAAGCGTTGGGATTAACAAATGCCATGATCGCCGGGAATTAATTTTAGGAATTAAGGATGCGATTTTGTATGACCGAAAAGTAATCGTTGAGCAGGGGATTGAAGACCTTTGCGAAATTGAAGTGGCAGTTTTAGGCAATGACAATCCAAAAGCTTCAGTTTGCGGCGAGATTGTCGCTTCCAACGAATTTTACGATTATGACGCTAAATACGTTGACGGCAAGTCAAAAGCGATAATTCCCGCCAGCTTGCCGGCCAAAGTGGCCAAACAAATTCAAGCCATTGCTGTTACCGCCTTTAAAACGCTGGATTTATCAGGCATGGCTCGGGTTGACTTTTTGGTCACCAAAAAACGCCACCGGATTTATCTTAATGAAGTTAATACGATTCCCGGCTTTACCTCTTTTTCGATGTATCCCAAGCTTTGGCAGGCTTCGGGTTTGTCATATCAAGTTTTATTGGATCGGCTGATTAATTTAGCGCTTCAACGGCACCGGGAGAAAAATAGTCTAGCCACGTCGTATCAGCCAAAACAAGATTGGTATAAATAAATTATGCGTCATAAAAGAGATTATCAAAGGAACAATTTTAAAAACCCTTTTTTCCCAAAAAATAAAAATCAGAAAAAAAAATTTGGTTTTAAATCCGTTTTTTTTCTTATTTTTATTGTCGTAATCCTGTTTGCGATTGCCAGTAATGTCAGCCGGCTGCAGATAAAAGAGATTAAGGTTTTTGGCAATGAATATATCAGTCAAGTCGAAATAAAAGGAGTCATCGCCACTCAGCTGGCCAAAAAACGCTTTTTCTTTTTCAGCCAAAATAATATTTTGTTTTTCAGCCGGCGCCAGGCCGCCAAAGAGCTTCAAAAAAAATATCTTTTTGAACAGCTCAAAATTAAAAAACAATATTTTGACACCATTGTCATTACGCTCAAAGAAAAAACTTCCGGCTTGATTTGGTTAACCGGTAGCAGCCAGTATTACTTGGATTTAACCGGCAAAGTTATTAGAAAAATTGAAAATGACAATTTAGTCGTTGCCGCCGGCGCCGGGACAACTCAAGTCATCCGCCAGCCAGCCAGCATTGGCAATTATCCGTTAGTTGCCGATGAAAGCAACCAGCCGATTGAACCCGGCCAGCAAGTGCTTAATCAGTCATTAGTTGATTTCGTTATTAGTTTAAACCAGAAATTAAAAGATAATGCCGGTTTTGAAGTTTTGAGTTATGGCTTAGTCAGCTCAAGTGCCAAAGAGATTAAAATGATAACTAGGCAAGGCTGGGAAGTTTATTTCAATACGACTGAAGCCGCCCAAAAACAAGCTGATCGGCTGTCTCTGGTTTTGAATGAAAAAGTTAAAGACCGAAGCAAACTCAAGTATATTGATTTGAGATACGGCGATAAAGTTTTTTTGAATTAGTTTTTTTGTTTTCAGCATCAAAACAAATATGATGCGTCGCAAAATATTTAGAGTAGGCGATAGGGGCAGCTTAAAGTAGAGGAGAGCAAAATTTAATCTCAACCAGGGTTTGGTGAGATTAAGAAATAATATCAAGTGCCTCAAAAGGGCACTTTTTGCGATATTAGTGCTAGGTTCGGATTCTAATCAATTGGGTAAATTTATTTCAAAATTTGTCTATTTTGGTATGACGATATTCTACGGGATAATTATTTGTAAATTTTAGTTTCAGTTAGCTTAATTTTTTTAATCCGCCAAGGTTGCTAAGGTCTAAATTAGGTAGTTTTATCAGCCAGTATGCCAAATTGGTCAACTTAGAGCTTTACTATAGCTTTAGTTAAATCATGGGTCCTATGTGTCGTTTAAGGTATATTGTGCGACTCTAGATTACTCAGTTTGTTAATACTATTGTGCTATCCCCCTTGATTTGGTGAAGTTATGAATCCGGGATTTTTTTAGTGGTTATGTAATATATTTAATCAAAACTCGTCTTAATTATTGACAGAATTATTTTTAAATTATAAAATATTAAGCCGTCCTTTGAAATCGTTGTTAATTGCCCTTCCCTACCTGCCGGTATAACCTGTTTTACCTGCAGCTAAAGGAGGGCAATTTGCGAGAAATAACTTGCATGAGCCAGAATCGTCACCTGGTTTGTTAGCCTCTCCGCTAATTATTAAGCTCAAACGTATGTTGAAGGCTTTGTCGGGAGCGCTAACTCTGGCGCTGACTCTAATTGTGCTTAAGTTATTTCTCCCCGAGGTTGCCGCCGGACTGATTGAATTGACTGTAAAAGTCATTCACGTGCTGAATGTTTCAGTCGATCAGGCTTCGGCCAACCTTCCCCAATAGCAATAAAGGCTCGGCGGTTTTTTCCTCCGAGCCTTTTCTTTTTATCTATAGTTATGAAGAATTTTATTTATTGATTTTTTTGTATAAAAGGTATGAGTAAATCATTGGGAATAACGAGACAATGGTAATTCCAGCAATGAAAGAATACCAAAATAATTCAGCGGGCAGAAATGAGCCGAAAATCATAAATAAACCCATCAGCATGAATAATTTTCCGCCCAAGCGGTGGGTTTTATTCCAGACTTGTTCATTAGACAAAGTCCAGGGGGTCCGAATGCCCATAAACCAATTAGACTTAATCTTACCCATGTAGTTGCCCAGAATTAAAAATAACAGGCCAACAATTGTCGGGACAACAACGTTAACTGGCAGCTCGTAGCCCAACCCGGCTAAACCGGTATAAAAATAAATTGCGACCATAAAACCAATAAAAAAGTTTTTAAAAATATGGTAGACTTTGGCAAATTCAAGATAATGCTCTTTTTTAGGATCAAGATAAGGTAAACCTAAAAATAAGAGATAAAGGCCGAAAATTAAGCCGGGGAAAAAGAAAGCGGCAAATCCCTTGCCTGACCAGCCATCGATTTGACCCCGGTAATTCCAGTGAGTCGGAACTTTTTCGGGAAAATTAGCATAAAAATAAAAGCTGGCAAACACACTTAGAATAATTAAAATCACTGGGATAAATTCGGTTTTTAAAGTTGGTTTTATCGGACTGCTCATAATTTTTTAGCTTTATTTTTATTAAAAAAATTATATAATTCTTCGGCGATTTCTTCAAAAACGCTCAAATTCAGCGAATAAATTATCTGCTGCCCCATCCTCTGAGTTGAGACTAAATTGGCATTTTTTAACGTGGTTAAATGATGTGAGAGTGAGGGCAAAGTAATCTCAAAATTAACGGCGATTTCATTGACTGGCAAATCCTTTTTTTTAAGCAATTGCAGGATTTTTCTCCGGGTCGGATCAGATAAGGCGGTAAAAGTGTTATTAAGAGTCATAGCTTCCCTTTCTTGGATAAATTAGGCGATTTTTATTTAGATATTTAGACAAGTATCTAAATAGTATAACAAAAAAATAAGGCCGTCAAATTAATTTATCCACAATCGGTTTATTTCCAATAAATCATTTTTAAATAATTGATGGCCAAATAAATCGTGGCAGCTTGAAAAAAGTCATTAATCGTCGGTTTATGGCCGGAAACAAAAGGCAAGGCCAAAATTATTACCGGCGCTAAATACATCGTAATCGTATGCCTTAAACCTTTGGTCCAATTTAATTCAATCGGTAAAGCGCTGTTTCCCCCGGCGGCTAGAGCGCGTCTAATTCTGATTTTATTTTTGACAAAAATTATCGTTCCGGCGGCAATTAGGATAATGGTGGTAGCGGTTGTCAGGATTACGATCCACATAAAATTAAAATATTTTTCCCCAGTAAATAATCTTTAGGTAAGCTAAGGCGAGAAAAGCGACAATGACCTGCAAAATGTCATTAAAAACTATTTTTTCACCGCCGGCTAGCGGAATAAACAAAACGATAATCGGCATTGAATATAACAATAAGTCATGTTTCAAGGCTTGGTTTTGGGAAAGATTAACCATTTGAATACCGCCAAGGCGCAACGATTCTTTGCTGTCAGTTTCCGATTTTCTTGAATTTAAAAATAGAATCAAAGCAAAGATTAAAAGAACCATCAGCATGAACATAAAAAAGATGAAACTGACGGCGCTTTTGGTCTGGCTTATCGCTTTTTGATCGTTGTAGGCTAAAAGCGAAACTACGGCAATTAGCGAAACTGCCATTAAATCACTAAAATCGTCTGATTTGTATTTTTTTGCCATTTTAGTTGGTTAGTTACAAGGCCGGCAAATATTCCAAGGGATTAACCGGAATGCCGTTTAATCGGACTTCAAAATGAAGATGAGGCCCGGTTGTTAACGGTCCGGCGCCCGGACTGCCGGGTAAACCGCCTGATAAGCCGATTACCTGGCCTTTGGTTACGTAAGCATCTCCTTTAACGTAAACTGCCGAGACATGGCCAAAAACAGTGGAAAGGCCGTCGTTATGGATTAACATAATATAAGCATAGCTTTTGTCGCCTTTAAATTGAATTCGCGCGACGTAGCCGTTTTCCGGGGCTTTAATCGGCGTGCCTTGGCCGGCCCGGATGTCAATGGCCGGATGTTCAAAAATATAGCGAAAGGGGTAATCGGGGTCATGGAAATAAGCGGAAATTCCCCGGCCTGGTGAAACCGGCCAGCCTAGCCGGGCCGGACCGAAATCCTGGAATCTTTGGTTTTGTTCCTGTTCTTCCAATTTTTTCCGAACGGTTTTTTCGAGCGTGGCAATATCAGCATTGATTTGCTGCTGTTCTAGCTGTAATTGGTAGGTATATTTTTGGTATTGTCTTTCAGTCAGTTTAGCTTGGGAAAAAAGGATTTGTTTGGCATTATTTTTTTCGGTTAATTCTGATTTTTGTTCCTGGAGCTGGGTTTTTAAATCTTCTTCAAGTTTTGCTTTGATTTCCCAGCTGGCTTTTTCGGTTTGTAAATCTTTTTGGTTGCCTTTCAATTTATCAACGGTATTTTTCAAGTTGGTATGAATTTCTTGGGTGTATTTTATTTGGTCAAAAAAATCAGAGAAAGAGTCGTTGACCAAAAGTATTTTTAAATAGCCGACTTGGTCGTTACGGTTGATTAAGCGGATATAGCCGGCGATTTTTTGCTTGTTGTCGGCAATTTTATCTTCAATCTCTTTAATCTGCAAATTCAATTTTTGGATTTCTAAATTAGTTTGTTCGATTTTCATCTCGGTTGTCTCAATATCCAAATTAACTTTAGCCACTTCATTTTCTAAAATCGCAATTTGATTTTGCAGGCCTTTGGCTTCCTGCTGTTTGCTTTTAATCTGGTCGGCGTAAGCGTCAACTTCTTTTTGTAAAATATCAATTTGTTTGCGCCGGTCTTCGATTTTGTTGTTTAGTTCGGCGATGTCATCAGGTTTATTTTCTACCGTAGCCGAACCATCAATTGCCGCGGCGGAAATAATTTTTGGCAAAACCGAAAAACCAGCGATTATAAAGCTGAGGATTAGGCTGGTTACTAATATTTTCGCCCGGTTTATTTTTGGTTTTTTATTTTGGGTCATTATTACCTATTATACAAAAATTGCCTTAATTTTGTAAGAGGTTAATCGCCTTTTTAAGCCGGGCAATGGATTTTTCCCGGCCTAAAATGGCGGCAATCGCAAACGGTCCCGGGGAAGCTTTCCGGCCGGATAAAGCGACCCGCATTGGCCAAAGTAAATCCCCTACTCCCAGATTTTTTTCCTTGATAAAATCAGTTACGCTTTTTTCCAAGTCAGCTTCGGTCCATTTTCCCGTTTTTATTTTTTCCAGTTCATCGATTAAAGTTTGAAGGTTTTCGGCAGTTTTTTCTTTAGTCAGTTTTTTCCAGAGTAAAAGCCCGTTGTCATAAGTCGGCTCCTTAAAGAAAAATTCAGTCGCCGCGACAATTTCGCTTAACTTTTTAATCCTTTCCTGCTCGGTTGAAATGACTTTTTCTAAATATTTTTGGTCAGGCTTAATTCCGGCTGCCTCAAAAAATGGTTGACAAAGCTTAGCTAATTCGGCTGTATTTTTTTGCCGGATATACTGGCCGTTAAGCCAATCCAGTTTTTGGGTGTCAAAAATTGCGCCGGCTTTATTGACTTTAGCCAAATCAAAAATTTTGATCATTGCCTTCAGATCAAAAATTTCTTCAGCCGTTCCCGGGTTCCAGCCCAAAAGTAAAACAAAATTTAACAAGGCTTCCGGTAAGTAGCCGTTTTTTAGATAATCTTCAACGGCGACATCGCCTTGCCGTTTGGAAAGTTTTGAGCGGTCGGGATTCAGCAAAAGCGGCAGATGGGCAAATTCCGGCGCTTGCCAGCCGAAAGCCTGGTAAAGCAAAACGTGTTTTGGCGTTGAGGAAAGCCACTCTTCGCCTCTAATGACGTGAGTTATTTCCATTTCACGGTCATCAACGACGGAAGCTAAATGGTAAGTGGGAAAACCGTCGGATTTTAAAATTATTTGGTCATCAAGAGTTTGGTTGCTGAAACTGACTTTGCCTCGGATTAAATCGTTAAATTCAGTAACGCCGGTTTTAGGCATTTTAAAGCGGATGACGCGAGATTTTCCGGCCTTAAGCGAGTCATCAATTTCCGTTTGGCTTAAGCGGCAGCAGCAGCCGTCATACATCGGCGGCAGTTTTTTTTGCTGCTGGGTTTGCCTGACTTGCTCCAGTCTTTCCGGGGTGCAAAAGCAGTAGTAAGCTTTGTCATTTTTGACTAAATCTTGGGCAAATTTTTGATAAATTGCCAGCCGCTCCGACTGGACCATCACCTTTTTATTATCCCAATTTAAGCCGAAAAATTTTAGCATTTTTTTGAGATTTTCGACCGCTCCCTCGACTTTTCTGGTCTGATCGGTATCTTCAATTCTTAATAAAAAATCACCACCAAAGTGTTTGGCAAAAAGATAAACGTATAAAGACGTCCGCAAACTGCCGACGTGAAAAAAGCCAGTCGGGCTGGGAGCAAAACGGGTTTTGACGGTTTTTGGCATATTAGTTTTTTACCAGATATTTATTCTTAATAACTAAATAAGGAAAGACAATAACGGCTTTAACGATCCTTTGCCAGCGCTGCGGTTGTAAAATTAAGCGGTACAACCATTCTAAGCCAAGGCGCTGAAGCCAAACCGGCGCCCGTTTGACCGCGCCGGAGATATAATCAAAAGCGCCGCCGACGCCGATGGCGACTTTGACCGAAGGCATTTTATCAAGATGGTAAAAAATCCATTTTTCTTGTTTGACCTGGCCGAAAGCAATAAAAATAATTTTCGGTTCAGCGGCATTAATTTCAGCAATTAAATCCAAATTGGCAGCTTGGGGGTTAGTAACCTCTCCCCCGCTTTTTGATCCGGCAATTTTTAAATTAGGAAAGTATTGTTTTATTACTTCCGCCGCCGCCCCGGCAATATTTTGCCCGGCGCCGAGAAAATAGACTGAACACTCTTTTTGTTCAGCCAGTTCGCTCACCGACCAGACTAGATCAACGCCGGTAACCCGCTGCAGTCTTTGGCCTAAAAATTTAGCCGCTTTGGTCAAGCCGATGCCGTCAGCCACGGCAATATCGGCATAGTTTAAAATTTCTTTGAAGCTTTTGTCTTTTTGGGCAGCGACTAAAAATTCCGGATTGGGGGTAACAAGATAATGCTGATTTTTTGAATCTAAAAATTGGCTGATTTTTTCCAAAACTTCCTGCAGTGACAAATTATCAATTTTTACTCCCAAAATTTCGACTTTCATAGAGTTTATAAAAATTTCTTCGGTCGGGGCAGCGGCTGGCTGAATCTGAACCGCTCGACTTCTTGCGGCCCGTCAGCTCGGTAGCGGCTCTTGGTCCGGTAGCGGGTAACTTTGCTCTTGTTGTAATTTCTCGATGAATGGTCTCTCATAGGTTAGGTGCTAGGGATTAGGTGTTAGGAGCTAAAGTGTAGCTGGCTAATATTTTGTATTCCGCGCCGCTGCCTAAAAGCTGGCTTTCCATCAATTCAATGCTTTTGACTGGAATTTCAATTTTTGGCACGATTAAATTTTTAGTTTTAAATTGGCAAGGACTGACAATTCTGGCTAATGTTAAATGGGCGTGCCAGAGCCGGTGGTCAAGTTCGAGGCCGATTTTTTCAATGGCTCGGCCCAAATTAAGCTGCAAGTTCGCCAAATTTTCTCCCCGGGTTTGCCTGGCGGCCAAAAAAATGATCCTGGGTTTTTCTAAGTTTGGGAAAGCATCAATCTTTTCAGTAATTAAACCGGTTTGGGCAAAATTTTTAGCTTGATTTTTTATAATTTCTTTAACTTGACTGATTTGCTCTTCGGTCAGATAGCCTAAAAAATGTAAGGTTAAGTGGAGCCCTTTGGTTTTAACGTAACGGATGACCGGATTGGAATTAATTTTTTTGGTTAAAGACAAAAATTCAGCTAGCTGGGTTTTTACTTCTTCTGACAAATTAATCGCGATAAAAACTCGCTTTTTCATAATTGAATTATATCATCTAATAATGGTATAATCAAGCTATGACCGAGGCATTATTTTATAAAAAATCGGCAGAAAATCAGGTGAAGTGCGAATTATGCCATCAGTTTTGCCAAATTGCCGCCGGCCAGCGCGGTTTATGCGGCGTAAGGGAAAATCAAAACGGAATTTTGCAGACTTTGGTTTACGGCAAAGTCATTGCCGCTCATATTGACCCGATCGAAAAAAAACCGCTTTACCATTTTTTGCCCAAAACCCAAACTTATTCTTTGGCGACAGTGGGTTGTAATTTCCGCTGTGCTCACTGCCAAAATGCCGATATTTCCCAGGCTTCTAAAGAGGGCTATTTTTTTGAAAAAAAAGAAATCCCGGGAACAGATATGACTCCCCGGCAAGTCGTTGAGCAAGCCAAAAAATTTAGTTGTCCCAGTATTTCTTATACCTACACCGAGCCGACGATTTTTTTTGAATTCGCCCTTGACTGCATGAAATTGGCGGCAGAAAATAAGCTAAAAAATATCTGGGTTTCCAATGGTTACACTGGCTCCCCGGCCCTGGAAATGGCGAAGCCCTATTTGGACGCGGTTAATATTGATTTGAAATTTTTTAAAGAAGCTACCTACCAAAAAATTTGCGGGGCGAAACTGCAGCCGGTTTTGGACAATTTAGTCTGGTATAAGAAAAATAACATCTGGCTGGAAGTAACCACTTTGATTATTCCGACTTTGAATGACAGCGACGAGGAGCTGGGCTTGATTGCAAAGTTTATAAAAGATAAACTAGGTTGTAATACTCCCTGGCACGTTACTGCTTTTTTTCCGACTTACCGGCTGGACAATTTGCCGCCTATGAATCGGGAAACTATTTTTAAGGCGAAGGCGATCGGTGAAAAAGCCGGGCTTTTGCACGTTTATATTGGAAATATCTAGCCATGAAAAAAATTTTAAAAAAAATTATCGTTTTCAGCGCTTTAGCCGCCATTGCCATGCCGCAATTGGCGCAAGCGGATTTTTATTTTAATCCCCATTATATTATCAGCGACGAGGAAATCAGCGATTATCAATGTCTGTCTTTGGGCGGGATTCAGCAATTTTTGGAAAGCCAGGGCAGCGCTTTGGCCAGCCGGTATTTTTTGGATTATCAGGGAGTCAACAAACGGGCATCAGAAATAATCTGGCAGGCGGCTTTGGAAAGCAAAATTAGCCCTAAGCTTTTATTGGCGACTTTGCAAAAAGAGCAAAGTTTGATTGGAGATCCTTCGCCCAGCCAAAATCAGCTCGATAAAGCCATGGGCTACCGCTGTCCGGATAGCGGTGGCTGCAACCCCAAAGCGGCGGGGTTTGGCAAACAGGTTGATGGCGCGGCCTGGCAGTTTCGGCAGTATCTTGATAACCCTTTTAACTGGACTTTTCAAGCCGGCCAACTTTTTGATATCGATGGCTATCTGATCACCCCGGTCAATCAAGCGACCGCGGCTTTGTATAATTATACGCCTCATTATTCCGGCAACCGGCACTTCTGGCAGATTTGGCAAGACTACTGGGGCCGGGATTTTCCCGACGGCTCGCTGCTTAAAGCCGACGGCAGCCCGGCAGTTTGGCTTTTGCAATACGGAACCAAAAGACTGATTACGTCATACGGCATTTTGCTTTCCCGTTTTGACCCGAAAAAGATTTTGATAGTTTCCAAAACTGACTTGGAAAAATACGAAACCGGGCCGTCGATGAAGTTTTATAATTACTCTTTGCTTGGCTTGCCCGATGGTAGCATTTATCTTTTGGTTGATGATGTTTTGCATCACATTGCGACGCCGGAAGTTTTCAAAACCATCGGCTTTAACTGGGAGGAAGTCATGCCGGCCGATGTCAAAGATTTAGCGGGTTACAGCTATGGTTCGGAAATTACGGTCAGCAGCGTTTATCCCACCGGCGCGCTTTTGCAAAATAAAAAAACCGGCGGCGTGTATTATATTGAAAATGGCATCAAAATGCCGATTATCGCCAAAGAAATTTTAGCGGCTAATTTTAAACAGAAAGTTTTAACGCCGGTTAGCCAAGAAGAGCTTGATAAGTATCAAACTGGCGATCCGGTCAAATTCCGAGACGGTGAATTAATCCGTTCTGCGACCGACTCCCGAGTTTACGTAATTTCCGGCGGTTATCGGCGCTGGGTTAAAAGCGAAAAAGCATTTGCTAAATTTGGCTATAAATGGGATAATATAATTACGACGACTCAAGCCGCGGTTGAACTTCAGCCGCTGGGAGCCGATATTGAATAAATAAATTTATGCCTATAGTTTTTGCGGCGATTACGCCCCATCCGCCGGTTTTAATTCCGGAAATCGGCAAGGATAACGTAAAAAAAATCGATAAAACCCTGCAGGCGTTCAAGAAACTGGAGCAGGATTTTTACGCCTCAAAACCGGAAAGCGTGGTGATAATTTCGCCCCACGGAAAAATTTTGCCTGATTCTTTCAGCATCAACTTGAATTCCGATTACGCGGCGAACTTTAAGGAATTCGGCGATTTCGGCCTGGAATTAAAATTCAAAAGCGATTACATGTCGATTCAGGAAATTCGAGCCGCCGATGAAACCAACCAGGCCGTGCCGATAGTTTTAACCAGCGAAAAAGAAATTGATCACGGTTTTTCCATCCCCCTTTATTTTTTGACGAGCCATTTGAAAAATATTCCGATCATTCCGCTGACTTATTCCGGCTTGAATTATCAGCAGCATTTCGCTTTCGGCCAGTTTTTGCATCGGCAGCTGGCGAAAATCAACAAACGTTTCGCCATTATCGCTTCGGGCGACTTGTCTCATCGGCTGACCAAAGACGCTCCGGGCGGATTTTCGGCCGAGGGCAAAAAATTTGATAAAAAGCTGGTTGATTTGATAAAAAAGAAAGATACGCAAGGTATTTTGAATCTCGATCAGGAATTAGTAAAACAAGCCGGCGAATGCGGCTTGCGGTCAGTGGTTACTTTGCTGGGAATTTTGGATGATTTGAACGTCAAGCCGGAGGTGCTGTCTTACGAAGGGCCGTTTGGCGTCGGTTATTTAGTCTGCAATTTTAAGTTAGTGTAGGTGAGTTGGTAAGTTTGTAAGTTTTTAAGTTGGTAAGTTACTAAGTTTATAAGTTTGTAAGTTGGTAAGTTTTTTAGGCGGCGGCTGGCTTGGGTGCCAGCTATTTTTTAGTTATCAATTTGAAAAAGTATTTCCATTTTTCGCCGGTTTGGCAAAGCTCTTTAGTCTCATTGAGGCATTTTTCGACAAAATCTTTGGTGTTTTCTTTGCAGATTTTGAAAACGGAGTTTCTTTTAAAAGTCGGAATAGCCAAATCATCGATTATTTTCAAAGCAAAATCCTGCCAGGGATAAGCCGGCGGTTTGATGGTCTTTTTTTTCGCCATAATGTCTTTGAAATTTTGCGGACCCAAGTCAATTGTCATAATATTTAGACTATAGCAGATTAAAGCAATAAAAAAAAGCCAGCCAAAACTCTTAGCCAAGGGCGTCGTCAATCTGCTGACAAATAAACACGATGACGCCAAAGAGTAAAGTAATGACTAGCTGCAAGCCAGTTGGGCTTTTGATTCTTTTTGCGGCATGCCTTTTGATTTCTTCAGCGACCAGGTAGGCATTGGTACTGAAATAGGCCGCCAGGAAAATCGAGCCAACAATTGATGCTGCCAGCCAGACCCAGCTAACCATAGTTAGCCTCCTTTCTTTCTGGTTATAGTTCGTAGTGACCAGGGAATTGCTTCTGGCGTTTAGCAGGTACTTCTTCGTCCGCTCGAATGTCGGTTAAGACTTGGACGAAGCGTAAGCCGATAGCTACCACAACTACCAGCGCGGCCATAATCGCAATAACTACCGCTATGGTTTCAAGGATCATTGGTTTTTCCTCCAAAGTTGGATGCTCCTTTCAGACTAGTTAAATTTTAGTCAATTGAGGTTTGAAAGTCAATTTTTTTCAAAAAATAATAATTTATCCCCACAAATCCCTTGACACTATCTTTTTGAAAGGTTAGAATATATTTTTCCCCACAAAACTTTTTCAATTTTTTGGGGATTTTAATTTCTTCAATAATATTAACAAATTAAAACAAAAATTAATGAAACAAAATTTTGACTCAATCGTCAGCGAACTGAGATTTTATCTGACCCGGCAGTTGGAAGCTTACCAAAAAAGCGATAATGTGACTTACTCGCAGCTGGAAGAAAAGATTTTGGAACTGGAAAAGAAATTATAAACTTAATCAATATTATGTTATAATATCGATAGGTCATCTTTAAATTATGCCTAAAATATTGCCAATCAAAATTTATCCTTGTCCGGGTTTGCGCCAAAAATCACAGGTTTTAAAAACCGAGGAGCTGGGGAATAAAGAAATTAAGCAGCTGATTTCAGATATGGAAAAGACGATGGTTGAAAAAGACGGCATCGGCCTGGCCGCGCCGCAAGTCGGCAAAAATCTCCGAATCGTGGTGATTAGCACGGCTGACGGTTCTTTGGTTTTAATTAATCCGAAGATTTTAAGGAAATCCTGGCGAACGGAAATTCAAGAAGAAGGCTGCTTGAGCTTTCCGGAAATTTTTGGTTTGGTGAAGCGTTCGCTCAAAATTAAATTAGTTGCTTTAGACCGAACTGGCAAAAAAATAAAGTTCAAAGCTAGCGGCTTATTTGCCCGCGTCATCCAGCACGAAGTCGATCATTTGGACGGAATTTTATTTATTGACAAGGCGAAAGAAATTGTTAAGGGTAAAGACAAATTAGCCGGTCTGGAAAAAAAATAATTTTTCTTTATGCAAGAGCTTAAACCAAAAATAATTTTTTTGGGCACGCCGGAGTTTGCCGTCCCCAGTCTTTTGGCTTTAATCGCCAATGGTTTTAAACCGGTTTTAGCCATCACTCAACCGGATAAACCCGCCGGCCGAAAACAAGAATTGACTCCCCCGCCGATTAAGCAAGCGGCTTTACAAAACGAGATTTTAGTTTTGCAGCCACCGGCTAAAAATGATTTGGCGGAAATTTTTTTACAGTATCGGCCGGATCTCTGCGTTTTGGTCGCTTATGGTTCAATTATCCCTAAAGACTGCTTAAACCAGCCGCGCGGCGGTTTTTTAAATATCCATCCGTCGCTTTTGCCGAAATATCGCGGGTCATCGCCGATTCAGACAGCGATTTTAAACGGCGAAAAAGAAACCGGCGTTTCCATTATCCAATTGGTTTCCCAAGTTGACGCCGGGCCAATTATTGCCCAAAAAACCATGGCGATAGCGGAGACTGATAACGCCGAAACTTTAAGTAAAAAGTTAGCCGAACTCGGCGCTGAGCTGTTAATAGAAATTTTAGCGAACTATTTGGCCGGAAGAATTTTGCCCAAACCCCAGGACGAATCCAAGGCGACCTTTACGGCCATGATCAGTCGGGAAGACGGCCAAATCAATTGGCAAAAAACCGCCGCGGAAATCCAGCGGCAATTTCGGGCTTTTTATCCTTGGCCAGGGGTATTTACCCAAATCTCTGGCCAGCGCCTTAAAATCGCAAATTTGAGCGTTTTAGAGGGCAATTTTAGCGCTAAATTGGTACCGGGGGCGATATTTTTCGGGCCTCAAGGCGAGCTGGCAGTCAGCTGCGGCCAAGGGGCAGTTGAGCTAAAAACCGTGCAGCCGGCCGGTAAAAAAGAAATGCCCGGCATTGAATTTTTACGCGGGCAAAAAGATTTAATAAGTAAGGTTTTAAAATAAATTAGAAATTATTAATTATAAATTTATTTTATAATGTATTTCCAGCCTGGTTGCCAGGCTTTTTGGTTGCGCCAATCTTCGTCAATCGCCTGTTCCCAGGTTTTTTTGTTAAGCAAGACTTCAAGGGCCAGCTGCGGTGCTTGATGAGCAACGATGGCAATATGCTTGCCGCCATAATTGGTTTTTAAAAATTCTACAAAGTCAGCCAGCCGGTTTTCAACCTCAGAAAAACTTTCGCCGCCAGGAAAAGGGGTTTTGATAAATTGTTTCAGATTAGTTTTGAATGAATCGGGCTGGCCGTTGAAGCCGCCATAGTTTATCTCGCGCAATCTTTGATCGGGAATAATTTCATATTTATCGCCAAAAGCTAATTTCGCCGAATCAACGGCGCGTTTGAGGTCGGAACAAAAAATTACATCAAACTTTTGGTCAGCGACTTGGCCGGCCAATTCTTTTGACTGCTGGATTCCGAGTTTCGATAATTCCCCGGCCAGCCAGCCGGTGGCCAATCCCTTTTCGTTGTCAGTCGTGGTGCCGTGAACAAAATAAGTGATTTTAATCATAGTTATTACAAATTACCGATACCAATATAATGTAAGTAATTCCCAGCGGATGATTAAGATAAGGCGAAAAGATGTTAGTCACACAAAGCGCGGCTAGGCCGAGGAGTAAACCAGCTTGTAGCTTATAGCTTGTAGGTTGTAGGTTGCTTTGTTTTCTGCTTTCTGCTCTCTGATTTCTGAGCCGTTTGATTCCTTGATAAAATATTTGGCCGATTAATCCGAGATAAATAGCTAAACCCGCTAAGCCGAGCTTGAGCATAATATCCAAATAGCCCCATTCAAAAGCAGCGGTGGTGTAAATCCCGCCGGGATAAGCTTTTAAAATCCGCGGGTCATTGCTTTGGTAAGTTAACTCTTTGCCGAAACCGGAGCCGAAAATTAAATGCTGAAAAATTGCCTGGCTTAACGGCTGAAGCTCATTGAGCCGGCTGATACCGGCAGCTTCGCCGGGCAGGTTTTTGAAGCGGTCGGCAATGACGTTGCCGGAAAAATTGCCGCTGATTAGTTGAACCAGATACAGCTGGGAAGTGAAAATAACAACCAAGGCCAGCAGCAGCCAGGCAGTTTTTTTGAACCGGAAGCCGAAATAAAGCCAGCTCAAAACGATCAGCCCAAAAATCGCGGCCACTCCCCCGACCCAATAGCTGCGCGACTGGCTGATGATGACAGCTAAGCCGGTTAAATATAAATAAATCGCCGGTACCAAATAATTTTTCCAAGCCTTGAGCCGAAATTGGGAGATTAAAATCGTCAAAATAATCAAAAAGCCGATTAAGCAATAAAGCTGCGATTGCAAAAAAACCCGAAAAAGAGTGCCGGAAATATAAGTGATTTCGCCAACACCGGTATCGCGCAGCCATTTGTAAAAAACGCCGCCCAGGCCGGTAAAATTATGGGAGAATAAAAGCAAAATGCCCACGGTTTTTAAGGCCAAATAAGCCGTGGCGCCGGTTAGAATTTGTAAAATATTTTCAATAACTTTTTCTGCTTTAATGGCTTCCCAAAAAACAAAAATCAGAATAAACCAAGCCCAGGCATTGGCGTCAAAAAAGACTTTGGAGAATTCGTTATGCCAAAGGCCGTTGATCAAGCCAATGGCAATGGCTGAGGCTAGGAGGAGGTAAGGAAGTAGGTGGTAAGTATTAGGTATTAGGTAATAGGTATTAGGTAAAAGTAATTTCTGGCGGCGGGTGATTTTTTTGGCCAGCCAGACGGCCAAAACGACTAAAAAGATGCCAAGGCGAATTGATAGCGAGAAACCGCCAAGATTCAAGCTAAATAGCTGGCCGAAACCGCCGGTAAAAATTTCCGCCAGCAAAAGGTAAAGGCCATACTCAAGCTTAACCAGCGAAGCCGCCAAAACGGCGAGTAAAACTACAAAAAAAGCCGCTTGACCCGCCGGCGGTATCAAGTAGCCGGCAAAAGAAACTGAATCGGCAATGATTAAAAATAAAATTGTCCAGAAAAATAATTTGCCGAAAATTTTAGCTAAAGTCATTTTGTTACGGGGTAAATTGAAAGTTTTGCTATTACTAACTTAGCTCATTTTAGGTTAAAAATCAATATTTTTTTCAAAAAAAAGACCTTGGCCGCCGGTCTTCTCGTTTGAGAGCCAGTGGCCAAGGTTTTGGGGTTGGGAACTCGGCTTTGCCGTGATTCGTCGAACGAATTGTCTTCGCTGTTCTAGACGATCAGGACATGAGCCGAGCCGACGGGAATTCCGGCGCGGAAGTTGCAGTTTCCGGCCGATGGTACGGCGCCGCCCGCGAGGGTCATCGTCAGCCCGTTTACGCCGTCGAAGTCAGCGGCCAACGTGTAACCGGGCGCCACTGCGCTTAGCTTCGCCAAATTGGCGTCCTTATAGGTCAGCGTCGGCTTGTCCGCCATCGCCTTTGCCACCAGTACGTCCGCTTCCTTCGTTCCCATCGCCGTGACGATCAGCGCGTCGCTGAATGCCAGGCTCGTGCCGCCTTCGATGTTGCTATCCTGTGTGCTCTTCAGCATGAACGCCGCCGGGGTCGGGGTGGCGAGTGCCAAAGCTTCATTCGCATCGGCCGCGTACATTTTGGCCGGACTCGTCATCAGTGTCAGCGCGATCGCCGTAATCGAGATGACGATAATCAGTGGTGCCAGAGTCTTTCGCATAACAGTGTTCTCCTTTTTGCACCCTTGTTATGGGTGCGGTTTGTGTTGCACGTCATTGCCCCAACCTAATTGGCAAGCAGAGTTAGCCTCCTTTCTTTTCTTTTCACTCTACTTGTTTACAGAAAAAAGCGTACCAAATTGTTAGTACTCTTCCTCTGAGCTGCTTGTATTATAAACCATTTATTCAAAAAATCAAGGGGGGGCTGTGGGTATTTTTTTTGAGTTTATAAAAAGAGCCCTTGTTCATTGTCAGCGAGACTTTGATTGGGGGCTCCAGACTCTAACTCCATCACCTCGCTTTCTGGCCGTAAAAACGGCTCAAAACCCGTATTGCTACGGGAGATAATGGATCACCTCCCTTCCGGCGGTCAAAACTCTGAATCTTTTCATGACTCTACCCTCCTGCCTGAAAGTAGCAGGCCGCGTTAGAAGCTGTATTTATTGTAAAACGAAAAAAACGATAAATCAATATTTTTTTGTCATTTTGCACTGGTTTTTATTGACGACGGACTTGATGCAAAATCCAGGAGTCATTTTTGCCGCCAATGGCGACGTATAGCCATATTAAATTTCAAATCAATTTTTGTTCAAACCGTGCTTTTGAAAATAGTATAGAGCGCTTTGGAAAAAGACTTTTTGTTTTTTGACGCCTAGCTGTTGGACGAAACTTTGGCCGCCATAATGAATAATTTCGCCGTCGGGCGTAAACCAAACCTGCCAGCCACTGGCAACGGCGCGGCGGCAAAGATCGACTTCCTCAAACCAGGTAAAAAAATTTTCATCGAACAAGCCGATTTCGTCCAGGGTTTTTTTCCGCAGCAGAAAAAACGAACCGGCGACCTGGTCAACCGGCTGGGCGATTTTGTAATTAAAATCTTTGGCGAGATAAGAAGATAAAGCCGGGAGATTGGGAAAAATTTTGGCGATTTTAGTGATGATTAAAAATATCGGCCAAAAGCTGGGAAACCGCCGAACTGAAAACTGAAGCGTCCAGTCCGGGTTTAGATGTTTGCAGCCGGCAATGCCGACTTGGTAATTGCTTTTCATAAAATCAACCATTCTAGGCAGGCAGTCTTTAAGGATGACGGTGTCGGGGTTTAAAACCAAAATAAAATCGCCCCGGCTTTTTAAAATTCCCTGGTTATTGGCCGTGCCGAAACCGAGGTTAGTCGTATTGGGAATTAAAACCACCCGGGGGAATTCTTTTTTAATCATTTCCACCGTGCCGTCGCCGGAAGCGTTGTCAACGACAATAATTTCGAAGGTTAAATCGCCCCGATATTTGATGATTGATTCCAGGCATTTTTTCAGCAGATCCTTGACGTTCCAGGAAACGATGATGATTGATAGTTCCGGACTTGGCATTTTATTTTAGTAATTAGGTTTTAGGTTCTAGGACTAACTTTTTAATACCTAGTACCGATTTAGATGACGTCTTGTTTTTTAATTTTTTTCCAGCTGCCTTCCTTCAAATCGCCCAGCTCCAGCTTGTCGATTCGGATTCTTTTTAATTTTACCACGGTGTAGCCCAGTTTTCCCAGCATTCTCCGGATTTGCCGGTTAATGCCCTCTTTGATTTCCAGCCGGACGGATTTGTTTTTGACGGCGATAATTTTGGCCGGTTTCAGTCTTTTGCCGTCAATTACCATTCCTTTGGCCAGTTTTTTCGCGTCTTCGGCTTTTAAATCCGTATCCAAAACCACGAAGTATTCTTTTTGGCCGCCATAGCGGGGATGAGTCAGCTGATTGGCAAATTCGCCGTCGTTAGTCAAAAGCAAAAGTCCGCTGGAATCTTTGTCCAGCCGGCCGACCGGGTAAACCCGCTCTTTGGTTTTAACCAGTTTTAAAACGGATTGGCCCTGGCTTTCGGTCGTGGTGCTGATATAACCGATCGGCTTATTCAAAGCCAGGTAAATTTTATGATTTTCAGTTTTGACGATTCTGCCGTTATATTCAACCTCGTCAGCGGTTTCATCGATAGTAGTGCCAAGCTGAGTTACAACTTCGCCGTTGATTTTTATTTTGCCGCTAGTAATTAGTTCTTCGGCTTTGCGGCGGGAAGTTATTCCGGCGGCAGCGAGAAATTTTTGGAGTCGCATCATGGGTTAGGGATTAGGGGTTAGGTAGTTAGGTATTAGGTAATAGGTGCTAGGTATTAGGGGTTAGGAGGTTAGAGGTTGTTCCAGGAAAAATAATTTTTTATTAACTCGGCTAGTTTTGGGTGAAATATTTTTTTAACATTTTGTAGGCTAATTTTTTGCCATTTATAGGAAGCATGCTCTTCTGATATTTTAATCTCGCCACCTAAATATTTGGCTTCAAAGAGGATATATAAAATACAGCGGCCATCTTTAAAGCGGTATTTATTTAAAGCCACCGGATCTTGGCGCAGTTTATATTTAATTTTAGCGCCGGCTTCTTCCTTGATCTCTCGATCCACTAGTTGGTGAAACGGCATTTCTACTTCATTATCATTAATTTGGCCGCCGGGCAGAACATATTTTTGCTTAAAACGCGAAGCAAAATCGGGCGATTCCATTATCAAACACTCATTTTTTTTATTTTTTAATAAAATTTTTAAGGAAATCATGAATTGTTGGGGCTTTTGGTACATAATTACAATTTTAGATTATTCCATTTCACGTAATTTTTGATTAATTGCTTCAATGAAGGCTGAAAGTTAAGCTTAAAAATTTTTCGGTCAAGCGGCACCCAACTATAGTCACTATGCTCTTCGGAAATTTTTATTTTACCCGATTGGAATCTTGCTTCGAATAAAATGTATAATCTTTCATGCTCGTTATTAAATCGGTATTTCGACAAAGCCACCGGATCAAGCCGCAAACGGTATTTCAGCGAACCGCACTCTTCGGTTATTTCGCGCCGGATTATTTTATGAAAATCAGTATTAATTTCATCATTGTTGATTGAGCCGCCGGGCAAATCCAGCGTGTCGTGAAAGCGCGGGTTGGCTGAAATTGTTTTTAAGACCAAAAGCTGATTTTGTTGGTTTCGAATTATCGCTTTCAAAGATACATTAAATCGGCTTTGAATAATTTTATGATAAGTCATGTTTTTGTTTAATAATTTTTTCAGCCGCTTGGTAGGCTTTGACTTTTTTCGACCAGGGAAAACGATAAAAGAATTTTGGCAGCCAGCTCGACATCGTGCCGCCGGCTTTAGCCGTGAATAAAAGTTCAGGAATAAAAACGCCGGTGTCTCCCCTTTCAAGCATTGTTAGCCATAAATCCCAATCCTGAAACCGCTTTAATTTTTCGTCAAAACCCGGGAAGCGTTCTTGGCGAATTAATGACGTGGTATGGATATAAGGCATTTTTTTTAGTTTAGCGGCCGAAAAAGGGAAAAGTTTAAAAATTTTAGCGCCGAATCTAAATGATGAATAAGCGTACATCGCGCCGGGATTTTTTTTCAAAGCGTCAAACATTGTTGCCAGCATTTTCGGCTTCATGGTAATATCGGCATCGCAGAAAATGAGAAACGGCGATTTGGCGATTTTAGCGCCGTGGTTGCGAGCCGCGGCGGCGCCGAGGTTGGGTTGGTTAATAACGGTAATTTTATCCTGGTAATTTTTTAAAATTTCCAAGCTGGAGTCGGTTGAACCGTCGTTGACGGCGATAATTTCAAAATTTTTCCAGGTTTGGTTAAAAATACTCTCCAGGCATTTTTCGAGAGTTTTTTTGGCGTTATAAATCGGAATGACGATGCTGATTTCGGGCACAAAATAAATTAAGAATTTTTATTATTTTAAAACTTGTTTAATTTTTTCCACTTGGGTCGGCCAGTCGAATTGGCTGGTAACTCTTTCTAGGCCTTGGAGTCCCAATCTTTCAGCGTAGGAACGGTCAGACAAAATTTTGATTGCCGCTTGGGCCATTTCATCGATGCTGGCCGGGTCAATTAAAATACCGGTTTGGCCATCCAAGACCGCTTCTGGTACTCCCCCGCTTTTGCCGCCGATCACCGGTTTGCCGAATGAATTGGCTTCCAAAAAAACAATGCCAAAGCCTTCAACGTCGCCGTTAGGCAGCTGTCTTGAAGGCATGGCGAAAACATCGCAATTTTGGTAGAAAGCGGCGGTTTCTTCTTTCTTTTTGGCGCCTAAAAAAGTCATATAATCGCGCAACTGGTATTGATTGACTAAATTTTCCAAAGTTTGCCGGTATGGTCCATCGCCGATAATGACGTACATTACCGCTGGCAGCTGTTTAATTATCTGGGGTAAAGCTTTAATCACCAAGTCGTGGCCTTTTCTTTCGACCAGCCGGCCGACGCTTAAAATAATTTTTTTGCCATCAAAATGGTAGCGGTGAAAAATTTCATCGGCTTTCCAACTGGAGCTGGCTGCCGGCGTAATTTCCGGACCCGGATAAACCACGGTAATTTTTTTGGCATCGGCGCCAAGCCTGACTAATTCGTCGTTAGTCCAGTGGCTATTGGCGATAATGGCGCTGGCACCAGCAATGATTTTTTTCAACAAAGTTTTTTTCCGTAAAAATTTTTGGGGTAAAGTAAGATCAAGGCCGTGGGCATAAAAAAGATAAGGGATTTTTTTTCTTTTTTGGTAGGCCAAGGCGACGGTGCCAATCGGCAGAACCTGGCCGACTTGGATTATTTCGATGTTGTGGGTCTTGGCGATTTTAGCCATATACCGGATAATCGACAGCCACTTGATGCTGGCGGCTAATTTAAAAATGCCAAATAAACTAGCCGGCCAGACTTGGGGAAAATTGGTAATTAGTTTTTTGCGGATAATGGGAAAATTTTGCTGGCGGTCAAAAGCCTCGGCGCCGGGCTGGTTTGGCGCCAAAACCACGATTTTATCGGCTGGGAGGTTTTTGCAGACATTGTAATAATAGCTCGCCACGCCGCCGAATCGGGGCGGAAAGTCCAAGGTGATTAATAAGCTTTTTTTGATTTCTGAAGCCATATTATTTTTTCAGGCCTTTTTTGGCTAACTCGGTAAATTCTTCCCAGGTAAAACCTTTGAATAAATAAAGGCTGGCGAAATAGACAATCGCGCCGAAAGGCACGGAAATTAGCAGATTAAAATAGGGTTTGATTGCCAAGATGGCGGCGATCATAACCAGGCACGCCAGCGTTGATTTAAAAACTATCTTGGACAAATGCCAGTCATTTAGCGGAATAACTTTTCTCACCCACCATAAGTCCATAAAAAGCAAAATGAAATTAGTGATAAAAAAAGTAATCCCCGCGCCGAGGTAGCTTAAAACCGGAATTAAAATAATATTTAAAACTACGGCCAAGGTGGTAATAATTCCGCGGTTAATCGTCGTAACTTTCTGCCGGTCGCAGGCATTGAGCAGATAGCCGGTGGGAAAAGCCAAGAAAATAAAAGGAATCGCCAGGCTCATGGCAAAAAAAGTCGGAATGACATCGTGGTAGCTGGGCCAAATGGTGTCAATAATATCTGGAGCCAAAGCGATAATACCGGCGGCCAGCGGCAAGCTGGCAATGGTTAAATAGCTGAAAGCCTTGTTAAAAGTTTTGGCCAGCAGTTCTTTGGAATTAACGTAGTAAAAACTGAACGCCGGAAAAATTACCGCGGCAAAAGCCGCCGGAATTACCTGCTGCAGGGCGTAAACCACTTTGGCCGGTACGGCATAAAATCCGACCGCTTCTTCCGAACTCAGGTAGCCGAGCAAAACCGAATCGGAAGCGTTATAAATTTTGATAAAAATGCCGGCCAAGGCAAAAGCCGGGATGATTTTTAAAAAATGCTTAACGACTTTTTTGTCATACCTGGGAGCCAGGGAGAATTTGAGTTTGATTTTCAATAAACTTAGAGAAAGCAAAAAATTAAATGAGCTGGCCGCGAGCAAAGCCATTATCAGATAGCGGACTTGGCCGGTGGTTTTTAAAGCGATTAAACCTAAGGTAAAAATTATCAGCTGAACTAAAATCGTGGCGATACTCTCGTACTTCATGATTTGCCGCGCGCGGAAAATTACCCAAAAAGTCAGGGAAAACGAATCTAAAACCATGATGAAGCTGGCTAAAAAAACCAAAACTATGCTTTCGGCTGATTTGGCGGTGAGACTGATGGTAATCAAGGCCGCGCTGAAAGCCAAAACCGCCAAAGGAATTTTTAAACCGATGATGTTTTTTAAATAAAGATTGGCTTCGGCTTGGCTTTTTGACGCTTCTCGGGTCAAAACCGGCGATAAGCCCAAATCGACAAAAATTGAAAAAATCGTGGTGAAAGACAAGGCAAAAACATATTGACCCAGCTGGCCGGGAAAAAGACTATTGGAAATAAACCAAAAATAAATAAAAGCCAGAATTTTCTGGAAGGTTAAGGCGGCGGTGTAATAAGTGGTATTTTTGGTTAAGCTGGCTTTTGGCATACCCCGTAGTATAATTTTGACATTAAAATTGCATCTTTATTATTTTTTATCAATATTTCCCGTATGGACTTTATTACTGGAGATAAATTAGTCAAAATTTCACTACGGGGCATGGTTTAATTATACTGAATTTTGGCGATAAAAAAAAGCCCTTTCGCCAGACTTCCGGTTAGAAATCTTTTGAAAGGGTTAAGCTCGGTCTAACCCGCGATGGGCCAAAACCAAGCATTCACGAAGGCACCATGCAGCCACTGGGTGAAGTTGCCGGCGCTGACAAACATTGACAGTCCTCCGTCCAGAATACCCCACCAGAGGTTTTGGAAAAAGCCGAGGAAAAAGTATGTCAATATGTCCATGATTAATTCACCTCCTTTGAAGGAACGTTATTTCAGTATTACCGCCGAATAAGCCAGGCTGGATCAAAACGGCAGTAAACAACTTGGTAGTTGTCGGTTTGACTGCGGACATAGGCGATGTGGGCATTACCGGAGACATCCGTAGTGATGGCGGGCGGAAAAGTGCCTAACTCGCCGATTGCGTCGCCTTCCCAGGAATCCAGTTTTACAGCCTGCCATTCGCCGTTCAAGTTGGTGGCATAGTAGAGGTAGTAGTCATAGCCGCCGTCGTTTTTGTCAACGCAGATTTCAAAGGCGAGATGCAGGTAGCCGGCGGCGTCAAGGACAATTCCGTCGCGGTCAAAGCGCGGCGTGAAAGTAATCCCTTCCAACATGGCGGCAAAGATCTTGTCGTCGATCCAGATACCGCCAATCCGCGAGGCCAGTCCTCCGTCGTGGAGGATGTAAAGCTGGTCTTGCGAACCCATGACGGCAGCAGTTTTGGAATAGCTGGTAATCGCGTCAATCGTCTGGATATCCCAGGTATCGGGTTTTTCTGTCGCCAGTCGGACGTAGCCGTTGCCGGAATAAACGATGTTTGTTTTTCCGGCGGAGTCAATCATGATTGACGTCCCGACCCAATAGACGCTGCCGCCATCGACTTCTTCCGAGAGCCAACTACCGGAGGCATTGGTGGCATAGCGCAGGTTATCGCCGCTCCACTGCCAATAAGACAGATGAGGCTTATTAGCCGCATCAATGGCAATATCGCATTCCAGTCCGGAGCTGGGGCTTCGGTCAATGTCTTGGTCGGTCCAGTGGCCGGTAACATTTGTGGCATAGACGACGTTTTCGCCCGCGCCGTTGCCGCCGGTGGCGCAGATGTGGACTTTGTCGTTATTGTCTATCGCGATGGCGCTATAAGTGCCGAAGGCGTAGTTGACCCAATCCTTTTTCATCTGCCATTTGCCGGAAGCGTTGGTGGCGTAGGCCAGGTGGCGGAGATAAGAACCGTCGTTATCCGATAGCCGGTAAACCAGATGAACCTTGCCTTGACTATCCGTGGCAATGGCCGTGTCTTCGCGGAAGTTACCGGCCTCGTCGATTAAGACTGCCGTCAGGCCGCAAGGCAAGGTGATTTCCTGGACGGCCAAGTCGGTCAGTTCTTGCGAAACAAAGACGGCGATAACATTTTGGTTTTTGGTCATCGCGACGGTGGTCGGGTTGGCGTAGTTATCACTAATTTCGCCCTCCCAATGGTCAAAAACCCAATCAGTTGCCGCTTGCGCCGTCGCCGTCAAAGTAACAACGGTGCCGGCAGCGTAGAAGCTTTGGTTAGGACTAGCCTGAGCCGTACCACTGTCGGCCGGATTGACGCTCAAAGTGAGCATGTAGGTTTTGGGCGGTGGACAGCCCAGGTTCATCAGTGCTGCCAGGATGACGATTAACGCGGAACTTAACAGATTTTTATTCATTTCTGCCTCTCCCATGTTTAGCCGTTATGGCTTATCGAAGTCAAAGAGCGCCAGTAATTCTGGTCTTTTAGGCTTAGCACCGAAAGGTAATTTTGTCAATCTGGTTCTAGATCCTGGTTTTAGTCACGAAATTGGATCTGAATCAGGAAATTATTTCATAGGTTATTTTAGGTAATAATTTGTTGCTTGCTGCGCCGGATCTGAGCCGCCGGACTAAAGTCCGGCTTGCGGTGGCTTGGCTGTTGAATGGTTGAAAAGGAAAAAATCTCGGCCACGGAGAGCAGTGGCAAATTGGATTTCTGAAATCTGAAAGGAGTAACGCATGGACGGAGGAGGTATTGCTTCTTGGTTCCTTGAACAAGGTCGTAGGCATCCCTACGGAGCGGTTGCTGACAAGCAGATTGCGCGTCTGCGCGAGCGGCTCGGCGAACTCGTCGCAAGGGGCAAGGTCGCCCAAGAGCAGGTTGATGCGATTATCGCCTGCTTGAAATCCAAGCGCGAGGCGGCAGTTGACGCGGTTATGGCTGCGTCAATTCCTGATGGCCACTTGCCGCTACTGGCTGTTGTCAGTAAGGAATCCTTGGCTGTCAGCATCCAGATGCCGATGGTCAAGCATGGCGATGAGATCGGTGTCAGTCATCTGACCGACGACAATTTCACCGACGGGATTGGCTCACGCAAAGATATTGCCTGGTGGGCCATCGATGTCGAAAACGGCAAGCAGTTTTGCGATGGCAAAACCTCGTCGAAAGACGATGAAGCCATCATTACACAACAAGGCCGCATTTGTTGCGTGGTAGCCGAAGCTATTGCGTTGGGCATTCACGACAACGTATTGGAACACCATAACGTGTTAGCACCCGGATCGCGGTACAATAACGAGGTGCCCGACCTGTGTCTAGACGACGTCAGGCCAGCGATTAGCTGCTACCTTTTCGGATATGCCATTGTCAAGTGGGGCACGGCGTCGTTGAGAAAGCGGGTCTAACATCGTTCTTTCTGTTTTCTCGAGGGGTGGATCGCTATCATGTGCGAAATACCCCTCTTCTTTTTTTATGAAAATATTGATTTACAATCGAAATTGCAGTTTTTTTGGCTATCAGGCTAATACAAAAAAACCGCCAGTAAGTCGGCTCGGCGGTCAACACAAGTGTTGGTCTCCAGCTTGGTTGGCGGAGAACCCGCTTCGACTCACGTTAAGCGGGCGGTTGAATCGAGGCGAGCCCGCTTCGACTCACGTTAAGCGAGGTGAACAAAACTTGTTTTTGTAATATTAGCCTTGGCGCTAGCGCAAATGTTGGTTTCCGCCAGACGGTGTATTTTAGCGGTTCAGGTTCCAAATTGTATAGGTTAGATAAGCGGCAAAGCTGACCCAGCCGGCATAAGGTAAAAGCAAAATGGCGGCGGCGAGCGAAAACGGCCAGATTAAAATAACCAAAGCGATGACGGATAGTCCCAAAAGTCCGGCTTCAAAAGCAGCCGGGCCGAGCAGGTGTAAGCCGAAAAATAAATAACTCCAGAAAATATTTAGGCCGCCGTTAATAGCGAACAAAATAATTATCAGCCAGAAATTTTTTTGGTCGAAATGCCGGTTCCAGACGATTAAAACGGAAATCATGGTCAAGATAAAAATGACGGTCCAAACCGTGCCAATGACTGATCCGGCCGGCGTGTAGCTGGGGAGCTTGATTTTGCTATACCATCCCAGGCCGCCATTAGTGATAAAACTGCCCCAGGCGCCAACGGCAAAAACCGCCAAGGGAATGAGCAGGTAGTTTAGTTTCATATTTTTAAAAATAAAGCGAGAGGCCTAAAATCGCGTGAGCCAACCCGACGATAATGGAAATCCGCGCCAGCCAAATATGAGCTTTAAGCGGAATTTTTTTGCCTTTTAAAATCAGCATTCCCAGTATCGCCACGGTGATAAAAAGTAAAAGAGTAACGAAACCGCCATACATAATCAGCGGTTTGCCTAAAATCGGATAGAAAGCGATTTGTCTGAGCATAGGGTTATTTGACAATTACGGTGCCAGTCATTGAAGGATGAAGTCGGCAGTGATAGTTAATCGTTTCTTTGTCGTTGAATTTAATCTTGGCGGTTTTGCCGGGATCAATATCGCCGGTATCAATCCGGTTATCAATCGTAACCGCATGGGCAGTCTGGTCGGAATTAGTCCATTGAACCGTATCGCCGGCGTTGATTTCAATTGTTTGCGGCTGAAAGGAAAAATTAGTGATATTAACTTCAACTTGCTTCGGCGCGATATTGGTATTGGCGTTTGCATTTCCTGCCGGCGTATTGGTATTGGCTGCGGGCGGCGTTGCGACTGAGCCGCAGCCGGCCAGCAGCAATGGGATAGACGCGACGGTGAGCAAGATTTTGATTTTTTTCATAAGTTTATAATTGTTATTTACAGACATGATAATTTACCCCGGCATCGCCGCTAAAGCAATTGACCGCCTGGCAGGTTTTACCCGCTGAGCAATCGCTATCAGCCGTGCAGGTTTGGTAAGTAACGGTTGACGGCGGGTTGGTACCGCAGGAGTTGCCGCCTTCCGGAGTCGGACCGCAAGGCGTTTCGACGCAGGTAACTTCAGTTTTTGCCCTTTGGCTTTTTTGGCATTCGCCGCGAAAATAGGCCCATTCGTCGCATTTACTACCATCGGCAAAAACGCAGACTCCGGATTGGCTGCCATCATCAGCAGTCACGATCTGCGAATTGCCGCCATGATCTTTGCAGTAAACTGAGGCGGGATTAGCCAAGCCAGCGTTAGTATTAGTATCAATATTAGTGTTTTGGTCGGCTGTTGCCCCCGGGCAAGGCGTAGTCGGTTGACTGGCATCAGGGTGGCCATGTTTAACCCACTCGCCGCTAACGCAAATCCAGGTGTCCTCGCTGCCACGGATAAATAATAAAGCGCCGGCTAAAACCAGTAAAACAACAATCGCGATTAAAATATAGCTTTTTTTCATAAAATTACTAAATTAAATATTAAACGGTGTCTATATAGGTGTTATTTATTTTCCCTTAATTCTCCGGCTAATTGCCCGCAAGCGCCTTTAATATCGCTGCCGAATTTGTACCGCTGAAAAACCGTCACTCCGGCTTTCTCTAAAGTCATTTTAAACTCTTTTATCGTTTTCGGCAAAGAGCCTTGAAACCTTTCAGTTTGGTTATAAGCAATCAAATTGACAAAATAAAGATGAGGCAGATATTTTTTTAAAATCAAAGCCAGTTCTTTGGCCTGTGCCGGTGAATCGTTGATGCCTTTTAACATCACGTATTCAATCATTAATTTGCGCTTGGTTTTTTTAAGGTATTCACCGGCCGCGGTTAAAACTTCGCTTAGCGGATATTTTTGGTTAATCGGCATTAAGCGCGAACGCAAAGTGTCGCTTGGCGAATGAATTGAAATGGCTAAGTTAATCTGCAAGGGGAAATCCGCTAATTTTTTTATCCCCTCGGTAATGCCGACGGTGGAAACCGAAATATGCCTGGCGCCGATACTGAATTTAGTCTGGTCATTAATAATTTTTATCGCTTTAGCTACCTCGTCAAAGTTTAAAAGCGGTTCGCCCATGCCCATAAAGACAATATTAGAAACTTTTTGGTTTTCCGGCTTCAAAAGCCTTTCAAAAACAAGCACCTGTTCGCAAATTTCATCAGCCGTTAAATTGCGCTTAAAGCCCAGCTGGCCGGTGGCGCAAAAATCGCAAGCCAAAGCGCAGCCAACTTGGCAAGAAACGCAAACCGTGTTGCGCGTGCCATGGCGCATTAAAACCGTTTCCGTGATTTCGCCGTCAGCTAAAGTGATCGCCGCTTTAATCGTGCTATTATCTGCCGATTTAAAAATTTTAGTTTTAATTTCCAAAGAACATTCTTTTTTTAAAAGATCGCGCAAGTCTTTGGGCAGGCTGCTGGCTTCATCCCAGGTCTCAATGAACTGGCTAAAAATCGCCTCGTTGATTTGTTTAAGGCGAAATTTCGGCTGCCGCTTTAAAATGTCTTCTAACTTTGTCAGGTTCATTTTAAAGAATTCTAATTTATAATTTTATGAAGCCACTCCCCTGTTTTTCGCCTGCTTTCTTCCGGGGTCTTCAGCGGCTCATTAAACAAAATTTCGCCGATAATTTCATTGCCAGCCAATTCTTTTTCTAAATTGGCCGCGGCTTTCCCCGGCGTGCCGCCATGGCATAAAAACAAAGCAATTTTTTTATCTTTGATTTTATTTTCGGCCAAAAAACTGCGAACCGCCGGCGCGAAAGTAAACGCCCAAACCGGCGTGCCTAAAAAGATCAAGTCATAGTCAGCCGGGTTTTTCGTTAATGGCAGCAGTTTCGGTTTGACTTTAGTCATCGACTGCCGGCCGCCCCAAAGGATTGTAACTAAATTATGGCCGGCCTTGAAGTCTTTTTCCGGCTTTAATGCTAAAATTTCCGCCCCGGATTTTTGAGCGATTTGTTCGGCAATAAATTTAGTATTACCCGTTAATGAGTAATAAATTACAATGGCCTTCATAGTTTAATTCTAATTACGTTTTGAGATTGTCTCAACTGCCTTTTTATGGTAAAATTTAGTCTTAGATATAACACTTTTAATCTTAGCGTGCATGAGTAAAAATTGCAAAAAAATTAAATTATTTCAGTCAATCTGCCTGATTTTTTCGCTTTTGATTTTTTCGTTTCCAATCGCTATAAGTGCTGAGTCGCCGACGTCAACTCCGACATCAACTCCGGCGCTGCCGACTTTAGCGGAAACTGAAACCGCGGTGCGTTCTTATTTTGCCGATATCCCGGCTATGATTGAAATTGCCAAATGCGAATCCGGCTTTCGCCAATTTACGGATAGCGGCGCGCCTTTACGCGGCCATAATTTGTATATCGGTGTTTTTCAAATTGATGAAAAAATTCACGCCAAAGCCGCTTTAAGTTTAGGTTTTGATATCTACACGCTTGATGGCAACATGGCCTATGCCAAATATTTATCCAGCCAGGCCGGTACTAAGCCCTGGGTCGGCTGTGTTAAAAATAACGTTTCTGCCAGTTTTAAATTAACGCTCAATTTAAAATTAGGCATGACGAATAAGGAAGTTATCACGCTGCAGCAAATGCTCAACCGCGCCGGTTTCATCATTACCAAATCCGGTCCCGGCTCACCCGGCAGCGAAACTAATTATTTTGGCAGTCTGACCCGGGCGGCTCTTCGGCGCTTCCAATGCGATCGAGGCATTGTTTGCAAGGGTACGGAAGCTACCACCGGCTACGGCTTCGTCGGCCCGCGCACCCGGGCGGCATTGTTGCCAGCCTCTTAATTGAATTGAATAATTGAATCAAAGGGAAAACCTCGGCGCTAAAGCCGGTTTTTTATTGCAGCTCCGTCAGGCTGGTATAATCCAGACAAGCTTTTTTTTCGGTTTGATCGGTTAAATTGGCGCAGACATTTTTGTCGCGGGCGGTAACGGCGACATTATGAATGCATTTATCGCGAGTGCCGGTCTTTTCCGATTTTTCGCAGACGGCGGCATCGCGAGTAACGTTGGCAACGCTATAAAGGCAGGAGTAATTATTTTCCGCCTCTTTGAGATAGGCGCAAGGTTCGGCGCTTTTTTTGGCCGTCGCAATTGAAGTAAAGCAATAAGTTTTTTGGCCTTGGTCGGCAATTGACTGGCAAAGTCCGGTGTCTTGCTTGGCCATCGCCACTGATTGATAGCAGCTGTCCTTTTGGCCCTGGTTTTCTATTTGGGTGCAGCTATTTTCGTCATTGTGCTTAGTTCCGACTAAATAATAGCATTGCTGCCTTTGGCTTGAGTCCTGGATTTTGCCGCAAAGCAAATTGCCGCCGATTTCCGAGGCCACGTTGGAAAGGCAGACATCTTTTATTTTTTGGTCAGTAATCTGATCGCAGAGCTTTTCATCTTTTCGGCTGGTGGCTAGCGAAGTATAACAATTTTGCTGCATTTCTATTTTGTCGATTTGCCCGCAAAGAGCCGGGTCGTTTTTTTTGATGATTATATTGTTATAGCAATCGGTTTGATAATAAGTTTCCGTAATCTGATCGCAAAGCTTGATGTCGCCTTTGGCCTGGGCAATTTGCGAAACGCATTGGCCGGCCGTGGTTTTATTGCTAATGCCGACGCAAAGCGATGCGTCCTGTTTTTTGACGGCTAAGCCGCTGAAACAAAGGTCTTTGTATTGGTCTTGATTAATCCGGTCGCATAAAGCCTGATTATCGCTGGCCACGGCCACTTTTGAAAAGCAATTATTTTTGGTTGATTCGTCTTTAATTTCATCGCAGAGTTTTTCATTTTTTGCCGCTTCGGTGACGCCGGCTAAGCAGCGTTCCCGGCGGCCGACTTCATCCATTTTCCGGCAGATTTTTGGATTCTTTTTGGCGATGGCGGTATTCATTTCCGAATCTAAAAAATCAAAAATTCCGCAGCCGGTTAAAATCACGGCGAGGCCGAATATCAGAGTGACCAATGAAATTTTTTTCATAAACTTGCGAAAAATTATTAATTAAAAATTTTAAATTAAGTCGGGGTAATTGACTCAAGCCACTTTGTCGCTTTTTCTTTAGTTCCGGTTGGATTTTTTAACGGTTCGCTGAATAAAGTTTTGCCGATAATTTGATTGCCCGCCAGGGCGTTTTCCAGGCTGGCCAAAGTTTTTGCCGGTAAGTCTTCGTGGCAGACAAATAAAGCCAGCTTTTTATTTTCCAATTTGGCTTGGTTTAAAAAGGTTCTGATCGCCGGGGCAAAATTAAATCCCCAAACCGGCGTGCCTAAAATTATTAAATCATAGTCGGCCAGGTCTTTGGTCAGAGGTAAAGGCTTCGGCCGACTTTTTGAGCCCTGTCCCCTTTCCGGCTTTAATTCTAAAATATCCGCTCCGGATTTTTGAGCGATTTGCTCGGCAATAAATCTCGTGTTGCCGGTTAAAGAATAATATATAACAAGGGTTTTCATATAGTTTTTCATCGTCATTTCGACCGAAGTGAGAAATCCCTTATACATCGATTGACCCTTTGTCATTCCGAACGAAGTGAATAATCCCTTATACTCGGATTAACCGTCTAACATTTTAAAAGGGATTTCTCACCCCGCCTCTCGGATACGCCTGAAGCGGGGTTCAAAATGACAAAATCAGTTTGGTTTAAACCTCTCAACGTAAACTAGCCGCCACCAAACTCGACCCAAAAGAAAGCCGCCGATAGCGCCAAATAGCCAAAGCCCGATTTGGATTATCGGTAAAAGCGCACAGCCATGATAAAAAGTAACGGCTATCCCTTGTTTTTCTGTCCAGCCCAAATAGTTGATTTCAATTAAAGCGTGGATAATAAAGCTTAGCAGGATGCCTAAAATTGTAGCAGCAATAAGATAAACCGCATGTTTAAATTTGGTTGGATTTTTTGGTGATCCAAAAAACATATTATTGCTAAAATTTAAAATAATTCTTCATAGAGGTCTTTCCAGTGAGGATTGATTGTTTTAATTAAGTTTTGTTTTTTCTCTCGCCGCCACTTCTTTATTTCCTTTTCCCTTTCGATGGCGTCATAGACATAATCATAATTTTCGTAATAAACCAATTTGTTGCAGGAGTATTTTTTGGTGAAACCTTTGATTTCCCCTTGTTTATGTTCATTAACTCGGCGCAACAAATCATTAGTCATGCCAATATACAAAGTGCCGCTTGGGCTAGCCATGATGTAAATATAAAAATTGTATTCTCTTTTTGGCATAGACTTTCTTTTTTTAGTTTGTCATTTCGACCGACCTGTCTATTAGAGGAAAGGAGGGAGAAATCCCTTATACATCGACTGACCTTTTGTCATTCCGAACAGAGTGAAAAATCCCTTATACTCGGATTAACCGTCTAACATTTTAAAAGGGATTTCTCACCCCGCCTCTCGGATACGCCTGAAGCGGGGTTCGAAATGACAAAGATAGACCCCTCGTTATTTTTCGTCATTCCGACCGCCGGGAGGAATCCCTTATACTCTGATTGATGAAAGCACTAATCAATCTGGGCAAACAAGACCACGTAATTTTTGCCGTACGCTTTGGCGCATTTGGGGCAAGTGGTATAAGAAAAATACAATTTTTTTATTTCCTTATCTCGGCTTTTGACGTATTCTTTCATCTCCCCTGCCCATTTGCCGACATCTTTATAAGGCCCTTCAAAAACTTTAGTCAAAAATGTGCCGGAAAGTTTTGCCATCCGCGCCCCCGCGACATCTTTAGCCACGTCAATATAAATATCCGCGCCCCAAAGGGATTTCTCGTCGGTTAACAAAAGTTGATAAGGCGCTTTGGCGTTTGCTTTTTCAATCAGCTTCATATTTTTTACCACCTTCTGCCCAAAATTAAGCGGAATATGCAAAAAGCTGGTTACATGGTCTTTGACAAAAATTTTGTCTTGCCACGTGATTTCTTTGTCCTGCCACGGTTCCGGGTTAAACGGCTCGCAGCAGCCGGTTGGTTTGATTGGTTGGTCGGGCATAATATTGTAATTAATTTTGTTTAGAGAGAGCGAATCTTATAAAGCGTGTTAGGTGATGTAATAATAATTTTTTTCATATTTTTTTAAAAATAAATTTTAAATTTTTTAGATTGCGAATCAGATAGACCGTGTTGTAAGAAATTTTATAACCTGCTATTCTAGTAGTTTGTTTCTCAGAATCTCTTCTCTTTTTTCTAATTCATCATAAAAAGGCTTAACATTTTCTTCTGAGTGGCCAATTTTGTGTGCTATTTCACCGGTAATACCTTTTTTTTCAACTCTATTCCAAACCTCAACAAATTCTACGAGCTTGGCGTAGTGTTCTCTAGTCTCAGGTTCAGCAAGCCAATAATTATTTCGAAAAATTTTTAGCATTTGATTATAAAGTGGTAGGAATTCTTCTATTAATTGTTTATTATTGTAGTCAATCTCGTAATCAACAGATTTAATGTCTGGGAATTGACCTGCGTCGCATTTTTTTTCCCATATCTTAGTACCAACTCTTTCAATTTTTACTCTTACTTCACTTTTTGTACGGATTTCTTTTCGGATACCCAGAAGTGGTGAGTAGAATTTGTTGAGTTGTTCCTCAGTTACATTGTGTTTCTTTTGTGCTTTGTATAATTTAATACCATAAGTTACGCCTAAGTAGCCAAATAATGCTGGTGCAATAATGGCAACTATATCTTTTATGAAGGATAAGGTAGTAAAATTTGGTATTTGAGACGGGTTATGCATAGGGTTATAAAATTTCACACAACTTATTTTATCCGAACCAGCTAATTATCTATTCTAAATTCTCGCAATATTATTTATGTCGCGAACGCAAATAGCTGTTGTTGCAGGCGTGTAGACTCTTCAATTTCTTCCTTAGCTTCGCCATTTAGCATTTTAATTACCATATCACCAATATAATATCCAAGATTTACAGGCACGGCATTTCCTATTTGCTTGTATTGTTGGGAAACGGATCCTGAAAATTTCCAATTATCTGGGAATGTCTGAATTCGTGCATATTCGCGTACTGTTAAGGGGCGCGTTTCTTCCGGATGACAACGCTCAGTCTGTTTTTGGGCTGGGCTGCAAGTTAATGTTAAAGATGGTTCGTCCCATGATAATCGTCTTGCCATGCCAGTCTTGCCGCCACCCATAAAATAGCTAGCCCCCATGTACTCTTTTTGAAGATTTTCTGGGAGATCTCTCCAATATCCACCCGGAGGAATTAAGTCCAATATTTCTTTCTTTTTTTCCGGGTATTGCTGCCCTTCTGATTTTGGGCATTTTAAAAGTGCTTCGCGTATGGGGATTATGTAGTCTTTTTCTTTGGGGAATGAAATAGGGATATCTAGGTCTTTTCTAACGCCGATAATTATTAAGCGTTCTCTTTTTTGCGGGATATCTAAATATTGGGATCGTAAAATTTTGTATTTGACCCTATATCCGAGTTCCTCTAATACGCTAATCATCGTTTTAATCGTTTTTCCGTTATTATGATTCAACAAGCCCTTAACATTTTCTCCGATTGCAATTTTTGGCTTAACTTCCTTGACACATCTCGCAAATTCAAAAAATAAAGTTCCCCTTATATCTTCAAACCCCATTTTATTCCCAGCATAAGAAAAAGCTTGACAAGGAAAACCACCTTGTACTATATCTGCTTGTCCCTTAAAGAATTTAAGTTTCCCAACATCACCTTCAACCACGTTCCAGTCTGGTTTATTCGTTCGAAGCGTTTCGCAGGCATGCTTATCATATTCATTCAGTAGAATATGTTTAATTCCCGCATTTTCCATTCCAAGGGCAGTACCACCAGCGCCGGCAAATAGCTCAATCGCCGTATACGGAGACATTTTATTATTTTTTAGAATTTTGAATTTGTTTTTTTTATCGCCGCTTGTTCTGCTTTGAATCCTTTCGATTTCATCTAGGCAAAACATACGATCATTTCTTTCGTTTCGAAAAGCTTTTATCAATCCTTTTTTATCCCATCTCCTAATAGTATCTATAGAAGTGCCTAATTTTATAGCCACTTCGCCAGCGGTAAAAAATTTGTCATTTTTCATAAAAAATGATAGGTAATTAATCTATCATAATTATATCATATAACCATTGCCTAGGCAAAGGTTATTTTGTGGCAAAAGCCAATTTAAATAGCTCAAAATACTTTTGAGCTTCTTTTTTGCTTAATTTAAACTTATATTTATCTACCAGAATATGGGATAGTGCCTCGAATAGCTCTTGCAGGGCGTGCTTTCGACCAGTAGCTAGAGCATAAAAGCTGATGCCGTCAACCACCCGGATATTTTTAACATTCGGCCGTCGTTTTTTAGTTTTATTATCCGGTGGCGTAAAAGGTTTATCATACATATTCTTTCCCTGTGGTATGATTTCCACATAGTATCCGATAAAATCATTATATTTTTCGGTTTTAAGCTTAGATTTTATGGCATCATAGATTTCAACCTTATGATTGCCCTTTGTCGTATTAAATTTATTTTTTACTTCAGCAATAATTTTCATACTATCGCTTGCAACATCCAACCCTCCGCCCGCGCCAAGGTTTTTCCAGCCAGGAATAGCCCCTAAAATTTCTTGATGAAAATCGCCGATAGCATTTTGCATTGTTTTTTGCGATTGCCTGGCTTTTTCTTGTTCAATCCATTCTTTGTAGGTTATAGCATGTGTTACGCCATGAAATAAGGCAGAAAAAGGGTCAATAACATTTTTATGCAGATTATTGCCTGCTTCATGCTCCGCTGTTTCTATTATTTTAACCACCCTGCCAACGGCAAAAATTAGATTTTTATCGGATATAAATTTTAAGTAAGACATAAATTGTCATTAAAATTAATTAAATTGTTTTCTGAGCGACAAGATGGTTGAGGTTACCTCTTAATTTTCTCTCTTTTTCGCTAATTTGTCAAAAAATATTTATTTTAATTAATAAAAAAAGGACTCACTGCAAAGCAGCAAGTCCCGAGATGTAAAAACGTAAAACCGCCGCGGATATCCGCTATGCCCCGCCTGCCTCCAATTTCTGGCGAAAGCTTTTGAATAACTGCGGCCCAATGTTCAGTTGAAGCGGAATGAACCCAACTTCGGTATGAATGGTGTGCATCGAGGCCACAATTCCGCCCGAATCGCTTTTGCCGCGAAGCACTGAGGTCATCTCGGTGGGTTCGACCGGAGATTTCCCGGCCGCTTGGGGCTTCATATCGGATTCTGCCGTATCCAGGTCTCGGACGATCAGGGAGATAAAACCGCGGCAATCGCGGCAGGCCTGGTTGCTTGGGTCAAGCTCCAGCCCTTTGTTCAGGTCGCTGATGCTTTTGCCCCAGTTGCCAAGCGCGGCATTGAGCACACCGCTGGTCATCCATGAAGCGGCTGAACGGTCAGGTTTGGCTTCAACCTTTTGCAGTTCTTCTTTGAGGAGTTTGCGGTTGAATACATAACTCATCATCTCCACATCCTGGTAGCAGTGCGGCCACCAGTGCTGGTTTTCCGAGCGGCCAACGAGGGCTTCGATGCTTTTTTCGTCAAAGCCACCGGACCATTCCTTGGGCGCAGCCGTGGCACCGGATAAAGGCTCGCCTTTGACCCGATCGCCGGTCAAGCGATAAATCTCGCCAGTCTGCGCGTCCACCGCCGGCGTGTATTCCGGATTAGCCATGATCCAGCTGCCACCCGCCCAGACCGGACGGATCCCGCGACCCGTAACGTTGATGGTCATCAGCCAACCGCCTTGGTTGCGAATCAAGCTTTCGCCGCCCTGATCCAAGACGATTTTGTGAGCCTCGAGGTTGTCCACGACGAACTCTTCGAGCTTAATCGGTCCGGGGTACATCTTGCTCATGTCGTCGGTTTTTTTGGTGAGTTTGATTTCGCCCCAGCAGTTGATTCGGGCTTCGTACGTGGCGCCGGACGTATTCTGGAAGTAAAACACCCAGCCGCCCACGACCCAGCTCAACTCCTGAGTCTCTCGGTTTTGGTACACCGCGGATCGCTCGGGTATGGCGTTCCAGAGTTTGGCGATTGGGGCTTGATCCTGGCGCTTGAGTTGGATTTCCAGCCGGCCGAGCGCCTGCTTGGCAGTGTACTGTGTCAGTTCGCGGGTTTCTTCCTTTTCTTGGACGGTCGGCTTGGGGGTAGCCGCAGCAGGACTTGGTGTATTCGAAGTGCTTTGATTACACCCGGCTGCGGTCAGAAGTAGCACAATGGCAAGCGCAATAATCTTTTTCATCTTCGATCTCCTCGGGTTTTGAGCGGCTGCTTGAGCACGCTCAGACTAACTACTTGTGTTGTCCAAAAAACACGGTTTTTGTATTTAGAAACTAGCATAATTACCTATTTATGTCAAAGCTACGCTACCTAATTTGTCAAACCAAAAAAACCGGCTTGGAGCCGGCAGTAGTAACTCATTTTTGATTTCTCACGGATTATCTTGAAAAAACGGTTTGAAATATGGTTCAATCGGCAAAGCGAGGATTTCCGCCTTGGTTGCCCATCTTTGCTCCAAATGTTCTGGACTTAATTTCGGCTCGCCGGAAATAACTTCAGTTGAATAAATGATAAAGCGATGGCTGTTTTTTCCGAGCTTATCTAAATCAAATTCGTAAGCTCCTAAAACCTTTAGTGGTTTTACTTCTAAACCAGTTTCTTCTTTTATTTCCCTTACTATTCCTAAAAAAGGATCTTCGTTTGGCTCCAGTTTGCCGCCGGGCAAATCCCAATGCAAAGGATAATAAGCGGCGCTTTGCGACCGCAAGCCAATCAGATATTTATTCCCTTTTTTGATTATGGCTTTTTGGATTAGCTTCATAATGCTTAGGCTGATAAAATTTCGCTATCTTTTTTAAGGCTTTTTCTCAGCTCTAAATAGTCAGGTATTATTTGTTCGACCAGCCGCCAGAATTTTTTTGAATGGTTTAATTCTTTCAAATGGCAAAGTTCGTGGACAATAACGTAGTCCGCCAGTTTCTCGGGCAGCTTGGCGATTTTGTAGTTGAAATTTAAATTGCCTTTTTTCGAGCAGCTGCCCCAGCAGGTCTTTTGGTTTTTGATGGTAATTCTTCTGGTTTTGAAACCGTAAATTTCTTTGTAATGCGCAATCCGGCTTCGCGCCAGCATTAGGGCTTGGAATCGGTACTCGGCGTAATCTTTTTTAACGTTTTTGGGTTCAACATTACCGGTAAACTTTTTAAAGTGTTCCAGCTTTTCAATTATCCATTGCGACTTTTGAAAAATGAACTGCTCAATAAAGTTTTCACTAAGATGGTGCGGCGCCGTAACGACAAAATTGCCATCGCCATAAATAGCCAGTCTCAAGTGTCGGGCTCGCTGGCTTACTTTTAAAGTGTATTCAATTTTTTTTTGCTGCAATTCGATTAGTTTTTTCATGACTAAATCGTTTCAATCACGCCGCCGGCTTATTTCTTTTTTGTTTTAGCCTTTTTTGCCGGCTTAGCGATCGTTTTTTTCTTAGCCGTAACTTTAACCGGCTTAGCTTCTTTTGGTGCCGAGACGGCAGCGGCCGGGACTAAGACTTTGAGGATTTTATCTAATTTGGAGTTCAAAATTTCAAGCTGCTGCCTGACTGAATCGGCCGCTTTTTCCGCCGGCTTGCTGTCTTTGCCAAAGCACTGGCTGCAGTAAACCGGTTTATCGCCGGTTGGCCGGAAAGGCACTTCGCATTTTTGGCCGCATTTGTCGCAAACAGCGCTAAACATCCGTTTTTTTTCAAAGCTCGGCTTTTGGAAATCCCGGCCTTGGGGTCGGCTTGAAGCGGAACTTGAACTGCTGTGTTTACCAAAACACTGGCTGCAATAAACCGGCCGGTCGCCGGTGGGTCGAAATGGCACTTCGCATTTTTGGCCGCAGTCGCTGCAGACAGTTTGGTGCATTCCTGGCCGGGAGCCGGCATTATCATTAAAATCCCGCTTTTTGCCCCATTTGTCTCCTCTTGATCCGCCATGATTGCTTCTATCAAAATTTTTCATAAGGTTTTTAGTTAATAATTTACTTCTTAAGTCTCTCACTTTTTGGCCTAAAAGTCAAAGCCAGAAACTTGCTTTGGCAAAACAAAATTTCCATCGGTAACAAAACAAACTCCCGGCTATACCAATTTTTTTATAATAATTATTTTACCAGCCACCTCCGCCGCCGCCTCCCCCGCCCCCGCCGGAACCGCCACCGCCAAAGCCGGAACTTGAACCGGGAGCATTGGCGGAAGAACTGACGGCACTAGCAAAAGCGCCGCCCAAAGACCCGGCAAAAGTACCAATATTAGCCGGGTTAAAGCCGGTGCCGCTATACCAGACCGGTACATAAGCCTGACCTTTTTCAGCGAGTTTGGCAAAAATTTCGTTAAACTGCTCGGCCCATTGGTTTTCCACGTCTAAGGCCAAAGCATAAGGTAGATATTTTTCGAAAAGCTCGGGAGTTTTCTGTGGCGGATTATGAAAATTCAGCCGGTCTTTTTCCGTTACCGTTAAAAACCATTTGAAGCCGGCAATCTGGCCCAGGAGTTTTTGGCCAGCCACTGTCGGCGCTTTGATTAAACGATAGAAGATATAATTTATCGCAATTAATAAAAGAATAATAATGACGCTGGCTCGGGGGGCAATTTCTAAAAGCATCATAATGGCGATTATTTCAAAAAAGAAAAATAAGCCAAAGGCAAAAGTTGAACCGATTGCCCGAAAGACTGCTATGATGCCGTTTGAGGCTTGCTTCCAATTTTGAATAGCTTGAACTAACAGAGATAATATGCCTAAAGTCCAGCCGGTCAACCAGACTACTAAAAAGATAACCGGCGTTTCGGTGTTTGAAAGCGAGCTGGTCGCCAATATAATAATACCGATTGTTAGCAGCAGGCCAATTAAGAAAAAACGGATGTTAGTGACAAAATATACTTTTTGATATTTGTCTTTAAGCAGCTTGTTTAGCAATTTGGTCGCGTCGCCAATTTTTTTATAATTGGTGTTTTTCAGTTCGATTTCGTGGAGGGTCGGAAAAAGGCTTTTAATTATCATGGCTGCTTCGTCATCAGGTTTGGTTTTATCGGCTTGATTATAAATGAGAGTGTAGTTGCCGTTTTTTTTAATTTGTATAACGCCTTTAACTGCCAAATTAATAATATTAGCGGTTAGGCCTTTTTTGTCATAGCCCATTTTTTTTATATAGCGCAAAGCCGCTGGCGAAAAACCGGCCGGCGGTTCGTATTCGGGAATGATCGTGCCGGCTTTGGGGTCTTTGCCGACGGCGATCCAGGCAATCAGGTAATATAAAAAAACGACAATTAGGCCGATTAAGCCGATAATGGTAATGGCATTATCCTGCCAAAAATATTGCCGCTTTTGTTCGGCGGTTGGCGGCGCGATGAAACCTTTCGGCCAGCCGACGACAATAGTTAAACCTTCGTTAGCCTTAAGGGACTGAGTGGTAGTAAAAGTGACTAGGTTATTATTAATTTGGGCGGTGAAGTTTTTATCCTTGGCGCCCTGAAGGCCGGTATAGCCGTCAGTTTTGATTTGGTCGGCTGTGATGGCATCAGGCAAAATTACGGTGGCTGAAGCTTTTAGAATTGGAAAGACCCAGCCGTTACCCGTGACATTCCAGTATAATTCGTCATGATCATTGAAAAATCCTAGTTCGCGGTTGACCCGGTAAGTTAACTGGTAAGTGTAAGTTCCCGGCGGTAATTCGTAATCGCTTTTTCCGAGGTAGATGCGGATGCCGTTTTTGAGGCTGCCGTAATGATAGCTTTCCGGTTGGCCATCGCGCGTGACGGAAATTAGGTCAAAACCAATTTTGGTTTTAGCCAGGCCGTTATCGTAAATTGTTGGAAAATCGCGGTAAATACCGCGCTTAATTTCGATGCCAAGACTGTCAACGACAATGGTTTCAGTAACTAGTAAAGTCGAATCTGGATTAACTTTAATCTGACTGTCAAGGCTATCGATTTTTTCTTGAGTTGCCGTCGCGGCCAAAGCGGGCGTTAGCAAAAATAAAAAAGCTAAAATACAAAAAAAAGATATCTTAGCCAAGCGGCTGGGTTTAATTTTCATATCATTAGAAATCTACCCGTTACCCTGCTCTTTTTAGAGCGGGATTAGATTTATTTTTTCTTTAAACCGAAGAAACCGAAAAAACCATAAAAGCCGTAAAAGCCGGGAGTAATTAGCCCCAGCAGTCCGAAAAGGCCGAGCCAGCCGAGCTGCCAAATATCTCTAGGCTGGCCTTTGAAAAAATAAGTAAAGACATTGTAAATGACGGCTAAAATAAAGCTTAAAAACATCAGAATTGTCAGGGTGAAAAAAACCGGTTCTTCCACGTCAAAAATAACGGAAAAAATATTGTGCAGTATGGCTGAAAAAATAGCCAAACCCATGAGCCAAAATGGCAATCGCATTTGGTATTGCATAAAAAAACCTCCGGCTAAATTTTTAAATATAATAAATTATTTTTTTTCCCAAAATTTTTCGCCGGCTTCTTCCATTGCCTCGAGCCGGGTATAATAGTCCGGTAATTCGTTGAGATGAGCTAAGGCAATTTTGCCCGTGGCCAGCGGATCGTCATCGGTAACGTTGGTATCGGGGTTAACCGTGCCATGTTCAAGCTCGACATCCAATCCCATTCGGAATTGTTCAACGTCGAATTTAGACCAGTTGATGCCGATTTTTTCGCCGACTGCCTTGGCTTGTTCCGGAGTAAAATGTTTTTCGGTTGACATAGGTTTTATTAGTTTAATTATCTCATTTTTAGTTCTTAGTGTCAAAAAAAAGACTCCTTGGTTCGGCTATTGCCAAATCAAGGAGTGTGATTTTTTTGGTTTTCGACTCTTTATTCCTGGATGGTGATGCCAACTGTTTGAGTGACAACCAAATTTTCTGAGTCGGAAAGAACGAGAGTAATCGCGGTCTGGCCGACATTGCCGGCAGCTTTGATTGTCATGACATCGCCGTCAAAGCTGATGTCAGCGATCAGGGAACTGTCAATATTTTCGGCCGACCAAATGAGCCGGTCGCCGCTGTCAAAGTCGTCGGTTTTGTTGCCGGATAAATCAACCGAAGTTCCGGCCAAATCCATGATAAGATCAGTCACCGTCGACTTCGTTTCTGGCGGCCAGTTAATATATCCCGGTCCCCTGGTAACTTGATAGAAGGCCACGGCTTCCGGAATTTGGGGCAGATTGGCCGCGTTATTGCAGATCGGCGCCTTAACGCCGTTGGGCAACAGAAAGGCGGCAAACGCGGTGGCGTTTTGATCGGTGCCGCCGGTTACGATGTTGCAGATCCAATTGCCACCCGGGCCAATGAAGGTTAACGGTTTGTCCCAAGTTGGCTTATTGAACCAGCCAGCTCCGGGACCAATGCGCAGATAAACTGCGACTTTGTATCCAAACGGGTTAACCCCGCTTACCGAGCCAGTCAGGTTGGTATCCAGCAGCGCACCGTACGGCGGCACGTGACTGAACCAAATCTTTGGCGGGCCTTCAGTGGCTGGCGGACAGCCGAAAAGGCCAATAACGATTAGCAGAAACAGCAATGATTTCCAAGTGTTTCTCATGACCGATACTCCTTTGTTGCGTTGTTGTGTTTTTTAGTTTTCAAAGGGAACTTCCCTTTTTTGAATCGTCGGGACCAACTAACCACTGTTGGGGTTCATTTGTCCTTTTTGGATCCCAGCTGGTCCAATACCAGCCCTGGCCAGGTTCATTCAAAGGATCGGTTGCCACTACTTTCCATCCGCTGGCTAGGCGATTGGTTAAGGTTCCCCAACCGGGGATGTTACTAGTAGCATCTTCGGCTTCGACGCAAAAAGCGCCAGTGCCGCAAGCGGCTTTCATTGCGTGTATTAGTCTGCAGCCCTTGGTAATCGCTGCCAAAAATCCGGCAATCGTCGTATCGCCTGCCCCGGTTGTGCCTTTGACTTCAGCTTGCAGGCACGGCATGATGATTTCCCGGTTGGCCCAGTCATCACGTAAGTTTGGAGCAATGAAACTTAGTTGCTCTTTTGGACCGGTGCGGACATACAAACCGTCCGTGCCGCATTTGATGGCGACAATTCCTGGCCCCATTGCCAGCAGACTTTTGGCTATCAGACTAAGGAGTTCACCCATTGTTGGTGGTCCGACTTGCAGTAATTTGCCGGGCTGAATTAGATCGCCTGATCTAATTTCCTGGATAATATCGAGGCAAAGGTGCCCCGCCACCACAACTTCAGTTCTATCTGCGATTTCTTCGTCCATTGTGCTTCTTCCTTTATGCGTTGAATTCCACGGGTTGCTCTCTTTTTCTTACTCTAAATCATGTTTTTTCTCAATTAAAATAAGCCCGCTTTTCGAGCTGGCTTGAGGTAAAATGGCTTATGATTATTCAATTTTGCAGGCGTTTTTTAGGGCCGCTAAATCAGTATCAGTCAGTTTTTCATTGGTTCCCTGGTTCAGTCGGTACATAATGTCGCTTGGATTATCGGTATGCTCCAAACCCAAAGCATGGCCTAATTCATGAGCCAATAATCTGATTAAGCGCTGCTGGTTGTCAAATTCATAAATATTAATCGCTTGGCCGCTTTCATCTTGTTGATAAACTCCTTCGTTGAATTCTCCGCCAAGTGTGGAATTGACGCCGTTATATTTATCGGCCGTCAAATTCAATTCGGTGATTAGCTTATTCAAAATCGTCGCTTCGGCATTGAGATTATCTACCAAGTCATTAACTTTTGCCGCCTGGCTGTTGATTTTTGCCGCCAGGTCGTTTAAGGATTTTTTTTCTTGGTTTAGCTGTTCGTAAACTGCCGCCGGGGCGCCGCCGCGGTCATTCCAAGATTTCACCCGGGCGTTATAGGCCGCTTGCTTTTGTTCATACGAGCTAATCAAGGTTTCAAGAGCGGCTTTTTGGTTATTATATTGGCTGACCGAAGCGTCGTATTTTAATTTCAAAGAGTCATAAGAATTTTTATCGTCTTTGACTTCAATACCCAATTTTTTCAGCTTGTCGGTCGCCTCTTGGCGGTAATCGTAAATCAAATTGATTTTTATTTCTCCGGTGGTCGAATAATTAAAAAGCGGCCGGTTAATCGGTTCTGACCAAATATCAGCCGCTTGCTTGGCGGCCGCAAGCAGATCTTTTTCGGTCAGATTGAATCTTTGGTCAATCGCGCCGAGGCGGTAGCTAATCGGTTTTTGGCAGGGAGGAGTAAAATAATCCGCTATTAATTTCCAGTCTTGAAGCAGCGGGGTTTGGAAATAATAAATCAGGCTCAAAAAAATAGTAATCGCCAGTAGATTCGGCAAGATTTTTTTTCGCAGTTTTTGGTCAGCCATATAATAATTTTCAGCCTTTTCGGGGTAAAAGTCAACAAAAAAAGAGCCCGGATTTTGAAATCCGGACTCTTGTATCTGAAGGGAATTAACGTTTTGAGAATTGCGGGGCGCGGCGGGCGCGGCGGAGACCCGGTTTTTTTCTTTCTTTGCGTCTTGGGTCGCGCTTGAGATAGCCCAGCGGTTTGAGGGTTTTTCTTAAATCTTTTTCAAAAACTAACAAAGCCCGGGAAATGCCGTGTCGCGCGGCAATGGCTTGGCCTTTAAGGCCGCCGCCGGCGACTTTGATGGAAAAATCAAATTCTTTCAGTTTGCCGATGGCCTGCAATGGCTGTATAATCAGCTGCTGCATTTCAAAAGTCGGGAAATATTTATCGTATTCTCTTTCATTAACCGTGATTTTGCCGTCACCTTTTTTGAACAAGCGGACGCGGGCAATCGCCTTTTTCCGCCGGCCGACGGCATAAAGATAAGTATGTCTGACTCTTTTTTTCTTGGCATCCGATTCTTTTGGTTCTTCGGTTTTCTTGATTTTAGGCATAATAAAATTAATTAGAAATCTTTAGTCTTTTAATCATTCTGTCTCGTAACTTATTTTTTGGCAGCATATTCCAAATAGCGCGCTTTAAAACATCGGCCGGATTTTTAACCATCACATCATTCATCTTTCTTTTTTTCATGCCGCCGGGATAGCCGGAGTAATGGTAATAGATTTTTTGATCCAGTTTTTTGCCGGTAATTTTAAGTTTGGCGGCATTAGTAACTAAAACGACGTCGCCGCAGTCGGTATGATATTGAAAAGTCGGCTTGTTTTTGCCGCGGAGCAGCATCGCAATTCGGCTGGCCAGCCGGCCTAAAACTTCGTCCGAAGCATCAATTTTATGAGTCTGCTGGGGATTAACCGGTTTTTTAGTTATCTTTTTTTTCTTTTCCATAGTAAGTATCGTTTTAAACGAATTCAATTTGCACGATGTCAGCGCCGTCCCCTAGCCTTTTACCTAAATTGATAATGCGGAGATAGCCGCCTTTGCGGTCTTGGTAGCGCGGGCCTAAAACTTCCAAAGCTTTTTTAACGGCATTTTTATGGTATAAAACTTTGGTTAATTTTCGGCGGTTAGTTAAATTATTAACCTTGGCAATAGTGATTAATTTTTCAACCATCGGTTTGACGGTTTTAGCCTTGGCTTTGGTCGTTTTAATTTTTTCGTAAATAATAATACTAGTGGCTAAACCTCTGAGTAAAGCCGTTCTGGGCGCTTTTTTGCGGTCTAAAATTTTTCCTTTTTTACGGTGTCTCATAATTATTTTTCAGTTTTTTCCGCCTTTTTCCGGCCGCGTTTTGGCTTAACTTCTTTGGCGGTTTCTTCGGTTGCTTCTTCAGCGGCTTCGGCCGTTTCGGCTTTTTTAGCTTTTTTGGATTTTTTCTCCGAGACTTCGGGTAAAACATTGCCGGCAATAAACTGGAAATGATCGATTAAAATCGTATCGGCGGCGGCCAAAGCGTCTTTTGGTGAAATCGTACCGTCAGTTTCAATCGTTAAATTCAAATTTTCATAATTAGTCATTTGGCCGACCCGGACATTTTCAATTTGAATGCCGACATTTCTGATCGGCGTAAAAATTGAATCAACCAAAATCATGTCGGTTTCCGTATTTTCTTTTTCCCGAGTTTCAGTCGGGACATAGCCTCGGCCTTGGCTGACAATCAGCTCCATTTCCAATTCGGCGTCTTTGTTGGTCAAAGTGGCGATTAATAAATCCGGATTGACGATTTCAACGTCACTGTTAGCCTTGATATCTTTAGCCGTAACCTTTTTTTCGCCCTTGACTTTTAATTCTAAGCGAACCGGTTCGTCGGAAAAAACTTTTAAGCGCAGCTGCTTTAAGTTCAAAGAAACTTCAACCATATCTTCTTTAACGTGAGTCAGGCTGGAAAATTCATGGCTGACCCCCTTGATTTTAAAAGCGGTAACGGCGCCGCCAGGCAGCGAAGAAAGCAAAACCCGGCGCAAAGCATTGCCTAAGGTCGTGCCGTAGCCCGGAAAACAAGGCTGAATGCTGACTAAAGCTTCGTTATCGTTTTTCCCCGGTTTGAATTCAATTTTTGAGGGTAAAGAAATATTTTCCATATTTTTATTTCCCGATTTTGAAAAATTAATTATTTTGAATAAAATTCCACGATTAGGCGCGGGTTAAAGGTTTTTTCCAGTTCGGTGCCGCTTGGTTTATTTAAAATTTTTATCGTTTTGGTTTCCAAGCTAAAACTCAGCCAGCCGGGAAATTGGTACTTGGCTAATTTCTTGTCCAAATCGGCGAAAATTTTCTTTTCTTCTTTTTTGAGCGTAATCTGGTCTTTGGTTTTGACCTGGTAAGAAGGAATGTTGACTTTTTTGCCGTTGACTAGAAATAAACCGTGGTTGACCATTTGCCGAGCCTGGCTGCGGCTTTTGGCAATGCCGGCGCGGTAAATAATATTATCCAGCCGCATTTCCAGAAATTGCTGGATCATTTCGCCGGTATCGCCCTTTAATCTTTTGGCTTTTAGATAATAATTGCGGAATTGTCTTTCAAAAATGCCGTAAACCCGTTTGGCTTTCTGTTTTTCCCGGAGCTGAGTGCCGTATTGGGTCAGCCGGCTTTGTCTTTTGACGCCGTGAACGCCCGGAGCGTAGTTTCGGGTAATGATGGCGCATTTAGGCGAAGAACACCGGTCGCCTTTCAAAAAAAGCTTGGTACCTTCGCGGCGGCATTGTTTGCATTTTGAAGTTAAAGTTTTTGGCATAATAATTTTTGGAAATTAGACTCTTCTCGGTTTTTTCGACCGGCAGCCATTATGAGGAATCGGAGTAATATCTTTAATGCTGGTAACGTTAATGCCATTGGCATTGAGCGCCCGAATCGCCGCTTCCCGGCCGCCGCCGACGCCTTTGACGAAAACGCTGACTTCTTTTAGGCCGTAAGCTTTGAGTTTTTCCGCGGCTCGCTCAATGATAATCGTAGCGGCATAAGGGGTTGATTTTTTCGGACCCTTGAAACCGGCCTGGCCGGCGGAATATTGGACTAAAGTATTGCCGTTTAAATCGGTAAAAGTAACCACGGTATTATTATAAGTCGCCTTAACGTAAGTTCGGCCGGAAGCGACTTGCCGTTTGGTATTTTTTTTGGCTCGGCTTTTCGCGGCGGCCGTAGTTTGCGGCGTCGCTTCTGCCTTAGCCTCTTTTGCTTCTTCGGCAGTATTTTCTTTGGCGTTTAATTCAACCATATTTAAAATTAGGGATTAGGGTTTAATTTAGGTCTTTTGAGCGGTTGGTTTGCGGCCGGAACCCATGGTTCTTCGGACATTGCCCCGGACGGTTCGGCTGTTGGTTTTGGTCCGCTGGCCGCGACACGGTAAGTTGTGGGCATGGCGGAAACCGCGGTAGCTGTCAATTTCTCTCAAGCGCTTGATATTTAATAAAACTTCTCTTTTTAATTCGCCTTCAACCCGGTATTTTTTTTCAATGGTTTCTCTCAAGCGGTTGGCTTCTTCGTCGGTTAAATCTTTGACCCGGGTATCGGGATTAACTTTGGTCTCGGCTAAGATTTTATTGGCTAAAGTCCGGCCAATGCCAAAAATATAAGTCAAGCCGACTTCGACTCTTTTTTCTTTTGGTAGGGTAACACCTGCAATTCTAGCCATAGTTTATCCTTGTCTTTGGCGGTGCCTCGTGTTTTTACAAATAATATGGACTCGCTTTTTTCGGCGGACCACTTTACAGTCTTTGCAAATTTTTTTTACCGAAGCTTTGACCTTCATTAAATTATTAGTTAAATTCTTGTAAATTAATAACGATAAGTAATCCGGCCTTTGGTTAAATCATAAGGGGTTAACTGGATTTTAACTTTATCACCCGGTAAGATCCTGATTTTATTCATCCGCATCCGGCCGGAAAGGTGAGCCAAAATTTCATGGCCGTTTTCTAGCTTGATTTTAAAGTTGGCAGCCGGTAAGAGTTCGATAACTTCCCCATTGACTTCAATAAACTCCTTGCTGGGGATAGATTTTTCGTTTTTTGCCATACCCGGTAGTGATCCCTCACCTATTTTAAATAGGTTTATTGACTTAATTTAATAATTTTGTTTAATTTTCCCAGCAATTAGTGCCTGATATCAGGTGAGGGCTACTACCGGGATAAATTAGAAAAAAAATAAAACTCTTGGCCTTTAGTTTCAATCTGGATAGCCCAGAATTTCATTTAAAATAAGACAAATTTTGTTGTTTGCCACTTTTATATTTTATAGCAGTTTGCCTTGATTTGTCAATAATGTAACTATATTATACTAAAAACTCAGTTATGTCAAGAAAAGAAAAAGGCCGCAACTAAGCGATTTTACTAGCTTCGATTTTGAACTGGTTTAATTGCTTTGGGCTTTAGCAGTCTTGACCCGAGCCTGGTAATCGCAGTTGTCTAATCAATATTTAAAAAAAAGCTCCACTTGCCCGGGGGTAAATGGAGTTAGCCGGGGTTTTCCGGCGGCGGTTTTCCAGCCAGCTGGCTGAGTTGGACTCTGAGTTGGCGGTTTTGCCGTTCCAGCTTTTCATTGTAGCTGATTAGCTGGAATTGAATAATTAGGTAGATTACCATTATTCCGGCAAAGACGGCGTAAACGCAGGCGTAAGCTTGTTCCCGGCTTAGTCCCTTAATTGCCAAATTGAAGCCAGATAGGGACATCAAAATGTTGGCCAAAAGAACCAGCAGGGTACCAAAAAATACTAGCGTTTGCAAAGTCAGTCTTTTCATGGTTAGACCCTCCTTGGCTTAATTATAATAAAAAAACCGCTGATCTGCCAGCCGTCAGTTTTATGATTTTATTATTCTAAAATGGCTTTGATTCTTCGGACGCCGGCGCTTGATGATTCTTCCTTGATAATTTTGAACCGGCCGAGTTCATTGGTATTTTTGGCATGCGGCCCGCCGCAGATTTCGGAGCTGAAATCGCCGATTGAATAGACTTTGACTTTGTCGCCGTATTTATTTTCAAAAACGCCCATGGCTCCCCGCTTTTTCGCTTCGGCTAAATCCAGCTCTTCGCCGGTAATCGGGATTTTTTTACTGATTTGTTCGTTGACAATCGTTTCAACTTTTTCAATTTCTTCCGGGGTCATTTTTTTGTCATAAGAAAAATCAAAGCGAATTCTTTCCGGCGTGATGTTTGAACCTTTCTGATAAACGCTTTCGCCTAAAACTTGGCGCAAAGCCGCCAGCATTAGATGAGCCGCGGTGTGCAGTCTGGCGGTAACTGCCGAATTATCGGCCAAACCGCCTTTGAACTTGCCTTCGGTTGCCGTGCGAGAAAGTTTTTGGTGCTTGGCAAATTCTTTTTTAAAATCAGTCCGGTCAACTTCAATCCCCCGCTCTTTGGCTAATTCTTCGGTCATTTCCAAAGGAAAGCCGTAAGTGGAAAACAAAACAAAAGCCTCCTGGCCGGAAATATTTTTGGCGGAAATTTTTTCAAATTCTTTAATCCCTTTTTCTAAAGTCTGGGAAAACTTTTCTTCTTCCCGAGCCAGCTGTTCTTCAATAAAACCCTGGTTCTTTTTCAGTTCGGGATAGTCAGCTGAATATTTTTCAACCACGATTTTGGCAATTTCAAAAGTAAAGGGTTTGTCAATGCCGATCATTTTACCGTGGCGGATGGCTCGGCGAATCAAGCGGCGCAAGACATAGCCTTGGTCGAGATTGGAAGGCGTAATCCCCTTTTGGTCGCCTAAAATAAAAGTGGCTGATCGCACGTGGTCGGCGATAATCCGGATTGATTTTTCGTTTGGCTTCGTTGCCAGCCCCTTGATTTTTTCAATAATCGGTTTAAACAAGTCAGAAGCAAAGACATTGTCATCGCCGTTTAAAACGGCAATGGTTCGTTCCAAGCCCATGCCGGTATCGACATTTTTTTGCGCCAGCGGTTCATAGCGGCCGTCGGCGGTTTTAGTGTATTGCATGAAAACGTCATTCCAAATTTCCAGCCAGCGCGAATCTTGGCCGTCGAAATTTTCCGGCGGGTTTTCGCTGCCCGTCCAATAAAACATTTCCGTATCCGGGCCACAGGGTCCGGTATTTCCGGCCGGTCCCCACCAGTTGTCGGTTCGGCTCAAATGAGCAATTCGCTCCGGTTTAATACCCAAAGCTTGCCAGATCAAGGCTGATTCTTCGTCTTTTGGCGCGTCGGCATCGCCGGCAAAACAAGAGACCGCCAGTTTAGCCAGCGGAATGCCTAATTCTTCGGTTAAAAATTTAAAGCTCCAGGTAATGGCTTCTTTTTTCCAATAATCGCCCAAAGACCAGTTGCCCAGCATTTCAAAAAAAGTCAGATGGGAGTTATCGCCGACTTCGTCAATATCGCTGGTGCGGATGCATTTTTGGACATCAACCAGCCTTTGGCCGGCCGGGTGCTTTTCGCCGAGCAAATAAGGCACCAGCGGATGCATGCCGGCCGTGGTAAACAAAACCGTCGGGTCGTTTTCCGGAATCAAAGAAGCCGAGGGAATAATTTTATGCCCTTGTTTTTCAAAAAATTTGAGGTATTTTTCTTTCAGTTCGTTTGAGGTAATCATGGAATAATCTTAGTATAAAAATCCGATTTTTTCAAGGCAAAACAGGCCATAGCCGGACAGTTAATTAAACCTGCCAAATTCAGCCTCAGGAAGGGCTCGCTAAACGGCAGCTTTTGACTAATTTCAAAATTTAATTTAAGATAAGGCGAAGTTAACTTCACGCTTTGGAGGACTTGTCATGGTAGCCTCAGTAATTCACGTTGGTGATTTGGTGCTAACCGGCAGGCGTTTAGTTGCCAGAAAGAAAGTCGCGGGTTTTCCTGTAGCACTGTGTCATTGGCGGCAGCGTAACCGGCTAGGCGAAGTCGTGGCTGTCTATGAAGGCGGCGCTTTGCTTATCAGGCATCGAGATGGGATAATCGACAGAACCCGCGGTCTGGTTCATCCTGATGGCACCAGAGCAGTTTACCTGCCTGGAGAAGTGACTTTGCGAGCTTGTTCTCTGGTTTAGCCTGTTGCATTTGCGGCAGGCCTTTTTTTGATTAGTTGGGCTGCCGGACTAAAGTCCGGCCCGCGGCTTACAACCCGCTGGTTCGGCTTGCGTAAACCTAGCCAGCCAGCCGGACTTTAGTCCGGTTTTATGGTGCAACCAAAGTGTTGTCCTCCGCAGCTTGGTCTGGAGATCAAAACTTGTTTTGTAAGCTAAATTTGCCGGAAAACCCCCGCTCGCCAATAAATAAAAACTCGGCAATTCCGGAGAACTGCCGAGGTGGAGATTAAGGCCGGTTAGGGCCTTAGAGTTTTGCGAACGATTCGAAGTCGACGACTTTGAAGTAGCGGCTAAGCTCTTCGAAGTCTTTCGGCTTCATAACGTAGGAAGGTGCGTTGGGGTCGACATTGCCCGGTTCGACGAAGCAGACCTGTCGTTGCCGGTCGTTGTCATTGACCACCAGCATGACCCGGTCGGCCGAACTGAAACTCGACACGACCTTGTTGCCTTCCAAAACCTGAACGGTCAGGTTTGGTCCGGACTCGGGAATAGCCTTGAGCCGGGTTGTCTGCTGGCTGCCGGTTGCACAGCCGACGAGCCATACTGCCAACAGGATTACTGCGATTCGCATCTTCATCATGGTCTGTCTCCTTCTGTTTGTTCTGCCGTTTCTGTCTGGTGCAACAACATCTCAGACTACTTTATATTTAGCTGATTGTCAATATCGCTTCTCAATCACCCCGCCGCCCAGTAATTTTTTGCCCTGGTAAAAAACCGCTGATTGGCCGGGCATGACGGCGCGCTGGAACGTTTTCAAAATCACGTAATTTTTTTCAAGCCTGGCGGGAACCGTTTTGGCTTGGTGGCGGATTTTGACCCCGATTGGCTCTGATTTTTTCGGTGGCCGACCCGCTAGCCAGTTAACGGCCTTGATTTTGAATTTTTTGGCGTATAATAATTTGTCGTCGCGGTTGGGTGAAACGAATAAGGTATTAGTTTTATAATCCAGCTTGACGGCATAAAACGGGCCGATGCCGCCGATGCCGATCCCTTCTCTTTGACCCAACGTATAAAGCGGCAAGCCGCGGTGAGTGCCGAGAGTTTTTTTGGCTAATGTTTTAATCGGACCGGGCTTTAATTTCAGCTGGCGGGCTAGAAAAGCATAGTGATTTTTTTCGGGCACAAAACAGATTTCCTGGCTTTCCGGCTTAAGGTAAACCGGCAGCTTGAGTTTTTTGGCCATTGCCCGGACTTGGGTTTTGGTCAGATTGGCGAGCGGAAAAAGCAGGTGCGAAAGCTGGCTTTGGTTGAGATTGTATAAAAAATAAGACTGGTCTTTTTGCTTATCCTTGGCTATTTCAAGAGAACAGAGATCAGAAATCAGAGATAAGTTTCTTTTTTTCTGATTTCTGTTTTCTGATTTCTGTTTTCTGATTTTCACGTAATGCCCCGTGGCTAGATAATCGCAGCCAAGCAGCTTGGCCTTTTGTAAAAGCAAGTCAAATTTAATAAAGCGATTGCAGCGGACGCAGGGGTTGGGGGTAAGGCCTTTTTGGTATTGAGCCAAAAAATCATCAACCACCAAGCGTTTAAACGGTTCTTCCAAATTTAAGGTATAAAGCGGCATGCCAAGTTTGCCAGCGACTTTTCGGGCATCAGAATAAGCATCGGCCGAGCAGCATTTGTTTTCAACAGTTGAAGCTTTCGGCTCGGACCAGAATTTGCAAAAAATGCCCAGGCAGTCATAGCCCTGCTGTTTAAGCAAAGCGGCGGCCACGGCCGAATCCACCCCGCCAGACATGGCGATGCAAACTTTTTTCTTTAATTTAGTCATGATAATAATATAGCTAATATAGCCCAATTTAACAACATGAATCGCAACTATTGACAAGGCCTTTTGGCATTGTTAGAATTGATATAATCGATAACTAATAATTAAAGTTCTGGTTATCTTATTTTTTTACCAAATTTCAGCTTTGATTTAGCCAGAACTAAAAGGAGAAAATTTCATGCTTTTCGATGACGACATGACTACCACCGACGATGCTATGGCTGATGAAGATTTAGATGCTGAAGGTGGTGACGAAGACTCAGACGGCGACGAAGACGCCGATTTAGACGAAGACATGGACGGCGATGACGAAGACGCCGACGCCGAATAATTAGCCCTCGACATTTCTATTAAAAAATTCCGCCCTGATCGGGGCGGAATTTTTTAATATGCAAGATTGGCTAGAATTCTCTTCTAAACCCACTACTTTTCAGTAATGAATTTGGAGGAGAAGGAGCGGAATACATTATCATGTACCGCCCCTTCAAATTTGTTCGGACTCGTTCCGCTGTCAGCCAATCGGCTGAGAAGTGGAAGAGTCACTGGCAGGCTTTGGTAGATATTTCCAGATGGATTTGTCCATCCAGGAACGATACTTCCAAAACTGCCTCTAACGGCCAACGGAATTCCAACGGAAACTCCGATGGAATCAACTTTCCTTCGACGGCTTCCCCGCCGAACCGGAAAGTTACCGCCTGGCCGGTGAACTTTCTGACCCACTCCGTCGTTTCGCGGTGAAGTGAGTGGAAATACTCGTCGTTGTCCTCGTCAGCCCACACAAGGGCATTTGATTCCCTTCTCCAGTCAGGATCAGCATACTGACAAAACTCGCTGAATTTAACCTGACGATAGACACCGTTAGGAGGGGTTAGTTCAACTTCGAAAAACTTGGAAATTTTCTCCAGTTTTTCCAGGTTGTTGCCGCCGGGTTGAACGTTTCCGTCCAGCACCCTCTCTGGTTCGCAAAATCGTGTTGCCGAAATCGCTTTCCCTTTCCAGACGGCAAAAGTGTCGCCCGTCTTGATCGGCAACTGCCAAGTCTCTGGCTCTAGCAGCCTGGTATCCCTCCTCTCCTCGGAAAGGTGCTGGATTTCAACACCTTTCACCTCAAGACAGGGGGTTCCCTTCTGCCACAGCCGATCCGTAATTTCACAGATCAGGCGGCCGTTTACTTCTTTCGTTACCTCGATGACGAGCACAATGTGCTTCTCGTCACCAGCGGTGTAATGGGGAATGTCGGCCAGATACTCAAGGTCAGAGTTGGTATACCACTTTACCAGCTCAACGGCAGTTTGGGATGCCTCTAGCGAGATATGCCCTCCCTGTTCTAACCCCTTGGCCGTTTCCGGAGTCACAAACCTTAAATGGGTTTTGACTCCCTCTATTACGGCGCCATATTCGGCACCGTGCACTTGACTCAAAAGAATTGAGCCGTCATGCCGAATTTCCTCGACATGACCTCTGATCCTTTGAGGAGGAGAGGCCTTTTGAACAGGAAAGACCCCTTCCGTCATCCCATATTTGGTCTGCAGGAAGCCCCCTAACAGAGCCTCGTCTTCATTGGCCGGGCAGATTCCGCGGCCAACTACCGCCTCCGGTAAATTCGGATGAAACTCAATCCCGAATTCCGCCGAGACGGTCTCGATCATCTCTTGGATGAGGATATTCTCCTCGTTCCCACATACCCAGTTGACCCGATAGTTGCACATGCGAGCTATTTTATTACATCAACTGGATGGCGGTTAGCGATACGGCTCGCCGCCACATCCTAGTCAAGGGTTTATTTTCCACCCCAGACGATAATCCCTCGTCTCTCGCGATCTCGAAGAAAAGGGACTCCTCGGCTTTTGGTTTAATGAGACAACGACCGCAAATCGTCCTCTCGCCAACCTCCCAGCCTGCGGCCATGATGTCACGGATCATGGTCCGCATAATCCCAACCTTGCCGTCTTCGTCTGACCGCAGCCAGAAGTCGTACATCTCTTTGGTCGGGTGCAGGAAGAGGTATCTCGTTAGGAAATACCACTCCTGATCATACGGATTGCTCCGTCTGATCAGCGATGTTTCGTGAGCCAGATCGTTTTGCTGATTGGAATCAGCGGTAGCTAGCCACTCCGAAAATTCATTAAATCGTGTTATCATCTCTTCCTCCTTCCAGGGGGTTCGGCCGAGATGTGGCCGTGTTTCCCTCGGGCTTCGTCAGCCTTCTTGCGGGAAACAAAGATTCTGCGCTAGGCGTTCCACTATGAAACGCCAAAGCCATAATCCCCCTGACGAGGGCAAGCTGTTTCTTTCTCACTACTGGTGAGAAGTTTAAGGATTTTTCTTCCCCAAACTTCTCACCAGTAAATAATAAATCTTGTAAAGAACTTTTCTCTTCTAAACCCGCTACTTTTCAGTAATGAATTTGGAGGAGAAGGAGCGGAATACATCATCATGTACCCGCTCCCCCTAATTCTTTCGGACTCGTTCCGCTGTCAGCCAATCGGCTGATTAGCGAGACGGGTCACTGGTCTCCGCAACAGCAAGTGACAAACCCGCAATTGGGGCAGAGCACTCCACCAACTCCGGCAATGATCTGTTTCACCTGCACCCGCGAGTGATGGCCGCCCCTCTCGGTGATGCCGTAAATGTCTGCCATCGCAGACTCGAGCACACTGATTCTGCGCTCTTGGTCGCTGACTAAACTCTTTAGTCTAGCAACCTCGAGTTTGTTCCACTCGAGCTGCTCTGTGATCAACACCTGGTCGTAGGCCTGCCAGCTTGGATGCTGGATGGCGACTTCGTAGGTGCCCCACCGTATGGGTCTAACTTCCCCCGTACAGTCTCTCAGAGAGTGTGCTTTTGTCATAGAGTCTTGGCGGATACTCCAACCAAAACTGGATATGACCTTATCCGGTAATCTGTTGTTAGTACCGGACCAGACAATTGCTGAAGTCGCACTTTCTATGGCTGCTGATGTCGGATCCTCGTATCGGTGACCGTTACCGTCGACCATTAAGCTATTCATAGTTCTTCTCCTTGCTTTGAGACATTGCTGTCTCCTTGCTTTGAGACTTTCATCTGGCTTGACGCCTTTGAATTTACACCACATAGCGTAAATCCGATGAAATGCTGCGGAATTACTGAGCAGCAATCTGGTAGTAAGAGTTTACTAACAAGTTGCTGCCCAATAAAATCTAGGGTAAAAGAACAATTCTTAATAGTAGCATACTTTTCAAGGTATGTCAAGGAAATTTGAGTGATTTTATCTAAATTTAGCCAAAAATAAAAACTCTGAATTAGAGTTTAAGCGTTTTTATTGTTGATTAAAGCTTTTTAGGCCGTCAGTCCGTCATTTTTAAATTTTTATCAATTCAACCACCACCCCGGCTAAAAACATGGCAATGATTAAGTAGGTTACGATTTTCGGTAAATTGATTTGATAAGCCGGCTTGAGCTGGCCGGTTTTTTTGGCTTTTCGGTGGACTAAAAAGACTAAAATCCCGTCAACGCCCATCGTTACCGCGCCGGTAAAACTGATGATGAGGATAAAATCTTTGAGCCCGATAAAATATAAAAGCAGCGGCACAAAGGTGGCCAAAACCCAGGCGCTGAAATGGCTGAATTTGAGGTCATACCAGAATATTTTTTTGATCGTCAAGCCGACATTGATGTAGGAAGTAAAGGTGGCCAAGATGCCGAAAATAAAACCGGCGATTAAGATTTTTTCGCCTAAAACCGATTTCAAGCCGGTTAAAGCATCGGGAGTCGTTTCACGGCCGCAAACGCCCAAAACAAAAAAGATAAAAATTAAATAAGCCGCGGCCGGAAGCAAGGTGCCGGTAATAATTATTTTTTTGAGCGAAGAGGTTTTGGCGCCTAAAATTTCTTTCACCTCGGGAATAATCGACATGCCCGACAGGGCGAACAGGATTACGCCGTAAGGCAGGAAAAAGTTGCTAAGCTGGTAAGTTATTAAGTTATTAAGTTGGATATGAGGCAAGCTTTTGATCAGTAAAAATATTAAAATGGCAAAAAACAAGCTGAGATTAATCAAGTCGGACCGGGAAATGGCCTGGCTGCCCAAAAAAACGATAAAAGCGCCGAGGCCGAAAAAGACTAAAACGTAAGCTAATTGGTTAGCGCCGAAAATCGGCATCAGCAAATCGGCTAAAAAACCGCTGCCGATGATAATATAAGCCAGGCTGGCGCCGAAAAGGCCGATTGAATTGCTGATCACCGGTAAAAATTTCATTTTTTTGCCGAAGTAAATTTCGGTTAAACCGGGCAAGCGGTGATTGCCGGCGGTGCGCAGGCAAATTTCGCCAAAAATCAAGTGGATCGTAATTGTCAGGCAGACTAAAACCGCAAAATAAAATAAAGTCGGCAAAAAACCGAATTGAGCCGCGGCATAAGGCAAGCCAAAAATGCCGACGCCGATGATGGTGCCGCAAAAAGTGGCCAAGGCTAAAAAATATTGCTTCATTTATTCAGTATAACAAAAAAAAGCGGAGTTGTCCCCTGCTTTTTTGAAAATTCTAAATCCGAAGTAAAGCCAAAATCCATAATAGCCAAAAGTATAAACCGCTTTTAGATATCAGGATTTTACCGGCCGACGCCAAAGTATTTAAAGCCCAATTCTTTTGCTTTAGCCGGATCGAAAATATTGCGGCCGTCAAAAATTGTCGGCGTCGTCATTAATTCCTTGATTTTATTCAAGTCTAAATTTTTAAACTCATCCCATTCGGTGCAAATAATCAAAGCTTCCGCTTTTTCGGCCGCTTGGTAGGGATTTTCCAAGTATTCGATGTCGGTCAGGATTTTTTTGGTATTAGCCATGGCCTGGGGGTCATAAGCCTTGATTTTCGCGCCTTCCTTTTTCAAGCTCTCGATGATTTTTAAAGCCGGGGCGTTGCGGATGTCGTCGGTGTCTGATTTGAAGGCCAGACCCAAAACGCCGATAATTTTGCCGTCCAAAACCCAGAGTTCCTTTTCGATTTTTTGCAGAAATCTTTCCGCTGAGCGCTTGTTGATCCGTTCAACCGCTTCAACCAAAGAGTTGTCAATTCCCAAAATTTCCAAAGTTTTTTTGTAAGCGGCGATGTCTTTGGGAAAACAGCTGCCGCCAAAACCAATGCCGGGTTTAAGGAATTGCCGGCCGATTCGGTCGTCTAAGCCGATGGCTTCCAAAACTTCCAAAGCATCGGCGCCGGCTTGTTCGCAGGTTTCCGCGATTAAATTGGCAAACGAAATTTTAGTGGCTAAAAAAGTGTTGGCGCCATGCTTGATTAATTCGGCGCTGCGGACGGAGACGATTTTTACCGGCACCTTGGTTTTGTCAATCAGCGGTTTGTAAGCCTCGAGCATTTTATCAGTCGCCCTCTGGCTATTGGAACCGATGACAACCCGATCCGGCTCCATGGTGTCTTTAACTGCCGTTCCTTCGCGTAAAAATTCCGGATTGGAAATGACGTCAAATTTGGCTTCACTGACGCTGTAGCGCAAAATGGTTTCCCGGACTTTTTCCGCGGTTTTCACCGGCACGGTGCTTTTATCGACGATGACTTTATAATCGCCGTTAATGGCCTGGGCAATTTGTCTGGCGACGCCTTCAACATATTTCAAATCAGCGTGGCCGTCGGCTTTCGGCGGCGTGTTGACGCAGATAAAAATAATTTCCGATTCTTTGACCGCCGACCCGATTTCGGCGCTGAAAGTCAGCCGGCCGCCGGCCATATTTTTTTTGATTAAATCCTCCAAGCCAGGCTCGAAAATCGGCGACTGGCCGGCTTTTAATTTTTCCAGTTTTTCCAAATCGTTATCGATGCAAACAACTTCGTGGCCGAATTCGGCCAGGCAAGTTCCGGTCGTCAAGCCGACGTAGCCAGTGCCAATAATTGCTATTTTCATATACCTTGTTAGTTAGAAATTTTAATTAAGAATAATTTTGTAAGTTTGATTTTCCTCCGCCGGGGTAAATAAAAAAGACTAAGCCTTAAACCTAATCAGTTGCGATTATATTAAATAAGACGGGATATTCTAATAAATGTTACAGTCTCATTTTAGCCGGTTATTATAATCTTGTCAAAGCTAAAATTTAACGATTTGGCCGGGAATTATTTTTTTCAGCTCGTTATCAATGCCGGCGGCGGAACTTTGTTTTTTTTCATTAATTAAATCCTGCAGCGTTTTTTTCGGCTCAGTTCTAAAATTTTGTTCAACCTCGCTGGTTTTTTCTTTAATTTTTTCCGGCAGCGGTTTTTCCGGCAGTTTTTTGTTTTCAAACGGTTTCGGCGCCTGTTTCAAAGCTTCCTGGAGAGAAATTTCTTTTCCCCCCTTATCGCTTTTGACTTCGGCCATATTTACGGTTTTGGTTTCGCCGTGCATTAATTTTTCCCTGATTTTTTGAAAGCAGGTTTGGCAATAAACCGGCCGGACGCCGTCTGGCTTAAAATTAATTTCCGTCGGCTGGCCGCATTCATAGCAATTGATCGTAAAATTATTTTTTGGTTTTGCCGGCCGGCTGGGCTTGGGGCTGAAATTAGGTGTTTCCTTTTTTTGGCTATTATCCGGTCTTTTGGTTTCCACGCCAGGCTTGGCGGTTTTTATTTCAGTCTTGTTTACCATCACCAAATTTTTTATTTCGGCTTCGCGGCTTTCTTTTTTTTCATCTTCCATAACCCCGCTCCAGCGGTTGATTTTTTCTTCAACCACTTCCCGCGGTTTGGCGTATCTTTCCCGGGAAACGCCGATGACTTTTTCTTTGTTGCCGGTGAATAATTCTTTGCCCGGCGGCATCAAAGTTTTGGCGGAAAACGGATTTGAAGCCACGCCGTCAATCATTAATTTCATGTAAATATCGTATTTCGCCAGATTAACCAAGTCTTCTTCGGTGAAGTAGGGCGCGAATTCAGTGGCCAAAAATTCGGCATCGGCCGCGCCGACCCGAAAGCACATCAGCGTTCCGACATTGCCGAAAACCGCCGCCGCGACCAATTCGTCAAGCTGTTCGACGTATTGATGGGCAATAATCAAATCCAGGCGGTATTTTCTGGCTTCGGATAAAATATTGGCAAATGATTCGGTGGCAAAGTTTTGAAATTCATCGACATACAGATAAAAATCTTTTCTGTCTTCTTCCAAAATGTCAATCCGGCTCATGGCGGCGAGCTGAATTTTGGTAATCATCATGGCGCCAAGCAAAGCCGACGAATCTTCGCCGACCCGGCCTTTGGAAAGATTCATAATCAGAATTTTTTGATTATCCATAATGTAGCGCAAATCCAAAGTTGATTTGACCTGGCCGACCACGTTTCTGATCAAAGCCGTGGAAAGAAATTGGCCGACTTTATTTTGAATTGGAGCGATGGCTTCCGTTTGAAATTGCTGCGGATATTTTGAATATTCATCGACCCAGAAAGCCTTCACGACCGGATCTTTGATTTTGGCGATGACTTTGGCGCGATAAGCCTTATCGACTAAAATCCGCATTACGCCCAAAAGCGTGCTGCCCGGATAATCAAGCAAGGCCAAAATGGCGTTTCTCAAAACGTATTCCAATCTCGGCCCCCAGGAGTCAGCCCAAAGTTTTTTGAAAACCCCGAGCAAGCCGGAAGCAATCAAGTGCTTGTGCTCCTGGCCGACTGATTCCATCACGTTGAAAGCAATCGGATATTCCATGTCGGCCGGGTTGAAATAAATCACGTCGTTGATGCGGTGGTTGGGAATGAAATTAAGAATTTTTTCGGCAAAATCGCCGTGCGGATCGACCAAAGCCATGCCTTCGCCATTGATAATATCCTGGATAATCATGTTTTCCATGACGGTGGATTTGCCCATGCCGGTTTTTCCGATGAGGTACATGTGGCGCCGGCGGTCGTCTTTTTTAATGCCAAACTTGGTTTGCTGATTCCGAAAATTCGTTTGGGCAAACAAGACTACTTCGTTTGGGTTTTTATTTTCTTCGCTCATAGTATTTTTTTAATTTGGTTTTAGCCGATTGGCAAATTGTCCGGCGGGCCGGCTTTGGCGGCTTGATTTGGCTGATTTTTAGACGGTAAAAAACCCTGGTTAACCGGCAAGCTCATCGGCGGTTCGGCTTTTTTGGCTTCAGTCTTTTTAACTAGCGGCGCTTTGACGGTCATGACCGGGAAATGATAAACCGAGGCCAATTCTTCGCTATTCATAATTTGGCCGTAGTGACCCGGTTCGAGCCAATGGCCGCGGTTTTTATAACGGTACAAAATTTTATTTTTCCGGTGAATCAGCCGCCGTTCTTTAAACCAAAAAATTCCGCCGGTAAAGGTTTTACCGTCCGGCTTGAGAGAATTCAAATCCAGCGTATTAAATTGCTTGTAGGCGCCATAAAGCGCTTTGGCGACCGGTTTATTCATCTTTGCCTTCTCCGCCAGGTAAATCAAGCGAATTTTAACGTGAAAGCCCAATTTGGCCACTTTTTTCTCAATGGCGCCAATACTGTCTTTTTCGCCCGGCGTCAAGTTCATCATCAAATTGTATGGCTCGTCTTTTTTTGCGGTCGTGCCTTCCGGCGCGCCGAAGATTTGTTTGTCAAATTCGGAAAAAAGATTTTCCAGGCCGAGCTTGCTTAGGAGGCTTTTTTTGGTGTTTGGTTTGCCGCCGCTTAATTTTTTGATTAAGTTTTCCGCGCCCTCGCCCCAGTCGTTGTCAGCCGGGGTAACGATGAGCTGGGTCCAGATTTGTTCGCCCGGGCCGATTCGGGTCAGCGCTTCCAACAGTCCGGACATTGAATCCAAAAAGCCATCGACGACATGCTCGAATTCGGGATAAGTTCTGATCGGATAAAATTCCTTTTTCGCCAGTTTAAGTTCGGCGCCCCATAAATCGTATTTGTCGCTGGGAAATTTGATGTTCATGTCTTTGGTGTAATCTTCAATTTCGGTAATTTCCGCGTCGGGGTATTGAGCGTAAATTATGGCTTCGATTAAATCGCGGTATTCTTCGACAAAATGAATTACAAATTGAATATAGCCGCCAATACTGACGATTTCAAACGAAAAGCTGTCAGGAATTTCGCCGGTCCACCATTTTTCCTTGGTTTTCAAAGGCTGATGGGCGCCGGCCAGCTGGTTGAAAATATTTTCGACGCCTTTGGGGCCGAGTTCGTTATCTTTCGGCACGTCAACGGCCAAAAGGATGTATTTTCTGGTTTGGCGGTATTTATTTCTGATCTCGAGCTGATAAAAAAGGATTAAACCGTAACAAAACAAAAAGACCGGATAAATCCAGCCGATAGTCTTAAAAAACCACCAAGTAAAGGCGATTGGGTCGTTTGTTGGAATTCCTGAAAAATCAATGGTGATATCCATAACCTTTTATTTTATAATTTTTCTTTTTATTTTTTTATTGGTTGATGGCGTATTTGCCGTCCGGCAGCTTTTTAATTTTTTCCTTGTTGGTCAAGGCTAAATAAATGGTGCTTTTTCTGACAATTCTCTGATCCAAAACGGCTTTGACAATTTCTTCTTTGGTCAGCGGTTCTTCCGCTTTTTTCAGTACCTCAATAATTATATCAATAACCGTGCCAGGTTCATAGCCCCATTCTTTCAAGGCGTAAATCCCCCGGCCGACTAGAACGTAGCGGTCGTCTAAAATTAATTCGTTATGAATGGTCGCCGGGTAAGCGACTTTTTTATCAAAACCGACCTGATTGATTAAATCGGTAATTTCGGTAAAGTGAAGCGGCTTTCCGGTTTTGCGCAAAACCAAGTAGATTTTATCGCTCATCCGCTTAGGATACACCGTATTCCATTTGCCTAAGCCCCACTCGCCCAGGATATTTTGATTGGCATCTTTGCTGATTTTTAAGTAAGAATTAATGATTTTATCAATTTCTTCGTCCAGCTCGTTGTCGCCGACGCCCAGCCTCAATGAAGCGATTTGTTCTTTGCGGTTTTTGAAAAAATCTTTTTTTCGGAAAATATCAAGCAATTCCTCGGTTTTTAAAAGTTTATTTTCGTCATTGATAATATTAACTAACTCCCCGATCGCTTCTTTGATCAAATCCAGGGAAACTACCGGCAATTTCCAGCCATTTAGTAGTTCCTGACCCGACTTGATTGATTCAACTTTATCGTTCAAGAGATTATTCAAAATAAAACGAGAAGCCGGGTGATGGCTTGAGTCGGATGATAAAGTCGTATTGATTTCATCCAAAAGGAAATTTTCTTCCATAATCCCGCCATAATTTTCCAAAAGATGGGTAATGTATTGCTCGGCCGTTTCCACGTGCCGGCGGAAATCCTTCAAATCTTTTAATTTTTTAACGGTGGCCGTTTCAATTTGGCGGATTCTCTCGCGGGTAATATCGTAGTATTTGCCGATTTGCTCCAAAGTTTCTTTTTCTTTGCCCAGTAACCCAAAACGGCGGCTTAAAATGTCGCTTTCTTTAGCGGAAAGATTTTTGAATAAGTTGGCGACTAAATCATTGGGATTGAATTGAGCCGCTTGCTGTCTTTCCTGGCTTTCGATAATTTTATCGAGAATTGAATTTTGGTCAGTCATAATATTTGAATTGGCTTTGTTGATATATTGGCTTAAATTAGCTTAAATTATGAAAAATTAAAACTGGTCAATTTTAATTATTTTAAGTATATCATAAAATATGTCTAGCGTCAAGTCTTGACGCTAAAAATTCTTTATTGTTTAATCTGATTAAAACAAAAAATCCGGCGAAAAAAGCCGAATTTTTTAGAGATTATGTTATTTGGAGATTTTGTTTTGTAATCGTTGCCAGACTACCAAGAGCGGGCTGGCGACAAAAATCGAGGAATAGGTGCCGATAATAACACCAAAAATTAAAGCCAAGACAAAATCGCGGATAGTTGAGCCGCCGAAAAGCAGCA